>Ga0302324_100000522_pt1 | contig 101506 bp, 67 predicted proteins | sample Palsa_T0_1_FD_201949 | JGI IMG/M metagenome (GOLD analysis project Ga0302324, IMG submission 201949) | Peat permafrost microbial communities from Stordalen Mire near Abisko, Sweden - Palsa_T0_1 | ecosystem: Environmental > Terrestrial > Soil > Palsa > Peat permafrost | place: Sweden: Abisko... | reverse complement strand
GAAAACATCGTCATCCCGGGCACAGGCCCCATGGAGCTGCTCGACGTGGGAGCGGCTCTGGCGCGTGCCACTGTGACCTGGGAAGACTTGCGGTGGATCCGCGAGGCGTGGTCGGGCCCCATCGTGGTCAAGGGGCTGCTGACCGGCGACGATGCCCGGCGTGCGGTGGACGAAGGTGCGGTTGCGGTGGTGGTGTCGAACCACGGAGGCCGCCAGCTCGATTCGGTCTCGCCGACTCTACGCGCGCTGCCGGAGGTGGTTGCGGCCGTCAAGGGCAAGGTGGAAGTGCTCATGGATGGCGGAGTCCGCCGCGGCAGCGATATTGTGAAGGCGCTCTGCCTGGGAGCGCGCGCTGTTCTGGTGGGGCGAGCCTACGCCTATGGGCTCGCGGCGGCCGGGCCGCCGGGCGTCGCCCGAGCGCTGGAGATTTTACGAGCCGACGTCGAGCGCACGGTTCGACTGTTGGGCTGCCCTACGGTTACGGCCCTCGACCGTTCGTACGTGGATGTGCCCTCCCACTGGCCGGTTCATTGAGCGACGAGCGATCGTCGCCTGCAGATCGATCCTCCCGGTAGCGTAGAATACTCTCCTGCACGGCACCATCTCTTATGGAAAGACGCGAAGCGCTCCGACTCCTGGCGACGGGCACCGCTCTCCAACTCGCTCCACACAATTTTCTGGCAGCACTGCGCGAAGCGCGAAAATTGCTCGCCACGCAATCGGCTCCGCGCACGCTCAATGCTCAGCAGTTCGTCACCGTCAAGACGATCGCAGAATTGATTCTCCCCCGGACTGAAACTCCTGGAGCCACCGACGTCGGTGTGGGTGAATTCATCGATCTCATGTTGACCGAGTGGTACGACGACCGCGATCGATCCCGCTTTCTGCATGGCCTCGCGGATGTGGACGTTCGCACCCAGGCGCTGTTCCGTAAGAACTTTGCGGAAGCTTCCGCGGCTCAGCAGGCGGAGATTCTGATCGCCCTGGGCGACCAGATGGCCGGGAATGCAGGCCGGATGCGCGATCCGCGGGAGGACAGCGATTCACTGCCCGACGCCAACTTCTATCTCATGCTGCGCCGCCTCACTCTGACTGCTTATTACACTTCCGAAGCCGGTGCCACGCAGGAATTGCACTTTCAAGTGATTCCTGATTCTCACGACCAGTGCGCCGCGCTGCCGATCGCCAAAGGAAGCCCGGAAAACTAGTGAACGAACCAACCACCTACGACGCGATCGTGGTCGGCTCCGGCATGACCGGCGGCTGGGCCGCCAAGGAGTTAACCGAGAAGGGACTGAAGACCCTCGTGCTCGAGGCCGGCCGCCCCATCGTGCCCGAGCAGGACTACGTCGAGCACGTTCCGCCGTGGGAGATGAAGTTTCGCGGGCTCGGCGACCGCCGCCGTCAACTTGAAGATCAGCCCATTCAGAGCACGTGTTACGCTTGCGACGAATGGTCGTCAAAGTTCTTCATCAGCGACAAGGAGCATCCCTACACGACCGCTCCGGGCAAACCCTTCCGCTGGATTCGCGGACGCCAGGTCGGCGGCCGTTCCATCATGTGGGGCCGCCAGAGTTATCGCTGGAGCGACCTCGACTTCGAAGCCAACCTGCGCGATGGAATTGCCATCGACTGGCCGATCCGCTACGCCGACATCGCGCCCTGGTACGACTACGTGGAAGATTTCGTCGGCATTTCCGGCGAGGCGCTGGGGCTTCCGCAGTTGCCCGACAGCAGGTTTCTGCCGCCGATGGAATTGAATTGCGCCGAAAAAACCGTGCGCGGCGCGCTGGCGAAACATTTTTCCGGCGAGCGCGTGCTCACCATCGGCCGTGTGGCCGTTCTCACCCAGCAGCATCGCGGCCGGCCCGCTTGCCACTACTGTGGTCCGTGCGAACGAGGCTGCATCACGCGCTCCTATTTCAGCAGCGTGAACGCCACTCTGCCGGCTGCGGAAAAAACCGGGCGCATGACCCTGCGTCCCTACAGCGTGGTTCACAGCGTTATGCTCGACGCGCGTACGCGCAGAGCCAGTGGAGTGCGCATCATTGACGCCCGGACGCGCTCCACGGTGGAGTTTCGCGCCAAAGTAGTTTTCCTCTGCGCATCCGCGCTAGAGTCGGTGCGCATCCTTTTCAATTCGTCCACGCCGGAATTTTCCAGCGGACTGGCAAACTCCAGCGGCGAACTCGGCCACAATCTTATGGATCACGTGAAGGCCGGCGGCGCTGATGGAATCATTCCCGGCAACGACGACCGCATCGTGCTCGGCAGACGGCCCAACGGAATTTATGTTCCGCGTTTTCGCAACGTGAAAACCAGGCAGCCTGAGTTTCTGCGCGGCTATGGCTTCCAGGGCGAAGGTTATCGCGAAGGCTGGGAGCGCGGCGTTGCGCAGACCGGATTTGGCCCAGACTTCAAGAAGTCCATCAGCCAGCCAGGGCCGTGGCGATTCACCTTCTACGGATTCGGAGAGTGCCTGTCGAACCACGACAATTTCGTCGAACTCGACAAGCAAACCGTGGACGCGTGGGGAATCCCGTCGCTCAAGATTCACTGCTCCTGGAGCGACAATGAACTCGCTCTGCGCAAAGATATGTCGATTGCGGCTTCGGAGATGCTCGCTGCAGCCGGTGCGTACAACATCCAGCCTTTCGCCGACGATGAGCCGCCGGGATTTTCCATCCACGAAATGGGCACCGCGCGCATGGGCCGCGATGCCAGGACTTCGGTGTTGAACTCCTACAACCAGGCGCACGACGTGAAGAATCTTTTCGTCACCGACGGGGGTGCGATGGTATCGTCCTCCTGCGTGAATCCGTCGCTGACCTATATGGCCCTGACCGCCCGCGCCTGCGATTACGCCGTGCAGCAACTAAAGAAGGGAGAACTTTAGAGCCATGAAGAATCGCCGTCAGTTTCTGCAAATGCTTTCGTCGGCTGTGCTGGCGCCGGCGGTCTTGACTGAACTAAAGGCGGGTGAAATAAAAGCGCGGGAAGCCAAGCCCAGCCAGATTCCGCTGGCCTTTTCCACCCTCGGTTGTCCTGCCTGGGAATGGAACAAAATTCTAGAATTTGCCACGCAGCACGGATTCTCCGCCATCGAACTGCGCGGCTATCAAGGGAAGTTGGACTTGCCTGCGCTTCCTCTCTTCGCTGCCGACCGCATCGAGCAGACGAAGAAGGAAATCAGCGCGAGTAACCTGAAGATCGCGTGCGTGAGCAGCTCCGCGCAGATGTACGTGGAAGATCCGGCCAAGCGGGCCACACAACTGTCAGACGCCCGCCGCTTCATCGGCTTGGCCGCAACGCTCGGAGCCCCGTATGTGCGCGTGTTTGGCGGCAAAGCGGATTCCGACAAGAGTCCTGCGCCCAGCGACGACACAAAAGCCCGCGTGGCCGCGGGTCTGCGGGAACTGGGCGCCTACGCCGGCCCGCGCAACGTTACGGTGATCATCGAATCCCACGATCACTTCACCGCGTCCGCAACTTTGAAAGATGTGTTGCACGCCGCCGATTCCGAGCACGTGGGCCTGCTCTGGGATGCTCACCACACTTTCGCCACGTCGAATGAAGATCCGGAATTTACCGTCAAGCAACTCGGCCCGTGGATCCGCCATACGCACTTAAAAGACTCGATCGGCAGCGGCGAAGATCGCAAGTATGTTCTGACCGGCCGCGGCAACGTCCCCATCCAGCGCCAGATCGAGGCTCTCCGCTCGATCGGATACAAGGGCTTCTTTTGTTTCGAATGGGAAAAACTCTGGCATCCCGACATCGACGACCCCGAAATCGCCATCGCCGATTACGCGCGCGTGGTCGGCCAGTGCCTGGGAAATGCCCACGCCTGCGGAGTAATGTGAGAGCGCAGACGCAATCCTGGCGCGTCCTCGCGCTCTAGGCAACGGCCGGCGCGCTGTCCGAGATCGTTTCACTTTTTGCGTCCCAGAAAACTTTCTTGCCCGACCAATACGATTGCGCTGCCATCGTGCAGGCCACCGAATGCGCGAATCCCGCGTGCACGGAAGCGTGTGGCTGTTGCCGCGAACGCATGCACTCAAACCAGTTCGCCATGTGTTCCGTGGTCAGGTCGTCGATGCCCATGGGCGGCAGCTTCGTTTCTCCCGGCAGTTGCACAAACTCTGCTTTTCTCTTCGTGTCAATTTCCACATCGTCTTCGTGCGTGCCCTTTTCTTCGATCACCTGATAGCGCGGGCTGCCTTCGCCGCCAATGTTGATCAGACTGGCCTTCTTCCCCATGTAGCGCGTGAAGCTGGGCGCGTCATTGCCGAAACTCGTTGCATAGCTGACCAGAAATCCCTTGGGATATTCCAGCAAGGTCTGAAACGTATCCGCATTTTGGCGGCCATCGTGCCAGGCGAAAACTCCGCCATGCGACATCACAGACTTCGGAAAATTGTCGTCCATGAACCAGTGCACCAGATCGATGGCGTGACTCATCCATTGATCCGGAATCCCGCTGGAAAATTCCTTATACAAACGAAACTCAAAATATAGTTGCGGATCGAACGGCCGCGCCGGCTTGGTCAGCAGCCACTTGCTCCAGTCGGTGTCCTGCTCGCGAATCTGCTTCACTTCCGGCCGTCCCCGCCAGCGCGGGCCGTGATAGTTCCACACCACTTCAACTTTGCTTACATCTCCGAGCGCCCCGCTGCGCGCGATTTTCTGGGCCGCCTGCTGGTAAGGTTCGCTGCGATGCTGCGTGCCGACCTGAACAATGCTCTTGGACTGCACCACCGTGTCACGCGCCGCCTTCATCTCCGCCAGCACGTTGCCCATCGGCTTTTCGACGTAGACATCCTTGCCCGCCTCGACCGCTATTTTCAGGATGGGTGAATGCGAATGCTCCGGCGTGGAAATCAGCACGCCGTCGACATCCTTCATGGCGAGCAGTTCCTCCAGATGCTGCACCGCGCGCGGCGCACGGCCGTAGTAGCCCGCATTCGTGGCCGCCGCCTTCTCGCGGTTCACCTTCCACAAATCGCAGACCGCGGTCATCTCCGCGTGGTGGCTGGTTTTCAACTTCGACGCGATCTCGTCGAGATCGCCGCCGCGGCTTCCATTGCCGATGTGGCCCAGCGAAATGCGGTCGTTCGCGCCTACGATGTTTCCGTAGGACAACGCCGTGCGCGGCAGAACCACACCTCCGGCAATGGCCGCGGCGGATCTGCCCAGGAAATCTCGTCGATTAATCTGTGACGGCTCACTCATGTTTCAGCTCCGATGCACAAATGGATTCGCACTGCGCCGTCAGTACGACGACTTAATCGTTTTCGAGGCCGCGTCCCATGTGACCGGCCTCTGGCGGAAGTACGATTCGTTTGCCATGTGGCACGCGATCGCCGCGTGGTTGCCGAAGACCGCATCCTCCGTCACCGGCTTGCGCGACTTTACCGACTGGAAGAACACGTTCAGATGCGGACGCATATCGTCCCAGTCATGTCCCTTGTATACAGTGTCTTCATGCACCGGCTCTTTGCCGAGTTGCGGATCATGCTCCGCGTGCCACTGCTTGAAATACTCATCCCGCATCTTCGCCGGGAAAGATAAAGCATAGTAGCTGGGATCCAAATCGATGCCCGGTTGCGGCGAGTGCCGCAGATCGAGTTCGCCGGCATCGAGCAGACCTTTCGGCCCCATGAAGCGCGCCAGTTCCGGCGTTTCGCAGCCCAGGTCGAGCCGCACATAGACCGGGATGCCGTGATAATCGAACAGCACAGTGTGAAAGTCAGGCATGTCGCGCCCATCTTTGAAGCGGAAGATGCCGCCCATGGCCGTCGCCGACTTCGGCACTTCATTCCATCCCAGCGTCACCAGCATTCCGCTGATCAGGTGCACCATCAGGTCGCCCGCCACTCCCGTGCCATAAGCCCGCCAGCAGCGCCAGCGCGCGAAATGATACTTGTTGAATGGAATCTTCGGTGCGTCGTTGAGCCAAGTGTCCCAGTCCAGCGTTTCCGGCGACAGATCGAGCGGAGGCGGATATTCCCAAGCGCCTGTGGGATCGTTTCGTCCCAGCGTGAGTTCCACCATTTCGACGTCGCCGATCGCTCCACCCGCGTAGAGGTCACGCGCCGTGGCGCAGAGCACGGAACTGACCCGCTGCGAGCCAATCTGCACCACGCGATTATTCTTCTGCGCCGCTTCCACCATGGCCAGTCCGTCGGCCACGTTGTGCGACATGGGCTTCTCGCAATAAATATCTTTGCCCGCGTTGCAGGCGTCGACCACCACGCGCCGGTGCCAGTGGTCGGGAACCGCGGCCACAATGCAGTCAATATCCTTGCGGTCGAGCAACTCCTGATAGTGCCGCGAAGTGGGCAGGCTGGGGTTGGCCGTGATTTCCCTGGCCAGCGTGTGCCGTCCGTCATACAAGTCGGCCGCGCCCACGCACTCCACCCCGGGAATCGTAATCGCCCCCGCCAGCAGCCCCGACCCCTGCATGCCAATGCCAATCATGCCAAAACGAACCCGGTCGCTCGGCGCCACGGCCTGCCGAAATGGTTGAGCCGCGAGCAACACGGTCTTTGGAACCAGCAAACCACCCGCGGCCGCCGCTGCACCGCCCTGCAAGAATGCGCGTCGCGAAAAAATCCGTTTCATGCCAATCCCTCCCGATAAATTTAATTTGTCATCCTGAGGTGGGCGCTCTTTGCCCGCCGAAGGATCTGAGCGAGCCGCGCGAAGCGGCGCGCAGCACTTACTGAGAAAAGCTGCGACGCAGCAATCGCGCGTCTGGCTCGCCACCTTATTTCTTCAGCGGTTTGATCGCCACTTCCTTGAAAAATACGATGTCGTCATCGCTATGATTCTGCAGGCCGATGTAGCCGAAATTCGGCCGCGGACCACGCTGCGGCTCGAAATCGAATTTTCGATCCGGCACCGGATCGCCCTCCTTATAGTCGGTGACTTTCACGCCGTTGAGCGTCACAATGGTGCGCGAACCGTCCAGCGTGATGTCCATGGTGTTCCACTCCGGACCCGGCTTCCAGGCATGTTTCACCAGCGGCTTGGTCAGCGAATAGAGCATGGCGGTCTCGTGGTATTCATCCTCGCCCGAAGCCTGCGGATTGTTGTCAATCTGCACCTCGAAGCCGTAATGCACCGGCATCCACTCTTCGCGCGGTTCCACCGGAATGCGGATGAACACTCCCGAGTTGTCGTTCACGTCGCGCATCTTGTACACCACATGAATCTGGCAATTACCGATCTTGCCGCCCGTCCAAACCAGCAGCCCCATGCCGCCGTGGGTGCGGATCAGTCCGTCTTCCACCGTGTCGCCGCCCGGGCCAACGTGCTTCCATCCCGTCAAATCTTTGCCGTCATAAATCTGTTGCCACTTGTCGGGGTCGCCCTTGCAGACGTTCTGCTCTTCATCCCCGGCGAAGGCCAGCGTTGCCAGAGCGGCGAACGCAAAAATCCAGACAGTAAATCGTTTCAGCATTGAGAATCTCCTGAGTTTTTCGAGCCAGCAACTTTGAGACAGACCACCATACTCGCACCCACGCCGGGAATCAAATCGAACGGTTTCGAGTTTTATTCGTAGCGGGTGTTGACAGGAAAAGCCGTTAGCGGCAACACATTGTCATCCTGAGCAAAGCGAAGAGCCTGCCCTGAGCCTGTCGAATGGATCCATGCAACTTGCTTGCAGCAAGGCGCCGCCGGCAGATTGCACAGATCCTTCGCTCAGGATGACAACGTGTTAGTGAGTGAACGAAAAATTCAGGCCGGTGGTGATGACCAGGTCATTGTTCTTTGTACTCGCGGGCGGATTGGAAACGTAGGTGTCGCCGAACTGGTTTTGCCAGCCCAGCCATTTGCTGATCTTGGTGACGGTGCCGAGGTTGATGACTCCGCGGTACTCACCGGTTTCCTGCAGGTTGGGAAACAAGTAAAAATTCTCGGTAACGACCGTGCTCTTGCCCAGCTTGTGGGTGAGTTCTTCGCCGAGGGTCAGGGCGACGAATCGGTGAGTTACGCCGTAGGACTCGTAGGTTGGAGGTACCGTCACGGGCGTGACCTCAGTTCCGTTCGAATAAACCTCATGGGTGTAGTTGACGCCGGCCAGGAAATTCAGCGTCGTAGCATCAGACTTGATGGCGTGGTAGCCAAATCCGCCGGTGAAAACACTGCGCAGGTCGAGAAACTGCAAGGCGTTGCTTTGGAAGTCGGCGGCGCCGAAGCCGAACATCCGGGGCTTGATGTTGCGGTCATAGCGCACTCCGCCGGTGTCGAGGTTGGCGATGGTGCTGGGAGTGGCGTTGTTGTTGGTGGTGTCAATGGAGGTGGCGTAGAGCGTGATCTTGTCGTTGAGCGAGGCGTGCACGGCGTTGAATGCCAGGGCCAGATTTTCGGTGTCGCTGTTGCCGCGAGCGATGGAGAAGCCGATGTTGGCGCCGCCCGTCCAGCCGTGCCGCAGTCCGGGATGCAGCGCCTTGTCGAAGGCCGTCTGCTCGGCGTCATCACGGATCAGGGTGACGTCGTCTTTGGGAGCTTCCACGGTGCCGGAGGACTTGGTGGCGATTTCCAGCTTGCCGTCGGCGGTGGTGACCGGGCCAACCGCCGTCTTGCCGCCTTTCAGGGTGACGTGCAGTTCCTGCTCGGTTTTGATTTCCTGAATCGCTCCGAACTGAATGGTGACGTCTCCGGCGGCGTCGGTGTGCAGGACGAGAGTTTTGCCGTCCGACTTTACCACGGTGCCAGTCAAACGATCGCCGTTCTTGAGCGTGACCTGATCCGCGAACGAAAACAACGAAAACGAAGAGAACGCGAGAAATGCCGCCAGGGTGAACAGTATGAATCTACGCAGCACGAACAACCTCCAGATGGGCAGAGTATTTTATTTAAAAAAAGAAAACGCTTTGGAAGCCCGGAATGACGATGGGCCAGAAATACGGAACAGAAATAGGGATACTGCGACAAAGCGGCGGATACTGTGGCCGGAACAACCTGCCTGTCATGTGCTTCAGAGGGCGACCCAAGGGGTGACCCAGAAGCGGCGACCCGGCCAACTAAGACAGTCAGCTCAAACCAGTCAGCTCTTGGTTTCGGGCTTCTTGGCGGGATCGGTCGAAGCTGGAGCCGGCGGCTGGTCCTTCATACCGTCCTTAAAGCTGCGAATGCCTTCGGCCAGGCCTTTGCCGAGTTCCGGCAGTTTCTTGGGGCCGAACAAGAGCAGAGCAATTGCGGCCACAACCAGCCAATGCCACGGTGAGAACTCACCCATAACAACCTCCAATGGTCTCTAACGCCAATTTCAACCTATAGCGTACGGGAGGCCAAAAGGGAAGTCAAACCACGGCTCACTCTTGGTCTTCGATCGCCCTTTTAACCAGCCTTTTCAATCTTTTACCCGAGCCCGGCTGGGACCTTCTGCGATGGCGCGGTGGACTGTGACCGCGATGCCATATTGGCATTCCGCCGGTTACCGACGTGACCTTACCTGCGGATGGTTCGGCGAGCTATGTTTGTAAAGGTTCTTGGGGACGCTCCTTTGCGGTCGCGTCCCTTTAAAAGCCGCCAGCAGCAAGCCAATCCACGCAGGGAGTCGGTTGAGAGTGAAGGCGTTACGAACCTTTTTGCTAATCGGTGTTGCGGCTGCCGCGGCGGCGCAGTCTTCTCCGGGGCAAGCTGCTCCGCTGCAAGCCTCCGCTGGGCTGTCTTCCCCCATGCCCGCTGACGAGGCCCGCACTTCGATTCAACCCGTGAGCACGACGCAGATTGCAGCCTGGCTGGCCGGCGGATTCTCCAGCAACCGGCTCGCCCGTCTGGTGGCGGCACACGGGCTGGCCACGCTGCCGACCGAGAAAGAGCTCCGGCAGATGCAGAGCGCGGGAGCGAATAAGGATCTGATGACGGTGCTGCGCTCGGGAAACGCACGGTCTGCCGCGGTGGGCGCTCCGATCCCGGATGCGCTGCTGAAGGCGGCGGCTGCGGCCGGGCAGCAACGCTTTCACGAAGCGGAAACTGAACTGCGCGAGGTTCTGAACCTGGAAACAGCCTCGGGAGACTCGACTTCCGGAAACTCAGCTTCGGCCGGGCAGATTTCCGCGCTACATTTCGCGCTCGGCGTGATGTATCGCCAGCAGGAGAAATGGGACGAGGCTTACGACGAACTGACGCAGGCCACGCAGATGATGCCGGAACTGGCGGACAACCACGCCGCGCTGGCCTATCTTTTCTATCGCATGGATGACGGCGAGAATGCGATTGCCGAGGCGCGCACCGCGCTCAGCATTGATCCGAGCGATGCCGAGGCCTATCAATTTCTGGGGCTCGGGTTGTACGCCAGCGGGCAGTACCGGGCCGCGGTGCATGCCTTCGGCGAGTCGCTGGCCCGCGACCATAATAATGATAAAGACAACGCCGATACCTTCTACGACATGGGAATTGCGCTGCACGCCGACGGGAACCTTCCCCGGGCAATGGCGGCGTACCACGAGGCGATCCGGCTGCGGCCGGCGTTCTGGGAAGCTCACGCCAACCTGGGACTGATCCTCCACGAAGAGGGCAGCCTGGATGAGGCAGTAGCGCAATATCGCGAGGCCAAGCGGCTCGCTCCTGGCGAGGCTTCGGTCCGCAGCAATCTGGGCAATACCTACTGCGATCAGGGAAACTTTGACGCGGCCATCACGGAACTGCGAGCGCTGTACCGGGATCATCCCGAGTGGCAGCAGGGACATTCCTGTCTGGCCAGCGCCTACATGGCGAAGAAGAATTACGGGGCGGCGGTGGACGAACTGCGGCTGGCGCTGCAGCTGAATCCGACGGGGTCGGCCGAGCACCGAGTCCTCGGGCAGGTGTTGTTGCTCGACCATCGGCCGGAAGAGGCACTGCGGGAACTGCGGCTGGCGGTTTCGCTTAATCCCGACTCGGACGTGGCCCATCATCTGCTGGGAACGGTGCTGTTTCAGCAGGACCAACTGCAGGCGGCGGAAAGAGAATTCCGCGAGGCGCTGCGGGTGAATGCGTCGGCGGACAACCACTATTCGCTGGCGGCGTGCCTGATGACCATGGACCGGTATGAGGAAGCGTTGACGGAACTGGAGATGGCGTCGCGACTCGATCCTGAACGAACGCTCTACCGCGCGCGCCGCGAAGAGCTGTTAAAGCTGATGAAGGAAACGAATTCGCGCTAAGTGCGAGGCTGGGACTTCCGATGGCGAGCAATGCAACTCGAACCCAGCAGACCGGCGGCAAAGCCGTCGCGGCATCAGCGGCTGGGTCTGCGGCGAATGCTCCACGCCGAGCCACGGGATACGGCTTGCCGTGCCTGAAATGTCATCTTTACTATCCCGCCGATCTCGCCGTCTGCCCGACCTGCAAGAGCAACCAGCGGGTTGCGGCAGCCGTGCCAAGAATTGCGCCGAAGGGGGTGCCAAATGCCGAGCCGGTTCCGGACACGGCGGTGGTCGAGCAGGAACGCGAGGAATTTCTACGGCAATTCAAATCCCAATTGCAGGCGGCGCACGCCGAAGTGGCGCATGCGGCAGAATCCGCGTGCAAACTGCTGGAGCACGATTCCGCAGAGCCGGGCGGCGCGGAAATCTGCCGGGGCTGCTACGAGCGGCTGCAAGAGCAGCGGGACGTTTTAGAAGCGGCGCTGAACATTGACCAAAAGGAAGCGGCGCAGATTGTCTACGACGCGGTGTGGGCCGATACTTCCGATCCCAACAAGACTTATCCGAATGCGGCCAGCGCCCTGCTGACCGAGTTACGCAAGCGCGCCGGAATGAGCGCGGTGGCAGATTTGTCCGAGCCGTTCTCGCCCCAACCAACGTCTTAGTTTGCTAAGTTGTTGAACCTTCGTGTAAGTCGTTGAAAACTCTCAAAAACGTCAGGAAGGCCCCTAGCGGGCCGCTGGACGCATAATTTTCCGCTAGAGGATGCTTACCCTAGGCGCGGCACTCTTCGTCGCAGCCAGGGCCGTTTCCGGCCCCGGAAATGGCATTCCTGGTGGAGGGTGGGGCCGCATTTCCGCTCCGGTGAGTTCCTGTTTCTAGTATACATACAAAATTGTACATACTGTAATGTACTTTTCAATGTTGCCATCCGAGGGGAGCCGTTTTTCAGGCGAAGCGAGGGATCGTCCGCTCCCAATGGTCCGTCCCTCGAGGTCTCGCCGGTACATCGGTCGACCCCTCCCGCTAGAATGGTCCATGCCCGAGGCAATCGGCGCGATCGCCAGAATTTCACTTTGCCCACAAGAATCGGATAGTCCGCTCCCGAGCCCTCGTCATACGCTTTCCTTGCCATGACCAGCAATGCCATACTCACAGCGGAAAGCCTGAACCCGATGTCCGAACCTCAACTCAAACCATCTACCCGTCGCGCCGCCAATGAAGCGGCCGGAGCGGACGGCCGCCGGGGTCAGGGTGATGACCCGCGCTGGCATTCCGTGCTGGCGCGCGACGCCGCCCGCGACGGAGAATTCGTGTTCGCCGTATCGAGCACGGGCGTGTATTGCCGGCCGTCGTGCGCGGCGCGGCGTCCGCGGCGGGAGAACGTGCATTTCTTCGCCCGGCCGGAACTGGCCGAGCGCGCGGGATATCGCGCCTGCCTGCGCTGCCGGCCCAAGTCGTTCAGCGGGAACGCTGAGGCGGACGTTGTAAAGGCCATTTGCCGCTTTATTGAGCAGCATCTCGACGAGCCACTGACCCTTGACCGGCTGGGCAGGGAATTCCGTCAGAGCCCGTTTCACTTGCAGCGGCGATTCAAGGCGGTGCTGGGCATCACGCCGCGCGCCTATGCCGACGCGTGCCGGCTGCGCATGCTGAAGCGCAATCTGCAGGCCGGCGATTCCGTCACCCGAGCCATGTACGACGCGGGATACGGGTCCAGCAGCCGGCTCTATGAAAAGACGGCGTCGCAACTGGGCATGACGCCGGATAAGTACCGCCGGGGAGCGATTGCCGCGACGATCCGCTATACCTGTGCCGACTCGCCGCTGGGGCGCATGATGATTGCCGCCACCGATCGCGGCATTTGCTCGATCCAGTTTGCGCGCACTGATGGGGAACTGATGGAGGGGCTGAAGCATGAGTTTCCGTTTTCGTCGCGCAAGCTGGATAGCGACGACGGCGGATTGCAATCCTGGGTGACGGCGTTGCTGCGGGACATCAACGGCCCGAAGCGCGGCAAAGATATCGGTAACCGGGCAAGCACGGCGCTGCCGCTGGACATTCGGGCGACGGCATTTCAACGGCGAGTGTGGGCCTACCTGCAATCGATTCCGTTCGGGGCGACGCGGTCTTATAGCCAGGTGGCGAAAGGTATTGGGCGGCCGAGCGCGGTGCGCGCCGTGGCCCGGGCGTGCGCGACCAATCCGGTTGCGGTCGCGATCCCATGCCATCGCGTGGTTCGCCAGGATGGCAGCATGGGCGGATATCGCTGGGGAATTGAGAGGAAAAAGGCTTTGCTGGCGATGGAGAAGACGGTCTAAGCGCGGCCGGCAACCTCTACGGGCTACCCTGTTGAGGTTTGACTCGGCCACTTGCGGAGGGTTAAATAGGGAACTGCGGGAGCCTCGTTGATTCTCTCGCGAAGGCGGGCCTATGCGGGCAGCAATTTTTCGGTTGGGTATTTTGTTTTGCGCTGTGGCGTGCGCACTGATGTGCGCCTGCGGCGGTGGGAACAGCGGGGGCGGAAACACTCTTACGGGCGGAACTCCCCCGGCGGCGCCGACGATCTCCACCGCGGCCTCACCGAATGGTGCCGCGGGCGCGGTGATCGTGAGCCTGACCGACACGACGGCCGGGGTTCAGATGTTTTACACCCTCGATGGCAGCACGCCGACTGCATCTTCCCAGCAGTACCAGGCGCCGTTTCTGGTGGCGTCGAATCTTACGGTCAACGCGATTGCGATATCGGCCGCCTCCGATCCGCTCGAGGTCAGCACGGTTGCCAGCCAGGCTTTTGCGCCGAACATCGCTTCGGGAACTCTGGTGTGGAGCGACGAGTTCATCAGCTCCAGCGGCACGCCGGCGCAGCCCAATCCAGTGAACTGGACCTACGACACGGGCACTGACTGCTGCGGCAACAACGAACTCGAGGACTATTGTGCGTGGGGGTCGAATACCTCGCCCTGCAGCACGGCGAGTCCCAGCGCATACGTGGAAGCGTATCCGGGAACCGATGGCGTTTTGTACATCGCGGCGCAGCAGCCGTCGGCCGGCGTTTACACCTCGGCGCGGTTGAAGACGCAAGGCCTGTTCAGCTTTCAGTATGGGCGAATTGAGTTTCGCGCGCAGGTGCCGGAAGCGCAGGGTTTTTGGCCGGCGAACTGGCTGTTGGGCAACAACATAGCAACCATCAACTGGCCAGCCTGCGGCGAAATGGACGTGCTGGAGCGCGTGAACGCGCCAACCACGCCGGATTGGAATCAAGGATCAATTCACGGTACCGGCTTCACCGGCGGGACCGGGTTGGGAACGGTCTACAACTTTCCCAACGGCGATCCCAACGGCGAGACCGCATCGACTTTTCATACCTACGGCATGATCTGGTCGCCCGGCAGCGTGGCTTATTATGTGGATGACCCAACCCAGCCCTACATCACCTACACACCCTCGAGCCTGACTCCGTTGAATGATGGCGCGGTATGGCCGTTTGATGGCGGGCAGGCCAATTTCATCATCTTGAACCTGGCGATTGGCGGGGATTATCCCGGACCTCCCAATTCGTCCACTCCATTTCCGTCGCAGATGCTGGTGGACTATGTGCGGATTTATACGAACTAAACGGGCTCTCAACGGTGCTTGACACCGGCCTTGTAGGCTCCTACGCTTTTTCGTTATGGATGTGATGCCCCTCAAGCCGGAACGCAAGGCGCAGCTGGAGGAGTACGCGCAGCGCCATGGCCAGGACCCGGCCGCCGCACTTGATGAAGCTCTGGCGGCCTATTTGGAATGGGAGCGCCAGGATTTCGAGGAAACCGTGGAAGGTATCCGTCGGGGTTATGAAGATGTGAAAGCCGGAAGCACCCGGCCAGCGGCCGACTTCCTTTCCGAGATGCGCCGGAAGCATGGCATTTCGCGTTGAAACGTCGGCGCAAGCCCCCTATGTCGTTTCCATGCTCTCGACCCAAACTTCCATGTCCAGAACATCACGATCTTCCAAACAGTAGCGTCGCCGGAGCATTTCCTCGGCCATGACTTCGAGGACTGACGGCCCCCAGTAGTTTGTACTGGTACGCGCGATAAGCGCCCGGACTCTGAGAGTGCCGATCACTAGGACGCAATGCTCGAAAAGCAGGTCTTCATCGTGATCGTTTCTGTCCTTTCGGTTTTCTCTAGGTAGCTTGTAGTCCGGTCTCAGGATATGCGGGGCCCCAAGCTCCACGTTCAAGGTGCCTTCCACTAGGTTATAAAACCCAGTTGCTTTCCGAATTTCGGAAATCTCCCACGTCCTGGCGTTCCCGCAGCCTGGCACTACCCGTCCGCTGAGAATCTTCTTGACCATCTGCCGAGAATTTCGATGCCTCATCTTACCCTCCTACAAATGGATAGAGAGCACGGGATTCAAGCGCCACTCAACCTGCGGGGCTTCTGCGGGCCACGAGCGCCCAGTTCAGCAGCGCCAGGGCAATCGTCGCAGTCACGATCAGGGAGTAGCTACGGTCAACCTGCGTTAATAACGCGGCGCACATGAGGACGGCGAGTCCGGCGAAGAAATTTCCGGCGGGCAGGTGAAAGCGGGCGTCGGCTGGCTGCTTGCGGCGGAGCACAGGCAGCGCTGCGCAGCACACGGCATAGTAGAGCAGGCGGGCGACGGCGGAGAGAGTTACGTTCCACTTGAATTCGCCGGTCAGCGCGAAGCCCCAGACCAGCGCGGCAAACACCAGAATCGAAACATAAGGTGTGTGAAACCGCGGATGGATGGCGGCGAAGGCCTGGGGAAAATCTCCTTGCTCGGCCAGGGCAAATGTTACGCGCGGCATGGCGAGAATTTTTGCGCTGAGATATCCGTAGAAAGAAATCAGCGCGCCCACGGCGACCAGGGCAGCGCCGAGAGAACCGGCCGCGACCCGGGCAACGTCGGCCAGCGGACGGGCGCTGTTGGCCGCGTCGGGAAGCACGCTCACGACCACCCACTGAATGAGCACGTAAATCACTGTGCAGACGATGAGCGCGGTGAACAGCGCAAAGGGAGCGTCGCGGCGGGGATCTTTGGCCTCGCCCATGGGCGCGAGTGCGGTTTCGAATCCTCCATAGGCAAAGACGAGCAGCAGCACGGCTTTCAGCCATTGGCTGGTAGTGAGGATGACGGCTGCAGGCGCGGCGTGCGAGATGCCAACGGGATGCGCGCGGAGCACGAATAGTCCCATGACGATGACGGCAAACAGCGGCACGAGTTTCGCGGCGGTGAAGATGTTGCTGACCTGCGTTCCGGCACGAACGCCGCGCACGTTGATGAATGCAAGCACTCCGACCAGAATGGTGAGAATAAGCGCGCGCGGCAACGGGTCGCGGGCATGCGGCCAGAACTCGCCCAGATAAATCACAAACAGATTGGCGTTGGCGGCTGGAGCGGCTACTTGCCCGAGAAAAAGCAGCCAGGCGATCTGGATACCCATGCCGCGTCCGAAGGCGGCGCGGGCGTAGAGGTAAGGGCCTCCGGCCTGGTGAAAATGCGAAGCCACCTCGGCGAAGCAACCGAAGATTACGCCCATGCCGATTCCGGCCAGAAGCACCGCCAGGGGGCTGAACTTTCCGAGATAGCCGGCGACGACGGAGGGCAGTCCGAAGACGCCGCTGCCAATGATGGAATTCACCACCAGCGCGGTGAGGCTCCAGCGGCCGATGGCGCGGACGAGATGGGGGCCAGTGCTGCTGGGCGGCGTTTCCGGCATCGCGTCGTTTTATCACAGATGGGGCTGCTCGGGCGGATGTGGTGCGTGAGCCTGTGGCGATTCGGCTTTTGTGGCGCTTGAGCGCCGGGCTTCGCCCGAGCTTGGACGGCCGAAGGCGGCCGTCGCCACATGGTCTATCCTGGCTGCCACCGGGGCGGCTGGTGAAAAGCCGCGCCCATCGCGGCATTTAGCCATGGTGACCTTTTCCCGCTCCAAAGTAATGGCAGAATTACGAAAGGCGCATGCCCGTGGGACATCTATTCGCTGCGCTTTGCCGATGAGATGTTTGACAGACGAACAGAATGGCCAGCAAAGATATGGACGATCTTCACCTCAGAATCGCGCGGGTCACCGAGGACCTGCGGAAAATCCAGCAGGAATTGAACTGCGCCGCCATGCAGGCTCCGAGTGATCCGGAATTGATGGAAGCGCTGAACTCACTGGCGGAGACGGAACCCATCGACACCCTGCGCTCGGCACTCGACCAGATGCGCCACTTCCTGTGGTTCTATTCGCAAGTTATGAGCAACGAGCCGGAGCTGGGCGACAAATTGCGCCAGGCCAGCGCGGCGAAAACTACCGGGGACGAAGCGCCGAAAACGGGAAGCGCGTTTCTCGATCAACTCTCCCGCACCGATGAGCTGATGCTGCTGCATCACCTGGCGGACGCGCGCCGCCGCAAGCCCAACTAAATTCAAATTTACAAGCTAGTTCTTAGAATCCGCGCCCGCCGACGATGGTTTTGAGCACTTCGCCGGATGGGTTGAGCACGGTGAAATCCGCGTGGGCGCCGGGCGCGAGAACTCCGTGATGGGCCGCCAAGCCCACGGCTCGTGCGGGATTGAGCGTGGCGCCTTGCACGGCGTCGCGCAGGGTCCAGTCGGAAAATTCCGTTACGTTGCGCACGGCGCGATCCATGGTGAGCACGCTTCCCGCGAGGCTGCCATTCGAGGTGCACTTGCCGTCTTTCACATCAACCTCGATCGGGCCCAGCTGGTAGCGGCCGTCAGGCATGCCGGTGGCGGAAATCGAGTCGGTGATGAGCACGGCGCGGTCGTGTCCTTTGGCCCGCAGGAAAAGCTTCACCACTGCCGGGTCCACATGGATGCCGTCAACAATGATGTCGGCGCTCAGCTGGTCATTGCCGAGCACTTCGCCGAGGATGCCGGGCTCCCGATGGTCGAGCGGGCGCATGGCGTTGAAAGTGTGCGTGGCGTGCCGCGCTCCGGCCTGGACTGCGCTCTGTGCCGTGGGCATGTCGGCGTCGGAGTGGCCGATGCTGACGCAGACATTGCGACGCGCGGCTTCGGCAATCACTTCCAGAGCGCCCGGAATTTCCGGAGCGATGGTCAGCATGCGCACATGGCCGCTCGCGGCTTGCCAAAGGCGTTCGAATACTTCGATTGTCGGTGTGACCAGGCATTCCGGCGGATGCACTCCTCGGCGCTTGTGGCTGAGGAACGGTCCCTCGAGATGAATGCCCAGCGGGCGGGCTTGCGCCGAATCCGCGTGCGGTTCTTTCGCGGCGGCTTCAATAGCGTCGGCTAATCGGCCAAGCGCGGCGCAGGTGGCATCGAGCGGGGCGGCAACCGTAGTGGCGAAATATCCAGTGACGCCGTGAGTGGTGAGAAACTTACCCAGGCGCGGCAGTTCCGACGGCATGGCGCGCATGAGGTCGAGTCCGGCGCCGCCGTGCATGTGGATATCCACGAAGCCTGGGGCCAGCGTGGCATCGCCGAAATCGACCAGCGGAGTGTTGCCGGGAGCGTCTTTCGTGGAGCGCGAGAAAATTTCGGAGATCCTGCCATCTTCCACCAGGAGCAGCGGGTTCGGGATCTCGTCGACGGGAGTGTAGAGCCGGCGGGCGGTGAAGGCGGTTTTCATGGGGCAGTTATCATGGAGAAGATGAATGGCGAAAATCAATGGTAGTCGCAGGTCAGGTTTCAGACAACCGTGGTGAACGGGCGGACAGAAGGAGGCGCCTCGCTGCCGGGAAAGTGTCGAACTGCTTCATCCGGCCGCCGACGTGCGCCGCTTCATGATGAGAAGACCAACGAGGCGACCGATTGGAGTGTTATAATCCCTCAGTACTTCTGCAATTCCTGCGTAGGGCGCACGGCAATTCCTTCAGTGCCCGCAGCACAAGTCGGGGAGTGGCTCAGCCTGGTAGAGCACCTGGTTCGGGACCAGGGGGTCGGAGGTTCAAATCCTCTCTCCCCGACCAATCTTTTCAAGCACTTAAACTACAACTTCTGGTTTTCCGTCTACATCGTATGGTGTAGATTTCGTAGCCGTTGCGTTTTTTCTGTTTTTCCAATTGACGTTCAATTCGAATCGATTCTCGGAGACTTAAGCGGGCGTGCGGGAAGAGTCAGAACCAGAATGCCCGCTTGGAAATCTTCATGTAAATCGCTCGTTGGTCAAATCTGAGTTCCAGAACATTTTTCCATTTGCGGAGACTCTCGATGACCGCAACGAGAAGAAGCTGGCGAGGCGCTGATGACATCGCAAAATATCATCGTTGATGTTTTGAACGTGCAAGACGAGCGATTCAAGATTCCGGGGCTGGCTCAACAAATCCAACGGGTCATAGATGATTTTGGGGTCATGTATGCCAAGCCTGTGAAGGATTGACGATGTTGTTCGCGAGGATTGGAGCTGAACATGAAAAGGCCCGTCCCGGTGGAATCTGCCTCCGCATTCATCGACGAGAAGATCAAGCGACTACTTCGCTCCGACGCCAAGGCTTAGGCGCGGCCTGACTCTGACGGCACGCGGGCGGTTCTGCGACCGGCGCGTCCATCCGGTCATCTCGCGCACTTTGACAGGAGATTGTTGTCCAGGAATCCAAGGACCTTACTTCCAAGGTGAGCCTTACTCAGTACTGTACGGAATTCTGGCGTGAACTCGCAATATAGATTCGGGAGAGGCGATTCGGCCAGTTGAATCGCGGCCCTCTGTCCTGCATGGGTGACGTTGTCGTATCCCGCAGGTAGATACGCGTTCCCAACAAATCCTCCGGCAGTTGCTCCGACAAGATTTGATATTGCCAGCATCCTCTTTCCGGAATCCGATTTATCAACCAGCGCGAAGGCAACCGAATGGACGACACGAAGAAGGGGGCATCGGTTTTCTGATGGCCAGTACCGGGTATCCTCGTGAAAGATTATCGCAGAGGCGTACCTGGCTCCTCGATTTGCAGTGTCGTTTGCAATGGCGTCGCCATAGTTTCGGCCAAATCCCCAAAACCCTTGTTTCCATTCGGGGGGGTAGGCTTGCGGGGGAAATATCATTTTCTTAGACGCAGATGCGCCAGGCCAGACGAATGATCCGAGGGAGTAGGAAATTTTTGCATAACATATGAGCTTTTCCTGTGCGTTCAGACTGCCTAAGCCCCTCCCCGAGTTTGGCGAGCCGACGAAAACCGGCAGTGCCGGATTTGAGAAGGCAGTCGCCGTTCCAGGATAGGCAAGCGCACAGGCCTTATCCGAAACCGCCGGGCTTGCGCGGGCGAGCTGTTGCGCGCGTGACGTTGCACCCAGCGCCAGACAAGCCATAAGAATCATTGTCGTGCCTGAGCATTTCACCTGAGAGCTCCTTCCTGCAATCTTCCCCACATTGCTATCGGTTCCTGACGTGCCGCAAGTGTCACGACCAGCTTACTTGCGCTAAACCTGAGCTAAGTCGATGCGGACAAGAAGTCTTCTCATTTACAAGTTGGCATCCGGTTGACTGTCATTCTATTAGTCCGTATGTTCGCATACTTGCTGACTTTGGGCGAACCTTGTCAGCAGTTGCACCGGACAACCAAGAATGCAGACTAGAGTAACGCGGACTGAGCCACTGCCCTATTACTCTTACCATTGCTATCAGTTACGGAAACGCCGTATACGCCCTCGCTCAAATCCGCGGTTCCATAGTCCATGCCGTTCCCCGCACCACCATTAGGATTGGGACCAAGCAAGTCGGCTGCGCCGAATTGTTCGAGTTCGACGGCGCCGTCGAAGCCACCGTCAGCACCACTCCCGTCGACGTATACGAGATGTCGAACTGCTCGCTGGAGTTGATCGCGATGGCGGTGTTGGTGAAGGTGCCGGAAATACTGGTTGCGGTGAGGATGGTGGATGTCTGCCCTATTTTGGGAGTGAAGCCGCTGATCTGGGCGGCGGTCAGCGTGCCGCCCAGGCTTGCGGCGCCGGTGGAGAAGTTAGCCTTGCTGGTCAGGGTTAGGCTCTTGGTGTTGCCGCTCCGGTTCGCCAGGTCGTTGGTCGATCCCGTTTGAATGGTGCCACCCGCGAGTCACGTGCATTCGAGAAATTATTTTCTTGCTTTTCTTATCGTTTAAGCCCAGATGCTCCAACTCGGAAACCGTGAGAATGTTGGGCCCATGCACGAGCCAAAGGAAGCCAGGCTTCAAAATCGTTTTGGTCCATCGGCCCGAGATTTTAGGTCCGTCGGCCCAGAACCCCCCGGGTTGCAGTAGAGGCCATGAATGTGGTCCTCAAGGCGAGCTTGCGCGCCGATTCCCACTCTTGACAAGATTCCATAGAGTGGAATATGTTTTCGCGCAATGGGATGTGATTCGTATCAGGCTGAGAGCAAATTCAAGCCATAAAGCTGCCCGCCGTGAATCGGTAGATGGGGAACCACAAAAGCAGGGGTTTGTTTGGGCCGGCTTGTCGATGGAGGCTGCCGCCCCGGGAGATGAGTCATGAGAAGGAATTACGGCTTCTGCGTTCCGATTCTCACAGTCGTGTCGGTGCTATTGCTCCCCTCTATGCTGCTGGCTGATGTGACCGGGTCCATCCTTGGCGTCGTGCGCGATTCGTCGCAGGCCGTAGTAAAGGGGGCGCACGTCACCGTTACGAATACTGAGACCAACCTTTCCCAACAGACAGTTACGGCAGACGATGGCACCTATCGTTTTCTGGCGTTGCCGGTCGGGAGCTACAAGGTGAACGTGACCACTCCGGGGTTCCAGCAATTCAACGCCACCAACATTGTGCTCAAGGTAAACGACGAACTTCGCGTCGACATCGCGCTCCGGGTCGGAAACATCAACGAAGAAATCAGCGTCCAGGCCAACGCGGTCCAGGTTGAAACCGAGAACACCCAACTCGGTGACGTTATCGATTCGAAGAAGATGCTGGCGCTGCCGCTCAATGGCCGCAGCTATCTGGATTTATTGGGCCTGCAGGCCGGTGTGGCGCCAACGACGGCGGGGACAATCGGTGGCGACCGGCCGGTCTCGGGCTACATCTCAAACGCCGGCAATATCTCAGTGAATGGCCAGCGCGAGACGGCCAACGCGTTTCTGGTAAATGGAGGCGACGTCAGCGAAGGGCGGAATCTGGGGGCGGGCCTGGTTCCGAACCTTGATTCCGTCGAAGAATTTCGGCTTATCACCAACAGCTTTGACGCGGAATACGGAAAATTCAGCGGCGCAGTGATGAATGCCATCACCAAGTCGGGCACAAACGGGTTCCACGGCGATGCTTTCGAGTTCCTGCGCAATGAGGCAATGGATGCCCAGAACTATTTCTTCTCCGGCCAGCCTAAAACCGAACTGCGACGACATCAGTTCGGGTTTACAGCCGGAGGCCCATTCTGGAAAGACAAGCTGTTCTGGTTCACGGATTATCAAGGAACCAGACAGCTGCAAGGCGCGGAAGTCAGCGAAGTACCCGTGCCGAGCGTTGCCCAACTTGGAGGCCAGTTTGATCCTTCAACTTTGACCGGCACGGTCGATGGCGTCGCCGGCGGCGGAGTGTGTCCGGCATGCGGCTGGCCGACCGAGCTCTCAGCCCGCCTGGGTGGCCAACCAGTGACGATCGGCGAGCCCTATAGTTTCGTAGGCTGTACTTCGACGGCGGACTGCGTCTTTCCGGGCGGCTTGATTCCTAAAACTGCCTGGGCAGCGCCGGCCGCTGGAATTCTCCCCTACATCCCGGCTCCCACTAACCCCGACGGCACCTACTCGAACAATAGTCAGAAGAATACGGTTAGGGACGATAAGATCGGAGAGCGGGTCGACTTTAATAATCAGGAGACGGGCAATTGGTCCTTCTATTATCACTTTGACGACTCGACAGTTTTAAGCGCCCTGCCCAGCGGCGGTGCAACTGTGCCAGGCTTCCCGGCGGTAACGCCAACCCGCGCGCAAGAGTTCGTCATCAGCAATACCAAAGCCGTCGGACCCACCGCGGTGAATGAGGCACGGCTGACTTTCTTCCGCACGTCTACCCACCTGGACAACCCGAGCGGTGGCCAGGCGTCGCTGGCGTCACTCGGCTTCGTGACCGGCGTCGGTACTCTGGGCATCATTCCCGATGCGACTCCCGGATTTCCGGAGTATGTGCCCCAAGTCTATTTCAATAATTTTGCCATCGGCACCCCCTCTCTGATTACCTTCCAGCCCGATAACACCTACACGGCGTCGGACGGATTCTCCAAAACCGTGGGCAAACATACGCTTAAGTTCGGTGGAGAAGCTCGCTATCTGCAAGTCAACGAACGTAACTTGGCCAGCCAGGACGGGGCTTTCATTTTCGATGGCACGGCCACCGGCGTCGATTTCGCTGACTACCTGCTTGGAGAGCCTACGGGAGGCGGGGGTGGCTATACCCAGGCAGCGTTACAACTCCTGGATTCGCGCACGCGCTATGGCGGCGCTTATGTGCAAGACACATGGAAGGCCACTCCCAATCTGACGGTGAATTTGGGCCTTCGCTGGGAAGCGAGCATGCCCTGGTACGACACCCAGGGAAAGATCCAGACTTGGGTTAAGGGAGAGCAGTCAACCGTCTTTCCGTTGTCTCCCCAAGGCCTCGTATATCCCGGAGATCCGGGAATTCCCAAGACGCTGGCGCCCACCCGATACGATAATTTCGGACCGCGCCTTGGCCTCGCTTACTCTCCGAGCTTTAGCGATGGAGTGTTGGGCAAGGTCTTTGGCGGGCCGGGAAAAAGCAGCATCCGTGCCTCGTACGGCTTGTACTACACCTCGGTTGAGGATTTGAATCTCTTCTATGAAGTGGGAGACGCTCCCTTCGGCTTGTACTGGACGAGCCCGGGCCCGGTTGACTTCGCTGAGCCTTTCCGAAATCGCCTGGACGGAGGTACGGACGGCGAGGGCCAGCGTTTTCCTTTCACCGAACCAATTCCGGGCAGCCCGGCAAACAAGACGCTCAGTTTCTCGGTTTACGAGCCGATGTCTTATTTCCCGGGATACAACGTTCATAACAAGCTCCCCTACGCCGAGCACTTCAATTTCTCGTTCCAACGTGAGTTGAGCAAATCCACCGTCTTGACGCTGTCTTACGTGGGTACCGAGGGGCATCGGCTGATTTCGCAGATCGAAGCCAACCCGGGCGACGCCGCATTGTGTGAACAACTTAACGCGCAGGGGTATACCGATGCATCCAGCGGCGCCCCCGGGTGTGGGCCGAACCTTGAGCAGGATACCTTCACTCTCGGCGCAAGTACGGTTTACGGCACCAGGGATACCCTCTTAAATCCGAACTACTGCCCGGGAGCTCAGTCTCTCTGTTTTGGTTTTGGCAACACCTTCACTAATCTTGTGGCGAATTCCATCTATCACTCGGGGCAGGTGACGGTTCAACGCCAAGCGGGTGATGTAACCTTTTCGGCTTCGTATACGCTTGCGAAAGCCATCGATGACTCCTCTGCCTTCGGCGAACTGATCAACTTCTCAAACGCCAAACTTAGCCGTGGCTTGTCGTCGACGGATGTGCATCACAACTTTGTGGCTAGCTATGTCTGGGAGATGCCGTTCTACCGGATGTTCCACGGCTTGCCAAGGCTTACGAAAGGGTGGCAACTGCAGGGCATTACCCGATTCGCGACAGGGTTTCCGGTCCAGATGGGTCAAGCGAATCCCGTGCCTCAAGGGCCACTGTGTCCGTCGGGGCTGTGCGACGGAGACGCCTCTCTTAGTGGCAGTCCCTCCACGGATATGCCGAATCGCGTAGGACCGATTCACATCCACAACCCACGCGACTCCGCCAGCAACACATATTTTGACCAGAGCGCATTTACCGCTACCGCGTGCAGTCTAACGTCCCCAGGGGTTTTGAGCGGCCCTGACTGCGGACTTTTCGGAACGGCGAACCGTCGATTCTTCCACGGCCCTGGATTCAACAATACCGATTTGGGTCTATCGAAGATGATTCCCCTCAATGAAGCAATGCATTTCGAGATTCGAGGTGAATTCTTCAACATCTTCAATCATGCGCAATTTAACAATCCCGCGGGGGACATTAGCAGCGCCACCTTCGGGAACGTTACGAGTGCCCGCGATCCGCGCATTGGGCAGGTCAGTGCGAAATTCGTCTGGTGATGCAGTGGCGGGGTTTTTGAACTTGGGGACGGCGGGCGCACTCGCCGTCCCCTCCTTACTTTGGGTTAGAGTGTAGCTATGCGGCGCGACGGGTCGACCCTCGGGAATCCTGTGATCCGAACCTGTTTGCTGGCGTCCTTGGTGGCGGGATGCCTTTGTGAGCCGTTGGTCAGTGCGCAAACTGCAGAAGGCTACCGCCGGCATGCGGACGAGCAGTCACGCGCCAAATCGTGGGAAGATGCCATTGCAAACTACCACAAGGCTCTCGAGATTGAACCCAACGACGCCGTCACCCACTACAACCTGGCTTTGGCGCTGCAGTACAAGGGAGATGCAAAGGAAGCCCTGAAAGAGTTCCAGTCCGCGTTAGACCTGCGGCCGAAATGGGCGAAAGCGCACTACGGATTGGGCTCGGCCTGGTACAACCTGCAGGATCAGGACTCAGCTATCAAGGAACTCCGCATCGCCGAATCCCTCGATCCCGCCGATGCCGCGACTCATCGTTTGTTGGCCCGCATCCTTGCGCAGCAGAACAATCTTGCCGACGCCGAGCATGAACTGAGGCTGGCGCTTCGCTTGAAGCCCTCAGCCGATACTCACGTAGAACTTGGGGTCGTCGAGGGACAACTGGGAAACCTGAATGAAGCTGCGGTACAGTTTCGTCACGCGATACAGCTGGATTCAAGGATTGCTTCGGCGCACCTGATGCTCGGCCTGGTTTTGCGGCGCCAGGCAGATCATAAGGGCGCGCTGGATCAGTTTCGCATTGCCATAACGCTCAGTCCAGATAATGCCGACGCTCAGTACAACCTGGGCCGGGAGTTGAAGGCCGGGGGCGACACTGCCGGGGCCATTGCCGCCTTTCGGCGTGCTATCCAACTGAAACCGGATCTTGAACAAGCGCACTACAATCTTGCTCTCGCCTTGCGCAGCCAGGGGGACGCCGGCAATGCCAATAAGGAACTGGATGAACTGGCCGGGCTGCATGAGTTTCGAACTCGCCTTGCGCAATCGAAGCTGCTGATACTGCAGGGTGTGGATGCCCTGAAAAAACAGAAATTCGACGACGCCCTGGCGCTATTCCAGAAGTCGGCAGAGCAAGCGCCCGAGCTTCCAACCAGCTACTACTACCTGGGGCTTACCTGGGAGGGCAAGAACGATTTAGCGCGCGCGAGAGAAGCCTATGAAAAGGCGATTGAGCTGAAGCCGGACTATGCCCAGGCGCACGCGAGCTTTGGACTGTTGCTTTGGAAGTCAGGCGATCAAACGCGCGGGCTGGAGGAATTCCAGCGAGCCGTCATGTCTGATCCAGATCTGGCTGAAGCGCACTACAATCTGGGGCTCGCGCTGGCACAGCTGCAACGCCCGCCGGAAGCGATTCGGGAATTGACCGACGCAGTGAGCCTTGAACCTCACAATGTCGATGCACGCGTGCAACTGGGGTTGGCCCTGAGCCAAAATAACGATACGACGGCCGCAGCGAATGTATTTCGCGATCTGGTGCGACGCGATCCGAAGTTTGCCGGGGGCCACAACAACCTCGGGCTCGTACTGCTGCAGGCTGGCGATGTCCATCTGGCAGTGGTGTCGTTTCAAGAAGCAGTGCGCCTGAAACCTCAGTATGCCGAAGCACACTACAATCTCGCTTTGGCGCTTCGTCAGGAAGGTAAGAAGGCGGACGCACAGCAGGAATTCGAGAAGGCATATCAGCTCGCACCGGCGTTAAGAAGCCTCTCCCTTCCATGACGGAGTGAGAGAGTCCGAATCACACTGCGAGGACACGACTGAGGCGTCCTGAGGAACTCATTTCCAATTCGCACGGCCTTAACAAGACGTGGCTTTGTCCACCTGACAGGCGGCGCGCTGGCCGGCGCATTGCTTCCCGCCTTCGGCCAACAGGCGCATCCGCGAACCACCCAGGGTCCAGTGAGGCTGGCCGACTCGGGCGGCACGTTTGGAGCGGTCTTCACGGACATCGCCGCGCACGCCGGGCTGATCCGCCCGGTGCTCTACGGCGAGGAGGATCATAAAGATTACATTCTGGAGACGGTGGGCTGCGGCTGCGCTTTCTTTGACTATGACAATGACGGTTGGATGGACATTTTTCTCCTGAATGGCAACCGGCTGCATGGAGTACCGCAGGGCACGACGTGCCGGCTCTACCGGAATAACCGTGACGGTACTTTCGCTGACGTGACAGAGAAGGCTGGCTTGGGTGCCGCCGGGTGGGCATCGGCGGTTTGCGTTGGGGACTACAACAACGACGGTTTCGAAGATCTGTTCTGCACCTATTACGGACAAAACAAGCTGTATCGAAATAATGGCGACGGCACTTTCAGCGATGTCACCAGGCAGGCGGGCTTGTGGAACGAGCATCCCCGGTGGGGAGCCGGCTGTACGTTCGTCGACTATGACCGCGACGGCCACCTCGACCTCTTTGTTTCAAACTACGTGCAGTTCGATTTCGAGCATGTGCCAAAGCCGGGATCGAACGTCAACTGCATGTGGAAGGGCGTTCCGGTCAATTGCGGTCCGCGCGGCCTGCCGCCGGGGACAAACTCTCTTTACCGAAATAACGGCGACGGTACGTTCACCGACGTCAGTGAGCAGGCGGGCATCGCTGGGGCCGGGCCGGGGTATGGTATGACCGTGGTTGCGGCCGATTTCAACGAAGACGGGTGGCCGGATATATACGTCGCTTGCGACTCCACACCAAGCCTGCTGTTCGTTAACCAGCATGACGGAAAATTCAAGGAGGAGGGCCTCGCCCGCGGGGTCGCGCTGAGCGAAGACGGCAAGGAACAGGCCGGGATGGGTGTGGGGGTCGGCGACTACAACCTGGACGGACATCTGGACTTGTTCAAGACCAATTTCGCTGACGATACGAATGTGCTCTACGAAAACGATGGGAGAGGCAACTTCGAAGATAAAACTTCTGCGGCGAAGCTAGGGACGGCTAGCCCATATGTCAGTTGGGGCGCCGGAATTGTCGATCTCGATAACGATGGCTGGCCCGATATATTCTTCGTTTCTGGCAGCGTTTATCCTGAGCTTGAAAAAAAGCTTCCGCACTATCCGGACAAGTGTCCTCGAACGGCCTTGCGAAATCTGGGAACTGGAAGTTTTCAGAGAGTAACCGAGGGTGGGCCCGGGCTTGCCAGCAAGCACTCCAGTCGTGGCTGTGCGTTCGGTGATTTTGATAATGACGGTGATCTCGACGTGCTGGTCGTGAATATGAATGAGCCGCCATCTCTTCTGCGGAACGACGTCCAGGGGAACCATCATTGGCTAAAGTTGAGGCTCATCGGCACGAAGTCCAACCGGAGCGCGATTGGCGCACGCGTTCTGGCTCGTTATGGCGGCAAAGTGCAGGCGCAGGAAGTCCTGAGCCAATCCAGCTTCTACTCGTGCAATGATCCGCGATTGCACTTTGGGCTGGGTTCAGCCACCTCCGCTGATTTCGAAATCGCCTGGCCAAGTGGAAACAAGGAGAGCTACGCGGCAGTGCCGTGCGACAAACTGGTCACGGTCCGAGAAGGGGCTGGCATCGTCTCGAGCGAGGATCTGCGCAAGCGCTGAGCGCCATGCTTTCACGGGATAAAACTCAAGTTTAAACTTGCATCGTTACGGGGCCGCTTTTTGTATAATTTGCCGTCTCCGACAGGAAGTGATTCCCGAGATTTCATTTCCACATGGGCCTATGTTCCTCCGAGTGTTCAGCGACAAGGTTTCTCTTGGCCGAGCGGCCTCTGAGCAGGCAGCCGCGGCGATCCGTAAAGCGATTTCGGAACGGGGCCAGGCCAGAATCATCGCTGCCACCGCAGCCTCGCAAAAGGAGTTCCTGGCTGCTCTGACGCGGGCGCCAGGCATCGAATGGTCCAAGGTCGAGGCCTTTCACCTGGACGAGTACATTGGCCTGCCGATCACTCATCCGGGGAGTTTTCGCAAGATGTTTATGGAACAGCTGATCGCGAAGACCGGAATAAAGCGTTATCACCTGTTAGCGGGCGATGCCGCCGACCCGGCCGAGGTGGTTCGCGAGGCCGGCAAGCAGATTTCTTCGGCGCCAATCGATATTGCGTTTCTGGGTATCGGAGAAAATGGGCATATCGCGTTTAACGATCCACCCGCGGATTTTGCGATCGAAGATCCATACATTATCGTCAACCTGGATGAGGCCTGCCGCCGGCAGCAGGTTGGGGAAGCGTGGTTTGAGGATATTTCGCAGGTGCCGAAGCGCGCTCTCTCGATGTCGGCGCGCCAGATTCTCAAGGCACGAGAGATTCTCGCGGTAGTTCCCGACACGCGCAAGGCGGAGGCGGTGAAGTCGTGCTTCGAGGGCGGGACAACCCCCATGGCGCCGGCTTCGATTCTGCGGCAGCACTCCAATGCTACCGTGTATCTGGATGCGAACTCGGCGTCGCTCCTGAGTCCTGGCTTGCAGAGTGCCATGACCGAGGATTCTTCGGTAGGTGGCAAGTTCGTCAGAATTTAAGCGAACCCTTCAGATGGCGACCGCCAGGAAGCCTGTTCCGTCTTTGCGTTGGTGGGGCTGGTGCACAGAGTTTAATGTCCCTCGTTTATGCGGGAGAATCACGCGAAAGACTGTCATTTATCTCTGGCAGTAGGGTTAGGAAATTGCGGTGACCACTAATTTACCATCGAGTTCATCGTTGCCTGGAGGCGGGGGTGGGTTCGAAGCCAGCGAATTGAGTGGGTTCACGAACAGCCAACTGACCGCGCCCAGGATACACAAGGCGGCCGCCACGAGGAAGGATGCGGTCCAGCCGTAACGGGCGGCGATCCAGGGTGTGAGTGAGGCAGTCACTGTTCCTCCCATTTGCCCTCCCATGTTCATAAAACCGGAGACCGACCCGGAGGAGGAGCCAGCCATATCGGCCGTCACCGACCAAAAGGAGCTCTGGGACAAGTATAGAGCTCCAGCGCCGCCCGCCAGAACAACGCTGGCGAGGCGCGCGCCTCGAAGCTGTGATCCACAGGCAATGAAGATCGCCGCCAAGGTCATGGAGACGGCGGCGACACCACACCGGCCCAGCCTGGCTCCGCGGGACTTGGTGAGGCGGTCGTTGATAGTCCCTCCTAGCAGGCAGCACACCAGCATCGCCAGGAAGGGGAGCATGGAGTAGAAAGCGCTGGATTTGAGATCGAGCCCACGCACTTTTGCGAGATAGCGATAGAACCAGCTGAAAAAGATCCAGGCGACATACCCGTAGCAAAAATAGCCGACCGTGACGGCCCAGACCTCGCGACTTCGCAGGACTCGCTTCCAGGGCACAAGAGTCCGTTGGGCTGCGCTGCCCGAGGTTTCTAACGTAAGACCGGACTGAATCGTGGCCAGCTCAGTGGCCGAGACGCGTGGATGTTCGGCGGGAGTGTCGCGCGCGGCGACAAACCAGACCGCCCCGGCGAGCAGCCCAACCAGGGCGCACACCCAGAACGACGAGCGCCAACCGTAGTGAACCATCAAGTAGGTGATGAGCGGCGGAGAGAGTCCGGCGCCGGCACCGACACCGGCGAAAATCCAGCCATTGGCGAGGCCGCGCTCGCGGACCGGAATCCAGCGTGCCACAAATTGATTGGCTGCTGGATAGATCACCGCCTCGCCAGCGCCGAGCAGAAAACGAACTACGACAAACAGCAGGAGAGCGCTCCCCGCGCCGGCGGGAACCAGGGCCGTTAATGCGGTGAAGATTCCCCACCAGACAACCCCCCCGGTCAGGACGCGTCGCGGACCGTAACGGTCCGCGAGGTGGCCTCCGATGGTCTGAAAAATAGCGTAACCAGCCACCAGCGCGCTGAAGACCTTTCCGAGTTGCACGTCCGTCAGATGGTAGGCATCGACGATGGATCCGCCGGCAATGGAAATATTCACCCGGTCGAGGTAAGACACGGCGCTCAGGACGAAGAGCCAAAATACCAGGAACCAGCGCACGCGGGATGTGTTTGCGAGGGCCACTGCCGGCTCCGGGTTAAGCTGAGTGTTCGCGCAGGACGCGCGCGAGTTGATCGGCGACGATCTTGTCTTCGCCGGGCTGCAACATGAATGAGCACATGACCAGCCCGGGCCGTTCTTCTCCGCCGCCAATCACGATTGCGGGTTTCGAATTGCGCAGTAATTTCGAGACCTGCTGTGGCGTGAGCGCGATTCGGGAATCCCATGTGATCGACATGTGCGGCACATGGTTCGCGATGTCAGGAGTGAAAAACGACGTACTCACACCGGGTATCTTTGTCAGCTCTCGTGAAACTCCGTCCAGGCGCTCCTGCCATTCTTTCGCCAGCGCGTCGTGATCTTCGTTGAGGAAGAGTTCAACCGCCTTTACCATCCCGATGATCTCTTCCTTGCCCACTTTCTGGCTGCGTCCGATCGTATCTTCGTGGGGACTGTTGTTAAGCAGGGCGCAGGCAACGAGATCCTTGCGGCCGATCAGCAAGCCGGCGCATTGCGGGCCGCGCATCGCTTTGCCGCCGCTGAAGGTGACCAGATCGTAGCCCATGTTGGTGTAGTCCCAGAGATGCGAAACCGGAGGCGTATCGGCTGCGGCATCGTTCATACAGGGCAGGTTGTATTGCTTGGCCAGCTTGGGCCATTCGTCGACCTTGATCTGGCCGGCTGCGTTGGCGAAATTCGAAAAGTGCATCATGGCCGTGCGGTCGTTAACCGCCTGGCCGAGCTGCTCGCGGGTCTCGATCTCAATCAACTTCACGCCGGTGTTCCGCAGCTGGTGATCGAACGGGTTTCGATGGGATTTCTGAATGATGACTTCGGACTTCATCCCGGTCAGGTCAGGAAGCTGGCGGATTTTGGCTTCGTTGTCTCCCGTCAGAATCCCGGCCAGTCCGGATTGAATCGCCGCCGCTGCGCCGGAAGTGACCAGCGCGGTGTAGCCGTCGGGAAGCTTTAGCATTTCCGCGATACGCTTCCCGGCGGCGACCTCGAGGTCTGGGACGCTGACAAAATGGCGGCCAGCCATCGCCATGACCGCTTCCAGTTCCGGGCGAAGCAGGGATCCGCCCAGTACGGTCATGGTTCCCTCGCAATTGATAACCGTGGTCAGTCCAAGCTCGTCATAGGGGTTGCCGGTGCGCCCGAAGCCACTGACGTCGACGCCCCCTCCGAGAACGGCTGTGGCTGCCGAGTACAATTTGCGGGGCGCGAACACCGAGGCCGCGAGAGCGGCGACGGTGCCAAGAAATCCTCGCCGATTCCAATTCGATTTCAATCGCATGAGACTCTCCGTACCTCTACTTGCGGGGCTATTTCCGGCTCAGGGCTGCGATGCAGTTGATTTCCACCAGAGAATCTCCGGGCAGGGCAGCGACCGCTACCGTGGTGCGTGCGGGGCCGCCGTGGGGAAAGTACGTTCCAAATACCTTGTGCATCCCATCCCAGTGCTCGATCTTTACGAGAAAGACGTTTGCCTGAAGAACGGTGTCCATCGAGCCCCCGCCAATTTCGACGTGCTTTTTGATTTTGTTCATGACCATGGTGGTGTGCGATTCGATGGTCCACTCCTTCTGGTCTCGCGAGTCGTGGGCGCCCTGGCCGGATACATAGATGAGCCCGTTGTTGATGACGACGGGCATGATGACGTCCTTCTCGCTGCCCGGTTTGCCGTCGCTGTTCAACTTGCGGATTCCGTTCGTTTCTGGCGCGGCGGAAGTTTGGGCGATCCCAAACGGAGGCAATAGTGCAGAAGTAATCCCTAAGGCCGAAAGTATGGAAGCGAAACGCATTGCGAACATTCTGCGCGTGGGGTTGAAATTCATGTGCTGCTCCTTTTTAGTTTGGATGTAGAACCGTGATCGTCAATCTGGTAATCGTCAATATCGTAACCATCAATCCGGTAAATCAAGGCAAAGCAAAAGTGAAGATGTCGCTCCCGGCGGCGATGGCGACATACTGCTTTCCGTCAACCGCATAGGTCATGGGGGACGCGCTAATGTCCTGCCCGGTGTTGAAGTGCCAGAATGGCTTGCCGGTCGTCGCGTCAACGGCTTCGAACGAACCAGCATCATCGCCGAAGAAGACCAGACCAGCCGCGGTGGTTAGCGTCCCGCCCGAGGAACGGCCTCTGCCAATCTGTGAATATTTCCAGGCCAACGCGCCGGTGTCCAGACTGTAGGCGACCAGCGTCTTCTGCGGAGTCTCCCCTGGGATGCGTTTCGACCCGGTGGAGTAGTATTCCTTGCCTTCGCGGGGCTCCTGTGTGGGCTGCGAGAAAAATATCTCACATGCCTCAATGGTCATGACGTACACCATGTGGGTGGACTCGTTGTACGAAGGGGAGTACCAGTTAGTGGCCCCGGCAAAGCCGGGACACAAGCGGGTCCCCTGAGGCGAGGGCCTCAGGCCAGACCGAATCGGACGGCCCTGGGCATCGATTCCGTTCGCCCAATTGTGTTTTTCAACAAAAGGAGCGGCTGAGAGGAATTTACCGTTCGTGCGATCCAGCACATAAATGAAACCGTTGCGGTTCGCCTCCACTAGCAACTTGCGGGGCTGTCCGTGATAGACAGCATCGATCAATATCGGAGTCTCCTCGGCGTCGAAATCGTATAAATCGTGGGGGGTGAACTGGAAGTACCATTTCAATTTCCCCGTATCGGGATCCAGGGCAAGCACGCAGTCCGTGTAGAGATCGTCTCCCGGGCGCACATCATCATTGAAGTCCGGAGCCGGGTTGCCGGTGCCCCAAAAAATCAAATTCAGCGAAGGATCGTAAGTGCCTGGCATCCATGTGGTGCCTCCACCGTGTAAATATGCGGTGCCCGGCCAACTGTCAGAGCCGAACTCGCCTGGTCCGGGAATGGTCCAGAAGCGCCAGGCCAGCTTGCCGCTCATAGCGTCGTAGGCGGCGACGAAGCCCCGGACCGCGTCATCGCCCCCGGAAGTCCCCACCAGCACTTTGTCTTTTACGACCAGTGGAGCACTGGTAGCGCCGTAGTTCTTGTTCCAGTCGGCGTACGCCACATCCCAGATCTGGTTTCCCGAGCGCGCATCGAGGCACAGCAGGTGGGCGTTGTCGGTCTCCATGTATACGCGGTCGCGCCAGACCGCGACTCCGCGGTTCAAGTGCCCCGCCGCATCGTCGATGAGCCCTTCCGACACCGGCCGCGCATGATGCCACAGCACGCGGCCGGTACGAGCGTCGAGGGCGAACGCATCGTTGGACACGGTCACGAACATGACTCCGTTCACCACGACCGGAGTGTTCTCGAGCCGGTTCATGTCGCGCGCGTGAAACACCCAGGCGGCGCGCAATTGAAGGAGGTTGGCCGGTTTGACTTGGGATAGGCCGCTGTACCGGCGGCCGGAATAGTCACCGTTGTACGAAATCCAATTCGCGGTGGGCGGCTGCTGCAGCAGGTCCTCATTTCGCACATCGATTTTCGCTGGAGTCGAATCACTCACGCCGGCCGCAACGAGGCAGAGTAGAAGCATTGCAAACAGCACCGAGGCACTCATGATCGCGAGAATGCGCGCAGGCGGGATTAGCAGTCGGAACGGCTGGTGCTGCTCTGGCCCGCCCTTACAGAGCCATTCTCTCAAGTCTTGCCTCCGCTGCGCCGTTCTTGCCCGCAGAAGTGCGCGATGCATGAGTTCTCTTCGGTTGGTAGCCTAGTTCGCGCGAAATTTCCAACCCGGCCGCCTGAATCATGGGCGCGAGCTGTCGCAGCCGCGCCACCGGCATGCGTACCACGGGAGCGGTGAGGCTCAGGCTGGCTTGAACGGAGCCCGTGTGATCCCATATCGGAGCGGCCACGCAGCGGATGTACATCTCGTGTTCTTCCAGGTCACATGCGTATCCGTTCTTGCGAACCCGATACAGCTCGGTCTTGAGTTCCTGAAGATTCCCCACGGTGTGCGGCGTGTGCCGTTGCAGTTCCAGTTCGGGTAAAACCCTCTCCTGCTCGTCCGCTGGCATATATGCCAGCATGACTTTACCGACCGCGGTGCAGTAAAGGGGCACCGGGGCACCGGTGCGCGAATAAATGCGCAGCGGCTCCGGCGAGTCGAGTTTCTCCACGTACACGGCGGACAACCCGTGCCGGACGGTCAAATGAATCGTTTCCCGAGTTTGCTGGTTCAATTCGCGCAAATATCGAAGACTCACGCGGCGAATATCAAGTTGCCCCACAGCCGCCTGTCCGATGGTGAAACACGCGATGCCCAGGTGATAGCTGCCGTCGCCATCACAGCTCACAAAGCCCGCGGTTACCAGATTCGCCAGGAAGCGGTGAACCGTGCTCACCGGCAGGCGAGACAGGCCAGCGACTTGCTTTGCGGTTAGCCCGAGTGGCGATTCGCTGAAAAGATGCAGCAGCCGCAAACCACGCTGGAGCGCTGTAATTTCGTACGTACGCTTGGGGCGAACCGGCATGGAGAAGATTTATCCCGATCAAAAATGAAAGCTGAGATTATCTGATGAAAGTCAGTTTCTGCAACTGAATTCCTGGCTAGAGCCGGTCGAACTTCTTGACGGCCTCGACGATCGACTTCAGTTGCTCGATCACCGCGTACATGGAGTGTTCTTTGAAGTCCATTTGCTGGGCCAGAGTCAGCACCGGCTGTGCCTGTGCTCTAGGCACCACCGCCACGCCATCACTATCCGCCACCACGATATCCCCTGGGCTGACGGGAACGCCGTTGCACACTAGGGGAATCTGCGCCCCGGCGAAGCGATAATGATGCACCGACGTGGAGGGCACTATGCCGGTGGCAAAAACTGGGAAGCCGATCTTACGCAGGTAGGCCACGTCGCGGACGCCGCCGTCGATGACCGCTCCTGCGTAGCCGCGCGCCGCCATCGCGGTTCCCATCAATCCCCCCATGCCTGCAATGTCTTCTCCGTCCTCGACCGCCATCACGTAAACCGCGTCGGTCGATCCCTGGTCGATGGCCTCGAGCATCCCGCTGAGGGCGCCGGGATCCTGGTTGCCCTCGTCTTTCTTGAGTTGCACAGTGCGAGCGAAGCCGGCAAACTTGCTGGTGAAGATCGGTTGCATGCGGTGAGTCATGTACATGCGCTTGCCCGTGATCTGCTCGATCGCGTCTGAAACGGAAGCAACCTCGACGCGGCGGAATTGGGCAATCAGTTCGCTATCTGGCGAAGGGGCAGCAGTGGGCGAGGCGGTTTGCGCCCGCAGCGTCCGGACCCCGCTGTTAAGTCCCCAGGCCAAAGCCAGCGCCACAAACGGAAGGGCAATCCTGCCCAACTTGGCGAATTTGTTCATTTCATCCTCCTGGTTGTATACAGGTGAGCGGACTCTAACACCGTTTGTCGGTGGTTGGGAAGGCGGAGCAAGGATGGTTGACACGTGTCCCTTGGTTGGGATACACCCTACGTTCCACCATCGTTTCGCCTCTCACGACGATGAAGAGACTTTCATTTGCTGAAAATGCAATCTGAATTGAAGTCGCGTCCAGCTTCCGAAAACAAGTTCTGAAAATAGGTTCTGAAAGCCCCATGCGGGTATTGCGGAAAAACCGAGGTCTCTTGGTTGTGATCGCCTGCCTGTGGTGGGCAGGGATCGGTGAAAACAGCGCCTCACAAGTGCAACAGCCCGATTCCGTCCGGGAAAAACCACGCCCGGCACAAGCGAGCGGGAACCCGATCTTCAGCTCGACGTGTGCCGGCTGCCATGGATTGGATGGACGAGGCGGAGAGCGGGCTCCAGGCATCGCGGGCAACGCTCAGGCGGAGCGGCTGAGCGATGCCCAGATATTCGGCATTATTTCGAATGGAATCAGTGGAACCGGCATGCCGGCTTTCCGCTCCCTCGGGGAAGAACAGGTGCGCGCTCTGGTCCGCTACGTGCGCACGCTGCAAGGAAAAGTCGAGACTCGGACGCTGCCCGTGGGCGATGCGACGCATGGCAGGGACCTGTTCTACGGCAAGGGTGAGTGTTCCGCGTGTCATATGATTTCGGGTCAAGGCGGATTTCTCGGCCCTGATCTTTCCAACTATGCCGCCGAAGCCTCGGCGGGCACGATTCTAGGTGCGATCGTGAATCCGGACAGGGTGGTGCCTGCGGGCTACAGGTCGGGTGTGGCGACGACTCGTGACGGAACCCGCGTTACGGGTGTGATTCGCAACGAGGACAATTTTTCCTTGCAAATAATGACCGCGGATGGCAGTTTCCATTTCATCGAAAAGTCTGACCTGCAGAAAATGGAGTATCCGCGAGAACCGCTGATGCCGACGAACTATCGGGGACGCCTCAGCGCGAGCGAACTCAACGACCTGGTGAGCTATCTGATGAGCATGAGTACAAGCGCATCCCCGAGCAAAACCAATGCAGTCAAGAGGACGAGCGATGATGCCGAGGAAGTTACTGAGTAAGACGTTACTGGACAAGAAGTTACTGAGTACGACGACGATTGGGTTCGTGACCTTCATTACGGTCCTGGTTGCGGCCGAAGTCCAAAATCCCCGCTCTTTTGGCTTGCAGGCACTTTCCCCGAGCTTCTGGGAACTTGTCGATCACAACGCGAAGCTGGAAACGGTGGCGACCGGCTTCGGTTTTACGGAGGGGCCCATGTGGGATCCATCCGGATTTGTCTACGTGAGTGATGAAACCGTTAACAAGATTTTTCGGGTGTATCCCGATGGCAAAAAACAGGAAGTCATCGCTTTGGGCGACCCGGACGGGAATACGTTTGACCGAGAACACAGATTGATCGACTGTGCGAGCGTGTTGCGCGCAATCATCGAAGTCACTCCAGAAGGAAAGTACAAGGTTCTGGCCGACCGCTACGAGGGGAAGAAATTCAACAGCCCCAACGACGTCATCGTTGGTCCCGACGGCGCACTCTATTTCACGGATCCGACACTCGACCTGGTGGAAGGGGAAAAGCAGGAGATCCCATACCAAGGCGTGTATCGGCTCGACGGCCGGGGGAATGTGCGGTTGCTCACCAAAGACTTAACCCAGCCGAACGGGCTGGCTTTTTCTCCCGATGGCAAACAGTTCTATGTGGATGACAGCGAACAGCGCAACATTCGCGCGTACAACGCCGCGCCGGACGGTTCTCTGAGCAACGGGCACATCTTCGGACAAGAACCGGGCGGGAAGGGCGAAGGCGTGCCGGATGGCATAAAGGTGGATAACAACGGCAATCTGTTTGTGACCGGGCCAGGGGGCATCTGGGTCTGGGATAAAAATGGGAACCACCTCGGCACCATCACGCTGCCGGAACAACCTGCGAACTTGACATGGGGCGACAAGGACTACCGCACTCTCTACGTCACGGCCACAACCTCGGTGTATCGCCTTCAGATGAAGACCCAGGGCTTCGTACCCTACCTCAAGCCCTGAAGTGGTTTAACGGCCGTGACTTTCTCGCGGTTTCTTACCGGCTTCGGACTGCGATCAGAGACATTTGCTCGAGGTCCGGGAATTGATCTTCTTTATCTGCCTTGCGCTCGGTGGGTGCAATCTGCTGAATGTTTGTCCGTGACGGCAATACCGGTCCAAAATACTGGGTGTACACGCGGTCAAACGCATTCAAGTCGGACAAGTCGTCGAGGTATACGGTCGTCGAGACGACCTGGTCGAAACTCATCCCGGCTTCCTCAAGATTGTCGAGGAGGTTGCGCATCGTCTGACGAAGTTGATGCGGCGTCGTCGAAGCGTAGACTCCGCCGTGCGGGCCGGGAATGAATCCACTCTTGGCAGAGCAATACAGAGTAGCGCCGGCAAAAACGCAAGGGCTTGCCGTAGGGCTGGGAGGCATGTTCTTTGGGCGAACCGCCTTCCGCTGCTGGAGATCGCGCACGGCCACGCCGGTGTATTCAATGTGTGCGCCCCCCGGAAGGCTCGATACCTCGATGGTGGCCCGCCCCGGCGTGTTGCCGAACTCGAAACGACGAGCATAGCGTTCATTCATCACACGCATCGGAATCGCCGAGGTCAGGTAGGGATTGACGAAGACGACGTTGCTCATTTCAAGCCCGGCCGCCTTCACGATGGCTTGCATGCGATCAAGCGCCAGATCGACTTGCGCGGCCGGATCGTCCGGAACCTTGCCAGTCGCCGGGTCGCTGCCCGACATGCTGGAAATGAAAAGTCGATCGTGAGTGAGCATGCCCGGAGCGGCGGGTTCGTCAGACTTATATTCCGGGGGATAGACGGCGCGCTTGTCGGCCAGGCTGCGTACTGCGACAGCATTGATTTGAATGGGAGGGTAAGGAATCCTCGCCACGCCAAGCACCGCACGAGCCGGAGGAGTTTTCGCGAAATATTCGGCAAAGGCCTGATTCATTTCCCCGTACTTGCCCATGTCCTCGAGATAGACTTCATCGAGATAGACTTGGGTGTACACCACGTGCTCCATGGTCAGCCCGGCCGATTCCACGACCGTTTTGATGTTGTCGAGTGACTGGCGAACCTGCGCACCAAAGGTCGCCGGCAGGCTGCCGTCGGGACGACGTGGTCCCTGCCCGGAGATATAAACGTAGTCTCCAGCATCCACGCCGGGGGAGTAGATGGGACTATTCGGTGCCTGCGCAGGAGCGACGGTTCTTAGTTGTGCCTGTACCAGCTGTGCCTGCGCCCCCAGCGTCAGCGACAGCAATCCAACGAGCAGCAGTTTCATCTGAACCTCTGGCTTCTGGAAGTCTATGCCGCAGATTTTTTCTGGGCGGCTCCGAGAATCTCCCGTAGCCTTTGCCCCACAATTATTTCCTCGCCGGGCTGGATGGTCATGGAGACCAATTCGATATGACCATGCTCTTTCATTTCCTTCGGCTCCTTGCGATTTGGATTGCCCTCGCGAACCGCTTTCACCAAACTCGGATTGTCTGCGCCGAGGACCTCGATCACCGGATTACCCGCGCGCAGCTCCTGGACGCAATCGGAAATCGTATAGTGCCAGGCCTGCTGGTCCCAGGAAATTTTCAGAGTTGGATAACGATTTCCATCATCGGGGATATACGTGTCGGTCTTCACTCCGGACACAGTTTCTACCAGCTTCCGGATGCGATCGATCCGGCCGTTCCAGTCCGCATAGAGCTTTTTCTCATCGAGCTTCAGCCATGTCTCCAGCGCGGTCAGGCACCCGATGACTTCTTCTTTTCCAACCTTCATTGGACGGCAGATAGCTCCCTCGCGTGGACTGCAGTTCAGAAGAGCGGCTTCGACAAGATCCTTCCGCCCGAGGAGCAATCCGCTGCACTGCGGCCCGCGAAGGCCCTTGCCGCCTGAAAAGCAATAGAGGTCCAGACCCATCCTGGCGTAAAGCTTGGCATTGTCGACCGGCGGTATGCCGGCGGCGTCATCCAGCAACATGGGGATCTTGTGACCTTTCGCGATGGCCAGATTCTTCTCCAGTTTCTCGGCAAGATCGGTGGTGTAGATCATCGCGGTGTTGTCGTTGATGGCATTCGCGAGCTCGTCCGCGGAGTACACCAGAACCAACTTCGCGCCGGTTAGTCGGATTGCACTATCGAACGCACTCCTGCCTCCCACCATGATCACTTCGTGCTTCAAGCCAGTGGTGTCGGGAAGTTGCCATATGAATTTGTCATCGGTGCCGGTCATGCATCCAGCGGTTGCGGCGGCCATCGCGCCTGCCGAACCCGATGTGACGATGCCTGACTCGGCACCCGTCAGTTCCGCCAGCCGGCGCCCTACCGCCCGCTGCAGGTCGAGCATGTTGACGAAATATTGTCCCGCCTCCGCTTGCGCTTCGCGGATCTCGGGAAATTCCAGCGACCCACTTAGATAAGTCCACGTGCCCCGGCAATTGATGACGGTCTTGACCCCGAGGCGGGTGTAGACATTCTGTCGCGGATCCCGGCCGACGGCGGTTGCCGCCTGCGCATAGAGATCGCGCGCGGCGATCTGGGTCAGTAACGGAGCGGCTGCCAACACCTTCACAAACGATCGCCGGCTGGAATTTCCGATTCTCAAGCTCGATTCCTCCTGATGGGCCCGGGCGAGCAATCCTGGATGCGCTGGCGCTGGCGGCAGCGGAAGCCGGATAGCGCAAGCAACGGGCGAAAATGGTATAACACAGAGGCTGCCGCCGGCAAATCGAATTCTTTCGTTTGGCTGGGTTTTATTTCGCTTGTTCGACAGGCTGTCTGCGATGGTTCGCTGATATCCGCGTGCGTGTTACCCCCAGCGCTCGGTTGTTTTTCGAGAGAGGCTCAACCTAATGATGATGCTGCCGAAGCTGACGACGTTGATGCGGCGATTCTTCCTGACCGTTTCCCTCACTTTGCTGGGGACCTCTCATGCCGGGGCCGCAGACCAACCGAAACCACCGGCCACGCCGGATTGCCGGGTCGAACCCGTCAATTACAAGGGTTGGCAGGCGCAACAAATCTCCAATCGTTGGGTGCAACTGATTGTCGTGCCGCAGAATGGCGGGCGCTTGATGCAGGTCAATTTCGCCGGGCACGCGTACCTGTTTGTGAATCCCAAGTATGCCGGCAAGTATCTGCCGCCTGATTCGAGCCAGTGGTTCAACTACGGTGGCGATAAGCTCTGGCTGCTGCCCGAGGGGAACGACGATGAGAAGCATTGGGCCGGCGGCTCCGACATACTCGACGACGGGCCCTTCTCCTTTCGAAAACTTTCGGAAGGACAAGAGTGCGAGATCGAACTAACCGGGCCTTCCGACCCGCAAACCGGAGTGCAGTTTCTGCGGACCATTCATCTCGATGCCGATTCCCCGCGAATCCGCTTCCGCGCCACCATGAAGAACGTGACCGGGCATATGTTGGAGTGGTCGATGCAGTCCGTTTCGCAATACAACACCACGGATTCGTCCGATCCCTTGCGGATGAACCACGATTTCTGGACGTTCACCCCGGCCAACCCGGACAGCAGTTATCTCAATCGCTATCACGTGCGCTTCGGTCCGGCTGAGAATTCCGCCGTTTCGGTCGGGGACGACGGTCTCTTCAAGGTGCACTATGTGCACATGGCGGCGGAGTTATGGCTGGATTCGACAGCGGGCTGGCTGGCTGTCGTCGATGGCAGCAGCCGCTTCGCCATGGTGGAACGCTTCCACTACCAGCAAGGCCAGTCCTATCCGGGAAACGCTTCCGTCATCTTTTGGACAAACGGTCCTGAGGTGAGACTGGATCGCGATGGAACCGTCCGGTTGAGCGGGGGAGAAGAGGGGGACCCTCCCTTTTACCTCGAAGCCGAGCTCAACAGTCCCCTCTGCCGTCTGCGTCCGTCAGAGAGTTGTGCCATGGAGACCGAGTGGTTCCCCACGAGGGCAGGGAGCGGATTCCGTGGCGTCAGTGACGCTGGCATCGTAATGCAGCCACTTCGCGCGACCCGCCTGGAGAATGGCAAGATCCGGATTTCCGGCTCTTTCGGAGTTTTCTTCGAAGGACGCCTGTTGGCCCATTTTTACAACGAACATGGCAGAAGTTCAGCGAGCATGGCTGTCGCTCAAGTGAGTCCGACAGAGCCAGTCCTGCTCGATACCGAAATCGACCCGCAGGGGACACCTGCACGGCTCTCTCTTCACCTGGAAGACTCGAACGGAGTGGATCGCGGCGCCTTCGACGAAGTTGAAGTCGATACGGCGGAGCATCACTGAGCCTGCTGAATGGGAGCGTTGGCACGTCGGAACGTGGCGGGCGCCGCCTACAAAGATTTCCTCACCCTCTGGAAAGACACCCGATCCCGATGTCCCCATCCTGAAGCAGGCTAAGGTGGAGTATGCGAGGTTGTCAGGGACAAGTTGGAGGCCTCGATGACTGGCACCGTCGAGTGGGGGTTACGGTCGATGCAGGATGATCCCGACTCGGATTCCTGGGGCGGCCAGGCCGTGTTTGATGTATACACAAAGTCGCCAGGTATTGGTTTGGATGGGACGAACTACAAGGATTGGTGAAGCCGCCCATGTGGCCAAATCAGACCTTCGCGCTCAGGCTTTACCGAAAAGGGCCGAAGCCTGTAGACGATTCTGTGCTTTGCGGGTCGTGGTCCAGATGAGCGGAAAGGATCAAGGGTGCTATTTGATGGCTGCCCACGAAGTTCCGTTGCACACATAAAGTGCGGTGCCGCTACTCGTGCTGGTGTTGGAAAATAAACTCCCAGTCGTACTCGTGGCGCAGCCCGTCGACGGTGCCGATGTTCCAACTCCCCAAGTTGTCGTATTTACGCTGGTAGTGAAACGCGAATACCCCGTTGCGGCGCCAACCGTAACAGATTTACCAAGCACGTACAAGGCTACGGTTGGATCGGTCAGGGTAGTTTTAGTGAGGTCGTCCTTGATGCTGTTGTTGGTTCCGCCGCCGGTAGCGATCCCTACCAAAGTAAGGCTGGTCACCGTGTAGGGCGTAGACGGACAGGGGGTGGGCGTGCTGCCACATATGTGAACCACGTTCGTCAGCGTGCCATTACCAGAAATATTCAACAGAACATCATTTTGTGCGGCTGCATCCTTTCCAACCAGGATTCCATTTAGGAAGCCTTGTACCTGTATGTCTTCGAGGGAATTGTTGGAAGCGTCCAGCAGAATGGCAGTCCCCGGGTAACTTCCTGATGAGTTGCCTGAGATGCACGTGAGCCCATGAATTCCGCGAGTAGATACTCCGGAAATCTGAGCGCACACCGTAGTAGTGGCAGCGTCCGCATCGGAATTGAAGACAATATCCGTGTACGGCCCGGAGTTTTGTGCGCTTCCGGAAACCAGGAGGCCCGTCCCCGCAATGCGATAGAGATTGACATTCCGCACGTAGCTCAATTCCTGTGCGTAGCTGTTCGCTATGCCATTCAGGCTGTATCCTTCTCCGTCGAGAGTGAGATCCTCGATCGAGATTTCATTCGAAGCGCTGGACCCCATTTCGATGATTGTGCCGATATTGGACGTTGCCTGGATGATAGTTTGCCCGGGACCGGTTCCAACGATCCTCGTGCCGTTCGGCAGCGCCCACGTGCTCGAAATTTGAATTGTTCCCGACGGCAATAAGATTGTAGAAGGGTGGGTGCTGGTGCCCCAAGGTGTTCCGGCGCAACTCTGGGTTGTGCCCGATCCGATTCCGCGTGCGTCAATCACTGCGCCCGCAGCCGGGTATCCTGATGTCAGCGCGGTGTTGATCTTGGCGCATAGGTCCGAGCCAGACAAGATGCTGGCGTCGATGAAGGCTGTCGAAGCGATGCATCCGCCCGAGGTGCACGCCGACGACGAGCCGAACACCGCGTTGTTGCCCGCCGCTTGCGCGTGAAGTTGAACGGGGCGGAGTGATAGCGATCCCAACACCAATAGAATCGCGGCGGAGGTCGAAAGAATTCCAGGTGTTCCGGTGGTTTTCATAAGAAAATTGCTCCCATCACAAAGTCAGCAGAGTCGATGCTTAAACTGCGGTAGCCGCATGCCAAAAACTCTCCATCACTTGATCACGATCCACTTTCCGCTCACACAACCCCACAGTGTGGATCCGGAGCCTCCCGAGATTCCTCGGGAATAGAGCGAGCCATTATCAACTGTGCTGCACGACCCGTTAGTGGGGTTCACCGCAGTACCAACCAGCCAGGTGGGCACCGGAGTCGACGGGCTTGTGGTGAAACGCGAGTATGAGGAGGCGACGTTGCTGCCACTTGCCTGGACGGGTTCTCCGAGATCGTAGAGAGCCACGATCGTGTCGGTCACGATAGAGCCGGTCAGGTCGTCTCTAATTGTGTTGATGCTGGATCCGCCCGTGAGCGACGCCATCGCAATATCTTCCGTCCCAGTAAATCCTGTGCTGGTGCAGTTCCCATTCACCGAACTTGGATTGCAGATGTGCACCAGGTTGGTCATGTTCGTCGAGCCGGTGACGTTCGAGAGAACGTCGGCGTAAATATCCTGCAAGCCGTTGGCATTCATTAATGGTGTCTCGGAGCCGATGAGAACACCATCCGCAAATCCCGAGATGGTCAGGTTCTCGAGCGACACATTGCCACCGTCGAGATAAATCCCCGCGTGGGGCGCTGTCGTGCTGCCCGCGCTGCATGTGAGCCCATGAATGCCGCGAGGCTGCGCGTTGTAAACCTTGACGCAGGTTGTGCCGGAGCTGGCGCTCGTCCCGGCGCTGATGTACAGATCCTGGTACGGTCCCGAATGACTGGCAGTGCCGTTACTTGGGCCACTGGCGACAGTGGAGAGCAGCACCCCATTGCCTTCCGTATTGAGGATGGCGACACGTTGCAGAGTGCTTAATTCTTCCGCGTTGGAATTATCGACGCCGTCAATGTTCTGACTTTGTCCGTCGAGCGTTAAATCAGTCATCGAGATTTCGAAGCAGACAGCGCAACCTACCGTTTCCGGGTTGCCACTGACCGTAATGGTAAGCTGACCTCCCATCTGAATCATGGGGCCGCCTAAGCCTCCATTAAAACTGCTGGCTGCCTGAATGGTGGTGGCTCCGGCCGCACCCGAGGAAGTACTCGCGCCCGCGCCGACGATCTTCGTGTAGTCGGGTATCACCCAGGGATACGAAATCACGATTTTCCCCGCTGGCAGCAGAATGCGCGCGGGTTTACTAATGTATTCAGTACCGGGACTGAGTGTCCAAGGGCTCGTATTTGTAGCACACGTCAGGTTGGAGTTGCTTGAATTCAGGCCGCGGGCATCAATCACGGCTCCAGGAGTCGGGTACGCCGGGCTCGTGCTGCTCATAATGTTGTAGAGCGTCGCGCAAATTGTTGTGCTGGTGTTCGCATATGCCGTGGCGTCGATGTAGGCCGACGAGCCTGTGACCGAGCTCGTTCCTGAATACACCGCATTGTTCCCCTTGCTCTGTGCCCGCGCGAGAAGCGGCACAGCTACCCACAACAAAGCTGCCAGAGAGATCTTCCGTACAGCCCGTTTCTGATTGCGTGTCATACAAGTCTCCTCGTGAGCTTCGATTCTTCAGAAACCACCGGATCTCAAGTCTGGACCGGGTTCGGCGAAGTGTTAGTTATGGCGATTTCGGGTTATGCGATTGGCTGCCACGTCGGTAGTCCACCGGACTGCGTTGCCTCAGTGCAGACGAACAGCGTGCTGCCCGTGCCGCCGGCAGTGTTGGAATACAACGCGCCCGGAGTGTTGCACGTCTCGGTGGTGCTGCCCAGGTTCGTGCCACCAACCCCCCATGTGGGCAACCCGTTGGTGGGCACCGACGAGGACGGAGTGACCGGAGTTGTACTGAATAGGCTGTATCCGCTGCCGAACGAGTTGCCCAGAGCGTACAGAGCAACATTGTCACCCTTGGGGATGCTGATTCCCGTTAGGTTATCCAGCACCACGAAATCTTTTATGACACCGTACGGAGAAATCCCCACCAGTGTCAGATCGCTTACGTTGGCACTTCCGCCAGTCTGGGTATTCGAAGAAACCTGAATGTCGTAGTCCACCGGACCCGAGCCGTCGACGCCTGAAATGTTGATCACGCTGTCTCCCGCAGCAACATGTTGGCTGCCAACGAGAACTCCGGTGATGACTCCTTCGAAGTGCACATCCTCAATCGTGTTATTGCTGCCGTCCAAATACAAGCCGGCGGTTGGCGATCCATTCGCAGTGCAGGTCAAACCATGAAAGCCCCGAGTTTGGGCTTGCAGGTTGACGCACGTTGTGGACGCCGTCGCCTCGGAGCTGCCGGTGGAGACGTTCGAGATGATCAGATCGGAATAGGGCCCCGATCCGTCCGCCAAGTATGTGTTAGAGCCACTACTGGCGACTGCTCCCTCAATCAAAAGCCCGTTCCCGGTGAAGTTGGTCACGGTTGCATGTTCGACGTAGCTGAACGCCCCTGCATACGGGTTGTCAATGCCATCGGCCGGCACCGTCTCACTCGTGCTCCCCTGCACCCAGAGTTCCGAGATCACGATCCCAGTGCAGGGCGACGTCGTCGTACATGACGACGATCCCATCTGCAGCAATGCTGATCCTTTCGAAGTAGAAAAAGCTGGACTTAATGACGGAACAATAGTGGTTTGATTGCGCCCCTCACCGATGAGCCGCATCTGATTGCTCAAGACCCAGGTATCCGGGAGGGTAATTGTTCCCGCCGGCAGCAGAATTGTCGCAGCTGGCGGATTGGATAGGAGATCGGAAGGGCTGCTGGCGCACGTTCCCAGGCTCCCAGTGAGTACGGCTCGCGCGTCAAGCACACCGCCGGCAGGGAAACTGCTCGAACTCAAAGCGGCTGCAATTTTTGCGCAGATGTCGGTCCCGCTGAACACACTGGCGTCAATGAAAGCGGACGAACCCGTGATCGTCGTGCTGTTCGTCCAGATCGCATTGTCCCCCAGTTTTTGGCTGCCGGTAATAGTCTGCGCGGATACCCTTTGCGGAGCAGTTGCATACCACAGCGAAAAAATCCATATTGCTGAGAAGACCATGCTTTTTACGGCTGGACGATCTGCGATTTTCATAAAATTCTTCTTTCTGATTCCCCTTCGCTTCTTGGCGAGAATCGACGCATGCGAGCCTCTGACGAAGTGGGCTCTCCAGAGCAATTTGTTTTCGAGGTGGCTGCCCCGACGCGAAGAAGAAAACTTGAGACGGATGCTAGCCGAATTTTCCGATTCTGATGCCGATAGTTCTTGTGTGTTACAAAACCCGAAACACCCAGAAGCAATTGGGAGTGCAACCGCTCGTGTTATAAGTCATAACCCGACGTTATCTGTGAGTAAGGTGTTACCCTCAGTGAGGGCCTCAACAAAGCGATTTTTGTTCCGAATACGTAAAGGGTGAGCTGAAAGATGAGAAGATGCCACGAAGCGCAAGCACCGCTAGAGAAAATAAAGAAGCATCAAATCACTTGCGAATCAGATCGCTGGTCTTGAAGCCTACATGTGTTATCCGTGCGCGTTTAAGTCCTTGTTCGACCGCCGAGGAGAGGATCACCGGCTGAAGACGATTCTGCAGCGGTCTGCGCACCAGAGTTCAATCACGTTCAACAATGCATAGACGCGCAACCGTAACGCGTTCAACAATAAGCACTTGCGATCTACAAAATTCAATAGAGTTCAACGATAAGCAGAATCTGGTTCGGGACCAGGGGGTCGGAGGTTCAAATCCTCTCTCCCCGACCAATCTTTTCAAGCACATGCTTCTGTTTTTCCGTCTTCAGCGAGGGTGTCGAAAATGTACACGGTGCCTGCCCCGCTGATTCGGTATCCTGCCTTTCCCGCCACAATTCCAGGACGGTTTTCCTCGAGGAATTCCGTTGGAATTCCTGCGATGAAGTCAAAAAGTTTCAAGCAAGCCGATACGACAGTCAATTGCTGCACTGAGATACCGTGCTAGGGTTGAGTCCATGGCTCGATCTGCTTCGCGACCGTTGGAATTTACGGAAGCAATCTGACCCCGCGATGCTTCTCTTCGAGCGCGCGAGGTTTAAAAGATGCAGTTGTGCTTGGCGCTCTGCTGCGACAGATCGTAACGATGCTCGACGGTGTAGAAGTTCTTCTTTCAAACGGTGCTTCCTACACCGCACAACTTCAGTTGAGAGCACTGCTGGAAGCTAGCATTTATATCGAATGGATATTGAAGGGCGACGGAGACAAGAAGGGTGCCATTGAGTGAATAACAGTATAAGCATTGTCGTGGGCCAAACTTACTTACCGGGTTAAATGGGGATTGCCCGTCTACCGACAAGAATCCCGACTTGGTTTTGAGCACTACAGCCCGCGATGAACAGTAGGAAATCGGGGAGGGTACAATCCTAGCTTCTCACCATGGCTGCAACATACATTCGCCGCGATCGATCATGAATCACGGTGTTACGAAATCCGGAATTTCCACAGCGAAAGCAAATCTCCGATTGACAGCGTTATTGAAGTGAGATAGATTTCCCACATTCTGTTTAGTCACTCCGTCTTCGGGAATAAGTAGCAGTCTTTCCGATGACCTCGCCTCTAATCGTCTGTTGTTAGGCAACCAAAACTGAACCGTCGGTAAGTTCCAAATATCAAGGGCAGACCGAAGCTCTGATGGCGCCGGTGTCTGCCTGGGAGGTATTGCTATGATCGCTAGAAACGCGGCTGTAACTACGTGGACTTACCTGATGTTAGCTTTCTGTGTTGGCTGGTGGGCAAGTTCTCCAACGTGGGTGAATGCACAGGATACAGAAAACGCTGTCTACAGTGCTTCCACACTCACTTCATCGCTGGATTACTACGACGCCAGCGTTGTGAGCGGTGCTGCCGGCACAGATATTTGCTCCATGATCAACCGCGTTTATACCTTCATCATTCCATCCTTGCAGGGCGCGGTGATTGATGCGCGGGGAATTTCGGTGGGCGCTTCGAATCCCTGCACCACAAGTCCATGGGCTGGTCTTACCGCCTCTACGGCCACTCCCGCAACCATCTTGCTTCCCGCCGGCACAATCGTCATCGAGGCGCAATGGGTGTTGCCCAATGCAACCAGGATCATTGGTGAAAACCGGGGCACGCAAATCGCGGAAGATTTTTCCTCCCTGCCTTCCGATCCTTTCATGATCCTGATGGGCAGTTCCACGTTGTGCCCTTCAGGTTGCCAGGGCATCGTGATTCAGGATGTTGCACTGCTGAGCTGGAGTTCGGCGTCAGTTGCCAAGATGGGGGGAATTGACAACGAAAATGCTGGAGAATTTAGCTATGTCGATCATGTCGCGGTCAATGGCGCCTCCGGTGTTGGACTAGACGGTACAGCTTTGAAAATAGGTACGGGCGCCGCCAACTCCGGCCCCTACACGAATATCGTTTACTCGCCCGGTGCAAACTGCTCGGGCCTGACTTGCTCTTACTCGGTGTGCGCGCAAATCTTAGCGCCCACCCGCGGCATTCACGGAATGACGTGCACTGCCGACAGTAATACGACGACTACCACGCCCCCCGCGGCAGCGATCGAACTCGACTCGGATAATAACTCGATCGAAGATATTCACTTTGAAGGATTCTATGACGGTGTCGTGGTTGGAGACAGCGCAGCGGCAGGCGGCAATGTCATTGTCAATGTTAACGGTGGTTACGGCGGCGACTCCGGGCCGATCCGAAATATTGTGCATATCTGCAATGGTTCTGCACCGCCTTCTGCCTGCGGTTCAACCACTGGCTTGGCCAAGGACCTAACCGTCCTCGGAGTCGGAGTTGGAGGAAACACCAGCCCTCTCTACCACGCATACGCGATTCGCGATGATGTCACGGGCACGATCATCGACGATTCGACTGCCAGCGGTATTTCCGGCGAAGGTACGGTGGGTCTTTATGCCCTCGGCGAAGGCGCCCAGAACGGGCACTCACGCTTCACGACCAGTCCGGTTACCAGCGGTGCGTCATCGACGAATCCATCGCCGAATCCATCGCCGGTGTGGGCCACTGGCAGCACAACTCCGTCAGGCTCATGTCCCACGGGCGCAATCTTTACCAACACCGGGGGTTCGCTTTCCACAATGCTGTATGTGTGCGTAAGCAGCGCGTGGGTCGCGATTACGATTCCATAGATCTGGAATGAACGGTCAGCGAAAGCCCGGCGATGCTCGCGGGTATTCAACAGACGTTCATCATAAAGAACTGTTTTGTAAGGAGGGGGTATGAGGATTGCAATGAAAATCGGCTCACAGCACGCGCTTTATGCGGCGGTCGCGATAGTTCTCGCGTTACCAGCGGTCTTTCCGAGTCATAGCGATGCACAAACTGCCGGCAACAAGGCGGTGTACGGACCTTCCGGTGTGACTTTCTCGACTGCCTACATCGACGCCAGCGCGGTTGCGCAAGGCAGCAACATCTGCGTCACACTTTCCAACATTCTGAGTGGAACTGCCTTTAACAATACTAATGGCGCCGTGATTGATGCCCGCGGCATTCATCCTGGTACCACGCAGCCCTGCACGGTGGACCCATGGGGAACCATTCCCAGTGGCGGATGGGATACGCCAGCTACGATTCTGTTGCCTTCCGGAACGATAACGATTTCCAAAACGTGGATCATACCCAATTTCTCTAAGATTATCGGCGAGGGCCCGGGTGTTACAACTCTCGCGGCTGTGTCGAACTTTGTAACGGAAGTCGACAACGTGAATGCGATGGTCGAAATGGGATCCATCTACTCTGCTGCCTGCAGCGGTACTTACTGCTTCTGCGGTGGAACCGCCTCGACTAAGCCTGCCGACTGTGTGGGCGTCGGAGTCCGGGATCTCACCCTCGATGCGTCCAGTTACACGGGCAGTTCGAAAATCATCGGAGTCGAGAACCAGGCCTCGCAGGAACTTAGCATTGTCGATCATGTTACGTTCAACGACGCACCGATCAGCACACAGTCGAACGGTATGCTCGGGCTGGATGTATTCGCCAATCAATCCGGCAACACGAGCTTTCCGTGCGCAATTAGCGGTGACACCTGTTCCTCCAATAACTCTGGTCCCTACTCGAATTTGATCTTCACCGCAGGCAGTCACGCCGGAGCCGGAACCCAGTGTGCCGCCATCACTGGCGAAGCAGGAATCCGTGGAATTCACGGAATGAGTTGCTCATCCGCCTTAAGTACTCTGCCGGCGGCTGGCATCACGCTAGACGCAACCTCTACTACCATTGAAGATGTTTATATCAATGGTTTTACAGACGGGATACAGGTCGGCGAGAAGGGTTTGGCGACGCAAGCGGACGTCTTGATAAACATTACGGGCGGCTCAACCATGACCCATCTCATTCACATTGAAAGTGTGGATAGCGCGGGCATAGGTTCGAGTAACTGTCCGCCGTCGGCTGGGTCCACCGAGGATGTGTGCGACCTAAGCATCTTGCAGGCCACTTCTGCTACCGGTACCACCATTCAGGATGACATCACCAGCGCGACTTTAGCGCATTCTACCGATGCCACAGTTGGAATGTATGTGCTGGGTGAGGAGCTGGGCAGCTCTGCCTCGGGCCAGTACTCCCGCTTCAGCACGAGTCCTACTTACCCCAGCTGGAGCGTCGGAAACACCAGCCCGGCGGGCGATTCCTGCACGAGCAGTGGCTCTCTCTATTCGAACACCAGCGCCACTTCTACAACCGGAACGCTTTTTGCCTGTGTCAGCACTACGTGGATGGCAGTGAAATGACCAGCACCTCAATCGTTGACCTGGCTACGCCAAACCTGGCTACGACAAACCTCGCTACGACAAACAAGGAATACCGAAGACTTCGAGGAGAGAAGATTATGACCAGCACGACGAAATTGGCCGCCAGTTCAATGTTTGTGCTGGCCTTCATTGTGTTCGGATTGACGTGCCCCGTCCACATGCAGGCTCAGTGCTCTTTCAGCGAAGGGAACACGGCCGTCTACGCGGCCTGCGGAACCGGCATAAACCCGCAGGGCTCGGCAGCCTATATCGATGCCAGCGTCTTCACTGGAACGGGCAGCAAGACCGATGTCTGTGCCAAAGTCAATGCCGTTCTTCTTTCCAGCACCTATCCCGCAGCTGGAGCGGTCATTGACGCGCGCGGCATATTACCTTCTTCTGGAACTACTCAGGCCTGCTCCATCAGTCCGTGGGGCGGTACGCCTACCTCCGGCACATGGCCTCCGGCCACACTCCTATTGCCGGCGGGAATCATTGCCATCCCTGCCGGATGGGTTCTGCCCAATAAGACCCGCATTATCGGCCAAAATGCCGGTTCGACTTCGTCGGGGACCGCTGGCACCACGACCATTCAAGCGTGCTTAACGACCACGACCGGCTGTCCAACCGGTTCGGATTTCAGCGGCACCTTGATCACGATGGGGTCTTCGGCGACAGTCAACAATTGCCCCTCCACGGGCTGCATCGGTATCGGCGTCCAAGATTTGTGGCTGGATGGCGAGGGACTCTCGATCAACGGAATCGCCAATACCTTCTCGGAAGAAATGAGTTTTGTGAGCCACGTGAACCTTTATCAAATCGTGGGAACCGGTCTAGGAGTTTCCGGAACCTCCACGAATTCGGGACCCTATAGCGACATCGGCTTCGCGATCGGAAGCGCAACACCCGTCGCGGACACCATCTGCGCTCACATTGTCAATGTGAGCACACGCGGAATTCATGGCCTCACTTGCACTGGCTACACAGGAACGGGCACGATTCCTTCGAATGCCGTCATCATTGACGCCTCCAACAACACCATCGAGGACGTAGAGGTGGAAGGCTTCGGTACAGCGGTCGAGATCGGCGAAAACGACAGCGCCCAGAACGATGCTTTCATCAACATCGTCGGAAGCACAAATGTCTCGACCGTAATTTCGATCACAAAAGTGTCAGGCAAGAACGTCAGCGATATCAGCATCATGGCGGCTTCCAACGGCGGTGGCAGCGCCCAAACCATTTCGGATGCGCGCAGCACACCGTCGACGTCGGTCACCGCTGCAACCGTAGCCATCTACGTTCTCGGCGACCCGGTTGACGCGGCGGGCAGCCCCATCGGCTATACGCGCTTCACTACCGCGGTAGGACAGCCCACGTGGGTCGTCGGCGCTGCTACGCCCAGTCCCGCGACGGGATGCACTGTGGGCAGCACGTTCTCCAACGCTCAAGGAAGCGGGTCGGACAAGACCTTGTTTGTGTGCCTCCCGAAAAACAAATGCTCACCAACCACCGCAACTTGTTGGACACCAATTGGGTAACCGTAGGCTCGCCAGCGGCGGAAGGGGTAGCCTATTTTATAACTTCCGAAGGCGCGATCTGAACCTGAATGGCGTGAATGTCGTCGGACCTTGTGGTGTCCACGGAGACTACTCCAAAACTGCCGTTTGCGTCGCGCACTTGAATGGTTCGCGTGGCCTGCGCTCCGGAAGGACCTGGGCTCACAGTGTCGCTGGTAAGGATGGTCACTCGCAGACCGGCGCCCGGATCGCCGGGGTCAGCCTGCTCCACTTGCTGCTTGATGGTTTGCTGACCGGTTGAACTGGAGAGTTGGGTGGTCGTTGCACGCTTAACCAGGTGCAGGCTCCCGTCCCCGACCGACCCTGGAACGATGGTGGAATAGGTTTCCACTGAGTTTCGCTTTTCTCCAGAAGCAAGAATAGCTTCGCTGCTCACGGTACGAGACACTTCGCCGAGTTTACCGTTAGAGTCGGGGAGGGAGACTTGCTCCTCGGTGCTACGGTGGTCACCTTCTTGCCGGATAGTGGTTCGCCGCATTTCGCCCACTTGCCAATTTCCGGCGCCATCCGGGAGCAGCGTAGTTTGCTGAGATTCAACCGTGCCGGTCGCGCCTTGTTCTCGGCGCTCTTGTACCTTCACTGCTGGAACCAGACCGCCGTTGATGCTCGGGAGCATCACGGTAGTTTTCGTCTCCTCCACATCATTACTGGTCCTTCTCGTCTCTTCAATTCGGCGCCGAACCAGTTGAAGATTGCCATTGGCATCGGGATCCGAAGTGGAGCGTACTACCTGCGAGTCACCGCTGGGCAGCGTGTGCTTTTCCTCTTCAATTACCTCGACCAGTGTTTTCGCGGCGTCGGCATCGCGACCGAAGGTGCGCGTGATGGTTCGCACGGTGGCATCGTCCACTTGCACCGTATCCTTTTCGATGTCCTGGTAAGGTTCGAAATGCCCGTCAGACCCGCGGCGCTGGACCGATTGCTTGTCCAGCGTGCGATTGCCGCTCTGGGTGTGGCTTTCGATGGTGCGTATAGACTCCGCATTTTCGCTGTGCGACTCGGTGGTAGTCGTCCAGGACTTGTTGGCTTCGTCTGTTTGGGAACCGGAATCCTGTGCCCAAAGCGTGAGACCGGAACAAAGACATGCCGCGATCGCGAGCAGTACGAACTGGCTCACACGCATCGCACGTGACGGGTGAGGACGGCTGCCTTCGTTCCATCGACGGTCAGCGCGTGCAGATCGCCCATGTCCATCCCGTTCGGGAATATTTGTGGTTGGCATCGATGCTTTAGAAATGAGCTTGCTGAAGCGGAAATGAAACCGGCGCGAGCCGTAGCAGTGGACCCCCGCCGATATTCGTTAACATGATTGCGCTCTTGACCACACAGGATGTGCCGCTATCCCACGGTTCAGGTTCGAGCTAGGTGGACCCCTCAAGTTCCACAGCGTATCGCTTTGCGGCAGACTGTATACGCTTCCACGCCGCACGACGTTCCGCTTCCGTAACGCCCTTCACCTGGTTGAAGCGCGCAACAGCGTTGCGTACGTGAGAGGCATTCTCCAGCGGCTCCTTGCGTTGCTTCGGAAACGCGAACTTGGTTGCGGATATCCGATCACGAACTGGCTTGGTCAGCTTAGCCATTATTTTTCTCCCTCGGGAGCGACGAACTGCCAGTATCAAACCAGTATTAAACCTGGAGGGTGTGGTAAAACTGATCAGAATTGATCGTTTTGCAAATCAGTGCTCCCGCATTTCGCCAGTATGCAGGCGAACGCCAAGAGGGAACCCCAACCAAAGGCATTACCGTTCTGCGCGAAAAGTTTTCCCCATCTCTTTCGCTGCCAGGCGGAAATAATGTCGAAAGTTGTAAATGAGCGGGGACCACTTTTGCGGGTCGATGTAGTTCTCACCGAGGACAAACTGGCTTGCTACGTGCACTCGGACAATTTCCGCCTCGGCTGCGACACCGCCGCCAAGTTGCTGTAATCTTTCTCCGCTCATACCGTGCAGTTGGCGGACCTTGGCTTCCATCTGAACCGGGCATTCTCGAGCCCGCGCCGGCCGCACAATCTCGCTCGCGAGCTCCGTAAGCCCACAAGCCTTGAACTTGTCCGCTTCAAAGCGGAACTGCTTAGTCTTAGTTTGTGGAACAGGATTCTTGCCAGTGAGTGGTGCTAACTTCTCCACTTCTCGCCACATATCGGGCGCGGGCAAGTTCACGACGCACTCCGGATGTCGTCCTAAATTATCCGCTGTCTTGGTCTCGTCCAGCAGTCCTAACATAAGCGTCCATCCTAACGCCCAGAATGACGACACTGGCGCCAGATTCGTACTGCCGTCTTCGTTAAGCGAACTAATCAGAGCTACAGGCGTTCCAAAGTAGAGGGTCTTCGGTTCAATCGTTCGAAACTCCACTTCTGTCATGACGTTCACGTTGAGATGCGCTGCCCTTCTTCGGCACCTGGTATCACTATGAGAATAGGCTGGTCTTTAGAGGGTCGATGATTTCGTTGCCCGGGAGATTGATTACAGCCCGGATTATGAAAAGGCCAAAACTCTTTCACGGTTTCTGCGCGGCCTTACGCTGTGCTAGGGCCGGAGCCACGCTCACAGTACCAAGGACATCCCCGCCAAAACTGTACAAAATCGAACAGCCAGGCAACGGCTTGAGGGGGATACGGCGTTTACCCCTAAAGGCTAGGCGAACGCATCCTGACAAGCGGATACATCACGGCGGGATGGAACCGGGAGAGATGGCAACCACGTCTATTTTCGCGCTGCCCCGTTCTACTCCGTTGCCGGCGGCACGGTCTGCGTATCGGTACCCTGGCTGGTCGAATATTTCGTGCTGCCCTCATAGGTGGCCGTCAGGTTGTAAGTGCCCTGGACTTTGAATGTGAAGTTGAGCGTGGCCTTCCCGTTAACCGGCGCAGCCGAGACTGGTGAAATTGACTTTTACCTTTCGATCCACGCCTACCTAAAGTGATCTGGGTCTTCCCTGAAAATGAAAAGCAATGAAGCGTGGGGAGAAGGTCCTTTAACAATAGCGGAAAGAGACTACAGACTTGCGGCGTCTCAGGACTTAGCATTGCCCGACCGGAAACACCCAAAGATCCGGAAGGCAATGTGCGGAGGTCGATCCAATGTTGTCTCCAGAGGTTGAGAACAACCCAGAGCGCGGCCACTACTTGCGGCGACCGTCAAGCGGGCGTCTCTATGGAGCAAGAAGGAAGAGAATGAAGAGGTCGAGCTCCTCATTTTTTCTCATTGCTCTATGCATGTTGCTTTCCCCCGTTGCGAAAGCACAGACTCCAGAGCAGGCTCTGGCGTTCGAGCAACAAGGCAATTTCGGAGAAGCTGCAGAGGTGTGGATCGCCATCACGCAGCGCAATCCCCAGGATGCCGGCGCTTTTGCGCATCTCGGAGTCGTTCTTGCCAAAGCACAAAAATATCAGGAGGCGGCATCTTCCTATCGGAAGGCCCTGGCAATCAATCCCAGCTTGCCGGGACTCGGGCTCAATCTTGGTCTGGCTGAGTTCAAGCAGGGTAATTTTCGAGTTGCAGCGCCAGCCTTCAAATCTGCATTGATCGCCGATCCATCCAGCGCCCAGGCGCGCACTCTGCTCGGAATGAGTTACTACGGCTACAAAGAATATGCTCTGGCAGCCGAGTATCTCGATCCCATTTCGAAGACGCAGCCGGAAAATCTGGAGCTTCACGAGATTCTTGCCGAGTCTTGCCTGTGGATCAAGAACACTGCCTGCGCTAAGGAACACTTCGAGCAGGTCATGAAACAGGATCCTGACTCTGCTGCAGCGCACATCCTTATGGGAGAAGCGTATGACGGACTGGGACAGAGTGCGAATGCCATAGCCGAATTCGAGGCGGCCAGGAGGATCTCGCCCAGCGAGCCCAGGGTTCATTTCGGGCTTGGCTACCTGTATTGGAAGTCGCGCGAGTATGACCAGGCAAAGCGAGAATTCGAGAGTGAACTGTCGGTCGACTCCAGCAATGCCATGGCGCTGACTTACCTGGGAGACATCGCACTCAAGAGTGATCACGCGGATGCCGCCCTGCTGCTGTTGGGGCGAGCAACGAGGATGAATAAGGACATCCGGATTGCCTATTTAGACTTGGGCGCCATCTATCTGCGGGAAGAGAGATATCGTGACGCTCAGGCGGCTTTTCACCGAGCGGTGACACTCGATCCCTCGCAGACCGACGCGCACTATCAGTTAGGTCGTCTGTACCAGACGCTTGGGAGTACGGCCGCCGCAGATCAAGAGTTTGATGTTGTTCAGCAGCTTTACCAAAAGTCCGCCGAGAAGGTAGCGAAGAACATGTCGCTCCGCCTGCACTGAGCCTTTTGGATCTAATATTCCCGCAGCGCCCGACAAGGATTGTTTTGCGGGCGGTCGGCATAGGTGCACCGAACAGCGCTTCCATCGATCGCTAATGTCAATCCGCTAGTGAGTTTCACGTATTGCCCTTTCCGCTCCCGGCTTGTAAAACCCTATGAGTTTGCTTATGCATAAGACTGTAATTCTGCTTCTCTGTCTATGGGGTATGACTCATGCGCAAGGGCAGGGATCTGGCGTCTCGTCGCCATTTGGCACAGACCCGAGCGCCCGACCTCAGGAGGGTGGCTCGGCCACTCGCGGGGAATTTGCACCCGTCCTTGATTCCGAGAAGCGTCCGATCACCGCGGGTGGCTTCGTAAAAAGCGGCCCGGTCATATTCAAGGACATCGCCGAAAAAGCGGGCCTGACCACCTGGCGCCACACCATGGGCACTCCGGCGAAAAATTACATTCTCGAGACCACCGGATCAGGAGTTGCCCTGCTGGATTACGACAATGACGGCTGGCTTGATATTTACCTGGTGAATGGTTCGACCTTCGACGCGCTGAGCGGCAAAACCGAGCCGCCGCATGCCGCACTTTTTCACAATAATCACGATGGAACATTTACCGATGTCGCTGGAAAGGCTGGAGTCACCAATGATCGTTGGGGTTTTGGAGTCGCGATCGGTGATTACGACAATGATGGCTGGCCCGATATCTACGTCTCCAATTACGGAAAGAACCGTCTCTACCACAACAATCACGACGGAACGTTTACTGACGTAGCCGAAGCGGCGGGCGTCGCGCTGGGAAACTGGTCTACCGGAGCCAGCTTCGGCGATTACGACGGAGACGGCAGGCTTGATCTCTTTGTCCCGGGATACATTCATTGGGATATGGACCATCTTCCGCCCACACCGAGTTCCGCTCCCAACGCGATTTCGTTTTGCCAGTTCCGTGGCGCCAGTGTGATGTGCGGCCCGCGCGGTCTAAAAGGCGAACCCGATCACCTGTTTCACAACAATGGTGACGGAACATTCACCGACGTGAGTAAACAGGCGGGCGTCGCCGACGAGGGGCACAGCCGCTATGGATTTACCTCAGTGTTCGTGGACGTGGACAACGACGGCAAAGTGGATCTGCTCGTCGCCAACGATTCGACTCCAAATTATCTCTATCTGAACCGGGGAGACGGAACATTCAAAGATGTCAGCATTTCTTCCGGCTTTGCGCTAAATCAGGACGGCCAGGAAGTTGCCAACATGGGCATGGCGATTGGCGATTATCGCAACAACGGCTTGCTTGATCTCTATACCGGGACGTTCTCCGACGATTACAAACCGTTATTCCGCAATGAAGGGAAGGCCCGGTTTACAGAGATCGCAACGGAGATGGGAATGGCGGATGTCACATATCCCTTCCTGACCTGGAGCACGGAGTTCATCGATTACGACAACGATGGCTGGAAGGACATCCTTTCCGTCAACGGACATGTGTTCCCGCAGGTCGATCATCACAACTGGGGTACGTCGTGGGCGCAACGGCCTTTGTTATTCCACAATCTGAAAAACGGTGAGAGGTTTGAACTCATGCCCGCGGTTGAAGGTACGGGGCTTGCGGTCGTCATTCCGGGCCGGGGGGCGGCCTACGGCGACCTTTTCAACAACGGCAAAATCGACGTCGTTATTAACTGTATCGATCACGTCCCCGCACTGTTGCAGAACGTGAATCCCGACAAGAACCACTGGATCGGGCTCAAACTGGTCGGCGGACCGAAGAGTCCGCGGGATGCAATCGGGACAGTCGTCTACCTGACCGCCGGAGGCATGCGTCATCGGGAAGACGTTCTTAGCGGAGGGAGCTATGAATCCTCCAACGATCAGCGTCTGCATTTTGGTCTTGGAGACTCGACCGCTGTGGATAAGGTTGAAATTCACTGGCCTAGCGGATCGGTGGAGTCGGTGGCCCTGCCAGCCGTAGACCGGTTCTTCGTGGTGGAGGAAGGCAAGGGATTGATCCCCGGCGTTTACGACAGCGTCGCGCCGAGCAACAGCAAGTAGACACTACTTCGCCTTAAGTTCTTCTGTGGCGGAACAATTCAGGTCCTCTTTGGGAGGCGTCGATGAGATTTCGACTTGCGCATAAGGCTGCGTTCGCGGCTGTCCTCGCGGTCGGCTGTTTTTCTGTCTCTCCGTGCACGGCTCAGACGCAAACGGACAGCTATCCCGCCAGCAAGGACTCAAAACAGACGCAGCCGGACAGCTCCCCTGCCAGGAAGGATTCAAATCCTCAGCCTAAGTCTCCTGACAACAGCCGCCCCGGCAGCTATACTCCCCAAACTCAGGCGGACTTGAACAATAGTCGAAAAGACTACGCGGACCGGGTTCGCGAGACCTACAACTTTCATTTCGGCGAGGGGAACATTTCGACGCCGGGCAATGCCAAGGTCGTGGGCGACGACTTTATCCAGCCGGGCGCTTTTCCCACCGCGAAGTACTGTTCCAAGTGCCACCAGGAGGCGTACAGCCAGTGGCGTCAGGCGCTGCACTCGAACTCCTTTCGCACACCATTTTACCGCACCAGCGTGAACATCCTGGCACGGACAAAGGGTATTGAATTCACCCGCCATTGTGACAGCTGTCACAATCCCATTGGAGTTTTGTCGGGCGCATTGACTCAGAATTCGCAAGTAGATCGCTCCTTTGATGAAGAGGGCCTCACCTGCACAACGTGCCACTCGGTTACGCAACTGCAGCCCACGGTGGGCAACGGCGGGTTCGTGATGGGGGTTCCGGCGGTCACTTCCGACGAAAATGGGAACCGTATCCCCGGCCAGGTACCCTACGAGGTGATTTTCGACCACCCCGAGCGCCACGCCAAAACCGTGATGAAGGACTTCCTCCGCACGCCGGAGTTTTGCTCCGCCTGCCACAAGGCCAACCTGCCGACCCCGCTGAATGACTACAAATTCATTCGCGCGTTTACGGTCTTCGACGAGTGGCAGAACTCTAAATTCTCAAAGCGGAATCCGCTGACGTTCTATACCGCCGATTTGACGACCTGCCAGAATTGCCACATGAAGCGCTCCGCTCCGGCGCTGTTTGAGGTCGGCCAAAAGAACGGGACCTTCGCATCTCATCGCTGGACCGCGGGCAACACAGCCGTTCCGTTCTACTACGGGTTCGACGAGCAGCTGCAGAAAACGAAGGAATTCCTGCAATCTGGTACGTACCTGAACGTGGATCTGTTCGCGATCAAGAAGGTGGATCCATGGACCACCGAAAATACTTCCTATAGCGATGGGCTGATTGCACCGCTCGGTTCGGTTCCCTTCCAACTGAAGTCCAACGACACCGTCGAAGCCATGGTAGTCGTGCAGAACAAGAACATCGGCCACTCGCTCATTCCTGAAGTGCGCGATCTCTACGAGGCATGGGTGGAGTTCGAGGTGAAAGACAACGATGGAGCTGAGATCTGTCACAGCGGCTTCCTGCAGGCAGACGGCTCTCTTGACCCGCGAGCCCACAGCTTCACCAACCGGCCGGTCAATACGGATGGCGAGTTCGTGGACAACCACAAAGTGTGGACCATCCACTCGGTCGCCTACGACAGCACGGTTCCCGCGGGGCGTTCCGTCCTTGTCCGTTACCAGTTCAGAATTCCGCCCAATGCCAAAGGCCCGTTGAACGTGACGGCGCGCGTCAACTACCGGCACTTGCGGCAGAGTTATCTGAACAACGTTTTCGGGAAGGATCATCCCGCCTACCCGATCATAGAAATTATGGAGCGCACCCGGACTCTGAACCTGGGCGAAAACGCGGTGACGCCGCCGGCTCCGCAGAGCCCGGCTCCGCAAAGCGCTGCCCCCCAAAATCAGGCTGCGCCGAACCAGGCTGCGCCGAATCAAGCGGCGCCGAACCAAGCGGTGCCGAACTTGGCGTCGCAGGACAATCCCGACTGGATGCGGTGGAACAACTTCGGCATCGCGTGTCTGGATCAGTTGCAATATGCCGATGCCGTCAACGCGTTTGCCACGGTAGTGAAGCTGCGGCCTGACTACGCCGACGGCTTCACGAATATCGCGCTAACGAATATTCTCTGGGAAAAATATGGCTCGGCTCGTGTCAGCCTGGAAAAGGCGCTGGCGCTCAGCCCGGACAATGCACGGGCTCTGTACTACATGGCGCTGGTGGAACGCCGCACAGGAAACTCTGAGGCGGAGGTGGCGGACTTGGAGAAGGCAGTCGCACAGTATCCGCGATCCTCGGACGCCCGCAGAGAGCTGGGGAAATCCTACTACCGTCTAAACAGGCTGCAAGACGCCAAAGTTCAGTTCGAGACATTGCAGACGATCGAACCGGATGATGTCGCCGCACACTACAATCTTTCCCTTATCTATGCCCGGCTAGGAATGGACGACAAGGCCTCCGAGCAGGCGACGCTCTTTGCCGACAAGAAAGCTGATCCCAATTCGCCCACGTACTCACTGGAGTTTCTGCGCGATCATCCTGAGGTTTCGACGGAGAGTGTGCCCTGGCACATGCACAAGGACGTCTCTCTTGATTTGGCGGCCATTCCACCGCAACCGTCTTCGAGCGCGGCTAAGAAGCCATAACTGGCTTGTTTGTAGTTGCAGTTTCACGCCAGGCAGCAACTGCGGGCGGTTATTTCGCTTAGTAACTTCATGGAGGTGCAACGTGCGGCAGAATCGTTGGTCACTCAGGATCTTGTTTCTAGCTCTGGCGTTCTCTACGCCGGTAGTATGCCAGACAAGTGAGAACTGCCCCTGGCTCAATGCCGCGACCGCGGCGGGTGTGCTGAAAGGATCAGTCACTTTCACTGTCGCTCACTCCGGAGAAGACAAAACGGACGCCACCTGCGAATTCATTCACCAGGAAGGCGCAACTATCTCCAAGCTGCAAATCGAAGTCGAGACGATGAAGGATCCGCGGCGCGAGTTTGCGTCCTACGCAGAGAAATGTGGACAGAATGCTACTCCGCTCCGTGCCATCGGCAACGAAGCTCTGGTTTGCACTCTGCGCGGCAAGAATCAATTCTCCGAGCAAGTCGTCAGCCGAGTGCGGGAACGAGCCTTCATCGTGAGAATGAGTTCGAACCTTGCTCCGCCGGGGGGAAGCGATCTTCGTGAAAGGACCCAGAAGATTGCCGAGCAGGTAGCAGGTTTCTTGTTTTGAAGATCCGCTCCAGAGTCAATTCTCGCATCGCGGTTACTGAGGCGCGGCGGATTTGTCTTGTTGCAGGACCCGGGTCTAGCGTTGTGGAGTAGTTGACGAAGCGCCCTCGCACTGATCCAACATCGCGCGCACCTCAGAGTCTGATGGATGGGCATCAAGTGCTCTCTGCAGCGGGCCGATTGCCTGCCCGCACTCATGAGCCGCAAAGGCGGCCCTGCCCCAATTGCTATCGACTCCTGACAGCGTGGGATTCCACTGTGCCGCGAGCTGGAAGTACCTTGCAGCCTTTGCAAACCCATCCTGCATGGCCGCGTGAACGCCCAGATTGTTGTAGCTGCCCGCGATCAAGGGCCCGATCTGTTTTGCAAAGCTCTTCAACTCCTCCACCTCGCCGGGTGTCGCCACGCGCGTCTTCTCCAATGGACTGCGCTCGACTTTCTCGCCGCTAAGTGTCGATCCAGACTGGATGTTGCTCTTGGTGAGCAACTCCTCGGATAGCTCGAGTTCGCTTTCTGCTTCGGATGTATTTCCGCTTGCCAAAAGCAGGCGCCCCAGCCGATAGTGCGTGCGTTCAATCGCGTAATTGTTACGGGAGGGATCGACAGTGAGTGCGATCGCCTTGCGAAATGCAGCTTCCGCGTCGGACGGTCGCTGCGTTTCCATGTAAAGCTTTCCCAACTCGGCAAAGTTGTCTGCATCGAGAGGATTTAGCGCTACCGCGCGTTTGTAATCGATTTCAGCTTCGTGGTAATCATGCCGCCTCAGAGCAATCTGTCCCAGTTGCGGATAACTGAACGTGTCATTGGGATGAAGCGCGAGTTCCTTGTGAAATTCGTCTTCTGCTTTAGGAAAATCCTTCGCCGAATTGCTCATGTAGGCCGCGCCGAGCGAGTAGTGCGCACCTGGCATCTTGTCGTCTTTCGCCACGGCCTTCTTGAACTCCTCGATCGCCTGACTCGGGACTCCTGCCAACGCATAGATACGGCCGATCCTCATTCGAACCGCTGCCGTGTCTCCAAACTGCGCTACCACTCGGGCAAATATCCCTGCCGCGGCCTCAGGATTCGTCTCCAATGCAGCATCGCCCCAGGCACACAAGTTCTCGATAGTCGGATCGATCGCAACGGCCGCCTGGAATTGCTCTATCGCCGCTTTGGTGTCGCCCAGTGCTCGCAAAGTGCTGCCCAGCATCCGGCGCACCTCCGCTTTTTGTCGAGCAGGCGTGCTCTTGGTGTTCATATCTCCTGCCACCTGCAGGAGAGATTTTGCCTTCTTCGGATCGCGCGCATCCAAGGACGCGCCGGCAGAATCCAGCAGCAAGCCGAAATCGGTTGGGGACAGCGTCAGTGCTTCGTCATAAAGGGGAGCCGCATGCGCGTAATCTCCAGTGTTGGCGTAGAAATTGGCGATGTGATCCAGGGCCGCGGCCAAGAAGCGAGTATGTTCCACATCCGCCCGCGCGAAGTCCCCGGAAGATTGAAAGCGATAAGCCGCATCGTAGTGTCGGTGCATGGATGACTTATCGGAAGGTGTGGCTGGAGACATTTGAGCGTTGACTGTACTGCCGGCGAAGAGCCAGAGCGCGATTGTCCCTGAGCAGACTCGGAGCATCCATCCACAACAAAGTCCACCCGTCTTCATGGCTTTGAACATATTCTTGATCGAGCGGGGAAGATTAACGTCGGCTTTGCGCAGCCGTCAGTTTTCGGCGCACCTGCAGTGCCTGATCATTTGTTCGATCGAGCTTAATGGCATTGGCAACCGCGTTGAGGGCTTCAGGATACCGGGATTCCATCCCGAGTGTTGCTGCCAAATTCACCCAGGCTTCCGCAAAACCCGGCGCGGCGCGAACAGCTAGACGGAAATGCTCTTCCGCAGCCGCAAAATCTCCATCGCGTGACGCAAGATAACCGATCTGGTTTTGGGCGAGGGCAAAGCCTGGGTCAAATCTGATTACCTGCTGCAAAGCAGTCTTTTCAGCTACGGTATCGCCGGCGCGATCGAGAGCCATGGCTAATTTGAAATTGATCAACGCATCGTTAGGGGTTGCCTCAACAGCTTCACGATACAACGTAACCCCCTTCTGAACATCTCCGGCCTTGAGCGCTGCTTCAGCCTCTGTGGACTTGCCGAGCGCCAGCGTATTGTCCTCCAGGGCCTGCAATTCTTTCTCGGTGAGCTTGGATTGCTCCTCTGCTTGTTCATTTTCGCCCAGCGCATGCAAAACCATTGAGAGCCGGTAGCGCACTTGCGGTTCGCTGACCCCAGGCCCAAGAGCAAGCGCCCTTTCCAGTTGCTCCTTCGCTCCCGCGGGATCGTTGAGCCAAGCCAGCACAATTCCTAAGTTATATCGGGCATTGAAGTGAGTGGGGTTCAGCGTAATCGCCTCTTCGAGGTGCTGCCGGGCGGCCGCGTATCGGCCCTCCTCACGTTCCAGCACGCCGTTCAGATACAAAACCTCGAAATCATGCGCATGCGTTGCAAGCAGCTTCTTGGCTAACCTTTGTGCCAGGTCCACCTCATGATTCAGCACCAGAAGATGCAGGTACAGATCCTGTGCTTCCATGCTGTCCGGATGCAACCGGACAGACTTTTCCGCCAGCTGGACAGCCTCTGGATAGCGTGTTTGATTGACATAAACCGTAGCCAGTGCGTTCGTAAGGCGCAACGAGGATGGGTCAGTACGCAAAGCTTGCGCTAAAATCTGCGCTGCCTGACTAAGCATGCGAGTCTTGCCGTAGGCCTGCGCCAAATCCAGCGTGAGGGTCTCGTCGAGAGAGGCAGAACGAAGTAGACCGATAACCGCGGTATAGTTCCCGTCCGCGAGAAACAGTTTGCTGAGTCCCTTTAGCGCCCGAATGGAACGGGGATCGATCCCGAGCGCAGTTTGGTATTCGGCTTTGGCTTTATCTCTGTCCTTCAGTTCCTCGAATGCTGCAGCCAGAAGAAGGTGCGTCTCCACAAGATTTGGCATCGCGTGAATAGACTGCTGTAGCGGAGCTATGGCAGCCTTCGAGTCGCCCGTGGTGTAGAGAGTAAGGCCGAGGAGATAGGAAAGCTCGGCAGAATCCGGTTCGAGCACGAGACCGGCGCGGAAAGCTTCGACGGCGCAGGGATATTGCTTCTGCTCTCCGAACCACTTACCCAGTTCTATGTAGGTTGCAGCGTCTGGGTGGGATTGAATGCGGAACTCCAGAACCTGCGGGCCGGTGCATGGTGCTCCGATGGCGAACGAAGCTACACCAAGGCAAGCTGCCAAACCTACCGCCGCTCTAAGTAACATAGAGATGTTCTCAACACAGAGAGACTGGACGCAAAATGCTAAGTGAAATGCAACGGCCAGTCTCTAGTATGTTTTCGCTATTTGCTCTGTTTCGGCGTGCGGTCAGCTGATCCTGCTCGATGCTTTCATAACGGCGGATTTGGACGTGTTCTGCGTAACTCGACTCTTTACTTCAGAGCCAGCGTAAAGTCTACCGTCATGCGAGGGGACCGATCCATCCAGGTCTTTGGCCTCGCGAATCTCGAACGGCATGGCCACTGCATCCATGGTTCAGCGCGATATAGCAAAGTTGCCAGCGAAACACGTTAGCGGAAAAACACTAGCGGCTGCGGGATTTGAGGGTTTGATCGATGGTGCGAATGAGAAATCGGTTCGCAGTAGCGCTTTCACGTTATGGTGTCGCAGAGATCTCTCCTCTAACATCATTTTCCCCGTGGTTTTCGCCATGAACGAACGGCCACAGGCAAAGGAATGGGCACGCAACCCGCTACGCTCGGCTGCTGGCAGTGGAGTGGGCGCGTGCCTGGCAAGTTTGTTGACGACGCCGCAGCGCGACCCGAACCGGGCAAATGGCTGAGCCGATCACAGTTCTACTTGTCGATGACCACGCGCTGGTTCGCCGCGGCTTTCGTCGAATTCTTGAGGACGACGCACACATCAAGGTTGTGGGAGAGGCAAGCGACGGCCCTGAAGCAATCCAACTGGTTCGAGAGCTTAAGCCGAAAGTCGTGCTTATGGATCTCGCGATGCCTGGCATGAACGGCTTAGATGCTACAAGAAAGATTCTCGCAACATCTTCTGGATCTTCTGTCCTCATGTTAAGCATGCATTCCGAAGATATCTGGGTGCGGCGAGCCGCCGACGCGGGTGCTCGCGGATACATCCTCAAGAATGCAGACGACTTGGATCTCGGTTCCGCGATTAAGCGCGTAGCGGCCGGTGAACTCGTGTTTGACGATCAGTTATCGGTGTCTCGCCCGCAACAAGAACGAGGCTGCAAACTAAGTCCGCGAGAGCTCGAGGTCCTGCAACTGATCGTAGACGGAAAGTCAAGTAAAGAAATTGCGGCCAAGCTCGGACTTAGCGCAAACACAGTGGGAGCACATCGCACCAATATCATGCGGCAGATCGGTGTTCGCAAGACGGCAGAAGTCGTCGCATATGCGATTCGCAATAGATTAGTGAATATTTCGTAAGGCTGCAGTGGCTAACTGTTTATCTTTTGAGAGGCCAAGGCGATGCACAGGCACCGCATGAGGGCCGATACTATGTGAGGAATGTTCCTTGCTTGTGCCTTCCCTGCGCCGGACAATAGTTGAAGCAATCCTGAAAAGCCGGCGGCCGCTTACCCTGGAGTTTGAGAATCTCTACCAAGCACGTCCTCTGTTCCGCGTCGTGGTAGAGGAGTGCCACCGTCGCTTGGATCGCCCGCGCTATCGAACCGAAGTGCCCGGATAACCAGCGACTGCTGTCGGTCGTGGTCGGGGACGAGCTGAACGTTTTCCTCGCCGCTTCGGTTCTGTGACAGGTCCTTTGCCAACCAGCCTATTTGCGTTCAGAGTTCCTTCGGCAACTGGGCCCTGCGCTCCACCTGTGGTCTGTTTGCTTTCAGGCGTTTTGTATCGGTGATTCGCGTGTATGGCAATGTCGCAAACGCGCGTCGTGTGGCTATTGACACGGAGTATCGCTCGGTGTAGTGTTCGGGCAATTTTAGTGAGCAAGGTATGGGGCACGGACACGTTTCTGTTCCTGTGTGATCTTGCTCACAGCTTCCCCCTTGAGGTCTGATTGCCGTCTTAACGCGATGCGGACGCGTTGGCGGGGTGGTGTGCGGCGACTCGCTCTATTGGTCGTCCTTAATGTTTAGTCAGGCTGCGAGAGGAAGAGATAGTGATGATGATGTCTGCATCTGCGGCACTGCCGCAACTTTATAACGGGGATGCGAAATCCAGCCCCATCCGGCCCTCTATTCTTCTAGTTCTATTCGCGCTGATTCAGGTCATCTTATGCGCTGGGTCTTCGGCTGCGGCCACGCCCAGCATTACGAGTCTGACGCCGACGTCGGCCGCGGTCGGCGTGTCGGTGACGATCAAAGGGACGAATTTTGGCACGTCGCAAGGGGCCAGCACGGTAACGTTCGACGGCACCACGGCCACGCCTGCGACCTGGGCCAACACTTCGATCAAGGTTCCGGTGCCGACTGGGGCGACGACAGGCAATGTCGTGGTTACGGTGAATGGAGTGCCCAGCAATGGAGTGAGCTTCACGGTTCTGCCTACGCCCGGAATCTCGAGCCTGACGCCGAGTTCAGGTCCGGTGGGCGCAGTGGTGACGATCGCGGGGACGAATTTTGGTGCGAGCCAAGGCACCAGCACGGTGGTGTTCGACAAGACGACCGCGACCGCAACCGCGTGGAGCAATACTTCGATACAAGTTCCTGTCCCGACCGGGGCGGCAACGGGCAACGTCGTGGTTACGGTGAGCGGGGTAGCCAGCAACGGAGTGAGCTTTACGGTACTGCCCACGCCCAGCATTACGAGTCTGACGCCGACGTCGGCCGCGGTCGGCGTGTCGGTGACGATCAAAGGGACGAATTTTGGCACGTCGCAGGGGGCCAGCACGGTAACGTTCGACGGCACCACGGCCACGCCTGCGACCTGGGCCAACACTTCGATCAAGGTTCCGGTGCCGACTGGCGCAACTACGGGCTACGTGGTGGTGACCGTCAACGGAGTCCCCGGCAATGGAGTCAGCTTTATTGTGCCGGGCACGACAGCAACTATCAGCGGTCTCTCCCCAACCGCAGGGCCCGCAGGGTCGCAAGTCTCGATCAACGGGTCATACTTCGGTTCGTTGCAGGGAACCAGCACGGTGTCATTCAACGGCACGTTGGCCACAACCATCGGGAGTTGGAGCGGTAACTCGATCATAGCGAGCGTGCCGTCCGCAGCGACCACTGGCAATTTAGTGGTGACGGTTGGCGGCGCAGCGAGCAATGGAGTTAGCTTTACTGTTCTGCCGACGCCGAGCGTTACGAGTTTGTCGCCTACATCGGGCGCGGTAGGCACGCCGGTAACGATCACGGGGACGAACTTCGGATCGGCGCAGGGAACCAGCATTGTGACATTTGGCGGGGTTTCTGCAATTCCCGCGAGTTGGAGTGCAACCAGCATCGTGGTACGAGTGCCATCAGGTGCAACGACGGGTTCGGTGGTAGTGACGGTAAGCGGGGTGTCCAGCGCGGGAGTGTTATTCACAGTTTTGCCCACGCCGAGCGTTACGAGTTTGTCGCCTACATCGGGCGCGGTAGGCACGCCGGTAACGATCACGGGGACGAACTTCGGATCGGCGCCGGGAACCAGCACAGTGACATTTAACGGGGTTCCTGCGACACCCACGAATTGGAGCGCAAGTAGCATCGTCGCGCCGGTGCCGGCTGGAGCGACAACGGGCTCGGTTGTGGTGACGGTAAACGGAGTACTCAGTGCTGGTTTCATCTTCACCGTGATTCCGGCAGCGCCGCTGAATACCCGTCGGTACCGGCACAGCGCCACGCTTCTCAACAATGGCATGGTATTGATGGCAGGGGGAGCGACCTGCCCGACAGGTTCTTGCACTTACCTGAACAGCGCTGAGATCTACGATCCCGCTTCCAGAACCTCCACCCACGCGGGTAGCCTGGCCACGCCACGGGCTGCCCCGGCTGTTCTCCTGCCCAATGGAAATGTACTGATTGCCGGCGGATCCACCTGCGACAACTATGGGAACTGCTTTTCGTTAAACAGTGCTGAAATCTACAATCCGGTTTCGGGAACCTTCAGCAGCGCGGGCAATATGCAGGCCGAGCGAGACGGCCACACCATGACGTTACTGGCGAATGGCAGCGTCCTGATCGCTGGCGGCGAAAGCTGTGTTCCCGGAGGGGGAGGCGGAGGAGGAAGCAGCAGCAAGAACTTGGGCGAGCCGCTCTCCGGTGGAGCGCATCTGACTTACGCAAGCTTCACGCCGGTCACCAATTCCGTTACGTGCACTGCGCTAGGGAGCGCCGAGATCTACGATCCACAATCCGGCACGTTCAGCCTGACGGGATCGTTGAATACGGCACGATACAACGCTGCAGCCATTCAGTTGGCCAACGGTCAAGTCCTGATTGTTGGCGGGTCCGATGAATACTATCCTCTGAATTCGGCGGAACTCTATGACGCATCTACCAGTTCCTTCACTACCACTGCCAGCGGGTTAGAGGCGGCGCGATCTTCGCCAGGCGCCACACTTCTGAACAGCGGCCTGGTTTTGGTCAGTGGTGGATCAACCTGTCAAACTCCGACCTGCCCGACCAACACGGCAGAGCTGTACGACCCGACGGCAAACGGGTTCCAGTACACATCGGGGAGTATGAATGTTTCCCGCGTGAACCACACGGCCGCTCTTCTCACCAATGGCCAGGTGCTTTTAGCGGGAGGAACCAACCAATGTTACGGGCCCAGCTACTGCATATCTGACGGGACCACCGAGGTCTACGACCCCACCGCAGGCACCTTCACTCTTACGCAAGGTTTGGCGGCCGCTCGGTCGGGACACACTGGGACGCTGGTGCCAGATGGAAATGTGCTCCTGGCCGGGGGGATCGCAGGCGGCATAACCCTGTCGAGTGTGGAGTTCTACCAACCTGCCAGTCTCACTCCATCAGGGCTCGTGTCGATTGCCGTCGCACCGGCCAATGGTTCGATATTCGTCGCCGGAATCCAGCAGTTTATGGCAACCGGAACGTTCAGCGACGGCAGCACGTCAACTCTGCAATCGGCTGAGTGGAGTTCTTCGAGTCCCAGTGTGGCAGTCATCAACAATGCCGCTAGTGACTCGGGATTTGCCTTTGGAGTTAGTCTGGGTTCCACAACCATCACAGCAACCGTAGGAACATTATCGGGATCGGCGACACTAGTGGTTCAGCCGCCCGTTCAGTCGATTGGATTCACAACGACTACCGGACAGATGGGGACTTCCCTGTACGCCCAGACCGCCGCACGACTGACGACAGGAGAAGTTCTGGTTGCGGGCGGAATGAGCCCGTCTGGCGTCGTGAAAAACGCGCAGCTCTACGCACCGGCGACCCAAACCTTCGCAGCGGCTAACCCGATGAATGTCGCGCGCTGGTTGCACACTGCGACGCTTCTGAGCGACGGGACTGTGCTGATCGCGGGCGGCTCGGATTTAGCCAACGAAGAAACTTTGGACTCCGCCGAGATCTACAATCCCGCCGCCGGAACCTTCACGCTGTTGTCGAACACCTTAAACACGGCCCGAGTCGGACATACGGCTACCTTGCTGAACAATGGACAGGTGCTCATTGTTGGAGGTTATGACCCAGAGACCGGCCTGATCGCAGACGCCGAGCTCTACGATCCTCCGAGCCAGACCTTTATTGATCTTGGCGACACGAATCTGCCTCGTTATCAGCACACGTCGACCATGTTGCAGAACGGACAGGTGCTGATAGCCGGTGGCGAAACCGACCCGGTCCCAACTGGCGCCTACAATACGGCTGAACTTTTCGATCCGGTCAGTCAGACATTCACGCCGGTATCTGTTCCCATGACCGCCCCGCGGGAAGGACACGCAGCGGCTCTGCTGAATAACGGCCAAGTGCTCATCAGCGGCGGTAACGATCCCGGAATAGGATCTTTGAACACGGCAGAAATTTACGATCCGAATTCGGACATCTTCATCGCTGTCACAGGCGTCATGACTACGCCCAGGATTTCGCACGTGATGACGCTATTGAACGGGGGCCAGGTGCTGATCGCCGGAGGAGCATCCGGCGCAAACGGCACGGCTTTAGCTTCGACCGAAACCTACAATCCGGCCAGTCAGCTATTTGCGGCTGCAGGAAGCATGGCCAGTGTCCGCGAGTACCAGACTGACACGCTTCTCAATGACGGTACTGTTTTTATTGCGGGCGGCACAGATGGCACGAATATCTTCAATAGTGCGGAAAGTTACATGGCGAGCCAGCTGAATGGGCTGACCAGCATTGCTGTTACGCCCGCCAGCTCCACGATTGGCATGGGAACGCAGCAGGTTTATACAGCGGTTGGAACTTTCAGCAATGGCAGTACTGAAAACCTGGCATCGGTGCTGTGGAGTTCCTCGAATACCAGCGTTGCCCTGGTCAGCAACGATGCGACAAACTCGGGAGTTGCCGCCAGCCTGACGCAGGGTACCGCGACGGTTACGGCGAGCGCACCAGGTGTGAGCGCTTCTGCCACGCTTACCATAACGACCCCTACGTTAGTATCCATTCAGCTGAGCCCTCAGAGCCCGACGATTCCTCTGGGAGCCACTCAACAGTTCACGGCGACTGGTGTCTATACCGATGGAAGCACACAAGACCTCACGAGTTCCGCGACCTGGAGCGTGTCGGCATCGGTTGTAGCAGCCATCAACAGCGGCGGTCTGGCTGCAGGGTTGTTTCAAGGAGTTGCAACGATTCAGGTCAACTCCGGTTCCGTGAACGCAACCACGAATCTGAACGTTGGCTCGGCAGGGTTGGTTTCGATCACTGTCAATCCAGTGTCCGCGGCCATTGCCCTTGGCACTTCTCAGCAGTATCAGGCGACCGGGACTTTCAGCGACGGCAGCACGCAGAATGTTACGGGATTGGTAGTCTGGTCCTCCGCCACCACGACTGTCGCCACGATTAACACTGCGGGACTTGTGTCAAGCATCGGCCAAGGGAGTACTACGGTCAGCGCGAGCTTCGAGTCAATTTCGGTTTCGGCGCCACTGACCGTCGGGCCGCCGAGTCTGATCTCCCTATCCATCACTCCGAATTTGGCGAGCTTGTCGATCGGGGCAACTCAACAGCTGAGCGCAACCGGCACGTACAGCGATGGCAGCACACAGAACCTCACTTCCTCCAGCTCCTGGATATCGTCCAACGGCGGAGTTTTGGCCGTAAGCAGCTCGGGGCTGGCAACGGCCAGAGCTGCAGGCGAAGTCACGATTAGGGCAACGTCAGTCTCAATCAGCGGAACCACGCTCTTGTTCGTCACCGGCGGAACTACGCAAGCGAACCTTAATACCGGGCGCTACCAGCATACTGCGACAGCCTTAGACAATGGGCAGATTTTGGTGATTGGCGGCATCAATTGCCCGTCCTCCGCGCCGTGCACTTACTTGAATAGCGCCGAACTTTACGATCCGAATACGAGCTCGTTTGCTAACACCGGCGCAATGGCCACAGCCCGTTCTGCTCCGTCTGTTCTACTCAATAGTGGCAAGGTACTCACGGCCGGTGGCTACACGTGCGACAGTTCGGGAAACTGCTCATCCTTGAGCAGTGCCGAGATTTACGACCCGGTAATTGGCACATTCAGCAGTGCGGGAACGATGACAGTGGCCCGGAGCGGCCAAACCATGACTCCCCTCCCCAATGGAACCGTGCTCATTGCTGGGGGGGAAAACTGCGCTTCAGCCACCTCGTGTAGCGTGCTATCGAGCGCAGAACTCTACGACCCGATTGCTGGAACTTTTACAGCCACGACAAACTACATGAACTCTGCCCGCTTCGGCGCAAGCGCTGTCTTACTGAATGAGGGCATGGTCCTGATTGTCGGAGGTTCTGACGGGACCAACGTGCTAGCAGGAACAGAGGCTTACATCTCGACGGGTTTCATCGCGGGGTCAGGCGGCCCGAGTCTAAACGTCGCTCGTATGAATGCGACTGTAACTCTTCTTAACAATGGGGGTGTGTTAGTAGCGGGCGGTTCAACTTGCTTGGCCGGCTGCCCTACGAATGCCGCAGAGTTTCTTACGGTTAATTCGAATACGCTCTTGTTAAGTCAAGGCCCCAGCGGGTTAATCCCACAAATCGAGGCTGAGTTTGCTGTTGTGTCGGGCGGTATGAATGTTCCACGGTTCAGTCACACGGCAACGCTGACCACGAATGGCACTGTCCTCATCGCGGGCGGCTACAGCTTGTGCGGATCTTCCTGCACTGAAGAAGCCAGCACAGAAGTTTTCGATCCGGTGGCGGGCACGTTTAGCGTGGCTCAATCGGTTTCAACTCCGCTCGCAGCTCACACCGCGACTCTGGATGGAAACGGAGATGTATTGCTGATTGGCGGTGTGAACGCCGGCGTGACGCTAGCAACCGACCAGTGGTATCAACCTACGAGTCTGACGCCTGTAGGGCTTGTATCTATTGCGATTTCACCAGCCAATTCGTCCGTTGCCCTTGGACAAAGCAGTCAGTTCGTTGTCACTGGCACATTCAATGACGGTAGTACGCAGACTCTTGAATCGGTCATCTGGAATTCTTCGACCCCTTCAGTCGCCACGGTCAGCAATTCACCAGCGAGTATCGGCCTTGTGACTGGTCAAACCACAGGGATGACCACGCTGACCGCCAGTGCCGGAGGAATAGTCGGCACCACCTCTGCGAATGTGGAAACCTTGGTCTCTTTGGCGATCACTCCCGCAAATCCGACTGTGGTTCCCGTATACCTGCCCCAACAACTAGTTGCCACCGCCACGTTTTCGGACGGCCGCACGCAAAACGTGACCACCTCCGCAACCTGGGCCAGCTCAGGTAATTCTATCGTCCTGCTTGGCCCCATCTCAGAATTTAACGGCTATATTGCTGGCACTGCCGCCGGGACAGCGACCGTAACTGCGACGCTGGGAAACGTACAAGCGAATACACTAGTGACTTCGACTACGAATCCGCCGCCGCCAACCACGCCCAGCATAAGCACGGTCTCGCCGACTTCTGGGCAGGCTGGAACTCAGGTGACAATCACCGGGACCGGCTTTGGATCCACTCAGGGCAATGGCAGCGTTTTGCTGGGCAGTGCGGTAGGCACAATAGTGAGCTGGAACGACACGCAAATCATTGCGACCGTCGCTCTCATTTCCCAATCGGGTTTCGTTCAGGTTGTGCAGAGCGATGGAAACTCGTCTAACACTGTTTCCTTTACGGTGAACGCCGCAACCATTTTGAACGTGTCACCGACCAGTGGCGTCGCGGGAACGCAGGTAACCGTCACTGGCTCCGGTTTCGGCACAACCCAAGGCAACGGTAGCGTTTGGCTCGGTACGACGCCAGCTGCGGCCGTGAGCTGGAGTGATACACAGATTGTTGCCAATGTGTCTCCGATCGCGAGATCGGGGAACGCCTTTGTACAGCAGAACGGACTGTCGACGAACACAGTTCCGTTCAATGTCAACACCGCAACGATTACGAACGCTTCGCCAGCGAATGGCGTGCCCGGAACCCAGATTACCATCACCGGCTCGAGTTTCGGTGCAACGCAGGGCAGCGGACTCGTGTGGCTCGGAACCGCTACTGCGGTCGCGCAAAGCTGGAGCGACACGCAGATCGTGGCAACCGTCGCGTCGGGAGCGACGTCCGGTTCGGTGCAAGTTCTGCAGAACGGGGTGATGAGCAACGCAGTTCCGTTTTCCGTAAATGCCCTGCAAATTACGAGTGTGTCTCCGAGTTCGGGAGCGCCGGGAATCGTGGTGACCATCAACGGCAACGGCTTTGGGAGTTCGCAGGGAAACGGAACCGTCGAGTTAGGCAGCTCGAGTGGCGAAGTCATCGCCTGGAGCAACACACAAATCTTAGCTGCGGTCGCTTCCAACGCGGTGACCGGAGTTGCACGTGTCGAACAGAATGATGTTTGGAGCAACGCTGTGACGTTTACTGTTCCTTCCAGCGGCCAATCCGTCATGCTCGTTCCGAACCTGCTCAATTTGGTTGTCGGACAGATTCAGCCCGTTCAAGCCTTGAATTCGAGCGGCCAGTCAGTAACGGGACTTACTTGGGCATCAAGCAATCCTCAAGTAATCAGCCTTTCGACGGACGACCCACCGATGCTTACGGCTTTAACGACTGGGCATGCCGCAATTACGGCGGGGAACGCTTCTGCCGACGTTACCGTCTATCCCGGTAGCTCAACCTTGCCGTTGGGAACTGTCCTCTGGTCGAATCCTGGCGACGGTTCTGGTGTGCGCAGTATTGTTCCTGCTGTTCCGAGTGCAAGCGGTGGCGGAGATGTTTTTGCGCTGAACGGGGATTGCACGCTTCAGGCCCTGAACAGCGACGGAACGGTGGCGTGGTCAGCTAACATCGGTCAAGGTTCCGCCGGCTGCAATCAATTTCTGCCTGACTTCCAAGGAGGGGTCGAGGTCATTGGTGTGTCGAACTACGTCGATGGAGCCGGCGTTACCCTGGTACAAGCTCAACTCCAAAAGCTGGAAGGCGCGACCGGCAGTGCTGATCCTGCCTACTTGGCGCAACCCTTTTTTGCCCCCGTGAGTCTGAACACCGCTTGGCTGGGGCCTCGCGATTTTTGGCCCGATCAGCCCGAGAGTGCTTTTCCGGCTACGGTCGTGCATACCAACGGTACGATCTTTACAGCTCTGGGAGTGAACGCGGGGAATTGTAGCGATACTGGGGTGCCTGAGGCTAATGAGATAGTGTGTTCGCCCGTTCCCGGCCGCGGTCCTAACGTTGCCGTGATCAATCCGCTGACCGGTCAATCGACGCCCCTCAGTTTAAGTGGGAATGCGTTTCCGATCGATTCGTACCCGGCGATTATTTCCGGAGGTTTTGGCGACTGGATCATCGCGGGCGACGGATATGCCTATCTGCCGTATTCCTATGAAGGCTGGACCGCCTGGCAGCCATTCGAGACGTGGGTTACAACCAATCCAACTACAGGGCAAGGGGAATTAGTCCCAGCATGCGGAGTTTGGAGTTCGGACATGGGCGGCGTTAATAGCGGCGGAATAGCCGCCGCCACCTTCACAGGCACGGTTTATTTGGCTGTGCTGCGCATCGATACGTCCGGAAATGCTACTTCCATTCCTTTGGGGAACTGGAGTGTATCGGGGAATTGCACGCTTCCGCAGGGAAGCGGGACAGCAGCGACTCCCATGAATGTGACGCTGATTACGAATGCAGACCAGGGTGCGCTGGTGACCTGGCAGGTGTTGTCCAGTTACTACAACGGTCAACCTGGACCGATAACGACCACGAACTACATCGCCAACCTGAGCGGCACGAGTGTGGTCTCGCAAAACACAACGCCGAGCCTGCTGAAGCCCGTGCTGCAAGCGCAAGACGGTACCTTCTTCGGCACCAGCGATCAGGGGATGGTGCGCTTCGATCAGACCGGCAAAATAAAGTGGACCGTCGGAGACTCGCCGCAGATTGCTACCGCCGATAACGGAGTCGTCGGGGCTTCCGGCACAACCTACGACGCTAACGGCAACGCCACCGGGCAAGTCGGCATGCCGATTCAGTCCTGGACAGGAGAAGAGTCCGAGAGTGCCTATCAATACGGTTCAGTCGATCAAGTCCCTTATGCGCCTCCAATTATGTATGCGGTGCCGCCGTCGTGGAGTTTTGCCAACGCCAATCAATCAGGAAGCAAGACTTCTGCACTCTGCCACGATGATCGTGACAAGCTGGTCGCGGAATATCCGAAATACAACGCTGGCTACATACCAGTCTGCTTCGCCTCTGAATTTGTACCCTCTAGCAACACCAATCCCGACCCAGATTTTAGTTTCAGTGTGCTGAATCAGGATGACATAACCTACAACGATTATCCTGACTGGGCGATATTGCGCTCTTCGATGCTGAATGGCTTAGAAAATATTCTAGCGAGCTACGGTAAGACGATGAGCATCAGTAGCGGTTATCGCAGTCCATACGTTCAGCATGTCGTAGACGCCGCAAACATTGCGGCCGGAAAGTACAAGAAACCGAGTCCTCACAGCCGCCATCTTCATGGCGATGCTGTCGACATACGAACATCCTATAACCTAGCAACTTGGCAGACCCTGCACGACATCGCTCGAGCGCTCGTTCCAAAGGCTTGCATTGAGCCATATCTGCAGTCGACACTCGATCATATTCACATCGACTGGCGTCCGGTCTCGCAGTGCAGTGCAGCTTGGCAGAAATAGAGATGAGATAAGTTTAAGGGGATATTATGCGATCCTTCTTAGTGATAACTCTCGTGGTGGGCTCCCTGACGGTAACCTGGGGGCAGCAAACCCCGGGACCCAAAGCGACCAGAGCAGAATTACTCACCAAGCTACGTTCGGATGACGTCGAGGAGAGGTTCGAAGCCTACGAGCAATTGCACTCCGATCCAGATGCGCTGCGCAGCGCCGTGGTGAAGGCCGCTTTTGTTAACCTCTTGGACCGCGAGAATCACCATGTGATGACTGGCGACGAAGAAGATTATGCCGAGTACGTTAGCTCGCTTGCAGAAACCGTCGCGAAGTTTGGCGATTGGAGTGACCCGCGTCAGGTGTGTGTCCTCGCAAATAGCGTGGATCCTCCAGAGGAGCTAGCTGACCATGCGAAAGTTGCGGTTCCATGCCTCCTCCAAAGGTCCAAGAGCAGCTCACCCCTAGCACGCGGGGCAGCGGTCGCCCTGCTTGTGCAGGCTTTGGCAAAAGGGAGGGGCGACCTCGACGCTGGCACAGTACAGACGGTTAGGCAGGTTATTCTGAACGGGCTCCGCGACCCCGACGAAGCTGTCAAGATACCCACGCTGAAGGCATTGGAGCGCTTCGGCGCAGAGGATATGATTCCGGCACTGAGGAACGTCGCGGAGGCTGACCCCGACCCGTCGGAGGGCTATGCGATAAGAAAATGGGCCGCGGAAGCTATTGCCGCGATTCAAAAGCGAACAGGCGATAACTAATGCTGGTAGCCTCTCCTTGTGACGCTCACAATGCCCATTGTTGCGATTTGCTCCGGAGCCTCGGGCGTGGCTTTCTGACAGTTGTGCTTTCAATATCGTTTCTGTTTTCGCCGTCTCTGTTTGCGCAGACAAACATCCAGCGGCCTCACCTTCTTGGCCTGGCACACGTGGCTTTTCGCGTCAGCGACCTGGACAAGACTCAGGCATTCTATGCGAGCATCTTAGGCTACGAACAGCCATTCTCCCTGAACGATGGCGACGGCAAGACCACAACTGCCTTCGTCAAGGTGAATGATCTGCAATATGTGGAACTCTTCCAGGGGGATGCCCAGAGTCAGGGCCAGTTAGATCATTTCGCCTTGTACACAGACGACCTCACCGCGATGCGGGCCTATCTGCAGAGCCTGGGAATGTATATTGCTAAGGACACTCACAAGGGCCGCATCGGCAATCCGTTTCTCACCATACGCGATCCCGACGGCCATTTCGTGGAGATACTGCAGTACTCGTCGAATAGCTTGACCGGGCAAGCCCAGGGGAAGTTCATGCCGGCCGGCCGGGTATCGGGCCATATTACGAACGTTGGGATCCTCGTGAAGTCGGTAGATTCTGCGATGCGGTTCTATCGTGACGCGCTCGGCTTTCGGGAGTTCTCCCGCGGTGGCGGAGCGGCCGGACAGCCCGGCTGGATCGATTTGCAGGTCCCTGACGGAAGCGACTACATTGAGTTGATTCCTTTTTCCGGTAAGCCTTCGCCCGCGGACTTGAAAGCGCAAAATCACTTCTGCTTAGCAAGCTCTGACGTGCGCAAGGCGGTTGCGACTCTGCGGAGCCGGGGAATCAGCGGTTCACTGAATTTGTCCATCAGGGTGCAGACCGGGGATGGTTTGCCGGCGCGGGCGAATTTCTTCGATCCTGATGGCGCCCGCATTGAAATGATGGAACCTCTGCCCGCGGTGGCACCCGTTGTCGAACGGGCAGCTCATCAACAATGACATATCCCTTCAAGGCTAGTACAGCTCTGCATCCTGATTCTCTTCGTGCTGATTCCTCAAACGCTTTGACTCGCCGGGATTTTCTCAAATCTACCGCGCTCGCCGCTGGCGCAGCATTTGTACCTCTTGGGAGCGCCAGCGCGGATTTACCCGCAAATAGCTCAGTCTCAGAGGCCCTCACAAAGGGCTGGGAATATTATCGAGGATCGCTGGGAGGGGTGTGGGACGTCTGGCGGCCAGATATGGCGGAGAACACGGTGTGGAAGAAAGTCGACGTTCCGCACTGTTTTAATTCCTATGACGCGGTTGACCCCGAACAGCCGCACTACGAAGGGCCCGGCTGGTACCGCCGCAAGTTGCAAGTAAAGAACCCATTCGAGCGTGGACGTACCCTGCTACTTTTCGAAGGCGCGGGGCAGAAGTGCGCCGTCTTTGTGGGTCTTGAAAAGGTCGGCGAGCATGTCGGCGGCTACGATGAGTTCAGCATCGATATCACTGACGCAATAACCAAGGGACACACTGATGGGACGCACGGTGGAGAAGTTCCGCTGGCAGTGTTGTGCGATAACTCGCGGGATCTCGAAACGATTCCCTCGTCTCTCAACGATTTCCATCGTTTCGGTGGGCTGTATCGCAATGTCAAGCTCGCCTATGTGCCTTTGATCTCCCTCAAGCAGGTGCACATTACGGCCGCCATGTCGAATTCGGCATCTGTCCAAATCACCGTCAAGGCGAGATTGCGCAATCCCGTTGCACTACAAGACGAAGTTCATCTCCGAATCCGGGTTCTCGATCCGAAGGGCGCTGTCGTCCAAACGACGACGGGATGCTTCCGGGCTTGGGACAGAGAACAGGAAATCTCGAGTTTCAGGCTGGACAAGCCCGAGCTATGGGCACCTTCGCAGCCGTCGCTCTATCGTTGTGAAGTTCAGTTGGCCAGCGCATACGGAAGTACCACTATGAGCGAACACTTCGGGTGCCGCTATTTCGAATTTGTGGAGCATGGTCCGTTCAAGCTTAACGGGGAGCGACTATTTCTGAAAGGTACACAGCGCGAGGAGGACCACGCCGGCTTCGGCGCCGCGATGCCGGAGGACTTGATCCGGCAGGAAATGCTGTTAATCAAGGAAATGGGCGCGAACTTCGTAGGCCTGGCTCACCACCAGCAATCCCGAACAGTGCTGGATCAATGCGACGAACTGGGCCTGCTGGTTCTGGAACAGCTTCCTTGGTCACGGGGTGGACTGGGAAATGACAGTTACAAACAGCTGGCCCGAGACATGCTCCGCGCCATGATTGACCAGCACTACAATCACCCGTCGGTGATCCTCTGGGGATTGGGGAACGAGAACGACTGGCCGGGCGATTTTCCCGAGTTTGACGAAGAGAGCATTCGGGGATTCCTGCAAGAGTTGGGGGACGAAGCCCACCGGCTCGACCCCAGCCGGCCGACATTCCTTCGCCGCTGCGATTTCTGCAAGGATCTGGTCGATGTGTACTCGCCTTCGATCTGGGCTGGCTGGTATCACGGCCCCTACACGCAATACAAAAGCACGCTTGAGAAAGCGAGAGAGACCGTATCCCGGCTTCTTCATGTCGAATGGGGCGGAGAAAGCCACGCGCGGCGGCACTCAGAAGATCCAGACAGGCTCCTTGCCAAGTTCCTGTCAGGAAGTGGTTTCGATGACGGCGAGCGCGAACGCCTGCTGACCGGCGGGCACAAGGCAGCATCGCACGATGGCGACTGGTCGGAAACTTACGCAGGCAACCTCTTCGATTGGCATCTTAAAGAACAAGAAACCATGCCTTGGCTGGCAGGCTCGGCACAGTGGATATTTAAGGACTTCTCGACGCCTATGCGACCCGAGAATCCGATTCCGCATGTAAACCAGAAAGGCCTGATCGAGAGGGATATGACACTCAAGGAGGGCTACTACGTCTTCCAGTCGTACTGGGCGGAAGCGCCGATGATTCACGTCTATGGTCATTCCTGGTTGAATCGCTGGGGAGAACTGGATGAACTGAAGTTGGTGAAGGTGTATTCGAACTGTGAGACCGCGGAGTTGTTTGTCAATGAAGTTTCGCAGGGCACGAAAACCCGCAACAGTCAGGATTTCCCGGCTGCGGGGCTGCACTGGCTGGTGAAATTCAAACCTGGCGAAAACCGTTTGCGAGCAGTCGGACACATGAAAGTCGTCCGTGTGGAGGACGCCTTGGATGTTCACTACCAAACTGATAAATGGAGTGTTCCGGCGCGGATTGAACTGGGAGAAATTATGCGCGACCGCGCCAGCGTGACAATCGAAGCTCGCTTGCTGGACGGCAAGAACATCCTCTGTCTCTCCGCGCGTGACCGCGTGTGGTTTGGATTCACGGGGGACGGCAGACTCCTCGACAACACCGGCACATCCAGCGGATCGCGCTGCGTGGAGCTCTACAATGGCCGTGCCGAGATCAGTCTCTTACGCAATGACGGGAGTTCGGTAGTCAGTGCCCGCTGCAGGTCACTGCCCACAGCCTTTCTGACGGTGAAATAGCTCACTCGGGAGCTCGATGTTCGGGCGTCAGTGTGGGTACAAAGAAGAAATTCTTGCCATGCTCTGCTGAAGTCACCAGTAGGGGAAGCCTGCCCATCATGATGGGGGCGACATTCTCACTCGGAAGCGTTGTTCTAATACTTGAGTATGGAAGATCAGGTTCCTGAAACTCGCTTGTGTGGCCGCCGCCAAGTGGCCGTCCCGGCAACCATGTGCGCCAACACCGCTCCAGCCAGGTCTTCCGGCCTGGATTGATAGAGCCCGCGCTGAATCGCCAGGCGCAGGGCATGGACCCGTTCCGCGCGGACCTCCGGCAGTTGCGACGCCTGCACGACCAGCGCTTGCACCTGCTCCTGGTTATGCGCTCTGGAAAAATAGGCCTCAGCTTCTCCGTCGAGCTCATGGCTCACAAAAGAACTTCCCGACAAGTTGCTCGCCGCGCCGCTGCGGCTGCTTTCGAGCAACAGTTCCGGTGCCGGATTGAGATCGGTTCTCATGGCTGGTTCCTCGTTCTAGTAATTTGCCTTGAGTTTCCCCTTGCAATTCAGGTATCGACCGTTGGTTAAAAGACTTTAATTTTGCTATTCTACCCGTTTGGCAGTTTGCCAATTGGAAAGCTTCGACCGCCTTCATCTCATTCTATCGGCAAGGGTTGCCAAAACTTTAGTGGTTCGGGCCCGCGTCGATACCCGCTTTACCCTATTACCTTCGTGCCCCCCTACAGGTGCCGTAATCGTGGCCGCGACGCGGAAGTCGACCTCCCTGAACATCGAGTATTCCGAAAGCCGTTGGAGCGCGGGTACTCAAAGGATTCCAGGCCACGGCGCAACCGCCTCTAACCGCGAATCTCGGGGGAGAGCACGAGCGGCTGGGCTTCAAACAGGAGGACAGGCGCTTTCCGCGCCGCGCGTCAGTCTCCCGCAGTGGAGGCAGCGTGCACCCGCCCGCCTCCCGCGCTCATCACCTCCTGGAGGCGCGACCGCATTCGCACCACGGCGAGGGAATGAATCTGGGATACGCGGGACTCTCCGATGCCGAGCACGGCCCCCACTTCCTTCATGGTGAGTTCTTCGAAGTAATAAAGCGCCAGCACCTGTTGTTCCTTTTCCGGCAGTTCGGCAATGACGCGGGCCAGGAGGGTCTTCATCTCCGAGCGCTGACAGCGGAAGAACGGCGTATCCTCGGGCGCGCTCGGCAGATAGTCGCACAAATCCTCTTCCTTGCCGTCCCACGGCGACTCGACCCGCAGGCTGCCCACTTCCAGGCTGTCCAACTCGCCCAGCAGATGCTGCAGGTCTTGCAAGGTCATGCCGAGTTCCGCTGCCACCTCGTTTTCTGTGGGGGCGCGGCTCAGCTCCAGGCTGAGTTTGCGGTGGGCCTCCTCGACCTTGCGGGCCTTGCGCCGCAGTTCGCGCGGGCCCCAGTCCATTTCGCGCAGGCTGTCGAGGATGGCGCCGCGAATGCGGAACTTAGCGTAGGAGCCGAATTGCACGTGTTTGGAACTGTCAAACTTGTTGAGCGCGTCGATCAACCCGATCACTCCGGCGTGCACCAGATCTTCAAGCGGCACGTGCCGGGGCAGGCGCTCGTGGATGCGGCGCGCCAAGTAGCGAACCTGGGGCAACTGTTCGATCAGGATGCGGTCGCGCTCCTCCTTGTCCAGCCAGTCGGTATAGGCCTTGGCCGCGTTCTTGCTCATGGCGTTTCCACTTCCCGTGAAACTTCAGTATTTGAACGTCGGCATAGGCAAAGAAGAGTCATGTGTTCGAGGCAAGATTTGCACGGTGGGTGCCAATCGCAGGCGTGTTGTCTAAGATTTCTCTCAGGATGCCAGCGGTTGCTGCTCGGGATTGTGAGGGTAAGAAAAGTACAGATGTTCGGCGGCGATGGTGTCCCCCTGCTCCACCAGAATGGAGGCCCGCTCCATGACGTGCTGCAGTTCGCGAACGTTGCCGCGCCAGGGATGGGACGCGAGCATTTTGATGGCGTCTTCGCGCAAGCGCGGACTGGGAGTTTCTATGGCCGCCGACATGCATGCCAGAAAATGTTCGGCCAGCGGCACGATGTCGGTCAGGCGCTCCGCCAGCGACGGCAGTTCGATGGGGAAGGCCGAGAGCCGGTAGAAAAGGTCCAGGCGAAAGGCCCCGCGCGCGGCCCGGCTGGCCAGGTCTGCGTTGCTGGCAGCGAGGACGCGCACATCCACGCGCGTGACTTCGGAACTGCCCAGGCGCTGAATTTCTTTTTGCTCGAGAAAGCGCAGCAGTTTGGCCTGCATCCCCAGAGGAAGTTCGCTGACCTCGTCCAGAAATAGCGTTCCTCCGTGGGCCGCAGGGATTCGGCCGAGTTGAGACTGAACCGCTCCGGTGAAGGCGCCGCGGGTGTGGCCGAACATTTCCGACTCCAGCAACGCCTCGGGGATGGCCGCGCAGTTCACCACGACCAGCGGTTTAGCCGACCGCGGACTGAGCGCATGCAGGGCGCGCGCCACGAGTTCCTTGCCCGTTCCGGTGGGGCCGGCGATGAGCACCGTGGTCGAGCGGGCAGCCACCAGCCGCACCATGCGGTACACCCGCTGCATGACCTCGCTGCTGCCGATCATTCCAGGCAGAGGCTTGACCGCCGCGGCGGCAAAGGCTCGGCGCGACTCCGGGCTTGGACGGAGCTCCGGGCGCGAGCCACCGGGCCCGGGGCCGCGATCGTCGTCGCGGTGGTGGTCGCAGTTCTGGCCGATGCGAGTGTCGCCTTGAGAATCCCCATCGCGGGAACCTGCCCCATCGGAATCGAGCATCACTACCTGAGTGGCGGGAAAACGGCGCTGAATGATGGCAATGAGCTCCTCGGCATCGAGGTCGGGAAGGCGGCGGTCGAGAAACAGGATCTGCCAGTCTCCCTTCTCCAGCTCGGCCAGCGCGTCGGCGCCGCCCAGAGCCTGCTGCACGGGCCGGCAGCGGCCGTTCAGGCGGTGCAGCACCTGCTGGCGCAGGGCGCTGTCCGGGCTGGCGATCAGGGCTCCGCCGGACTGAGTGCAACATGGAATCGCAGGCATCGTGGGCAGGACCTTCATGTCAGATTCTCCAAATCTCGCACGGCTAAGGTGGCAAAAGGGGGAGCAAGGGGCAGCCGAACGGTGCAACTCTCGGTCGCCTCCGTCCGCGTGTAGATCCACTCCGCACCTGCCCCCTCCCATCCCGCGCGGGCGATCAGCAGCCCCACTTCGGGCCGCGAAAAAGGCGAATGCTCAGGGGGCGGGCCCGGACTCCAGCAGACCGCCAAGGTAGCCTGTTCCAAGGCAGCGTGTCCCGGCTCTGCCGAGGCGGCGATCCGGAACTCAGTCCCCTCGCGCGCGAGACTCAGGGCGGACTCCAGGAAGCGAAACAGCAGGGTCGCCAGAGAGCGGTGGTCGGCGCGCACCGGCAGCGCGGCCTGGTTCTCCGGCGAGAGGTGTTCCAGCGCCAGCCGCACCCCCCGGGCTGCGGCGACGGGCAAAAGATCGGCGGCGGTGCTGCGCAGCAACTGGTCAAGGCGGACGGGTTCGAATTCTTCCGGGTCGGAGGGCTGGGCGTCGGCTATTTCGCGAATGGCTTCCACCAGAATTCGCATCCGGCCGGTGAGTTCCAGCCCCTCGCGCAGCGCGCGGATGTACTGTTCGGTCGGGCGCGGGCCCGCCACGGCCAGTTCCAAGGAACACTGCAGTCCGGTCAGCGGCTGGTTGAGTGCATGCAGCAGGTGCGCCAGCGCGCTGCGGCCCATCGGATTTGCCCATGCGGGCCCCGGCGGGAACTGGGGCGCATGCTGAGTACGCGGGCTGCTCATATTCGCACCCCGGTCTGCACTCCGGTCGCCGGCGCCTCGGCCGGACCACTCAACTCATATCCCACCCCGCGCACCGTATGAATCAGCTTGAGCGTGTGGCCGGCATCGATTTTGCGGCGCAGGTAGTTGATGTAGACGTCGACCACGTTGGTGGTGGTATCAAACGTAAGATTCCAGACATGCTCAATAATCATGGAGCGGGTGACTCTCCGCCCCAGATTGAGCATCAAGTACTCGAGCAGGGAAAACTCCTTGGTCGTCAGTTCGATCCTGAGCCCGGAACGTTCGACCAGCCGCTGCACCCGGTCGAGTTTGAGGTCGGCGGCCAGCAGCACCGACTCCGACGGCAAATGGCTGCGCCGCACCAGAGCGCGAATGCGGGCAGAAAGTTCACTGAACGAAAAGGGTTTGGCCAGATAATCGTCGGCCCCGGTGTCGAGGCACTGCACCCGGTCTTCGACCCGGGTACGCTGGGTCAGCACCAGCACCGGCACGCTGGGTTTTTTCGAGCGCAGGTGCCGCAGCACGCTCACTCCATCCAGCTTGGGCAGGTTCAGGTCGAGGATGATCACGTCGTACTCGAACTCCATGGCCGCGTTCCGCGCCTGTTCGCCGTCGGAAAAGACGTCCACCGAGTAGTGTTCGCTCTCGAGGCCTTGGCGGACGAACTTGGCTAACGCGTCATCATCTTCCGCAATGAGAACTCGCATAATCTGAACCATCCTTAATCCGACAGCCCTCAGTTTAGTTAGAAGCGGCTCAAGTGCAGCCAAAACTTGCCCGCACAAAGGTCGGTGGGTGCAGGAATGGTGTTCGGTTTCAATTCGGGAGATGCAGCATCATTACTCGTGCGAATCGTTGTCATGCGGGCCTCTTAGAATGCAGCCGCAACAAGCACAAGAGAAACCGCTCAGAATCTCCAAGTTTCGGGAGATTTCAATAATCAATGGCTGGAATCTGGTTCGGGACCAGGGGGCGGAGGTTCAAGTCCTCTCTCCCCGACGAATCCTTTCAGACACTTGACCTGCAGCTCTTGAGCGTCGGGGCGGCGTTTGGCCGCCGCGAATTCGCGAATGCAGGCCGAACAGTGTTTCTTGCGCCTTTTGCCGCACCCAGAAATATGGCGGGCGCGGATTGCAAGGGGTGCGGTAGAATCCGGGCTAAGGCAAGAAGTGGCAGTCGCGTTGGGTGCAATTTCAAGTTATTATTCTCAGAGAAATCGGTTCTGTATCGCCGGCTGGAATCCGGAAGCGGTGACCGAAAACGTTTAGGGGAAATCATGACGATCAGGGTTGAGACGACACGTGAGGAAAGCGACGACTCCTTGCGCTTCCAGCCGATAGAGCGGCTGAAGGTGTATTTGTTCGGGGTGACGGTACTGTTTGCATCGTTCGGGATGGGGGAGGCGGTGTACAAACTTCTGTTTTCAGAGTTTGACGGCGCGACCGACCGCATTCCGATTGAGGCCCTGTTCGGTTTGGTTTTCGCCTGGCTCGCCACCAAGTTCGTTGGGGACGGTTACCGGAATCGAAAACAGCGGAGCGCCCGGCTTAGTTTTATTAGTGATCGCAATCGTCAGATCCGCGGCGCGCTTGAAGCAATCACTCCACTGGCCCACCCGGTGAAGAATCAGCAGTCCATCCGGGTCATCCGCGAAGAAGTGGATAAGATTGAGTGGGCGTTGAAAGAGATCTTGCCGCGCTAGATTTCGCGAGCAGGCCGCGGGGGCTGTAAGTTTGGAATGAAGCGAAGCTTCTGACGACGGTGCAAGTGGAGTTACTTCTTCAACTCCGCCGGCCAGTTCGTGACTATCTGCAGCGGACCCTGGGCTTCTTCCTCGGAGTGGTTCACCAGCACTCGCTTTCCGTCCGATGCGACGTCGAACGCTACGCCAATCCCCGGCGATGCGGCATGGAACAATTTCTGCGGCGTGCCCACTTCAATCTCCGATCCCTTCGGCGTCACCGTGCAGACCATGATATCGTCCGTCAGATTCTTGAAGAACAGCTCCTTGCCATTTCCGCTCCACGCGGGATAGGCCCCGCTATTCGCCGACACTCTCCACTTGCCTTTTCCTTCCGGGAAACTCGTGATGTAAATCTCCTGCTGCCCCGATTCGTCGGAGGCATAGGCCACCCAGTGGTAGTCGGGGGAAATTCGATACGAAGTTAAGTTGGATTGCGCCGAAGGCGGCTGCACCACCGCGACCGGCTTGCCGTCCCCGTTCGCCGGTCGTATCCAGAGCGCAACGCTTTTCTCGCCCTCGCCCCAAAGATACGTCACATAATTTCCATCCGGCGACCATCCCGGGAAGTGGTAGTTGTTGTTTTCCGGGAATACCAGCTTCTCGGCGCCGCTGCCGTCCGCGGACTTGGAGCGTATCTCCACATTGCCGCCGCCGGTGGTGAGTTGCGCCGCAAAAATGAGTGTCTTGCTATCCGGAGACCAGGAGGGTTCCTGAATCACCAGGTCGTCGAACGTGATGCGCGTCTTGGTCTTGCGCTCCAGGTCAAGAGTCCAAATGCCATTCCCGCTGGCGTAGGCCACGCGCTTGTTGTCGGGCGAGAACCGAACATCTCTCACGCCGAGCAACGTGCGCAGATTCGCCGCCGTAGTCTCCTGAGGGTCATAGTCCGCGAGCGTCTTGCCGGAGCGGTCGAAGATTACCAGATGGCTTTTAGCCGAATCATTACTGCCAATCTGGTAAACCAAGAGCCCGTTCTGCGAAACCGCAAAAATACTGCGCCACACGCCGACATCGTCTCGCAGATTTGTCACCAGCGGCATCGGCGATCCGGACAGAACGCCGTTCTCAGGATCGAAGGGCTGCGCCACCAGCGCGGTATTGAGCCGATAGAGCAGATAGCCGGAGGCGTACTGCGCGGCCGAATCAGTCGGTAGGACGAGATGGCTTGCCGTGCTGTTGACCGACGCAAAGTAGATTCCGTTCTGTTTAGGATCGCCGCCCGTATGGCTGGTGGCGAGATAAATAAAATGTTTGCCGTCGGGCAGGAACCATGGCCAGCGATGCGTCGTGTGCTTGCTGCGATCGATCAGCGTCGCCGGCTCGGCGGTCCCACCCTGGGCACTCACCTTCGCTAACGGACCTATAAAATCCGGGGCGAACACAATCACATCGCCGGCGCTCCAGCTTCCGCCGCGGGTATTCGGAGCATCGGCAATGGTCGCCACCGGGCCGCCCGTCGCGGCGATCTTCAGCAGCTTGCCACCGGCAAAGTAAGCGATGTAGCGTCCATCCGGCGACCAGAAAGGATGCGCAGCGCCCGCGGTTCCGTCGAGGGGTTGTGCCGAATCACTGCTCAGTGAGCGCACCCACAACAACTTCGTTTCACCCGCATGCGCCACGAAGGCAATCTTGTCGCCTTTCGGAGACAGGACGGGCATGCCGCCGGCGTCGCCGGTGGTGTCGAGGGAAAACTTGTCTGGCGGCGGAATTTCAGCATGCAGCGAGATGGGTTCTTCAGAGGATTTTGCCCAGCGGTATCCGGCGAAGGCGGCGAGGGCGATGAAGGCGAGCAGAAGCGCAGCGAGTGCGGCAGCCCAGGACGTGTTGAGCGGCTGCGAGGGCTTTGCAGAATCGGCTGCGGCGGGGTCGGCCTGCGTTGCTTCGGCTACCCAGCGCAAGTCCATGGCAACGTCGTGCGCGGACTGGAAGCGGTCGGCGGGATCTTTGGCGAGGCATGCACGGACCACGCGATCGACCATGGGCGGGGCGAGCGGCTGGCTAGCCGTGATGGGGTCAGGATCTTTTTCCAGAATGGCGGTGAAGACGCTGAGTTGCGATTTGCCTTCGAAGGCGTGGCGTCCAGTAATCATTTCGTAGAGAACGCATCCGAAGCTGAAGAGATCGCTGCGAGCGTCGGCCTCTCCGCCTTGCAGAATTTCTGGGGCCATGTATTGAAAAGTTCCGACAATCGAGCCCTTCTGGGTGAGCGGCGACGCCGCCGAGGTGAGCGACGCAAGATTCATGGTCGGCGTGGAAGGAGTGAGCGGACCGATGGCACGCGAGGCAATCGGCAACTCGGGCTTGGCCAAGCCGAAGTCCATCAGCTTTGCGCCCGCTTTGGTCAGCATGATGTTGGCCGGCTTCAGATCGCGATGGATGATGCCTTGTTGATGTGCCTTTTCCAGAGCCAGCGCGATTTCCGCGCCAATCTTCACCACTTGGTCCAGGGGCAGAGCGCCTTTGGCCAGGCGCTCGGCGAGGGTCTGGCCTTCGAGATATTCCATGACCAGGAAGTTGGTGCCATCCTGGGTGCCGATGTCATGAAGCGTGCAGATATTGGCATGCTGCAGCGCCGAGATGGCTTTGGCTTCGCGCTCCATGCGTTGTTTCAGTTCCGGGTCGGAGGACAGATGCGCCGGCAGAACTTTGATGGCGACGGTGCGGTCGAGGCGGGTGTCTTTGGCCTTATAGACTTCTCCCATGCCGCCCGCGCCGAGAGGAGAAAGGATTTCGTAGGGACCGAGTCTGGTGCCGGAGTTTAAGGCCATGGGCTGGCGCAATTATAGCCCGTCAGAAAAGTCTGAGAAATGCGACGATGATTCTTCCGAAGCATTTGAGCGCAGTTCGGCGGGTGATGTATAAGACATGCCATGAATCGGCTCTACCGCTTCCTGTTGCTGATTGTGTCGTGCGCGGCTTTTTACGTGGAGGGGCAGACCGCACCGGCGGCTGAAAAGGTTACCCCGGCCGTGCGCACCGCCGGGCTGAGCAAGCGCGACGGTTTCCTGCCCTACTACTGGGACGAAAAGAAGGGGGAAATCCTTTTCGAGCTCGCACCTTCTTCTCTGTCGCGGGAGTTTCTATACTTCAGCGGGCTGGGCAGCGGCGTCGGATCGACCGAGATTTTCGCGGACCGGAGCACCTTTGGCGGCGCCTCGCTGTGCCGCTTTCGGCGAGTGGGCATGCGCGTTCTGGTGATTGAAGAGAACAGCAGTTTCCGTGCCGAGAATGGCAGCGCCGAGCTAAAGCGCTCGGTGGAATCGAGCTTTCCCACGTCGGTGCAGGCCGCATTGCCGATAGAAGCCGAAGCGGACGGAACCGTGCTGGTTGATGCCAACGCTTTGCTGGTCCGGGATGTGGTTGATCTGTTGTCGGAATTGCGGCATCCGACCCAGGCGGTCGGCGGCGAGATGGTGCGGGCCGACGCCACGAGCGTGAACTGGCATCTGGATGAAGCGCGCAGCGTAATCGATCTGGACCACACCGCCAGCTTTCCGCTCAATACGGAAATTGAAGCGCTGCTCACGTTCGCCGCGGATTCTGAAACCCATCTCAACCAGCCTGATCCCCATAGTTTGAGCGTGCGTGAGCACCACTCGTTTGTGGCGCTGCCGGAGCCGGGTTACGAGCCGCGGGAACAGGACCAGCGCGTGGGTTTCTTTACGGCCGGCTTTCAGGATTTTTCCCAACCTTACGATCGGCCCCTGGCTCGTTACCTTGCCAGCCGCTGGCGCCTGCAAAAGAAAGATCCAAACGCGGCGCTGAGCGAGCCGGTGAAGCCCATCGTCTTTTATCTCGATGGAGCTATGCCGGAGCCGGTCCGCTCGGCGGCTCGCCGGGGAGCGTTGTGGTGGAATGCGGCTTTTGAACAAGCCGGGTTCAAGAACGCGCTGCGCATTGAGGATCTCCCCGAGGGCGCCGACCCGATGGACATTCGCTTTTCGACTATTCAGTGGACGAACCGTTCCGGGCGCGGCTGGTCGGTTGGCCAGAGCCACGCCGATCCGCGCACCGGCGAAATCATTCATTCGGTGGTGCAGCTGGACTCGCATCGCATGCGCACAGTGAATAATTACTGGGAATCAGTGATTCCATCAGGACGCGATGCCGCGGAGCCTTCCGCGGATGAATTTGCCGCGTTCGACGATCTCGACCCGCAGACCGGCGAAGAGCAGGCCATGACCAACCGCCTGGCGTTGCTGGCCTGCCACGAAATGGGCCACGCGCTTGGGCTCGAGCATAACTTTGTGGCGAGCACGTTCGGGCGCGGGTCAGTGATGGACTACTTTGCTCCCCGCATCAAAATTCGGCCTGATGGGAGCGCTGACCTTTCCGACGCGTACATGCAGGGCGTAGGCAGCTACGACCGGTTTGCCATTGAGTGGGGTTACAGCCAGGGCAAGCCCGGAGCTTCGCCGGAGCAAGAGCACGCGCGGCTTGATGAGATTGTGAAGAGCTCGATTGCGAAAGGCGTTGTGTGGGGAAATCTCCAGGATCCACGCTGGAATGCTTACGATGACGGACCCGATCCCGTTGCATGGCTGAAGGAGGTTGTCCCGGTGCGCGATGCTTTGCTGGCTCATTACGGACCGCAGATGCTGCGAGCGGGCGAGCCAAACGCGATGCTGGCGTCGCGATATCCGCTGGTGTATTTGTTTCATCGCTACGCGCTGGCGGCCGCCATTAACGTGGTGGGCAGCGCGAAGATACCGCCGTCGCAGGCAGGGGATGGCCAGCCTCCGGTGAGCGTGTGGCCGGCGAAAAGCCAAAATGAAGCGATCCGGCTGCTGATGAAGGCGCTTAGCCCGGCAGAACTGGAAACGCCAGCGGAATTGTGGAAGTCGCTGGCGCCCGCGGAGAACCGGGGTGACGACCCGGAGAGGTTTACGTCTTCTGCAGGATACCTGTTCACGCCGCAGGACGGAGCCCGCGCCGTCGCTGAAATTGTGGTTGGAGGTTTACTTGATCCGCGGCGGGTAGAACGGCTGGCCGTGCTTTCTCATGAAGATTCGGCTCACGCAGATTCGGGTCATGAAGATTCGAGCCAGCCTTCACCCGGCTCGGTGATCGCTGCTCTGGTGAAGGCAGGGTTCCCGGGCACGGCGAAGACCTCGGGTCAACGGGATCTCGAAGGTGGGGTGCAAACCGAAATCGCCGAGCGGCTCATGGTGCTTGCCGCCAATCCCGCCGCGACGCCAGAAGTGCAAGCCGCGGCCCTGGCGGGAGTTCACCAGGTGCAGGACGCGGTGCGCAGGAGTACGATGCGGAACGCGACGTTCGATCGCCTGGAACGGGAGATTCTTTTGTTCCTGCAGAACCCGAGCCAGAACACGCCGAAGGTGAGAGCCTCGGGGGCGCCGGCGGGGCCGCCAGTGTAATGGGTTGAGAGACTCTCGCTACGGCAATATCTCCGCTTGCGCCGGTGAACCATGCGCGGAGTCGGGGCTGATACAGATTTTGAGCTGGGCAGGTTCGGCGGCGAATTCGTTGCGATCGTTCCAGATTGCAAGGGCCTCCGGTTTTAAGTCAAACCGTACTTTTTTTGTTTCGCCAGGAGCTATAGCAACCGTTTGGAATCCTTTCAACATGCGGACGGGCTCGGCCACGCTGGTCCCTCGCAGCTGGATGTAGAGCTGAACCACTTCCTGCCCGGCCCGAGATCCCGTGTTCGTTACTTCGGCCTCAGCAGTCAGGACTGCCGGCGCGTCCTGGCCTGCGCTCAAGCCTTGGTTGATCGCGTTTGCGCTCAAGCGCTGCGAACTGATCGTGGTGGTTCCGTAAGAGAAGGTTGTGTACGAGCCACCGTAGCCGAAGGGGAACTGCGGCGTGTTCTGTTCATCAATGTAGCGCGAAATGTATCGGTCAGTGATATCCGTCGGGGGATGGGTGAGATCCATGCCGTTCGGTGGGCGGCCGGTGTTGAGAGAGTTGTAATAAAGCGGTTCCTGTCCAACGCTGCGCGGCCAACTGACGACGAGCTTCCCGCTGGGATTGATTTCGCCGAATAGGGTGCGGGCCAGCGCAGGACCTCCGCTGATGCCGGGCAGCCAGGCGGCGATGACTGCAGGCACGTGTTCAAACGCCCAGGGCACAGTGAGCGGTCGCCCGCTGAACAGAATCAGGACCACCGGCTTGCCGGTGTGGACAATAGCTTCGAGCAATTCCTGCTGCCTGCCGGGAAGTCCCAGGTGGGCGCGTGAGGCCGCTTCGCCGCTCATCTCCGGACTTTCTCCGAGCGTGAGAATTACCACATCGGCCGTCTGCGCCCCCGCCACGGCGGCGGCTATTTCCGCATCGGTGCCGTCGAGAATTCCAGAGCCTTTGAAGCGAAACACGTGGCCTGCGCCAACCCGCTGCGCCAGGGCTGCTGGCAACGAAACGCGCGGGCCTGCGCCAGTTGGTGCTCCGTTGGGATAGGAAGAATCATCGGCGAGCGGACCGATGACGGCGATGTTCTGAGCTCCACCTGCCAGAGGAAGCAGCGGCTTTCCGCCCGGCCCACTGGCATTCTTGAGCAAAACGAAAGATCGCTCGGCCGCGGTCTGGGCCAAAGCGATGCTGTCTGGATGATAGAGCGCCTTCGGCGCCGCTGCCTCGTCCACGAACGGATGCTCGAAGAGGCCCAGGGCAAGTTTGACGCGCAGCACGTGCCGCACCGCTTCGTCTAATTCGGATTGGGTTGCCTGGCCGGAACTTACGATCGGTTGCAGGTTGTCGTGGTAGAGGCTGCTTACCATGTCCATGTCAACGCCGGCCAGGAAGGCCTTGCGGGCCGCGGCCGCGCCGTCCGCTGCAATGCCGTGGGGGATCAGCTCGCCTACGGCGTTCCAGTCGCTGACGACGAGCCCGCGAAAGCCCCACTCCTTTCGGAGAACTTCCTTCAAGGTGAAGGGATTGGCTGTCGATGGCACTCCATTCAAAGAATTGAATGCGCTCATCAGGGATGCGGTCCCGGCTTCGACCGCGGCGTGAAAGGGCGGCAAGTAAAACTGCCGCAGAGTGTGCTGGGAGATTTCGGTGCTGTTGTAGTCGCGTCCACCTTCGGCCGCGCCATAACCGACATAATGCTTGGCGCAGGCGGCGATGCTGTCGGGCGCATCCAACCGCGAACCCTGATATCCCCGGACGTAAGCCGCAGCCATGGCCGAGCCTAGAAACGGATCTTCGCCCGCGCCTTCGGCCATGCGTCCCCAGCGCGCGTCGCGAGCGATGTCAACCATCGGCGAAAAAGTCCAGCGGATGCCGTCGGCCGATGCTTCCATGGCCGCAACGCGGGACGCGTTCTCTACGATCGACGGATCCCAGGTAGAAGCCAGCCCCAGGGGAATAGGGAACTCGGTCTTGAAGCCGTGGATGACGTCAAGCCCGAACAGGATGGGAATGTGGAGTCGCGCTTTCTCCACGGCGATCTTCTGGTATTTGTTGATCTCGTGCGGATCAATCACATTGAACAGCGAACCAATCTGTCCGCGGGCAATCATGTCGTCATAGTCGGTCCGGCCGGTTCCTGGTCCGGTAGGTTGTCCGGCGGAATATTGCACCAACTGTCCGACTTTTTCGTCCAGCGTCATGGTGCGCAGAATCGATTCGACTCGGGCGTCGAGAGCGGTGTCGGCCACGCCGGCGGATTGTGTCGGAGGCGAGGGCAGGGATGCGGTTTGAGAAAACAGAGCCGGACTCAGGACGAGCACGCTCAGGATCACGAGGACCGTGCTGCCCAACAGCATGCGTGCGGCCATACTGGTTATGCTCGATGGGGTTCCGCGGGGCGACCGGGCAGAGGCCGGAATGTTGGTTGGTGAGAATGGCATGCGGTGATACCTCCGTCGGGGCCGGGTGCAGGTAGTTACTAAAACGAGTTAGTAGAGCGTTCCCGCAGTGTATCAAAAACGTTTTTCTTCGCAATGTCAATAAGTATTGCGCGTGCTTCTCGCGCGGGATGGGCCAATATGGTGCTTGCTACCCCGAATCTGTTTGTGCGAGACTGCGCAGCGTGACGACAAAAAAGAAGGGCAAGGGCGCCAGCCGAACCGTGCGCGTTGGGCCCGGGCCTGTGACCCTGAAGGAATTGGCGGAGCGACTGGGGCTCTCCCCCGCCACGGTTTCGCTGGTCATGAATCGTTCGCCGGTGGCAGACTCCATTCCGCAGGAGACGAAGGACCGGGTATTTGCCGCCGCCAAGAAATTCAAGTATCGCCCCAGCTTTTTTGCCCGCTCGCTCCGTGCGCAACGCAGCTTTACCGTCGGCGTAATCGTGCCGGAGGTCAGCGACGGTTACTCGGCCTCAGTGATGAGCGGACTGGAAGACCATCTGCTGCAGGAGGGATACTTTTACTTTGTAGTGAGCCATCGCCATCGGGCCGACCTGATTGACGAATATCCCAGACTCTTTCTGGAGCGATCGGTCGACGGCCTGATCGCGGTGGACACGCCCTGGACGCTTATGCTGTCGGTGCCGGTGGTGACGGTCTCTGGTCACAACCAGGTGAAGGGTGTGACCAACATTGTTCTGGACCACGTGCGGGCTGCGGAAGTTGCGCTCCGGCATCTTTTTCAACTCGGCCATCGCGAGATCGCTTTTATCAAAGGCCAGGAATTCAGTTCCGATACCGAGGTTCGCTGGGCGAACATTGTAAAAGCTGCCCGCCAGTTGGGCCTGCCGATTTCCGCTGCTCTCATTTCTCAACTCAAAGGCGACTCCCCTTCTCCCGAACTCGGCTATGAGGCCACGAGGAAACTGCTGGCGTCGCACAAGCCGTTCACCGCGCTGTTTGCTTTTAATGACATTTCGGCGATGGGCGCCATCCGCGCGCTGCGCGAGGCGAAGTTGCGGGTTCCGGACGACGTTTCCGTGGTGGGCTTCGATGACATCCAGAGCGCTGCCTACCAGAATCCGGCGCTGACCACGGTGCGCCAACCCCTGCGCGAAATGGGCCGGATTGCCGGCGAGACTTTGCTGCGCCGCATCCGGCACCCAGGATCGGATGCGGGAGGCGGCGAGATCATGGTCGAACCGAAACTGATGGTTCGCGAAACCACGTGCCGGGTGTCGAACAGCACCCACCATTCCAAGTAAGGCGGAAGAAATCCGAGTAAGGCCGAAGAAATCAGCGAACCAGCCCGCTGCTCTCCGAAACGCGTAGTTCCCAGAATGGTAATCCAGGCAAGTCATGGCGACGATATTTCAGCGGAAGTCCTCGCGATCTCCAGTACAAAATCGTTAATGTATTAGCGGCAAGAAACAGGTTGCCGAAGCCTGCGTTGGCGCAGCCGGGTAATTGAAAACAATAGACTTGACTGTGGAAAATCGCCTGTGCTATAAGCGCGCTTGGTGTTACTAAAACGCTTTTGTAGAGTTTTAGTAAATTTCCCGCTCAAGAAAACTGAATATTAAGCAACACAGGGGGCGTCATGACTTCTTCTTCCGTAGCCCGCACCGTTTCGATGGCCTGCATCCTCCTTTCAGCGGCTTTGGCCCACGCGCAATATCGAACCTCGATTCAGGGCGTGGTGACTGATCCCACGGGCGCAGTGGTAGCCGGCGCCAAGCTTACGCTGACCACTCCCGCAACCGGCCAAAAACAGGAGCGGGTGAGCAATGAGACCGGCGTGTTCAACTTCAACGCGCTGGCCGCGGCGAAGTTCCGGTTGGTGGTGGAGAAGGATGGCTTCCAAAAGAAGGTTATCGAAAATCTCGAACTCGTTCCGGAGCAGCCCAACTCCCTCACCGTGCAGCTTGCGCTCGGGGCAGCATCGACGATCGTGACGGTGGATGCTTCCGCTACACCCTTGCTCGATACCGAGACCGCGACGATTCAAGGTGTGGTCACCGACAATCAAGTCCAGCACATGCCTTCATTCGGACGCGACGTCTTCCAGTTGATCCAGCTGGCTCCCGGCATGTTCGGGGATGGCGCGCAGGGCAACGGCGGCGGTGCCGAACAGCTCCCCGGCACGCAAGGCCCCGGTGGAACCGGCGGCAACGCCGGCATTTTTGCGACGGAAAATGGCCCGCAGTCCCTTGCCAATGGCGGGCAGTACGAGAACAACGGCTATACGATCGACGGCATCAGCACGACCAGCGCGGTCTGGGGCGGAACGACAATCATTACGCCGACGGAAGACTCGGTGGACAACGTGAAGATCGTTGCCAACGGGTATGACGCCGAGAATGGCCGCTTCAGTGGCGCGCAGGTTCAGGTCACTTCCAAGAGCGGCACCAACGACGTGCACGGCAGCGCTTTCTTCACCATTCATCGTCCGGGCTTGAACGCTTATCAGCGGTTCAATGGGTTGCACCAGTCGGTCTTGAAAGATCCTAACTTTTTTGATCAGTTCGGCGGCAGCGTCGGCGGCCCGATCTGGAAGAATAAGATTTTCGGCTTCTTCGCATGGGAGAGCGTTCGCAGCCCCCAGAGCGAGCCCGTCACGGCCAACGGATGGTACGATACGGCGGCTTTTGATGCGTTGGCTCCTGCCGGAAGCATCTCTTCGACTTATCTCACCTTTCCCGGTTCTGCCGTCAACAGCCAGGGCATCAATCCTTCTACCTGCGTCAACGCCGGGTTGACCGAAGGAGCCAACTGCATAACCATTCCGGGCCAGGGGCTGAATATCGGCACGCCTTTGACGGCCAACCTGGGTGGGCAGGATCTCGGCTGGGTCAGCCCCGCTTCTCCCGGCACCGGGGGCGACGGCAGCGGCGGCGCTGAGAACCTTGACCCCAATACGGCTGACATTGCCAACTACGTCACTACCAGCTCTACCAATTTCTTGAAGAATCAGTACAACGGCCGCGTTGATGCGGATGTCACAGGAAAGGATCGCATCGGCTTTGCCATCTACTGGGTTCCGCAGTCCACGAACTTCCTGAACGGCCCGGCCCGCGAGTACAACTTCTTCCATCACAAACAAGTCAATGAAGCGTACTCCGGAATCTGGAACCACACCTTCTCGCCGAGTTTCCTCAACGAGCTTCGTTTTAACGGCGCGGGATGGCACTGGAATGAAATCACTGACAACCCGCAGTCGCCGGTTGGGCTGCCCTCGGACACCATTGGTGGCATCGGCAGCATTAGCCTGAGTTCCTTCGGGCCGAATGTGGGCAGCCATCTGGACCAGTGGACCTACAGCGCCAAAGATGTAGCCACTAAGATTGTGGGAAATCACACGGCTAAGTTTGGCGGAGAACTCACGCGCCTGTTTTATTTGCAAGATTGCGCCGGTTGCGGCGTCCCCAGCTACAACTTCTTCAACCTGTGGGATTTCCTCAACGACGCACCGCAGAGCGAAGGCGGTGGATTCAGCCCTACGACCGGCTTCCCGACTACAGTCCGCCAGGACGACCGCACCGACATCTGGGGATTCTTTGCCCAGGACGATTACAAGATCCGCCAGAACCTGACGCTGAATCTGGGGTTGCGCTGGTCGTATTTTGGCCCGCTCTCTTCCAAGGAGGGCAACATGCTGCAGGCAACTCCCGGCGCGGGATCGGCTTATTTGACTGGCCTGGACGTTCACAAGGGAAATTCCTGGAACGCGCAGAAGGATAACTTCGGACCCGAGCTCGGTTTCGCCTGGAGCCCGACGCGATTTCACGATAAGGTCGTGGTCCGCGGCGGTTACGGGCTGAGCTACAACCAGGAAGAAATCGCGCTTTCAGCGAATATCAGTAATAACCCTGGTCTGGTCGTGTTCCCGAGCCTGAGCATTAACACGCCGACCTCGCCGAATCCCGGTATTATCTATGCCGTTTCGTCAGGGATACACAACCTTACCGGCTATCCGGCGAACCCGAACACGATTTCAACGTTTGGCACTAATGGGCTGCCCACCGGCGGCGTGGGGCTTGGCGTCGAAATCTTCCCCGGCAATCTGCCTACCATGCGTACCCACCACTACTCGCTGGATACGCAATACGACCTGGGGCACGACTTTATGGCCACGCTGGGTTATTCGGGAAGTTTGTCGCGCAACACCTACTTCCACGAGAACCCCAACGCTACGCCTGCGGCTCTGGGCTACACCTTGAACCCGCAGATCGGAGGCGGGGACTACTGGGGTGTGCAAGGCAGCGGCAACTACAACGCCCTGCACGCAGAACTGAAGCACGACTTCGCACACCAGTTTATGAGCGATGCGCAGTTCACCTGGTCCAAGAGCCTGGACACCAGCTCTGCGCCGTATTCTGAACAGGACTATGCGTATCAACCCAGCCTGAACTACGGACCCTCTGACTACAACGTGGGCAAAGCGTTCAAGCTGTTTGGCATGTGGCAGCCAGTCCTTTTCCACGGTAACAAGCGTTGGATGGAAAAAGCCGCTGGCGGCTGGTCGCTGAGCGGCATTTTCAACTGGCACTCCGGATTCCCCTGGACTCCGGTGATCAGCACGCAGGGCGGAACCCTTTACTGCGGACAATGCGGTTACTCGCAACTGCCGGCTCTCTATCTGGGCGGCGCGGGCACCAGCACCAGCAACGATCAATTCAAGACTGGTTCGAACTATCCCTTGCCCGCCGAGACGTACTTCGGGTTCCCCACCTATACTCCCTACACGAGCACCAACTTCGGAAGTGCGGTTCCGCAGGTGGCGCATCGCAACACGTTTACTGGTCCGGGATACAGGGATGTCGATATTACGCTGGCCAAGTCCTTTGGCCTGCCTACCCTGCGGGGGCTCGGCGAAAACGCGAAGTTCGAGTTCCGAATGGATGTCTACAACCTGTTCAACAATCTGAACTTCAACCCCACCAGCATCGTGAACAATATCGGCTGCCAGGTCGGCTTTAACGACCCGGGTTGCACGCCGGCCAATGCGAACACCACGAACTTCGGTCAGGCGACCTCTGCTCTGGCTGCTCGCACCATCACGCTGGGGGCCCGGTTCAGCTTCTAGACGCTTCCCAACAAGAATGCGCGTCCGGGTTTTCCGGACGCGCATAATCCTCCCCGCCGCAACTGCCGCCGCAAAATCGAGAGTTTCAAACCTCGATTTGCGGCGGTTTATTTTCGCGCCGAGAATACGGAGAACCGGGAATCAGGAAGGTCCCGTCTGGAAACCGGCTTT
>Ga0302324_100000520_pt1 | contig 101994 bp, 97 predicted proteins | sample Palsa_T0_1_FD_201949 | JGI IMG/M metagenome (GOLD analysis project Ga0302324, IMG submission 201949) | Peat permafrost microbial communities from Stordalen Mire near Abisko, Sweden - Palsa_T0_1 | ecosystem: Environmental > Terrestrial > Soil > Palsa > Peat permafrost | place: Sweden: Abisko... | reverse complement strand
AGAGTGGTTGAGCCTTGGCAGCCTCGAGAGGTTTAATGGGTTCGTAGTACATGCGGCGGGCAGGGACGGACACGAGCTCCCTCTCCGGGTAACGAAGAGCGGTGAGCTTGCCGCCGAACACGCATCCGGTGTCGAGGCATATGGTGTTATTGATCCACTCTGCCTCCGGAACTGGCGTGTGTCCGTACACGACCATTGCCTTGCCGCGGTAGTCGGCTGCCCAGTTATAGCGGACGGGTAGGCCGTACTCGTCTGTCTCACCGGTGGTCTCGCCGTACATTGCGAACTGACGCACTGCCCCGGAGCCGCGCCCGTGCATCTCCTCGCGTAACCCCGCATGTGCAACGACCAGCCGTCCTTCATCGAAGACGTAGTGACTGACAAGGCCGTCGAGGTAATCAGCGGCGTTCTTCCGAAACTCGTCGGACTCCTGTTTGAGCTGTTCCATGGACTCGGCGAGACCATGCGTGAGCTTCACGTCGCGCCCGCGCAGCGCGCGCGACAACTTCACGTCATGGTTTCCTGCGACGCAGAACCCAGAGCCGGAGGAAACCGCATCCATGACGAGTCGAATCACGCCGGGTGATTTGGGCCCGCGATCCACAAGATCGCCTACGAAAACGATCTTTCTCCCGTCTGGATGACTGACGCTGTAGCGGCCGGCTTCATCGCTAACGGTGTAACCAAGAATTGTGAGCAACTCGAGCGTTTCATCGAGGCAACCGTGAATGTCGCCGATGATGTCGAAAGGTCCGGCCTCGCTCTTCTTGTTATTCCAGAGGGGCTCCCGGCGAATGGTCAGTCCGACCAGCTCCTCCGGCGAGTGGAAAATGCTGACATGCCGGAATCCCTCGCGCTCAAGGTTTCGCAAGGATTTCCGCAGCTGGCTGCATTGATTTCGAATGACGTGATCGCCGAAGTTGCGGTCCGCGCGCCCCGTATTGCGGTCCCGACAGAGACGTTCTGGGAAGTCGAGCACGAGAGCGACCGGCAAGCAGTGGTATTCACGGGCAAGCGTGATTAGCGATTTTCGCGCCTCCGGCTGCACATTCGTGGCGTCTATTACCGTGAGCTTCCCAGCGCGAAGGCGCTTCGCGGCGATGAAGTGCAGAACCTCGAATGCATCGTTCGTGGCGGCCTGGTTGTTTTCGTCGTCGGAGACGAGCGCACGGCAGAAGTCAGAGGAAAGCACCTCCGTCGGCTTGAAGAGCGTTCGCGCAAGGGTTGACTTGCCGGACCCAGAGGGGCCGACCAGGACAACCAAGGCCAGTTCGGGAATCTTTACTTCCATGGGTCAGCGTATATCGAAGGTGGCCATCTGGCTCGGCGCGCCCAGGGCGGCGTCCGCTAGGCCAACGCCGTCGAATCGAACGGCGTAGCCAAATCGCGCGGCGATCCCAGTTGACCAGGCTTCGAACTCGGCCCGTGTCCATTCGAATCGATGATCCGGGTGGCGGAACTGTCCTGCGGGCAGGCTCTCAAACCGCACGTTGTATTCCGCGTTCGGGGTGGTGACGAGCACCGTGCTCGGACGCGCTTGCTCGAAGAGAACGCGCTCGAAGGCGCGAAGGCGAGCGGCGTCCAAGTGCTCGATAACCTCAATCACCGTGGCCAGATCAAAGCCTTGCAGCCGACGATCGCGATACATGAGCGATCCATGAATCAGCTGGATCCGGTCCCGGAATGTTGGGGAGAGCTGCTCCAAACGCAGACGCTCGTGCGCAGTTTCCAGTGAACGGATGGAGACATCCATCCCCACGATGCGCTCGAGGTGCCGTTGCTTGACCAGCTCCCGCAAGAGCTTTCCTTCACCGCACCCGAGGTCAACTACGGATTTGGCGCCCGCCGCTCGTACGGCATCCGCGACCTGGGAAATCCGCTGGGCGTTCAGGCTGATCTTCGACTCCAAGGCCTCTTCGCGACCAGGTGCTTTCGGAGCGGGCGTCGCGGGTTCGTCCTCAGCATCGGCGTCAGTCGCCAGGCGCTCGATAGCCTCTAGGGCAAGGCTCTTGCGATGTTTTAGATAGCGTCTTGCGATCTGTTCCTTCGCGGGATGAACGGGGAGCCAGTCGCCGCCGCGGCGTAGCAGCTTGTCTACTTCGTCGTCGCCGACCCAATAGTGCTTCTCGTCATCCAACACAGGGATCAGTACGTTGATGTGGCTCAAGAGATCCTGCAGCCGTTGATTGCCGGTCAACAAGACCGAGTAATACCGGCTGGGCCCCCACTCAGGAAATTTGGGGTCAAGAGCGAGGCGCTCGGTCGTGACTGCGTAGCCCAGTGGCTCGAATAGGTCACGGATGAGACGTTCACCGGCGCGACTCGGCAAGACCGCAATGCGAACCTCGAACGGCAGCGATTGCGCAGCAAGTTCCGGGCGATCCTTCGATCGGCCGCCTAGGGCAGTCCCGAAGACCTCCGAGATGGCAACCGATAGAAACGACGAGGCGACGTACGGCCTATCGTTCACGTACTGCGTCAGCATTCCGCCGTCGCCCGCTGGACCGGATTTCCGCCGCACCAGCCCAATGGGGTCTACCTCCAGCAGCAGGCAGACGGTGCAACGATCCGGGCTCGCTTCAGGATAGAAGACTGTTGCATGCCCGAATGACAGGTCGAACCCGTGGACCCGCCCTGGATTCTTGTGCAGGAGGTACCCTAGGTCCGTTGCCGGCACCGCCGTGGTAGTTATTGAGAGCAACATAGCCCGTATGATCGCACGGGTGCCTTCCACTGACCTGAGGGCGTGTCGGCCGGGGCACGGCGAATCAATACGCTGCTCTACAGCCAGAGGAGCGCGATGCTTTCGCCATCTATCGCCGTCTATCGTCCCCAAGCGGAATTATTTGGCGGTAGATCTGACGGTAAGTTCGTTGTACGCTTAGGAAAAGACTAACAGTTTCAGGCGCTTATAAGTGCCGGAGACAATTGAGTGGGAGTGACCAGGGCGCTTCCCTAGTGTGTCACGGTCGACCGAGTCGGTGAAGCCGGAGTTTCCGGGTAAATTTGGCAGAAACTCATTTCATCCCGCCGCTCGCCTGCTCTCGTTGATCCTCTCTACTACAAAGATGATTTGAGAGGGCGGCGCCTGCGCGAATGAATATTCGGCACAGGTGCTCGTCCGATCTTGGTTTGCTGATCGAGTTGTTTGCGTGCGTCCAGCCACGCATAAACTTCGTCCGAATCCCAAACAACGCAACGCGGGGTTAAATAGAACCGTCTTGGAAAATCCTCACGCTGCTCCAACTCGTAAATAGTGGTATTCGACAGCGGCACAATCCTGCGCAGTTCGGCGCGGCGCAGCGCGCGTCTTGGCAGGAGAGTCGATGCAGGTGGGATCGTAAAGTATGGCACTAAATTGTGGTGCTCGTAGTGATGGGCGAGTTGGCTGACCGATGAGGCACTGCCAACTTCAGCTCTTCTCTGCCCGGATGGCGTAGAACCGCAGGGCAGCCTCTTCAAAATTTCCGACAAGAAAATCGGCGATCGGTTGCGTATACCAGTTGAATGCCGTACTAACGCGGTAGCGCATCGTCACTCGAAGCTCTGTGCCTGCGTTCAGTTTGCGTAAAACATACTCGGTGTCGATCACATCGAAATACCGCCCGCCAATCCTCACGTGATCGTCGAGTGCCCCTGCTGGAAACGAATCGTTTGCAAACCGATAGGTCCAACGAATACGACGGTTTGGTTGCCAGTCTGCCGCAATCTGATCGAACCGGATACCTTTTCCCATCATGATGTGACGCACTTGGGTGCCGTCGGCTAGTACCGTAACCGCGGATAATGGTAGGGGCACGCCTATGCGATACATCCATGCAGTACCGATCTCGGCTGGCCGGATGTCTTTGGCGACTGTGAGGTGTGTCCAAATTACCTCGGGGCTCGCGGAGATCGTGCGGACTCTTACGGCCGACCGGATGCCTTGCGGGAGCGTAAGATTCTGCTCGAGACCTCCCAATAAGAGCGGTAACGCGGCAAAGCTGTAAATGGCGCGTTGCGGCCACTTTGTCCAACGGCATACGGCGCCCATTAAAAGACCGCCGAGGCCACCCACAAGGCTAAAAAGGGGCGCCGCAAGTACCGCGCAGATGAGCCCCTCCACTCGGATCACCATCGTGCCGATTACAAGTAGTGCATTAGCGGCGGCGGCGGCGAAGAAATAATAGGACCAACTCCGGCGGCCTGCGCGTTCCGCGATGTATACAGTTACTGTGCCAACCAGAATTGGTACCAACAAGGTAAAGGAGGACATCATTGCGTGATACGGCTCGCCGGGCGTGCCAGAGAAAAAGAGACGCTCGTGTCAGGCGACGAAGCCATCAGCCTCTACTCCAGCGCCTAAAGAATGCTCGGCTGTCGATATCATTCTGATCGGCGCCGCGCGCAGTACTTCGGTCAGCTCAGGGCGATAGGGCAGGTCTGACGGCAATCGCAAATTCGTGACCAGTCCGAGACGCTGAAGTTCCAAAAGAACCCACCAGCCCGGATCCCATTCACCCTGGGCGAGTCCAAGTCGCGCTGATCCCGGATATGCGTGATGGTTGTTATGCCAACACTCACCCATGGTCAGAAGAGACGCGAATCGTACGTTGCGACCCTGCACCGCTGCACCTCGAACCTCGCGGTGAATTGCCCCGTGGTTATGTGCCAGATGACCAATCAGCCAATGACCGAACACGCCGGCAGTCACGCGAGCGCATACTGCCCACCACACGAATCCCCAACCGCCGGCGGCGTAAAGAAGAAAGGCCGAGGGGAGTTGCTGCGCCATCCATGTGCGTTCCAGAAATCGATAAAAACGATCCTCGGAGATTCTCGGCTCAATTCGGATGACGGGCGGGTGGAGCAGCACCAGCTCGCAATTCAGCTGCCACCATGCATCCAGCAAAGCGGATCGGCCGTGTTTCAGGTAGTCGTGGCAATCAGGGAGGCGCTGCGCGTAATCGCGCAACTCGTGTTGACGGAGGAGACCGATCGGGCCCGCGAGTCCGACCTGTACTCCGAGGTACACGAAAAGGTATTCGAGCCACTTCGGACATTGGTAGCTATCGTGGACGAGCTTTCTGTGGCTACCCAGAGAGTGGCCGAATAGGAGCACGGCTGCAGTCGCGACCAGGAATGCGGCAAAGGCAGACCAAGTAAAGGTCATCGCGCCGCCAACAAGGGCACCTGTCAGCATGCCAAGAAACCAAGCAGACTTGACGGGCGCGTACCGCACCGTGCCGACGCACACCGAATCTAGATTTACCGCGGTGACACGGTGTTGATCGAGATTTGCGGCGACGCCTTCCATAGCAAATCCGGGCTACTCAGTCGCGCGTCGGCGCTTTGCAAGCGCGCGCGATTCGCGCTTGAGGGGGCCAGCGACGGGGCAGATTTCAAATGCATAACCAGTCAGCGTGCTGACGAGGCTACTCGGATTCAACCGATACAGGACCCGTTGGCCCTTTCGCTCGCTGGCGACCAAACCTGCATTCTCGAGTACTGTTAGATGTCTCGACATGGAAGGTGCCGTCATCTGAAAGCGAGCTGCGAGTTCGGATGTCGTGAGCTCCGCCTTGGAGAGGTACGCCAGAATTTCCCTGCGAGAGCGGGATGCAAGAGCTTCAAAAATCTTGTCAACTGACATACCCGCATAGTATTAGCGAATATGCTAATCGTCAAATATACTAATGCTTCGCCGGACGAACCCCCTGGGGCCAGGGGAAACTTGCGGCGCTGGAAGGCAGAGCCATCAGAAGTTATAAGATTATGAAAGATAAGAAAGTAGGGATAAATGTAGATCAAAAGAGACATTAATACTGAAAAATGTCGATTTAAGGAAACAAATATGTGCGTTAATGTGTATTAAAGGGTATATTTACTGGCAGTAATGTTCCCTATAGTCTACAGGTGACCCGTGCCCCGGTATCTTCGAACCAGTAATGCCCAAATCCTCGACCGCAAGCGCACGGAGCTGCAGGCGGCTGCAGCGGCGCTGCGCCAGCGTCCTGTGAAGGGTTGGGTCCACGCCCTGCGATCAGCACTCGGCATGAGCGTGACCGTGCTTGCTCGGCGCCTCGGCGTCAGCCACTCCACCGTGCTGTCCTATGAGAAGGCCGAGTTAACCGGGCGGATCCAGATCGACACCCTACGGCGAGTTGCGGACGCGCTGGATGCCGAACTCATCGTCGCCCTAGTTCCGCGCCAGCCGATTATCGATACGCTGCGCGCGCGCGCGAGAGAGATTGCCCAGCAGGAAATGAGTGCGACCGTACAGAGCATGCGACTCGAGAATCAAGAAGTGACAGCAAGTGAGACTAAGGAGCAATTCGAAATTCTCGTAGAGAATCTCGTGCGCGAGCCGAAGAAGCTGTGGCGCTGACCGATCCCCATGCGCCCGGCGCAACACCGCTCACGCCGGTGCAGCTGCGTGGGCTGAGGCTTCCCGTGACCACGCACGGCGAACTGAACGCCGCCGAGCAGGAGAATATTCTGCGCGGGCGTCTATGGGCGCGCGGCGCGCGCTCCATCGCCATGCCGAACATGCTCACGCGAGAATTCGTCGAGCAACTGCATTTGCGCATGTACGGCGATGTGTGGGAATGGGCAGGCACCCAGCGTCAGGTCGACACCAATATCGGCGTACCGTTTCCCCACATCGGCGTAGCCCTGCGCGAGCTCTTCGATGATGCCCGCTACTGGCTCGACCACCAGACATACGAGCCCACGGAATTCGCTGTTCGCTTACACCACAGGCTTGTGTTCATTCATCCCTTTCCCAATGGCAACGGACGCCTGAGTCGCTTCTACGCGGATCTGGCGCTCACTCGCCACTTCGGGCTCAATCGCCTCACATGGGGAGGCGGTGAACTGGATGGTCGGGATCCGCGGCGGCAGGACTACATCGCCGCGCTACAGGCGGCGGACGATCACGACTACCGCTCCCTTCTCGTGTTCGCGCAGACCTAGTGTCCTGAGTTAGAAGTTCGCATACAGAATCGCTTAATGCTTTCAAGGATTTGGTCAGCTGTTTTGGTCCATATGAATGGTTTCGGATCGCGGTTGTTGATGGCGAGGTAGCCTCGGATGGCGTTTTCTAACTCAACGGTGCTGCGGTGAGTTCCACGGCGGATCTGACGCTCGGTGAGCATTGCGAACCAGCGTTCGACCTGGTTGAGCCAGGAGGCCGAGGTCGGTGTGAAATGCACGTGGAAGCGAGGATTGCGAGCGAGCCAGCGTTTAACGGTAGGAGTCTTGTGAGTACCGTAGTTGTCCATCACCAGATGCACCTCAAGTTTCTTCGGCACCCCCTCGTCTATCGTGCGCAGAAACTGCAAAAACTCCTGCGAGCGGTGTCGCCGGTGCAGCTCACCGATGACTTTGCCGGTGGCGATGTTGAGGGCGGCAAAGAGCGTTGTAGTGCCGTGGCGGCTGTAGTCGTGCGTGCGCCGCTCCGGCACTCCGGGCATCATCGGCAAAATCGGCTGCGTGCGATCGAGCGCCTGGATTTGGCTCTTCTCGTCCACGCACAGCACCAGCGCGCGATCCGGCGGGTTCAGGTACAGCCCCACGATGTCGCGCACTTTCTCAATGAACAGTGGATCGGTCGAGAGTTTGAAAGTCTCAGCGCGGTGCGGTTGCAGACCGAAGGCGCGCCAGATGCGCACCACGGCGCTTTGCGACAAGCCACTGCTCTTCGCCATCGCTCGGCTGCTCCAGTGTGTGGACCCGCGCGGCTTCTCATGAAGGGTTTTGGCAATCACCTGCTCGACCACCGTCTCGCTAATAGTGCGCGGCGCGCCGGGGCGTGGTTCATCAAGCAATCCCTCAAGCCGAGCGCTCTGAAAGCGCCTGCCACTTGCCCACCGTCTGCCGTATGATGCGCAGCTCCCGCGCAACCTCTCCATCGGTGCGATCCTGCTGACAGGCCAACACGATCCGCGCTCGCAGCGCGAGCGCCTGCGAGGTCTTGTGCCGTCGCGTCCACTCGAGCAGTCGGTTACTCTCTTCGGTCGTCAAAATGATCGGCTTACCTTGTGGTCCACGTCGCATCGCATCTCCCTCGAAAGTCCAGTCTACCTTTGGACATCGAGAGAAAATAAATGTTCACGAATTAATGACTCAGGACACTAGGGGCCAGCGCGAAAGTGGCTATCGCAAAGAACAAGCTGGGGATACCTATTGCTGTCTATCGCCACCAAGCGGCGCACTTTTTCGTACTTCCTGACGGACCTTTGGATGTGGCCTCAAAAATACGCTATCTCCGTCAATGGCATGAGACGCCAGGAGATTATTGAGTGGGAGTGACGGGGGCCTATCGGTGATTATCGCGCACTATCGCCGGGGAAAACCAATTGGTTGATTTCTATCGAAATATCCAAGTGGGCTCCAGGCTGCCGGAACATGCTCGGCTGCGGTCTGTGCTATTTTCGTCAAATGGACAAAAGGATCACTCGGTACGACAGCCTGAAGGCGATGAAGTCTGACGAATATCGTTCCTGGCAGCTCCTGCCGGGAAGCGAACGGATTCGCGCTGTAATGGATCTCAACCTTGACCTTTATGCGATGAAAGGACAAGCCGCGGATGCACCAAGACTTCAAAGAACTGTTATCCGCTTTCAACGCCGGGCAGGTTAGATACCTGATTGTTGGTGGATACGCGGTTTCGTTTCATGCGCAGCCGCGTGCGACAAAAGATCTTGATATTTTGATCGGCGCAGACGCTGAAAACAGCGAAGCCGTATATGCCGCGCTCGCGAAGTTCGGAGCACCGATTGAAGGAATGAGTGCCAACGACTTCGCCGAGCCCGATAACATCTTTCGCATGGGCACGCCACCGGTGATGGTAGACATCATGCCGAAAATTAGCGGTGTCGAATTTGAAGAAGCATGGAGACGGCGAGTGGATGTTCGAATAGATGATGATTTGTCCGTACCATTTATCTCGCGAGAGGACCTGCTGGTTGCAAAACTTTCGGCAGGTCGAGCACAGGATTTGATTGACGTCGATGCATTGCGTGAAAGCAGCCAGGGCCAGGAGACTGAACGGCAGCAATATCCGGCTCCTTCCGCCACGAGCGCTCGAGACGAGCTTGATGCGATCAAGAAAGAGGGGCGCGAGGATTGGTTAAGGATGCAAGGGCAAAAAGGATCGTCGCCGACCCTTGAGGAGCTTCGAGCGAAGGCTCGCGAAGACTGGTTGAACTTACGCCAACAACCCACCACCGAGAGTTTTCGGGATCCTCAGGATCGCTCCGCCGAGAGCGCCCTAGATGCAGAGCCCAAGGATTTACCCGGGAGCCGGGACAAGGGGCTAGACGACGATCTGAAGCAGTAGCTCTCTCGCAGCGTCGCAGAAACCTTCTAAGTACGTGACAAATTCGAATTCTCGTCGAGTGGCCCCAGCTGCAGCTAATGGGTTACCTTGATAGTTTCATTCTACAAGAGCTGACCGTCTAATTGGATCGCGAGAACGATCACAAGCCTAAGGCGCCCCTTTAAAGGAGCCGAATGTGGACAAGTCCGAGTTATCGCGACGCGAGTTGTTATTGCTAGCGCTCGAATGCCAGCACTCAGCGTATGCGTCCCTGAGCGGGATTCTTCATATGTTTGTTGCCGGTATTTTTCTGCGCAAGGGATGCGGCACTAGCGATCGGTGCTGAGCGAGAACCGGCAATCAGGATGTCAACGATGCGGCGCGCGCTTTGCTCCCAGCCGGGTAAAGCAGCGGTGTGAAAGACCCCGACGAGCGCGCGGACGAAGTCGTCGGGGTTGGTGTCGGCGCGAAGATCGCCACTGGCGATAGCGCGCTTGACGGAGGCAACGAAGGCGGTGTGGATGAGCGAGCGGGCTCCTTCGATGAGTCGCACGGAGCCGCCGGTGACGGTATCCATCGCGGGAATGATCAGCCGTTTGCCGGAGACGTGGTCGATGAAGAGCAGCATCCAAGCGCGCAGAGCGTCGAGCGGCGGCATGGTGGCAGCGAAGCGGCGCTCAGCAGCGGCAAGTTTTTCAACTTCGCTGCGGTAGACGTCTTCGATGAGCGCGTCCCGGGTGGGGAAGTGACGGTAAAGCGTGCCGGGTCCGATGCCTGTTTGGCGGGCGATGTCGTCGAGGCTGGCGGCGGCGCCGTCGCGGGTGAAGACCTCCTTGGCAACCGCAAGGATGCGCTCGCGGTTGCGCTGGGCGTCAGCGCGGGGCTTGCGTGTGGGCGGTGGTGACGGGAGCTTTTGTTGGCGCATACGCAATTTTAAGAAAACGTCATTGAACCGGAGACCGTCTCCGGTTATTCTCTTATTCGGAGACTGTCTCCGTTTTATCTGGCGAGGGCTGGAATGTCAAATTCCGGCGCGATCGTCACCGGTCGCGTCGTAACGGTAGGAGGACGAAGATGCGTGTGTTTGTGACGGGATCAACGGGTTTCATTGGAACGGAACTGGTGAAGGAACTGATTGCTGCGGGGCACCGCGTGCGCGGCCTTACGCGCAGCGATGTAGGCGTGGAGCAGTTGAAGGCCGTGGGCGCGGAGGTTCACCGCGGTGACCTCACGGATCTCGACAGTTTGCGCAGCGGTGCAAAGGGCGTGGACGCTGTGGTGAACCTGGCGTTCAACCATGATTGGTCGAAGTTTGCCGAGAACGCGGCGGACGAGATGAAGGCGATTGAAGCGCTGGGGTCAGTGCTGGAACCGGGCAAGCTGCTGGTGGTGACTTCGGGGACTGGAATGGCAAGTGGCGCGCCGGGCCAGCTGCGCATGGAGAACGATCCTCCCACGGAGTCGCCGACGATTCCGCGCAGGCCGGAACAGACCGCGCAGGCGGTGGCTGCAAAGGGTGTGCGTGTGTCGATTGTGCGACTGCCACAGGTGCATGACACACGCAAGCAGGGGCTGGTGACCATGCTGATCCAGATCGCGCGCGAGAAGGGAGTATCTGCCTACGTCAGCAATGGCGCGGCTCGCTGGGCCGCCGCGCCGCTAAAGGATGTGGCGCACCTATATCGGCTGGCGGTCGAGAAGACCGGCCCGGGCATGACAACCTATCACGCGGTACAGGAAATAGGCGTGTCGCTGCGGGATGTTGCGGAGACGATCGCTAAGGGCTTAAAGGTACCTGTAGTTTCAATACCCGCTGAAAAGGCTGGCGAGCATTTCGGGCTGTTCGGGCACTTTGCGACTTTGGATATGCCTGCTTCGAGCGAGTGGACGCGCAAGACGCTGCAGTGGGAGCCGACCGGGCCGGGGTTGATCGAGGATTTGGAGAATATGAAGTACTGACGACTGCAACAATGCCGGTAACTGATACCTTGAATACTGAGCGACGATTGCTCAGTGTTCAAGGTGGCACCGCGAGCTCTCGATTTTTGAGGCGCGCCAATTCGGGACTCCGCTGTCATATAAAAAGGCCGGTCATCACACCAATGGGCGATGACTATTCGACGGTCGATACCCCTGCTGGCAGCCGCGCTTACCCTGGCATCAGGCTGCGGAAGCAACACCTCGCAAAACGCGGCTCTGTTCCCGAGCGCAGCGACTCAGCAGATGGTATTCATGTGGGCGCCGGACGGCAGCAGCGCGCCGGTGGGGCCGGACATCGACTACGAGGTCGCGCTGATGAATCTAGACGGCAGCGGGTTCACGCAGCTCACTGACGATGGCAAGCAGAAGTTCCTGCCGCACCTCTCGCCCGACGGAACGAAAATACTCTATACAAAGTTTGCTGTGGGCGGCTATGGATCGCCCGACGCTATTACCGACGTCGCCATCCTAGACCTCGCGAGCAGGCAGGAGACATTGGTCACAAGCGGCGGCGACAATGGCTACGGCACCTGGTCGCCGGATGGCAGCCGAATCGCGTACCTGCGGTCAGCGCGTTTGGGGAGATTGTCGTCCCAGCCAACCACAATTCTGACCATCGATGTGGACGGGACGAACCTGCAGACGGTGGGAAGCGCCAGCGGAGCGCCGGATGATTGGGTTTGGGGCGACATCGCTTGGTCGCGCGAGGACTGGATCCTATTTGTCGTTGGACAGACTGTTGACGGCAGTTTCTGCAACTCCAGGGTCGACAAAGTCCGCCCCGACGGCTCGCAGCGAACCAAGGTAACCGACGGTGGCCCAAGCTGCACGCCGGCGGGCAAAGAGGCCGTGGGCGACGCTGACCCAGGATGGTCAAGTGATGGCAACACCATCTATAGCTCGCGAGGTCTGGCGAAGTCACCCGCAGGTCTGCCCACCCCATCCACGGTCACTGAACGTAAGCTCTACGCGTTTTCGAGCGATGCCTGGGTGAACAACAAACCGGAAGCCGACCTCTCCTTGCCTTCAGAGCCGGACTGCGTCGAGGGCGTGCCGAAAGGCTCCCCTGACGGCCAGCACATTCTTCTTTATCGTATCTGCTTCGACAACGGCGTCGCCAGCAAACCCGGCATTTACCTCACCGACACCACCGGTAGCTATCGCACGTTTGTGGTGGGTGGCTTTGGGCCTGATTGGAACCCTGTGGCCATACCTTGATGCGATGAAAACCCCACGGTAGGCGGTAGCAACGCAGCTTGAACCTACTGACGTTCGCGATATCAAGTCCTGTCATATGGAAGAGTCGCTCGGGACACTAATGGTGTGGAGCGCAGGCACCCAGACTGTGACCGGGGCCTCGTCGTGGTGCGATCGGCAATGCTAAATACGAATGCGGCCCGGACCGGCAGATGGGGCTCGATATCAGCGGATAGCAAGAGGTTTCAGAGTGTGCGAATACGCCGCCAACATATCCTAACCGTCATCGCAATGAGCGGTTGTATCGGCGCGTCGGGCTGCGGCGGCGGCTCTTCGGCTACAGCCTCTCTGCCCGCTACAAGCGCGCCGGGCCGAATGGCCTTGGTGTATCAGCAAGGTTCAATCAACTATATCTACCTCATGAATATCGATGCTTCGGGCGCGGGCGCCAATCCGATGCGGCTCACCAACGACAGCGAAGCGGAGAACTACCCCTCATGGTCTCCGGACGGTAGCCAGATGGTCTATCAGCGCGACCTTGATGGCAGCGCCATCTATCTCATTGACGCTGATGGCACCGCGGAACAACGTCTGTCTCCAACGCCAGGAATGGACGTCACCCCCAGCTGGTCTGCCGACGGAACGCAAATTGTTTACGCACGGCTGCTCGCAGCACCCCAGCCCAACATGCCATCAATGACCGATATTCGCGTGATGAACGTCGACGGTACCGGCGATCATGCAGTGCTGAGCAATACCCTGTTCAGCGTCGAGCCAAGGTGGTCCGTGAACAATCAGCTGGTGTTCATGAGCCTGATGAACGGCGGCGGCGAGCTGCAGATTTACATCATGAACTCGGACGGGAGCAACTTGCAGCAGCTCACGAGCGGCGCAAGCAACAGCGCCGATCCCGTGTGGTCTCCGGATGGAAGCCGAATTACGTTCGGCTCCGATCGCGAGGGCGGGGGCAAGCTGAACATTTTCATCATGAATGCGGACGGCACTCAGCAACAGCAGCTGACTCACTTTGAGGTTCCCGATGAGGCAGGCGATACCAATTGGTCGAGCGACGGGACCAAGATTGCGTTCGAATACGACGTCGACGGCATGAAGCAGTCGAACCCCGGCGCCTTTGCGCAGGTGTGGACCATGAATGCGGATGGTAGCGGGCAGACCAGCACAGGAATTCAGTGTAGCGACGTCGGATGCGCGCCTCGATGGCAGCCGATGTAGTTTGCGCTCGCTGTCCGTGTGAAAACCGGCGACCTTAAAGCGGAACTGCAGCGGCTGCACGAGCTGAGCTTCGCCTGGGCGAGTTACTGTTGTCGGAATCGTGGCGAGGAGGCACAGGAGTTATTGCAAGAGGTATACATCAGGGTGCTGGACGGGCGCGCGCGGTTCGATGAGCGTTCGAGTGTCAAGACATGGCTGTTCGGCGTCATTCGCCGCACCGCCAGCGAGCGAGCCCGCAGGCGCTGGCTGCGCGTTGGTCTACTCACCACCTGGCGCAGCGAGGAACCCGAGGCCGCGCGGCCGCCAGATCCTGAAAACGTGTTGTGCAATGCTGAGCGCAACCAGCAGCTTCGCGCGGCGCTCGCCAGACTTCCGCGGCGTCAGCAGGAAGTGCTGCATTTGGTTTTCTATCAGGACCTTCAGCAGCGGATTGAGTTCCATACGGCGGCCGACGAGAAGCGGTTGAATGACTTGACCCTCGATCACGGCGATCACGATGTAGGTGCCCGAGACGCCGACCACCTGGCCCAAGGTGCTAAATGAAACCGCTGCCACCACCGTGATCACAACAAGGGTGGTCCCAGGCCCTGCGTAAGGGATGTAATTGAGCGCCGCCGCCAACGCGCCCCACAGGTAAGGAGTCGGCATGTTCCACGCCCACATTGCGAGTCCCGTTACGGCTCCCAGACCTATGTTGATGAAGGTCGTCGTGAGGTAGAAATGGCCTACTTCGCCGCGGACTTTCTCAATGACGTTGAGTACATGAGATGCCTTTAGATTGTCCGCAAACGCAGCGGTCATTCTCGCCATCATTGGCGGACCGCCGGTAAGAAGAAACAATGTGACGATCAGAAAACATAGTGCGGCGGCGAGCGCGGGAGCCCCGACGTCCACAAGAAATGCGGGAGCGCTTTCCTCTGCGGCTGGCGGAGCAGCGGGTGCGGCTGAGGGGCGGCCCTGCGCGCCGATGATGCTGGCGTCTTTGCGCAGATCCTCCACGTGGCTAAAAACCTTGGCGATCGGGCTCACTTTTTTCTTGATGACTGCCATGGTTTGCGGTGCTTTCGCAAACCAATCCTGTGCTGGCGTCCACATCAGGGCGCCTATGCCGACGATGACAGAAAGCACGAGCACGAGAATCAGAGCAGCGCTGATGCTGCGCGGAATGCTCATTCTGTGCAGCGCCTCGACCGGTGCCGAAAGCACCAGACCGAAGAGCAGCGCCAATGCGATCGGCACAAATGCAGCATGCGCCGTATATAGGAGCACTCCTAAGGCTCCCCAAATGATGACCTTGCTGGTGGTAGTGCGGCGCGATTTTGGTTCAAACGCTTCGTTGGCGGTCATCGGTACCTCCCTCTTGTTTGAGCGCGAAGGCTCCCATGGCTATTATGACCGTCTAATGCCGGTTTATGCCGACGACTTGCGAGCTCGACCCTCCTCGTGCGTAAGGGATTGCTGACGCGACCTCGCGCCATCCCGCGATGGTGCATGCTCGCCAGCTTCGCTACCCTGCGAAAAGAAACTGTAAGGGGTAAGCCATGAATTCTAAACTTATTACCGTGGTTGTTGCGCTCGCTGTTCTATCAGGCTGCAATAACGCCAAGTCACCGGAAACAGTCGCGAACGACGTCGCGGCGGCGCAGCAGGCAGCCGCTAAAAAAGTCGCGGACGCCCGCCACGCAGCCTCGACCGACGACGCCAAGGCCGCCGACAAGGTGAATGACAAGAGTCAGGATCTGAACAACACCGAGGCGAAAGGTGCTTACGATGTCGCCTTGGCGAAGGCAGAAGGCGCACACGATGTCGCATTGGCAAAATGCAAGGCGTTGAACGGGGACGCACAATCGAAATGCAAGGATCTGGCGGACGCTGACTATGCTGCCGCCAAAGCGGATTCCAAAGCCACTGAAGTGGCTTCCAAGCAGTAGTCGATCAATCAATGGGCCGGCGGACCTCTGCCGGCCCATTGATTTGCTCGAGCGGCCTGCAGCCGCTAACCCATCATTTGGTTCCAGCGCTTCTGCATCTCAGCGGGGGTCACCTCTTCCTTGCGCGTCGCAAGCTGCCAACGGTGCCCGAACGGATCGACAAGGGTGGCGACACGGTCCCCAAAGAACTCGTCTTTGGCCTGTCTTAGTACAGTCGCACCCAGAGCCGCGGCGCGCTCGACTATCGCGTCGACATCGTCGACATAGAGATGCATCGACACCGGCGACCCACCGATCGAGCTAGGACTGAGTGCTCCCCAGTCCGGGTATTCGTCCGCAAGCATCAATTTACCGTCGCCGATGGCCAGTTCTGCATGCCCAATCTTGCCGTCTGGTTCGGAAAGTCTGTAGAGCTCGCGCGCACCGAATGCCTCTACATAGAACTGCACAGCCTGTGCCGCACCCTTCACAACGGCATGGGGGGTCAATCCGCGGCCAGTATGGGCTAATTTTACGGTTTCCATGGCGCCGCTCCTTGGATAGACTATCAAGCATGATTACGTTACGTATCGTTCCGTAAATGACGAACAAAGTCAAGGCTTCGACGGATATCGCGCCGCGCCCAAGGGGTCGCCCCCGCAGCGACAAGTCAAGGCGGGCGATATTGGAAGCGGCACGCCAGATGATCGCAGAGAATGGCCCCACCTCACTCACCGTGGAGGGGATAGCCGCGCGTGCGGGCGTCGGCAAACCGACGATATATCGTTGGTGGCCGGATCGACACTCGGTTGCGATGGCCGCTCTGATGGAGAGTGAATCAGTGCCGGCCGTCGCCGGCGGCGGCAAATCCGCGCTGCGCTCTCTGCATAGGCAGTTGCAAAGAGTGGTGTCATTGTTCGCCACGCCGGTCGGGCGCAATGTCACGACGATGATCGCCTCAGCGGACAGTGAATCTGAACTGTCAAAAGCATTCCGCAATCACTTTGTTCTGGCGCGGCGCGAAGAAGGCCGCGCGCTGCTGCAGCGGGCCATCGAGACGGGTGAAATGCGTCGGGATGTCAATGTAGAGATCGTGCTCGACATGATCTATGGAGCACTATTTTTTCGATTGTTGATGGGTCATGCAGCACTGAATGACGAGCTGGTCCGGCAACTTCTCAAGGAAGCGCTGCGCGGAATGCGGGTACAATCAGCCGAAAATGGTGCATCTGTGGATCGATTAAAACAACGAGGGTAAGCATGGCGCAGGCATTCAATTTCAAGGGATCTGCCGCTGCAGTGACCGGAGCGGCGAGCGGAATTGGCCGGGCACTCGCGCTTGCACTGGCCGCTCGCGGCTGCGATCTTGCGCTTGCCGACGTTGACGAGGCGGGTTTGGAGTCGGCGGCGAAGGAAGTCAAGGACGCTCATGCGCGCCGCGTTACGATCCGCCGCGTCGATGTCGCCGACCTCAATCAGGTCGAAGACTTCGCCAAGGCCGCCATTGCCGACTTTCCGGCTCTCAATGTGGTCATCAACAATGCGGGCGTCGCATTGCTTGGCGAATTCGACGAGTTCGATCATGCTCAGATGGCGTGGGTGATGGGTATCAACTTCTGGGGTGCGGTTTACGGTACTCGCGCGTTTTTGTCGCATCTTCAGCGGCAGCCTGGGGCGCACATCGTCAACATTTCGAGCATCTTCGGGATAATCGCGCCTGCAGGTCAGTCTGCCTATTGCGCCTCGAAGTTTGCGGTGCGCGGGTTTTCAGAGTCCCTGCGTCACGAGCTGTCGACGAGCAATAGCCGCGTGCGTTTGTCGGTGGTGCATCCAGGAGGCATCGCGACGAACATTGCGCGTCGGGCGCGCGCCGGCATTCTCATGCGTGACGTTCCCAGCGCCGCAGAGATCGGCGACCGATTCGAGAAGTTGGCGCGTACCAGTCCGGAGCAGGCGGCGCAGCGCATCATCCGTGGCATTGAGCGAAACGAACCACGTATTCTTATTGGCGCTGATGCGCGACTATTGGATTTGGTCCAACGCTTGAGACCGGCAACTTATTGGACGTGGCTGTCGCGTGCCTTTACGCGGTTGTCCGGCCATTGAAAATTGCGCGAGGGTGAGCATGCGATTGTCGAAGCTGATCGATCGGCGCGAGGCTATGATGCTGCTGGCGGCAGGGGCTGGCGCTCTTAAATGGGGTAGGGCAGGCGCCGCTGTTGCCGCGCCTTTTGTGACCAACGATGTCGCGAAACTGCGGCGCGTGCTCATGTGCCCACCGAGCACCCTGGGCTACCCAATTTCCCATTTGGATGACGATGCCGTTCCGATTGTCGACATCGATCTCGAGGTGGCGCGAGCCGAGCACGCCGAATTAATGCGGATCCTGCGCGCCAGCGGCGCCGAAGTGCTGTTGGTGCCGGAGCTGTTGCAAGAGGCGATTGAGCGCGCCAGATCGAGAGGAATATGGGATACCTGGCTACGAGCGACTCACCCTCAACTGAGCGCCGACCCGAAGGCGGTTACTGCTCAAATATTGCTTGGCACAGACCCCTCCACCCAGTTCCGCACCTGGTCCGATGGCAGCTATCGACACATCATTGACGATGTCGGGGCGTTCATCTTCAGCCGCGATACGGCAGTGACCACGCCGAAGGGTATTGTTCTCTTGAACGTCGGCAATCCAACCAGAGTTCGCGAGCAAGTGCTGTTGCGCTTTATTATTGCCTTTGCGCCCCAGCTCGAGCGCTATCCAGTGGTGTTCGATGCGCAGCAGGAGGGATTGCTGGCCGAAGGCGGAGATTTCCAAGTCGTCGATGAACAAACGCTATTTCTTGGCATCGGTAACCGAACCGATCCTCGCATCGCGCCCATCCTGGCGCGCCGGCTGGGGATGGACGTGTTGGCGGTGCAGACCCGCAAAACGGAAGGATTGCGGCACGGAGAAAAGCGGGTGCGTGTGCGCAGCGTATTCCTGCACCTCGATACTTACTTCACTCATTTAGGCGACAAACAGGCGTTGACCTTGCCCTGGTTTCTCGAGGCCGCGCAGGCGGGAAAGGATCCGTATACGCTGTTTCTAAAGGGAATCGCAGCTGATGGCTCGATCAGCGACGATGAACTCACCGAGGCGCGAGACTTCATCAGAGATTTTGGCTATCTGCGCTTATACTGCGCAGGTACGGGAGAAGAGGATACGAGCGTGAAGGAGATGAAGCTGGTCGACTACGTGCGCAGCCGCGGGTACGCGGTGCACTTCGTTGGAGGCGAACCGCCAAGCTCGGATTTGATACGACATCTCTTTGCAGTCGTTTTGCCGGAACATCAGCATCAAGGCGCCAATGTCGTTGCCACGGCGCCCGGGCACATAGTGGCCTACGAAGGATCGCCTCAAACACACGCGGCGTTGCGCCGTGCGGGCATTAATGTGACGACATTTTCCGCGCGGGAATTATGGCCGTGGAACGGCGGACCTCATTGCCTGACAATGCCGTTCGAGCGCGGATAGCAAGCTCAATTCGCATTCAGCTCCGCCAACAGATCCTTCGCCCCATATACCTTTTCAAGGGCCTCGCGAATGATGGCCGGATGCAGGGCGACGGCGCGATTGTTCGCCGGGTTGAACCAATAGCGGCCGGCGATCGAATGGACGTTGCCGTCGAACATCAGGCCCACGATCCTACCGGATGCGTCGATCAGCGGACTTCCCGAATTTCCGCCGACGATATCGTTGCTGGTGGAAATGCAAAACGGCGTTCGCATGTCCAGCTGCGCTTTCACCTTCATCCAGCTGGCGGGTATTTTGAAGGGCGGGGCGCCGGTGGCGCGCTCGAAGGCGCGATCCAGATAGGTAAATGGCTCAACCGGCGTGCCGCTTTCCAGCCAACCTTGAACGGTGCCGTAGTTGAGGCGCAATGTGAAGGTCGCATCCGGGTAAGTATTGGTGCCATAGAGCTTGAATCGGGCTGCGGCGATTCTCTCCGCAGCAGACGCGATCGGCGCCTCTACCTCATCCTCGTATTGTTTGCGGATGGAACGCGCATCGCCGTCGATCGAGCGTGCCAATTCGATCATTGGATCATGCGAGGCATCGACGGCGGCTTTCCCTCCTTGCCATAACCGCCTTCGCACCAGCGCGTCGTCGAGTTTGGTCTCTGCGATGAGCCGGGTCGCCAACTCATCGGGCGACTCTTTCGACAGAAGCCTGCGCACCACCGGATGGTCAGGACCCAACCATTCACGCATGCGCTCCAGTGAGAATGACAAAGTCAACTCTTCGAACTCGGCATAGACCGGTATGCGGGCGAACAGATCCTGCTCTATCAGCGGGATTGCCGTGTCGGTGAATTCCCGGAGACGATCCGCGTTAGGTTTCAGCCGCTCTTCCGCGCCTCGTAGCAACTGCCTCGCGTCGCGAAACAAAGCGCTGCTGAACCCTGCGCCGCCTTCGATGAAGGCATACGGTAGGTACAGAGTGCGCTCGCGCATCGATGCCGATTGTATTTCGTTCCAGGGATCGAGGCCTTGCAGGTGTGCGCTTGATCGGAGGCTGCTTTCCGCCGCCGATTTCTCTTGCAGTGCTGTATCGTCATTCAACGCGTCGAGTTCTTTGCGACGTACCTTGATGCCGTTCTGCAAGTTGTTCAGGGCGGCCTGGACGATGCGATGGTCCGCGGGGTTTGCCTTGCCGAACTGAATATACCGGCCGCGCAGCTCGGACGATCGCATCAACGCAAAGGGCAAAAACACGTCACGATCGAATTCGAGTTCGGCTCTGGTTTGAAGTCGAGCTGTGGAACCGGGTTCCCCGGAAACTAATACCAACTGATTGACGCTTGGGCCGGCGAAGTTGATTTGCAGAAAATTGGGCGTTTTCGCGGGTTTATTGTTCTCATAGGCCCGGAGCACCGCGAAATCCAGGGACCATCGGGGAAACTGAAAGTTATCAGGATCACCGCCGAATGCGGCGATATCGGCCTCGGGGGCAAAAACCAATCGCAAGTCCGAATAGCGCTTGTACTTATAGAGAAAAAACTGTCCACCGTGATACAGGTTGACCGCTTGGCAGACGAGCCTGTCGTTCTTGAACCTTGCGCTCATGTGCTCGCAAGCCTGCTCGAGTGAAGTCAGTTTCTTTTTGCGGGCCACGTTGGCGGCGGCATTGCTCAGCCCCGCGCCAGCCTCGAGAACCTGGTCCGTAATATTCTCAGTGCCGACCAGCACATCTGCGTGCTGCGCCGGGCAACCGAGCTCGTCTTTCCGAAATGAGGCGAAGAAGCCCATTTCCAAGAGGCTGCCGTCTTTGGTGGAGAGTTCCGCGAGACATTGTTCGATGCAATGATGGTTGGTGAGAAGCAGACCCTCCGGTGATACGAAGGAGGCCGTGCAGTTGGGGAGTCGAATGGTCGAGAGTCGAACGTGATCGAGCCAGGCGGGTGTTATTTGCGCTCCGTATGCCTGCCGCACGGCGGCCGTCGGGAAATTGTCGAAGGTCCACATTCCTTCGTCGGCGTGCGCGGACTGGAGCGCTGCACAGGCCGCCATGAGCACGAACCCGCGTAAGATCACTGGCGCGGCACGCCGGCGCCAAACAATGCATTGGTCATCGTTATTTCTCCCCGCCTGCTGGACAGGATAGCAAGAAACCGCAGCAGGCACTTCGGCTACAATCTGCTCTAGCACGTGCTGATAAGGCTTTCGAGAAAATTGCAGTCAAGAATAGACGCCCCGCCACCGCGAACTCCCAAGCGCCGCGCCTTTGCCGCGTTCGCCAATCGAGATTTCCGGGTGTTTTTCCTCGGCGCCACTGCCGCGATGATGGCCGACAACATCGAGCACGTGATCTCCTACTGGATGATGTGGCAGAAATTTCATTCGCCCGCTCTAGGCGCATTCGCCGTGGTTTCGCATTGGTTGCCCTATCTGCTGTTTGCCGCTTACTCGGGAGGGTTGGCCGATCGCTTCGATATTCGCCGCCTCATTCAGCTCGGCATGCTGATGTTCATGGGCGTTTCCATAGGTTGGGGCTTCATGTTCATGACCGACACGACCGCGCAATGGAAGGCGATGGTGCTTCTAGTCATCCATGGATTGGCCGGAGTGATCTGGCTGCCGGCATCCCAGGTGCTGATACACAGGATCGTGCCGCTGGAGCAGTTGCCGAGCGCGGTGCGCTTAACCGCCACGGGACGCTACATGGCGTTCCTGGTGGGTCCGGCCGTCGGCAACGGCTTGCAGTTCGCTTTCGGGCCCGTCTACGGCATCTTCATCAATGCGCTCATCTACGCCCCGATGTTCGTGTGGCTGATCAAAGCTCCCTATGGGACGGAAACGGACCGCGCAATTCAGCCTACGGCGCAGATCCGCGGCTATGCACAGATCTGGTCGACCATGAAGGTAGTGGCCGAAAATCCGATACTGCTCGCAACGACCGTACTGGTAGGCGCCTCAGCTTTCTTCATCGGCAATGCCTATCAGGCGCAAATGCCGGGATTTGCGCATGATCTGGGTCATGCTCGGGCGGATTTCTCGTATAGCCTCCTTTTGGGCGCCGATGCTGCCGGGGGCTTGGCTGCCGGGTTGATATTGGAAGGCCGCGGCCTCCTGCCGCCGAAGGTTCGAACCGCCTTCATTCTGGCGATGATTTGGTGTTGCGCTCTCGCTGGATTTGCACAGGCGAGTACCAACGCTGTGGCCGTCACCTTGCTTTTTGTTGCAGGTTTCGTCGAACTGGGATTCAACTCCATGGCGCAATCCTTGGTACAGCTGCATGCGCCGGCCGAGATGCGCGGCCGCGTGATCGGTGTCTTCTCGATGTCCGCCAGCGGATTGCGTACCTTCAGCGGGTTGAGCGTTGGGCTCCTCGGCGCCAGCATCGGCATCCACAACTCGCTGAGCTACAGCGCGGCGGCGCTGTTTCTCTTGTACCTGGCAATATTCGTCATACGCTATTTGCGCTCTCGCCGGCCATTGCGGCCATGAATCCCTCCAGGGACATTGATTTCATGCAGCGGGCGCTGATGCTGGCGCAGCGCGGTGCGCAAGAAGGTGAAGTGCCGGTCGGCGCAATATTGGTGCGCGGCGAAGAGGTCATCGGCGAAGGTTGGAATCGGCCCATCGGCGCCGCCGACCCGACCGCGCATGCCGAGATTGTCGCCCTGCGTGCCGGCGCACAACTGCAGCGCAACTATCGCCTCGGCACCACAACCCTCTACGTGACTCTGGAGCCGTGCGCAATGTGCATGGGCGCGGTCATCAATGCGCGAGTGCCGCGAGTGGTATTCGGTGCGTGGGATGCGAAGGCCGGAGCCTGCGGCAGCGTCATCGATTTGTCGCGCGAGCCGCGGCTGGCGCATCGTATCGACGTATTTGGCGGCGTTTGCAGCGATGAATCGGCCGCCTTATTGCGGCGATTCTTCGAAGATCGTCGCTAGTTCAACGTCACCGTACTAGGACCATCGCCCCAGGCCCATTCCAGCAGATCACGATAGCCGCGCACGTTGTCCACGTAGCGCACCGGTTCCCATCCGCGCGCATAACCGTTCTCGGTTTGCGTATACCAGCGCTCCTGCTCCAGGAGCGGCAGAAATTGACGCACGTCCTGCCACGAGTCCGGATCTCGGCCGGCTTTCTGCGCGAGCACACGAGCATCCTCAACATGCCCGTAGCCGATGTTGTACGCGGCGAGCGCGAACCAAGTGCGGTCAGGCTCGGGAACATGGGCGGGAATCCTCTCGTACACTTGGCGGAAATACCGAGCGCCGCCAAAAATGCTCTGCCTAGCGTCCGCTAGATCGGTCACCTTGGCTTCACTCGCGGTTTCGACGGTCAACTGCATCAGCCCCTTTGCTCCCGCCGAAGAGGCCGCACCAGGATTCCATTTCGATTCTTGGTAGCCGATGGCGGCCAACAAGCGCCAGTCTTGGCTGCTCTCTTCTGCGGCTTCAACGAACCATTGTTTGTAGAGCGGCAGTCGGCTCTGCAAATTGTGCATAAAACCGGGCACTCCGGCGTACTCAGCGTCTTCAGAGCGGCCGTAGTAGCGCTTTATGATAGATGCGAGTTCGCCGTCGGAATTCATTTTCGCGAAATACTCGGCAATCCGGTAGGTGAATCTCGGATCGCGCGCACTGGCAGCCCACGCCAATGGACGGCTGCCAGGGAAGTCAAATGCGATTCGCAGGTCCGGATGCGTATCATGCGCCAACGCGAATTCGGTCGAGTCAGCGATCGTGTAGTCGATGCTCCCGTTCGCCACGTCGTCGAGCAGCGACTGCGAGTCGGTGCTGGAGTTCTCCACCCACACCAGATCCGGCAAAGAGTTTCGCGCATCCTCCAATGTTTTCGCATGCGAGCTTCCCGCGGCGATTTCCAAATCAGCGTTGCCGATTTCCGCGAGCGAACCCGGCCGTAACCCGCCGCGGCGGTAAATCAGATGCTCGCGCACATGCTGATAGGCGGGGCCAAATTCAACATCGGGGACGGCTTGCAACGGGATCTTCAGGCCCGCCGCGGCCAGATGTGCTTTGCCCGATGCGATGGCCGCATAAATTTCTGCGTAACTTCGCATGGGCGTGATTTTTAGGTTTACGCCGAGTTCGTCCGCGAAGCGACGCGCTAGCTCGTATTCCGGCCCCACGGGAACGCCGTCTTGGCCCTGATAATACGCGAGGGGTCCGTTGCGCGTGACGACACGCAACTCTCCGAGAATCTTGATTTGGTCGATCAGGCTCGGCAAAGGCGCGTAGCTGCTCAGCAGCACGAGGGCAATAACCGCAATCGTTGCCTTGGTCCAGCGTCGCGAATATTTTCGTATGTTTAAATTACGCACGGTCGTGAATACTTTAGAGTCCGTGAGGCAGGGCAAGTTCTGTAGTTGAGGCGAGCCCGGTGCCGATGCGCTAGAATAAACTATTATTTCTTCTCGCGAACCATTGACAAATGCGTTTCTAGCCCGGTTGTGAATCAGGCCAAGACTAAAATTTGCTTAAGTTAAGGTCGTAAAAAATTAAGTAAACGCAGTAAAGTTTTTGTTAAACGGAGAGGTACCGAAGTGGTCATAACGGCGCCGACTCGAAATCGGATGGTCGGGTAATTCCGGCACGTGGGTTCGAATCCCACCCTCTCCGCCACTTGTTTTCCAAGCCTTTTCCGGTACTTAAGGGTGTGCCGGATTTTCCTACTGCCAAACTACTGCCAAATTCTGGGGATTTCAGGGGACTAATCACGATCTGAGTCACGTGATTTCTCGCTGCATTGATTGAGGAAATTGCAGTACGAGAATCAAAAAATACAGCACGCACAGCGGGTCTTTTTTCCATCGCGTGTTTGATCGCGTGAATATCCACTTCCGTTGCGCCTTCGAGCCACGCGGCATACATGCGCAGCATCACCTCGACACTGTGTCCGTGCTGCTTCGCGACCCACAGCAGATTTTTTCCGAGCATGAGCTGCCAGGTCACCGAGGAATGCCGGGCGTGGGCAGCTCAATGATCGCGCCAATCGGGCTCGTTTGTAGAGGCTCGATGACGGTTACCGAAGCGGTGTAAGCGAAATTTGGCAGCAATGTATTAATTGGCCGATGATCGCTTGCGTCCCGACCCAGCTCGCCTCTCTAACGTGCGGCTCGGTAGGTTCTCGACGGTAAAGCGATAGAATGATTCGGCAAGGTCGCCCCTTCCTTTGTGCTTGATGATTCCCAAGCTTCTCACAACGTTCGGTGGTCGCAACGGCTTGTAGACAACACCGCTGAGAATCTGCCGCGAGTAGTTGGGCAGGATACTGCACCCACTTCCCATGCCGACAAAATTAATGATGGACAGCAACACATCGTATTCGTAGATGACATTCATTACGGCGCCGGCGCCGAGGAACAATCGCTCGATCTGATGAAAGGACTCGGCGTCCATCCGCCGCGAGAACAGAATTAACGGTTCTTCTGATAGGTCTTTGATGGACACAGAATCTACCCTCGCGAGGCGGTGGCCTTCGGGTAGCACGGCGACGAAAGGCACGTGCATCAGCTCTTTCACATCAAACTCCTCGGTGGAAATCGGCAACCACGCGAATGCTAAATCGATTTCCGTCCGACGGAGTTTCTCTACCTGCTGGGGGGTCCTTAAGTTTTGAAAAGTGAGATGAACGTGAGGCCACTTTCTTTTGAAAGCCGGAATGATTTGCGGAAAGACCAGGAGTTCTGCGAGGCCATTGTGGCCGATCGATAACTCACCAACCTCGCCGTTGGCTGCTTGCCGGGTCAAGGTCACGCCTCGATTGGCGTTGGCCAAGGTCTGCCGGGCTTGCTCGGCAAATACTTTCCCAGCGGCCGTGAGTTGGATCTTTCGGCCTTCCCGGGAAACCAACATGACCCCGATCTCGGTTTCCAGATTTTTAATTTGAATGCTCAGTGCCGGCTGAGCGATATGCAACCGTACGGACGCTCGCGTAAAGCTCATCTCTTCGGCGAGCGTAATAAAATAGCGTAGGTGGCGCAGCTCCATACATAACTCTAATATATGCGCGGATATCTTTAGTATATTGGACGATTTATTAGTGGCGGTCTAGACTTGGGACGATAGGATCTAAAAAGCCTATGAGGCGGTCGTTCTTACTCGGGAGGTAAGATGCCGTGCGCTTGGCCCAATAAGTATGAGACCAACCTTTGGCCATGGTAGATAGCACCTCGACTTCGACCGCGGCGGATGCCAATTATCCGCACCTATTCTCGCCAATGCAGCTCGGCGGGCAACGATTTCGCAATCGAATTGCATTCGCCTCCATGTTCTCCGGCCGGCCGCACAACGGCGATGTAACTCCCGAACTCATCGCCTTCTATGCGAACCGCGCAGCCGGCGGTGCGGCGCTCATCGTCACCGAACCCTTGAGCGTGCTGCGCCGCGTGGACTTATTCGCGGGGCAAGTGCGGGTGCACGAGAGAAAAGACCTCGATGGACTATGCCGCTGGTCGGCGGCCGTCCGCCAACACGATTCCGGTATCGTGGCCCAGTTGCAGGACTCAGGAAGGGGAGATGTGCGACCCCTGCGCAAGCCCTTCTCGCTGGCGCCCTCGGCGCTGCCTGATGACCTAAGTTGGACCATGCCGCACGCCATGTCGAAGAGCGAAATCGCCAAGGTGCGCGACGATTTTGCCGCCGCCGCCGCGATTCTACAAAAGGCGGGTTTCAACGGCGTCGAACTCTCGAGCGGCCACGGTCATCTGCACCATCAATTCCTCTCTCCCTGGGCGAATCGGCGGGACGATGACTATGGTGGTCCCTTGGAGAATCGCATCCGCATTCATGTCGAACTCGTCCAAGCGATTCGCAGCGTCTGCGGTGAGGATTTCCTGATCGGGATGCGGCTGCCCGGCAACGACGGTGTCCTCGGTAGCATTGGCTGGAACGCGGCGGCGGAGATTGCCGAGGCGCTGACTCAATGCTGCTCCTTGAGCTACGTGAATTTCGTACAAGGCTCGCAGGCATCGACCTTGTACATGCACGTGGCGGACATGCATTCGCCGCGCGGTACCTACGTCGATGATATCGCCCGCCTGCGGGCGCGCTGCAACGGCGTACCGGTCGCGGCGACGGGGCGAATCACGGAACCCGCGCAGGCTGAAGCCTTGCTGGCGGCGGACAAGGCGGATTTCGTCATGATGGGACGTACGCTGCTGGCGGATCCGGCGTGGGGCATGAAGGCACGCGCGAATCGCGACGGGCATATTCGCAAGTGCGTCTCCTGCAATAACTGCTGGGGCGAAGTGGTGCACCGTGGCAAGCCGCTGTCTTGCGATAACAATCCGCGAGTGGCGCGGGATGACGAAGTGGATTGGTGGCCGCGCCGTGACCCCGTGCCGAAACGCCTCACCATTGTCGGCGGCGGGATCGCCGGACTTGAGGCTGCATGGATTGCGGCGGCGCGCGGGCATCATGTCACCCTGTTCTCGGAATCGGCGGATTTGGGTGGCAAGGCGCGTCTGTACGCCTCAATGCCCGGATGCGAGGCCATCAGTTCGATCTTTGACTACGAAATTGCCACCGCGCAGCGCGCGGGAGTGGCCTTCAAACTCTCGCAGCGGGCCTCATTGCAAGACATTCAGGCGAGCGCTCCGGATGCCGTGATCTTGGCCACGGGCGGAGAGATGTACTGGCCCTCTCAGTTGCCGATCGAATGGCGCGAGTGGGGCGTGATACCCAACCTCTGGACCCTGATCAAGGATTTGCCGCGCATGCGTGAGGAGACCGGCACCGCGGTGCTCTACGATTTTGATGGCACAGATGTCACCTACTCGGCAGCCGAAGCACTGTCGCACCATTTCTCCAAGGTGGTGATCGTCAGTCCGGTGGAGTCCCTCGCCCGGGATGAGGCCCTGGTCAAGCGCCAGGCTATTTACCATCGCTTGCTGAACCGAGGCGTCGAGGCGGTGCAATGGTCCGAGCCTTCGCCGAATACAGACCTTGAAAACGGCCGTGTCGCGATACGCAACATCATGACCAATCGCGAGACCGCCATCGAGAATGTGGCGCTATTCGCCTATGCGACACCACGCCGTCCGCGCGACGAGATGCTCGAACCCTTGAAGACGTTGGGCTATGACACCTACATCATCGGCGATGCCTTCGTGCCGCGACCGACCATGGCGACAGTGCGCGAGGCGCATGATTTGGGCGAGAATTTATGGGCAACACCGCGAATGGCCGCGGCCACTACGTTGGAACGACTATGAAGCTGACCGTGGAAACAGCGTTGAAAATCATTCAAGCCGTCATCGAGGCGGCACGGGCACAGAATTTACCGCTCGCGGCCAGCGTCGTCGACACCGGCGGGCGAGTCCTGGCCTCGGCGCGCACCGAGACTGCGGGCTATGTCAATTTAGATGTGGCAGAGAAGAAGGCCGCCACGGCTGTCAACTTCGGCGCCTCCTCTCAAGCCGTGTTGAAAATGATCGAAGGCGAGCCTTTTCTGCTGAGCGCAGTGATGCAGGAAGCGAATCTTTCGCTGATTCCCGGTGGCTTTCCGATTCACGTGAGTGGGGAGTTGGTCGGTGGATTGGGCATTGCGGGCGCCCGCTACACGCTCGATCAGGCGCTGGGCGAGAAGATCCTGGCCAGCCTATGACGGCGTCCGCGGCCCTCGCGCCGCGTGCGAGAAACGAGTTGCGAGACGGTTGGCGAGTACTCTGTGCCGCGCTGATCGGTGCCGGTCTATCGTTTCCTTCCGTACCCTTCTATTCCATCGGTATTTTTGCGCCAGTGCTGGCGCGTGAGTTTGCTTGGTCGTTCGCGAGCATCTTTGCTGGTCTTGCCATTGCATCGGTGGTGGCGTTGATCGTGGGTCCTTTTGCCGGCTACTTGGTGGATCGCCTTGGAGCACGGCGCATGGCCGCTGCGACACTCGTGGGTTTCGGCTTGAGCTTCATGACTCTGGCTCTGTCGCAAGGCTCCCTCGTTCAGTTCTACACGAGTTGGGTCCTGATCGCGGCAACAGGGGTCGGCACGAGTATTGCCGTAACACGCGCTGTGAACGGGGCGTTTACCTTAAGACGCGGACTTGCGCTCGGAATCACTCTGGCCGGCGTCGGTTTATTCGCGTTCGGCGTGAAGCCGCTGGGCGCATGGTTGATAGCGACACTGGGTTGGCGCGCCTCCCTCGTGGTCATCGGTCTGCTGCCGCTCACCGTCGGAAGCGGCGCGGTGCTGTGGGGATTCGCCGCAGGCCCAGCCTCCGCGTCGCTCAATGGCGCGGCGGTCAATGCCGGCGTGGAGCTGAGCGGACTCACCGTGAATCAGGCACTGCGGACGAGGGTATTCTGGACCATGTTGGTCACATTTACGCTGGCTGCCTTCGCCGTCGGTGGCCCGCTGCCGAACATCGAGAACATCCTGCGTACCGCGCACATGGATGCCAGCGCCATCGTCACTCTGGCCTCCGTCATCGGACTGTCGCAACTCACCGGCCGGCTTGTCGCCGGTTGGCTGATCGATCGGGCGTGGGCGCCGCTCATCGGCGCGGTCGTACTCTTAGGAGCCGCGCTTGGCAGCTGGATGCTGTCGCAACACGTATTGAGCTATCACACGACGATGCTGGCGATCGCCGGAATAGGATTGGCGGGCGGCGTTGAAATCGATCTGCTCTCCTATCTCGTGTCCCGCTACATTGGACTTCGACGTTACGGCGTCATCTACGGCGCCATGTATGGACTGTATGTCGTCAGTGCGAGTTTCGCGCCGAGCTTGTTTGCCCGGGCGTTCGACAGAACCGGAACCTATGCACAGGTGCTGCAGGGCGGAGCCTATTTGTTGGCCGCCGCCGCGGCAGTGCTGCTGAGCCTCGGTCGGTATCCAATCAACTCGCGCAAAATTCTAAACCCGTGAAAGTCCGATCACGCAAGTTTCGGGTCCCATCTGGGACGTGTGAACTGGAGCGAGCAGCGACAACACGCTCCATGCATAAATCTAATTTATGGATTCATATAATGTCCGTATTGGACCGGCGATTTGATCGGGTCCAACCTCGAATAACTAAGCGGACAGCTTTGGACTGTCGCAATTGGCTTCGGGGAGAAGAGCATGACTGCCATGACGCCTCTGACCGCGTTCGACAAGATGTGGAATCTTCACGTCGTCAAAGAACTGGACGACGGCAGCACGCTGCTGCACATCGATCGGCATGTCATGCATGAAATCACTTCGTATCAGGGATTCGATGGATTGCGCCGTGCCGGGCGCAAGGTACGCAGCACCGATCTGACCGTTGCCGTGCCGGAACATATCCTCTCCACGGATCCTGGGCGCACCGAAGAGAGCTTCGGACCAGGCACCGATTTCGTGCGTACGCTGCGGCACAATACCCGCGAAGCCGGAATTGAACTCTTCGATGTCCATGACGCGCGCCAGGGCATCGTCCACGTCATGGCGCCGGAACTCGGCATCGCCTTGCCGGGCGCCACGCTGGTGTGCGGGGACAGTCACACCTGTACGGTCGGCGGTATTGGAGCCTTGGCGTTCGGCATCGGTTCGAGTCAGGTCGAGCATGTCATGGCGACCCAGGTGCTCCCCGTCAAGAAACCCAAGCGCATGCGCGTCCGCTTTGAGGGTACGTTGCAGCGCGGTGTGTTCGCCAAAGATCTCATTCTGCATCTCATCGGACACTTAGGTGCGGGCGCGGGAACTGGCTATGCAGTGGAGTACGCGGGCTCCGTGATTCGCGATCTGCCCATCGAAGGGCGCCTGACCTTGTGCAATATGGCAATCGAGATGGGAGCGCGCATTGGTTTCGTGGCTCCCGATCAGAAAGCCATCGACTATGTGCGGGGCCGGCAATTTGCACCAAGCGGCGCGGACTGGAATGCGGCCGAGCGGCATTGGCGGTCATTGTCGAGCGATGCAGAGGCGGTCTTCGATCAGGACATTTTGATCGACGTGGCGCGGATCGGGCCGAAGATTACCTGGGGCACGAGTCCGCAGCATGTTATTAATGTCGATGAACGCGTGCCGGATCCGGCAGCCACTAAAGATCCTGAGGCGCGGCGCAATGCCGAACGCGCCCTTAAGTACATGGGACTGGCACCCGGAGATCTCCTGACGGATTTGCCCATTCATACGGTGTTCATCGGCTCATGCACGAATAGCCGATTGGATGACCTGCGTGCCGCCGCTGCCATGATCGGCGGTGGCCTTGTGGCGAAGGGTGTGCGAGCCATGATTGTCCCGGGCTCTACCTCAGTGAAGCGCGCCGCGGAAGCGGAAGGTTTGGACCAGATATTCAAGAACGCCGGTTTCGAATGGCGCGAGTCCGCGTGCTCGATGTGCGGTGCGGTCAATGATGACAAGGTGGGTCCCGGTCAGCGCTGCGTCGCGACCTCGAACCGCAATTTCGAGGGACGCCAGGGTCCCAATGCGCGCACGCATTTGTCGAGCCCGGCGATGGCGGCGGCCGCGGCCATCGCCGGCAAGATCGTAGACATTCGCACGCAGGGAGGGATGGGTGCAAAAGTTTGAACGCCTAACGGCCGTGGCGGCACCCTTGCTGATCGACAACATCGACACCGACCAGATGATCCCGGTGCATCGGATGCTGGCATCGATGCACCCGGATTATGGCGCGGGCCTGTTCGCCAATTGGCGCTACATCGATGACAAGGCGCCGAATCCCGAGTTCATCCTGAACCAGATTCCCTATACAAAGGCCGGCATTCTCATCGCTGGAGAGAATTTCGCCTGCGGCAGCTCGCGCGAGCACGCCGTCTGGGCCCTTCAAGGATTTGGCATACGCTGCGTGATTGCGATGAGCTTTGGCGATATCTTTTTCAACAACTGCTTCAAACAGGGTGTTTTGCCCATCACACTGCCCGCCGCCACAATACGTACGCTGGCTGCGGAGATTGCCGCCTCCGGTGGCAATGACCCTCTGACAGTAAGTCTCGTCGATCGGCGTATCTCAAGCGCGCGGGGAATGGTGATCGATTTTGCTATTGATGACGGCCTTCGGGAAATCTTGCTCAAAGGGCTCGATGAGATTGGCCAAACGCTGCTCCATGAAGCGGATATCAGTGCGTTCCAGGCGAGAGATCGACTAGCGCGCCCGTGGATCTATAGCGCAACGCCTGCGGCGATGCGTCGTGCGGCCGCAGTTTCTAACGCCGAGGTCAAAAGCGGTGAGTAGCGCAGAGCAGGCGCTCCGAGACCTTTTGCAGTCGCCGGGCTGCCACCATTTCCCGACCTGTTACGACGCGCTCTCCGCCTTGCTCGTGCGCCGCGCGGGTTTTCCGTTGACCTTCATGAGCGGCTCGTGGGTATCCGCAAGTCGCTTAGGCGGCCCCGATACGGGCCTCATCACCTTGACCGAAATGGCGGATCAATTACGCTATATCTGCAACGCGGTTCCAGGATTTCCTGTGCTCGCGGACGGCGACACCGGATACGGCAATGCCATGAACGTGCGCCGCACCGTTACGGAGTATGCGCGCGCAGGGGCCGCCGCCGTGATGATTGAAGATCAGGTCGAACCGAAGCGCTGCGGCCATTTCGAGGGCAAGGCAGTCGTATCGCGGGCCGAAGCCCGCATGAAGGTCCGCGCTGCCGTTGAATCGGCGAAGGACAGCGACGTGCTTGTGATCGCACGCACCGATGCGCGAGCGGTCGAGGGCTTTTCGGCGGCGATGGAGCGGTGCATGGATTTCGCTGCCGAAGACGCGGACATCATTTTTCTAGAGGCGCCGGCGAGCGTCGATGAACTGCGGACTTTTGCCAAGGAAATAGCCAAGCCAACCCTCGCGAATGTGATTCCCGGCGGCAAGTCACCCGTTTTATCGCGGCGCGAGCTTGAGGACTTGGGATTCAAGCTCGCGGTCTATCATCCGTTAATCTTTGCCTCGGTGCGCGCCATTCAACAAGCCCTCCTGCAGATGCGTAGCGAGTCGACTCCAGGGCCGCTGCACTTAAGTTTCGCAGAAATGAAAGGCATTGTGGGGCTACCCGAATACGATGCGCTGTCGGCCCGCTACAAAATCTGATTGCTACTACCTCCGATATGAAACTGGCACGTAAGCGGCGGGAAGCCCCGGTGGGAGTGCTGGCCGATTACCTCGCCATCAAATCATCATTGAAACAATACCTTATGCGGCTGTTCGTGCGGCCGCAGGATGTGGAGGATGTGTTGCAGGAGACCTTTCTGCGCGCGTTTCAATCCGAACAGACCAAGGTAATCAGATCCCCCAAATCGTTCCTCTATAAAATAGGGAGAAATTTGGTACTGTCCGAGAAGACCGCGAAGGCAAGTCAACTAATGGCTTATGTAGGGAATTTGGATGAGTTGCCAGTCCTAGATACCAGGATCTCGGCCGAGGACTCCTTCGATCTTCAGCAGCGCATTGCGGTGCTGAACCAAATGATCCAGGCGCTCCCGCCGCAATGCCGGCGGGTGCTGGTGATGAGAAAGGTGTTCGGACTATCGCATAAGGAAGTGGCACGGCGCTTGAACATCTCGGTGAAAACCGTGGAGCAGCATCTCACCAAGGGACTGCAACACTGCCAACGTGCTCCTGTCGAGCCCCGCTCGAAGCGTCCTAATGGCGGGCACGCAGCGACAATGGCTGCTTTCCCCGATGAGTAACATCATCAACCTGCGCAAGCGGGATCGATTGAACCGCCGCAACATCGAGGCTGAGGCGCGCGCCTGGCTGGTGAGATTCGATGCAGATGAGCCGCCGGACCATGAGACATTGAGCCAATTTCGCTCCTGGTTGAACGCGACAGATCTGCATCGACAGGTTTTTCAGGAAGTCGCGGCTATCTGGAAGGATCTTGACCGCTGGTCCGAATTCCTCGACACAAATGCGACCCGGACAGGAGTTCGCGCCGACATCAAGGTTGCCCAAGCGTCGCGCCGCTGGCCATCGATGAGATTCGCAGGCGCGGCGGCACTACTGGCGCTCATTCTGGTCAGCGGCCTGATTGTAAATCGCTGGCTGTCCGGCGCACCCGGCACCGCGAATGTCGCGCAAGAATACACAGCCTCGATCGGCCAAGTTCGCCACGTTGCGCTGCGCGACGGCTCCAGCATTCAGTTGGATACCCGCAGCAACGTCACGGTCGCATTTGACGATTCTTTCAGAATCGTTCACTTGAACGAAGGCGAGGCCTTTTTTTCCGTCTCCCACGACTCGAAAAAACCTTTTATCGTTTACGCCGGCAAGTACGCAGTCAAGGCAGTGGGCACTGCCTTCTCGGTGAGAATACAAGGCAACAACCACCTTGATTTGACGGTCACCGACGGGCGCGTCCAGGTGGCTTCCTTAAAAGCCCCGATCGCCGACGGCCACATCGACGACCTGACTCGGATGAAGGATGTGACATCTCTTGTTCGGGTGACCGCCGGCCAGAAGCTCACACTCAATGACGAAGAAGAAACAGTCCAGCGCGTCGAGCTCGCAAGGATGGAAAAGGAGCTTTCCTGGCGTGATGGGATGTTGATCTTCGACAATGACCCCCTTGAGGAGGTGGTCTCGCAGATTAACCGTTATACCGAAGTCAGAATCGTGATTTCCGACCCCAGCATTCGCCAGTTGAAATTTGGCGGTTATTTCAAAATCGGCGACGTGCCCGCCATTCTAGCGACGATGAACCAGAACTTCGGCCTGCGTGTAGAAAAGGTCGGCGACGGGGTGATCTACCTGTCGCGACGATGAGAGTCCTTCCTGAGCGATCCTTAAGAAAATAGCTCCCGACTAAGGGTTTTTCATGTCTCGCCAGTCATAGCTTATCGGAGCAGAACGAACATGAGATGGCGGGGGAAGCTATGCGGGTGGCTGTGCGTACTGATGGGCCTGACGGCAACTGCCCACGCCGACGAGACGCTGGTGAAATTTGATATTCCAGCGGGCGAGGCGCGCATGGGACTCGGCCTGTTTGCGCGTCAATCGAACACCCCGGTGTTGTATCTGAACGAAACTTTGGGGTGGCGGCGAATCAATGCCGTCATCGGCAAGTATACGGTCCGGCATGCCCTCGAAATCCTGCTCCGCAACACCGGCATTAGCGGTGTGATCAATGAGGCCGGGGTCCTCACTGTCACGGTGGGGGCTTTCGAAAACAATGCGGACAAGACGGAGTCGACGATGCAAGAGAACGACAACCATGTGGGGCGGGGAGCTTCCTGGCTCGGGGCGGTAGCGGCTTTTTTTGCGGTCGGGTCCGCGGCGCATGCGCAGGACACTGCACAGGTGCTTCAGTCGGAGTCTGGGAAGCTTGAGGAGATCGTGGTCACAGCTCAGAAGCGCACAGAAAATCTTCAGAGCGTGCCGATTTCGGCTCAGGTTGTGAGCGGTCAAACCCTAACCAACCAAAATATCAACAATTTGCAGGATCTGACTCAGACGCTACCGGGCGTGCATATCTCCTCCGAGGCCTTTTCGAATACTTTAACCATACGAGGAATAGGGTCTGGAGCGGGTAATCCGTCCTTCGACCAATCCGTCGCGACGTTTGTCGACGATATTTACCACGGACGGTCGCGAATGACCGACGAAACCTTTCTGGATATCGATCGGATAGAAGTTCTGAAGGGTCCACAGAGTATTTTCTTCGGCTATAACGCTATCGCCGGGGCACTGAATGTTGTGACGAAAAAGCCCGGAGACACATTTGAAGCTTCCGGCCGTGTGCTGTACGGGCAATTCGGCCAGTATTCGGCAGATGGCGCAATCAGTGTGCCGGTCACGAATGCACTCAGCGTACGTCTGGCAGTGACCAGAAATGGCCAAGTAGGCTGGATAGAGAACGTCAACATAGGAGAGAAGGCGCCTCGCGAAAATAACGAAGCAGGTCGCGTAACTGTCGTCTTTAGGCCAACGGAAAACTTGGACGCCACCTTAAAAGTTGAAGGCAGCGACAGTAAGACTGCAGGCTCCGTGGGCCTGCCCAGTCAGTGGGTCAATTGTCCGCCTCCCGCCCCGCTGACGCCGGGATACGGTGGCTTCGGCGCCTGTCAGATTGCGCTCACATTGCCGAATATCCCGATGGGGCTCAAAAACAACAATAATACCGGGCTTGCAGGCCAAGGCACTGAGTTATCGACCTTCGAGGACGCGCTCACGATCAACTACCATGAATGGAGTCATACCTTCACTTCCGTCTCTGGGTTTTACAACTATCATTACGACGCGCAATCGGACAGTTATCAATTGCCGCTGTATTTGCTCACGGATTTGCAGCCGGAGAAATACCATCAATTTAGCCAGGAATTGCGCGTAGCGTCCGCCGCCGGTGGCCGGCTTGAATACTTGGCAGGAATTTATTTTCAGACTGATGAACTTGATTCCAACACGGAGGTAAATGCTCCCTTTCTAAGTCCCTTGATTGAGGCGTATTTTCCTCCGTTGGTTCCCTACTTACCGCTATCAGTGGCCGGTCGAGGCGATTTCACCCAAAACGAGCACGTCTATTCGGCGTTTGCATCGGCGAAGTGGAATGCAACAGACCGGCTCCAATTCAACGCGGGTCTGCGCGCCAGCTGGGTGGATAAGGACTTCACGGGCACCAACAATTACGGAACCGCCACGCAAACCTATGGTGGCTTCGTCGCTCTCCCGCCGGCACTGAATACTCTCGCCGGAAATCTCGGATTGGGTGCAGCAGGCAGCCAGAGCTTAAGTACATCCGAAAGGGCGTTCATGCCCTCCGGCGGCGTTGAGTATCAGCTGACCGGGCAGGCAATGACCTATTTGTCGTACAACCGTGGATTCAAGGCCGGCGGCTTTAATGGCCAAGATCCGCTCGAGGTTCCCGAGAATGTCGCGTACGGTCCAGAACACGTAAACGCCTATGAATTGGGCATCAAAAGCAAGTGGCTCGACGATACGGTGCTCTTGAATCTTGATGTGTTTCGCAGCGACTACACGGATCTACAAGTAAATTCCGAAATCTACGATTCGACGCTCAATACCTATACCATCTATGTAAAGAATGCTGCACAGGCTCGATCCCAAGGTGCAGAGTTGGAGGCGCAGTGGGCTGCAACCAGGGACCTTCGCTTTTCGGCTAACATTACATACCTAAACTCGTACTACGTCAGTTATCCGAACGGAAGTCCGTACACGCTGCAAAATTTCTGCACGGGCGTCGTTTACGCCACCAGTCCTGAATGCCACATATTTCCGAATCCGGTGCCTACGATCGCGGATCATTCAGGAGAAGCGACGCAGTTCTCGCCGCGATGGAGTGGAAGCGTGTCCGCGGCTTACACTCTGGAGTTACCCGGGGATTTCAAATTCACAACGCAGTTGGACCCGTACTTCACATCGAGTTACAACGAGCAGGACCCTTATGTCCTAGGAACCTCAGCCTACGTGCGGCTCGATGCTCGGTTGGTTCTTGCGGCGTCGGGCGGCCACTGGGCCATTGATGTCATTGGCAAGAATCTGACAGATCGCATCATTGTAGACAGCGGCAGTCTTTACGGCGCTACCAAGGAGATGCCTAGGAATGTTGCCGTCCAATTTCGTTACCGTTACTGATGTGAGTCCGCATTGATGGCCACACGTATATTTGAAATGATATCGGAATGTCAGGATGCACTTCGCTGCCGTCGTTAAATAAAAAAAATATATGCGAACATATATAAACCATATTGGACCTGATATGTGAGGCGGTTCAAGCTCCCCCGGGCACAAATAGCGAACGGCTGCACCGTCGCAAGACAAAGAAAGCCAGGGGGAAAAATGTTTAAAACATTAAATATAAAAGCCGTGCTTGCGCTTGTTTCAGCCAGCGTTGCGGTCGCGTTGAGTGCCCGGCCCTCGGTGGCCGCCTCGACTGACACGGTCGACCAAGAAAGTAAGCTCGAAGAGATTATTGTTACTGCTCAGAAGCGCGTGGAAAATCTGCAAACCGTACCAATCTCCGCGCAGGTTATCAGCGCCGAGAAGCTGACCACCGAAAACTATAATACGCTTGATGACTTGACTCAGACGATACCCGGCGTACACGTCTCCACCGGGAATTTTTCCAACACATTATCGATTCGCGGCGTGAGCTCCGGGGGTAGCGCTTCCTTCGATCAGTCGGTCGCAATATTCGTCGATGACATCTACTATGGCCGCTCACGCACGAGCGATACGACCTTTCTCGATCTCGATCGCATCGAAGTATTGAAGGGCCCGCAGAGTACATTCTTCGGCAATAACGCCATCGCTGGCGCGCTTAACGTGGTTACCAAAAAGCCGGGCGATACCTTCGACGCGTCGGCACGCGTACTTTACGGAACCTACGGGCAATACGCGACCGAGGGCGCCGTCACATTGCCCATTGACGACAAGCTTTCCATTCGTGCTGCGGCGACGTTCAATGGCGAGGGCGGTTGGATTAAGAATGTGGACACAGGGAAATATGCTCCCGATGAGAATAACAAGGCGGGTCGCGTAACTGCGACGCTCAAGCCGAGTAGTGATTTCGACGCGACCATGAAAGTGGGTGGTAGCGAAAGCAGAACCACCGGGACCCCGTATACCCAACCATTGCAATTTAGCAACTGCCCGCCGCCTGCGCCTCTGACACCAGCTGCCATCGGGTTGGCCGGAAATTGCGTACAGGCCTTAGCTCTCAAAGTGCCAACTGGGACCAATAACAATCTGAACTCAGGGCTTGCCGATCAGGGCGATCAGCTTTCAACCTTTGAGGATGTTCTGACCCTCAATGTCCACCAATGGGACTACACCTTTACATCGGTGACGGGATTCAATAATTACCATTACACGGCGAACGTGGATGTGGGCAACCTACCGGTTGCATTGCTCACGCAGCAGGTCCCGGAGAAATATCACCAATTGAGCCAGGAATTTCGGGTCGCATCTCCCGTTGGGCAGCCGCTTGAATATTTGCTGGGAGGCTACTTCCAGACCGATGAACTCGACTGGAATGCGATCCTAAATGCACCCTTCTTAAATGCGGTGGGCGGCCTCTTTGGCATACCTGCCCAAGATCTGCCTCTCTCTATAAATGAGCCATTTTCGCAGAACGAGCATGTCTATTCGCTCTTCGGATCATTGCTGTGGAACGTCACCGACAGCTTGCGCATCAACGCGGGTTTGCGCGGCAGTTGGGTAAACAAGGACTTCGATCGGTCCCTTGACTATGGGACGGGCACCCAAGTCTATGGTGGGTACGTCGCGCAACCCCTGGTTGTGCCGCTCGGATCGTTAATTTTCGAGGCGCCAGGCTCGCAGGAGTTTAGTCGATCTGACAAAGCGATTATGCCTTCTGCCGGAATTCAATATCAGCTAGATCCGCAAGCGATGGTTTATTTTTCCTATACCAAGGGGTTCTTGGCTGGCGGATTCAATGGTTCGGGCGGCCTCAACGCTCCTCAAGATCCCGGGTACGGGCCTGAGCACGTCAATGCCTACGAAGTGGGTCTTAAGAGTAAGTGGATCGAGGACAGGCTGCTGCTGAATGTCGATGTGTTCCGAAGTGATTACCAGGATCTTCAAGTGAGTGCTGTAATCAGTGATCCGGAAACAAATACGTACGCCACAGAAACAACGAACGCGGCGCAGTCACGATCCCAGGGCGTCGAGATTGAAGCACAATGGATTGTTGTCAGGGATTTTCGCATTGGCGCCAACGTCACCTATCTGGACTCATACTATGTGAGTTTCCCGAACGCCTCTCCGACCACGTTGGACGGATTTAGCGGTAAGACATCTAGCGATCTTTCCGGTCAGCGGACGAACTATGCGCCGCTATGGAGTGGCAGCCTCAGCGCAAGCTATGGAATCTCGCTACCTGGCGACTACAAACTCACTACGCAGCTAAGCCCATATTTCACGTCGAGGTACTATACTCAGAGTCCGGATCAGTTCTACCTGGTGAACGCCTACACTCGACTCGATGGTCGATTAACCTTCGAAAGTCCCGGTGGCCGTTGGGCAATCGATCTAATCGGCAAGAATTTGACCGATCGGATTATTGTCGTATTGCCAGGCATTCCTACTGCCGCAAAGGAAGAGCCGCGAAACGGTGCAGTGCAATTCCGCTACCACTTCTAGCTGGAAAATGATGGGTGAGGAAGATGCGAAAAGCGTTCAACTGGGCATCGATTGTCTCGGCAGCGGTGCGCCGACACTGATTTTCGTCCACGGGGGATTCTGCGATCGTCATGACTGGCAATCTCAGGTAAACAGGCTGTCGGGTCGATTCAACGTAATAGCACTTGATCTACCAGGTCACGGAGAGTCTGCGCTGCCAGCCAGGGCCGATGTCGAGGCCCTGGCGCGAAGTGTGGGGAAAGTCGTCGCGCGCCACGGCCAGGGGGGCGTTATTTTAGTCGGGCACAGCTTGGGCTGCCGCGTGATTTTGGAAGCCTTCCGGCAAGCATCGGCAGGCATCATCGGTATGGTATTGACCGAGGGAGGCTTGATTGCGGCCGGTGATGCAGATCAGGCTGTCGACGCGTTTAAAAAGCAACTGGACACCGTCGGTTTTTTAAATCTCATGCGCCCGCTATTTGAGGGCATGTTCACGGCCCACAGCGATCCCAATTTACGGTTGCAGGCACTTGATCGCCTCGATCGTGTGAACGTTCAGTTTGCCGAGGAGTTACTTCTCAACACGGTTCGGTGGGACGCGAGCGAAGCCGCGCGTGTCTTGCCGCTAATAGACCTGCCCACATTGATTGTTGACAGCACCTCTCTGGATGAGAACTTTAACCGCACCAGTCTCGTGCCGGGGGCAAGAACACCTTGGATGGAGCTAGTATTACGACATGTGCCCGAGGCGGAGATTCGGATCGTGCCGGGCGTTGGTCATTTCTTGATGATTGAGGCGAGTGAGGTTGTCAGCGATCACATCGGCGCATTCGCAAACCGGGTGACTCAAGCGAGATCGGGCACTCGACCAGCATGCTAAATCGGCGATTCGGCAGGCAGCCCAATTTGGGGTCGCGGCAGGTTCGCTTGGCTAGGGTGTGGTTAACCCTGGCCCTTTGGGGATTGCCGCTCAATCTCACGATGGCGCAATCCCCTGACACGCGATTGCAGCGGGACTTTGCGATTCCTCCAGATTCTGCTAAGCCACGCGTGTGGTGGCATTGGATGAACGGCAACATCACCAAGGAGGGCATCAAGCGTGACATAAAGTGGATGCATCGAGTGGGCATTGGCGGCATGCAGCACTTCGATGCCTCGGTGCTCACGCCGACAGTCGTGGATCGCAGGCTCGTGTACATGACGCCGGCCTGGGATAGTGCGTTTCGCTTTTCGGTGAGGTTGGCGGCCGAGCGGGGAATGGAATTCGCCGTGGCGTGCTCGCCGGGCTGGAGCGAATCCGGTGGACCTTGGGTGGGACCGCAGCAGGGCATGAAGAAACTGGTGTGGAGCGAAACACCCGTGAGCGGCGGTGGGCCATTCGTGGGTGCGCTGAGGTCGCCGCCGAGAACGGTGGGGCCGTTTCAGGATGCTCGGGTCAATTGGAGCAACCCCGTGCTTGGCGGGCCGCCGGTCGAAGCGGTACCCGAGCTTTACCAGGATGTCGCGGTGATCGCCTATCGGTTGCCCGATGCGGACCTGACGCAGGCTGACCTCACGCCTACCGTCACTAGCAGCGCGGGCGCTATTGATGCGAATCTCCTATGGGATGGACAGTTTACTCAGGCGGTACACCTACCATTTGGAGAACACGGGAATCCCGCGTGGATTCAAGTCGATTTTGGTCACCCGCAGACGGTGCAATCGATGTCGCTGGCGTTGCAAGGCAAAGGAGATATCGCGGCCTTGATCGATCCAACCCGAGTGGCTGCGGTGCTTGAAAGCGGCGCGAATCCGTCGGATTTTCATCCCATTGTCACCGTGCATGATACTGCCGACGTTCAAACAACCGTGACGTTTGCACCGGTGACCGCGCGCTACTTTCGTCTAGAGCTGCCAACCCCACCCGCAGTGGCGATACCACCGATCCTCGCGCCGTTCTTGGGTCCACCGCAAACAGAGCATCGCATCGCCGAGTTCGCACTGCACACGGTGGCGCGAGTCGATCATTTCGAAGAGAAAGCGGGGTTCTTTGTAGATAATGGAGTGGAGCCGCACCCCACGCCGCATCTCAAGCCGACGGATGCCGTGAGCCGTAATGACGTGCTTGATCTAACCTCGCACATGGCAGCGGATGGGTCGCTCACCTGGACGCCGCCGGCGGGTCGATGGGTGGTGCTGCGGTTCGGATATTCTCTGCTGGGCGTTCCGAATCATCCCGCCTCGCCCGAAGCGACCGGCTTGGAGGTCGACAAGTTGAGTCGCGCGGCCGTGAAAGCGCACATGGATGATTACCTCGGGCATTTTCAGACCACCCTTGGCGCCGCCCTGATGGGCCGCCGCGGATTGCGCGCGATGGTCAATGACAGCTATGAAGCCGGGGCGCAGAACTGGACCGAAGATATGCCGGCGGAATTTGCCAGGCGCCGGGGGTATGACCTCTATTCTTGGTTACCCGCACTGACGGGGCGGATTATCGGAAGTGCAGAAGAGACCGATCAATTCTTATGGGATTTCAGGCGCACGCTTGGGGACCTCATCACCGAGCATCACTACGAGCAAATCAGCGCCTCCCTGCACGAGCGGGGCATGATTCACTACGGTGAATCGCACGAGTCCGGACGCGCATTCATCGGCGATGGCATGGATGCGAAGCGCAGCGACGATGTACCGATGGGAGCGATGTGGGTTGGCGGCTTCAAGCCGCAAGAGCAATCCGACGCCGATATCCGCGAGTCGGCATCGGTGGCGCACATTTACGGCGGAAACTTGGTGGCCGCGGAGTCGATGACGGTAGTTGGGGTCCCAGGCGCGGCGTTCGCCTTCGCGCCCGAGGATCTGAAGCCCACGGCGGACCGCGAGTTGGCGGATGGGGTCAATCTTTTTGTGATCCACACCTCTGCACATCAGCCATTGAGTAAGCAGGGACCCGGTGTCACGGTGGGTTTTGCCGGCCAATGGTTCACGCGCCAGGAAACGTGGGCGGAGCAAGCCGCTCCCTGGGTCCGATATCTTGCCCGCAGCTCCTATTTATTGCAGCAAGGACGCTTTGTCGCCGATGTGGTTTATTACTACGGGCAAGATTCAAATATCACTGCGATGTACGCCAAACGATTGCCTCCAGTCCCGGAAGGCTACGCGTTCGACTTTACCAGCCCCGACGCGCTGACCAAGCTGTCAGTGCAAGATGGGTTCTTGATTACCGCGAGCGGCATGCGCTACCGCATTCTTGCACTGGATCCCAGAGCACGCGTCATGTCGCTCGATGTCTTGCAGCAGATCGCCAAGCTTGTGGCTGCCGGAGCGACGGTGGTCGGAGAAAGGCCCGAGGCGACACCCAGTCGCGCCGATAGCGTGACGGATTTCAAGTCGCTCGCAGATTCCGTCTGGGGCTCCCCTGGGCTAGAGGTTCATCACTATGGCAAGGGGCGGATCGTCAGCGGAAGATCACTCGCGGATGCCATCGCGAACCTTGGGATGGAACCCGACTTTAGTTACCCTAAAACGGCCCCCGATACAACCGTGTGGTTCGTACATCGGCGGCTGGCCGACGGAGACCTGTATTTCGTCAACAATCGGACGGATCGAGCCGAACGACTGATAGCCCGTTTTCGCGTCAGCGGCAAGGCGCCGGAACTCTGGCACGCCGATAGCGGCGTTGTGGAGGCTGCGTCCTACCAGCAGGAGGGTGACCACACCAAGGTTCCCTTGACGCTTGATCCTCACGACGCGGTGTTCGTGGTGTTCCGCAAGCGTACGCAGCAACGCGAGCGCGACGTCGCGGATTTCACCCGTGAGCAGCTCGCTACGCTGAACGGATCTTGGGTCGTGCATTTCGAGCCTGGAGGCGGAGGGCCCCAAGAAACCACATTCACTACACTCCAATCATGGAGCACAAATCCCGATCCCGGCATTAAATATTTCTCAGGAACTGCGGACTATGAGATGAGCCTGAAGGCGCCCAAGTCGTGGTTCGCAAAAGCTCAGAGCCTCCAAATCGATCTCGGCGCGGTCAAGAATTTGGCCGAAGTTCTCGTGAATGGAAAATCGGCCGGCATCCTATGGAAGTCGCCGTTTCGGGTCGACGTCACCGATCTGCTGCGCCCCGGTGTCAACCGTTTAAACGTGCGCGTCACCAATCTGTGGCCAAACCGCTTGATCGGCGACAAGCAAGCTCTTGTAACCCCCATCGCCTTCACGACTTTCAATCCCTACAGCGCGGACTCGCCGTTGCTTGATTCCGGATTACTCGGTCCGGTGTCGATCATGCGCGTAATTACCGGAGGTTCAAATTGAAACCTAGGATGGCGATCGAATTTGTAGCACGACAATGACAATTCTCGATGGGCGTATGACTCATCGACGGACGCCTTGAAAGTGCTCGTGGAGGATCGGTGAATGCAGGCTCTAGGTTTGAAGGTCTTGGGGAGGACAAGATGAGTCAACGACTTGGATATCCGGCGCTCGGCGCGCTGTTCGTGCTGTCGCTGTCGGTGTGCACCCTGTGGGCACAGACCCCGGCAACTCTCGCGCTACGTATCGGCATGGTGGGCGATCCCACGCACCAGGTCGCCTGGACGGATGACTCGCTTGAGCGGCTCAAAGCGATCGGCTTCAACGCCGTGCAGCTCAACATCGCGTGGGGATGGCGGCCCTATGGCGAAGCGCTGAACCTCTTTGAGGTGGTCACCGTACCGGGCGAGATCGAAATGGCGGGTGTTGCCGAACGACGCGCGGAAATCAAGCGCCGGGTCGCGCTGGCGCGCAAGCACGGACTGCGCACGCTGTTTCATTTTGGCTCGCCGCACTCCAATCGCGATCCCTATACGGGCGAGATTCCGCCGGGCGGCTTGCAGATTCATATCGATGAGATTACGAGCGATTCCTGGTACGACGTCCTAAATCCGAACGTGCGCGATCATGAACTCGCACTGCTCAAGGAATTCAGACGGCAATTTCCTGACGTCGATGACATTTTGGTCTACACCTACGATCAGGACGCTTGGCAGACCGCGGAGTTTCAGTACACGAAGTTCTCCTACGCCGTGCCGCTGGCGGCGCGATTGCCCGGGTACCTTGCCGCATTGCACCGCGTGTGGACGGAAGGGCGTACCGGACGTGCCCAGATGTGGTGGGAGCCCTGGGAACTTTCGGCCGGTCAGGTGTACGCCATGTTGCCCAAACTGCCGCGCGCCGATTTTGGCCTGATCATTCACGCCAATATCGCCGAAGCGCAGCTCGCGGCCCCGGTGGATGTGTGGTTTCGAAATACGGCCCGCATGGCTCGGGAATTGAAGATCCCGGTCGTCGCCGAAAGCTTCTTCGCTTCGGCAAGCGAGGAGATCGAGCCGCTCTCCTTCCCGGCGCCGCGCCTCGTCGATGAACAGTTCCATGCGTTCACCCAGGTACCGGGCATTATCGGGATCAAGGAATACTACGGCGTCAATACCGATGCGCCGGATTTGGACATGGACTTGCTCAAAGCGCGCTTGAGCAATCCGGATCGATCCACCCAAGAACTGATCGAGGAGATCACGCACAGGTTTGGGACCGCGCAAGCGGATGTGAGGACCTACTTAGGGCTACTCGCCGATGCCTATCAGACGTATCCCTGGGATGCATCCTGGCAGGCCCGCGAGGTAGGCAGAGCGTCGATCGACCACGGCTGGCGGGGCGCCACGATTCAAGGCCTTTCACCGCCAAGTCCCGCCTGGGAGGCTACGCGTCATGCGAAGTTCATGAAGACCGATCCCTCGCAGCCGCATTTCTGGATGCTGGAGGATGTGCAATTGCGATGCGCCGCAGCGGCAGATCTTATCGATAAGGCGGCAGACATCGGCGTCCGTATCATGAGTGAGCTTGCGAGCGATACCGATCGGGCGCAATTTCAGCAAATCCAGCACGATATTGACGCCTTCGGTCGCGTCTCGCGCAGTTACGCCTTGCACCTGCGCGAGACCAATGTTGCCCAAATGCTGCGCCAAGATGTTCATGCCGGGCGTCCGATGACCGCTTCTCTGGTGAAGGAATTGGGCGAGTTACTGGATGCCGATGCGGCCAATCAGCGGCGCGTCGGCCGGGTGATTGAAATGCAGCGACTCTTTCGGGAGAGTCCCGAGAACTTCGTGCGTCGCTATCTAATTCCGATCAACCCGGATCCGAATGAGCATCTAATCTTCAGCCGCGACCTGCCGCCGATCTGGGTCCTCCCCGAGAAGGGACTATTTACGCTCACAACGCGCTAGGGAGGGGTGAGTGATTCTGTGTGAGGTACTTGATCCAAACTTGGGACACGAGCGCAACACCGGCGCTTTCGGCGAGCGGCGGTGTGCCAAAAGGGTCCTTCGTCGTCCAATTGCCCGGCGAGCGTTCCCACAGACGAATGCCGATCAAAACCTCGCTCTTGGCGATCTCTCGGCGAGGTAACGCATTGACACGCGAGAAATCGATATTCGCATATGCCTGTTTAACGAGGCGAGGAGCGGTTACGAACATGATCACGCGACGCTCGATACTTGAATGCTCCGCCCTTTTCGGTGCAACGCTCATGGGTGCTCCACGAATGCTGCGAGCGGTCGCCGAACAGCAACAAAAGGATTCGATCGTGCAAACGACCAGCGGCAAAGTGCGCGGCTACAGGGCGTCCGATGTCACTATCTTCAAAGGCATTCCCTACGGCGCTTCTACGGCTGGCCAGAATCGCTTCATGCCGCCAAAAAGGCAGCCTCCGTGGCTCGGCATACGCGATGTGCTGGAATACGGACCTATGGCCATGCAACCGGCAATTTTCACATCAGAAACGTTTGCAGCGTGGGCTGCAACCGACAGCGGTCGACTAATGAAAGGACTAATTCGGTGGCCACTCAGTGGCGTGAGTGAGGACTGTCTCGTTCTCAATGTGTGGACCCGGGGGCTAGGAGATGGGAAGAAGCGACCAGTGATGGTTTGGCTGCATGGGGGTGGCTTCGCAAGCGGTTCAGGAGATTGGGGCTGGACGGACGGTACGAATCTGGCGCGTAACGACGAAGTGGTTGTAGTTTCGTTGAACCATCGGTTGAACATTTTTGGCTTTCTGTACTTGGACGAGATCGGCGGATCGAAATACACCGATTCGGGAAACGTGGGGATGCTCGACATCGTGGCGGCTTTGGAGTGGGTCCGAGATAATATCCTCGCCTTCGGCGGTGACCCTGGCAATGTGACGGTTTTTGGGCAGTCAGGTGGCGGATGCAAGGTGGCGGCTTTAATGGCCATGCCATCAGCCCAGGGGTTGTTTCATAGAGCCATTGATATGAGCGGGCCCTGTCCAAAGGTGCTATCGCGGGAGGAGGCCACCCGAGCTGCCACTCAAGTGCTCGATCATCTTGATATAGATTGCGATCACATCGAGCTGCTCCAGGAGGTGCCTGCGCATAAGCTCCTACGGGCGATGAATGCGGTATTGGCAGCGGCGAACGTAGAGTCTGGCGACAACACGTGGACAGATGGCACCTGGTTTCACATGTTCGATCCGGTGGTGGACGGCCACGCGTTGCCACAGCACCCCTTTTATCCGGCCGCACCTGAGATGTCGGCTCAGGTGCCTATGCTGATTGGAAACATGGGATACGAAGACCGATCTTCGGTCCTCGAAATGCTGACTTCTCCCAATGGATTGAACGAGACCCAGGTGCGCGCCAGGCTTAGCAAGTTGGGCATCGAAAACCCGCACGCCGATCAGTTGATTCATGGCTATCGCGCTAGCCGCCCTGATGCTTCGCTGGCCGACGTTTTCACCGCGATCGTTTCCGATCTGGAATTCCGCATGGACGCCATAGCTATGGCCGAGCGCAAAGCGGCTCAGAGCAAAGTCCCCGCTTATATGTACCTCTTCACCTGGGAATCTCCAGCCTTCGGCGGCAAATTTAAATCACCGCACTCATTGGACGTGCCCTTTGTATTCGACAACATTGGCCTTGCCCCTGGGATATGGGGACCAAAGCCGGACCCCCGGCGTTACCAGCTCGCGAAGAATGTGAGCAAGGCTTGGGTGGCGTTCGCGCGTACCGGGAATCCGAACCACTCAGGTCTGCCTGAGTGGAAGCCATACACATTGCATGACCGAGCGACCATGCTGCTGAACTACTCGTGTGAGTTGGTTAATGATCCTAGGCGTGAGGATAGACTAGTCATGGAGCAGTTGAGATCGTAACTTCGACCGGCAGTGGCCCTAGTCGCAGCAATTATCGTGTTCTGCACCGAACGTCAATGTCCGGCGGTCACCAACTGGCGGGATTCTAGGTGTAACTGGAGAGAACATGAAATCGTTGACCCGGAGCTTCTTCGTTAGAGTTTTGCTTGTGGCCAGCCTGGCGGTCATTCAAGTCTCGTATGCCGACAACCTCTCGACCGAAACCCCGTGGACGGATACGAGGGAGCTCAGCGCGCCTGTCAATATCATCTTTGATACGGATATGTGGTCGGACATCGATGACGCTTTGGCGCTGGCGATGCTGCATGCATTGCATGATCGGCACGAGATCAACCTTGTGGCCGTAACGGTCAGCACCGGCGAGAAGTGGTGCGCCTCGTATGTCGACCTGATTGATACCTTTTACGGCCACCCAAAAGTGCCGATCGGGATCGTTCGCGACGGACTCGATATCGAAGCTTTCCGCAAAAAGTATCCCACCGTCACCTGGCCGGTGACTCGCTACACCGAGCTTCTGTCGGAAGAGAAGCGCAACGGCTCCCTGGTATATCCGCATCGATTCCTCGACGGGACCAAGGCGCCAGAGGCAGTTGCGCTCCTGCGAAAAACCTTGGCAGGGCAGCCCGATGGCAGCGTCGTCGTGATCCAGGTGGGCTATAGCACCAATCTCGCGCGGCTACTGGAAACCGTGGCGGATGCCACCAGCGCTTTGAGCGGTCCTGATCTCATCCGGAAGAAAGTGCGACTGCTCTCGGTCATGGCGGGGAATTTTGCTGATTCGAGGGTGGCGGGAAAAGCGTTTCCGAAGGGATCGCCAGAATTTAATCTGGCCACCGATGTGCCGTCTGCACAGAAGGTTTTCTCGAGCTGGCCAACGCCCATTGTAGTGAGCGGTTTTGAGATTGGAATAGCGATGCTATATCCGGCGGTGAGCATCGAGCGCGATTTTTCCTACGTCAAGGATCATCCCATCGCGGAAACTTATCGGACATATGCCGAAGAACAAAAGGTGCCAAAAAAGTGGCCCCACGACCATCCGACGTTCGATCTAACCTCCGTGCTATACGCTGCCCGGCCGGACAGGAATTACTTTTCCTTGTCGAATCCAGGCACGACTGCGGTGCTGGCAGATGGCAGTTCGCGTTTCGATGAGTCGCCGGACGGAACGCAGCGCTATTTGATCCTAAGTGAGGAACAGAAGGCGCGCACGCTTGAAGCCATGGTCATGCTGGTCAGCCAGCCGCCGAGGAAATAGTAAGTCAGGACATGGGAACCGTCACATGATCATCGTTGAATCCTATCCGGTGGCCGTCGTCCTGTGCGTCATCACCATGCTTTGCTGGGGTTCCTGGGCCAATACCGTAAAACTCACCGGTAAGCAGTGGCGCTTCGAACTCTTCTATTGGGATTATGCGATCGGCGTTTTCTTGTTTGCGCTTTTGTTGGCTTTCACTGCCGGGAGCACCGGCAGCGGCGGTCGCGGATTTCTCTTGGACTTGAGTCAAGCGGATGGCAAATGGTTGCGCTCCGCTTTTGTCGGCGGCGTCATCTTCAACTTATCGAATATCCTACTGGTGGCGGCGATCGATATCGCCGGAATGGCGGTGGCGTTTCCCATCGGCGTGGGGCTCGCGCTGTGTCTCGGCGTGGTGACGACATTTCTCGCCACGGGCCAGGGCAATGTGCCGATGCTGGCGATGGGCGTTGCCGCGATTCTGATCGCCATCATTCTTGACGCGTTGGCCTACAAGCGTCTGGCCACCCGTGGCCAAAGGACTCCCATCAAGGGAATCCTCCTCTCGGTGGCCGCTGGTGTGCTCATGGGCCTGTTTTATAGTTTCGTGGCGCACGCCATGGGCCAGATCGATCCTGCCACGAGAATGCTCGAGGCCGGCAAGCTCACGCCCTATACCGCGATTGTGCTGTTCAGCGCGGGGGTACTGCTTTCAAATCTCCTCTGGAACAGCATCGTGATGGTTAAGCCCTTCTCAGGTGCCCCGGTGATGTTTAAGGACTACTTCACGAAGGGCAATACCCGGATCCACGCGATCGGCATTCTAGGTGGCATCATCTGGAATATCGGCATGTCGTTCAGCATCATCGCGAGCACGGCGGCAGGAGCTCCACTGTCGTACGGCTTGGGGCAAGGTGCCACCCTCGTCGGCGCCTTCTGGGGCGTTTTCGTCTGGAAGGAGTTTAAGTTCGCACCGGCTGGAACCAACCCATTACTCGCATTGATGTTCGTCTTTTATGCGCTGGGCCTTGCTGTGCTAATGGCCTCGAAGGCTTAAGCCGCTAACGAGTAGAGATACGCGCTTTAACGGCCATGAACGGATTGGCTAACTGTATGAAAAACGAAAGTACAAGAATAAGTCGGCGCAGATTCGTGTCCGCCGCAACGCTCGCCACGGCTGCACTCAGTCTCCCTAATCTGATCTGTAAGCGCACTCTAGGCAGTCCGACATCTCATCCGCGTCGAATCCCAGTCGTCTTGGCCACGGATATTGGCGGTGACATCGATGACACTTGGGCCCTTGGATTGTTGCTTAAGTCTCCAGAGTTGGATTTAAAACTAGTCGTCACCGATTACGGAAAGCCTCAATACCGTGGAACGCTGATAGCCAAATTTCTGCAGACGACCGGCCATGGTGATATATCCATCGGCCTTGGTCCCGATGTTTACGCGGATAGCGTGGACGCGCAAGCCGCGTGGTTGGGGGACTACGACCTTCGCAGTTACAAGGGCACGATTCACCAAGACGGTGCAAAGGCCTTGGTCGATACGCTCATGACTTCGCCCGAAGCCCCTACGCTCATCTCCATCGGGCCTACGCCCACCATTGCGGCCGCATTGACGTTGGAGCCGAGAATTGCAGATCGGACCCGTTTTGTTGGAATGTTCGGCAGCATCCGTGTCGGGTATTACGGCTCGCAGACGCCTTCTGCAGAAACCAATGTAAAGGTCGCCGTCAAGCCAGCGCAGCAAGTGCTCAGCGCCCCTTGGAACATCACTATCACCCCTTTGGACACCTGCGGGCTGGTCACGCTGGAAGGAGATCGCTATCGGCGCCTGCTTGCATCGAAGGATCCTGTGGTCGCAGCAATCATCGAAAACTACCGCTTGTGGACTCGCTCCATACCAGCGGAGTGGAGTCGTGCGCTGGATCCGGATAAACGCATGTCTGAAGAGCGTTCTACGGTGCTCTACGACACCGCCGCGATATACTTGGCGATCACACAAGATCTGTGCACGATGGAGCGATTGGATATCCGTGTGACAGACGACGGGTTCACGCGAATTGATCCAAGCGGCAAACCCATGAACGTGGCGTCAGCATGGAAGGATCTGGAAGCCTACAAGGATTTTCTGGTGAATCGACTGCTCGGCAATGCTCCTGTTAGGAAGTGAAACCCTGTGTCTATAACGATTCGCCGAGAGGATTGTGGGCGTCGGCGGTCCGCAACGTCGTCGTTACCTCTTGCAATAAATTTTGTTATTTCCGGCTGCAATCAGTTTTTGGCGCTCAACTTCCGCTAATCGCCCGGGAAGGAGCTTATGGCTAAAATCGACGTCGTAGGAAGCCTGAACGTGGACATCGTGGGCGTAGCGCCTCGACTACCGCCGCCGGGCGAAACTATGACGGGTCTCAATTATGTGAACGCGTCCGGTGGCAAGGGTGCCAACTCGTCACGCAACTCGTGCCGCAGGCGGAGTTTCGCTTCGTGCCGGCGGTCGGCCATTTCTTGATGATTGAGGCGAGTGAGGCTGTGAGCAGTCACATCGGTGCATTCGCAATCCGCCTGGGTCTGTCAGTATCGGATACTCGACGGGCATGCTAAATGGGCGATACGGCGGGCAGTTTAGTGCGGGTTCGCGGCAGCTTCGCTTTGCAACGCTGTTGCTAACCATGCCCCTTTGGGGATTGCCGCTCAATCTCACGATGGCGCAATCCTCTGACTCGCAATTGCAGAGGGACTTTGCGATTCCTCCTGATTCGGCCAAACCGCGCGTGTGGTGGCATTGGATGAATGGCAACATCACCCGAGAGGGCATCAAGCGCGACCTGGAGTGGATGCATCGGGTGGGCATCGGCGGCCTGCAGAACTTCGATGCTTCGGTCCTCACGTCGACCGTTGTGGATCACAGGCTCGTGTATATGACGCCGCCTTGGGATGACGCGTTCCGCTACGCGGTGAGCTTGGCGACCGAGCGCGGACTTGATTTCGCGGTCGCGTGCTCGCCGGGCTGGAGCGAATCCGGGGGTCCTTGGGTCGGACCGCAGCAGGGCATGAAGAAATTGGTTTGGAGCGAAACACACATAAGCGGAGGTGGCACCTTCGTGGGTGTGCTGGCCAGCCCGCCGGCAACCGTGGGGCCGTTTCAGGACGCTCGGGTCAATTGGAGCAACCCCGTGCTTGGCGGGCCGCCGGTAGAAGCGGTACCTGAGCTTTACCAGGATATCGCGGTGATCGCCTATCCGTTGTCCGACGAAGATCTAGCGCCGACGGACCTGAGCCCCGCGGTGACTAGCAGTTCGGGCGCTATCGATGCGAATCTCTTATGGGATGGAAAGTTCCGTCAGGCGGTACGCCTGCCGTTTGGAGAACACGGCGACTCCGCGTGGATTGAGGTCGATTTTGGTCGCCCCCAGACGGTACAGTCGATGTCGCTGGCGTTGCAAGGCAATGGCGACATTGCGGCCTTGATCGATACGAACCGAGTGGCTGCGGTGCTTGAAAGCGGTGCGACCGCGTCGGACTTTCACCCCGTCGTCACCGTGCATGATACCGCTGACGTTCAAACGACCGTGACGTTTGCACCCGTGACCGCGCGCTACTTTCGTCTACAGCTCCCCACCCCGCCAGTGGTGCCGATACCGCCTATACTTGCGCCATTCTTGGGCCCACCGCAAACAGAACACCGCATCGCCGAGTTCGTGATGCACACGACGCCGCGAGTCGATCATTTCGAAGAGAAAGCGGGGTTCTTTGTCGACAATGGACTGGAACCGCACCCCACGCCGCATGTCAAGCCGACGGATGCCGTGAGCCGCAGTGATGTGCTCAATCTAACCTCGCACATGGCAGCGGATGGGTCGCTCACATGGACACCGCCGCCGGGTCGATGGGCGGTGCTGCGGTTCGGATATTCTCTCTTGGGTGTTCCGAATCATCCCGCCTCGCCCGAAGCGACCGGGTTGGAGGTCGACAAGTTGAGTCGCGTGGCCGTGAAAGCGCACATGGATGATTACCTCGGACATTTTCAGACCATTCTTGGCGCGCCCTTGATGGGCCGCCGCGGATTGCGCGCGATGGTTAATGACAGCTACGAAGCCGGTGCGCAGAACTGGACCGAGGATATGCCCGCGGAATTTGCGAAGCGTCGGGGGTATGACCTCTATTCTTGGTTACCCGCACTGACCGGGCAGATTATCGGCAGCGCAGAAGAGACCGATCAGTTCTTATGGGATTTTAGGCGCACGCTTGGGGATCTCATCACCGAGCATCACTACGAGCAGATCAGCGCATCTCTGCACGAGCGGGGCATGATTCACTACGGTGAATCGCACGAGTCAGGACGGGCATTCATCGGCGATGGCATGGATGCCAAGCGCAGCGACGACGTGCCGATGGGAGCGATGTGGGTTGGCGGCTTCAAACCACAAGAGGAGGCCGACGCCGACATCCGCGAGTCGGCGTCGGTGGCGCATATTTACGGCGGCAATTTGGTAGCCGCGGAGTCGATGACGGTAGTTGGGGCGCCGGGCACGGCGTTCGCCTTCGCGCCGGAGGATCTGAAGCCCGCGGCGGATCGCGAGTTGGCGGATGGGGTCAATCTTTTTGTGATCCACACCTCTGCGCATCAGCCGTTGACTAAGCAAGGACCGGGTGTCACGGTGGGTTTTGCCGGCCAATGGTTCACGCGCCACGAAACCTGGGCGGAGCAGGCCGCTCCCTGGGTCCGATATCTTGCCCGCAGCTCCTATTTATTGCAGCAAGGACACTTTGTCGCCGATGTGATTTATTACTATGGCCATGATTCAAATATCACTGCGATGTACGCCAAGCGATTGCCGCCAATCCCTGAAGGCTATGCGTTCGACTTTGCCAGTCCCGATGCACTGACCAAGCTGTCAGTGCAAGATGGGCTCTTAGTGACCGCGAGCGGCATGCGCTACCGCGTTCTGGCACTTGATCCACGAGCGCGTGTCATGTCACTCGATGTGCTGCAACAAATCGCCAAGCTAGTGGCTGCCGGGGCGACCGTGTTAGGGGAAAGGCCCGCGGCGACACCCAGTCTCGCTGATAGCGCGACCGACTTTAAGTCCCTCGCAGATGCTGTCTGGGGCTCCCCTGGGCTTCAAGATCATAGCTATGGCAAGGGGCGAATCATCAGCGGAAAGTCGTTGGCGGGTGCTGTCGCGGACCTTGGAATGGACCCTGACTTCAGCTACTCCAAAACGGCGCCCGATTCGACCGTGTGGTTTGTACATCGGCGCCTCGTCGACGGGGACCTGTATTTCGTCAACAACCGGACAGATCGGGCCGAACAACTGGTGGCGCGATTTCGCGTCAGCGGCATGTCGCCGGAATTCTGGCATGCCGATAGCGGCGTTGTGGAGGCTGCGACCTACCGGCAGGAGGGTGACCACACCGAGGTTCCCTTGACGCTTGATCCTCATGACGCGGTATTCGTCGTGTTCCGCAATCGTAGCGAGCAACGCGAGCGCCATGTCATGGAGACCACTCGTGAGCAGCTCGCCACATTGAGCGAATCTTGGGAGGTGCATTTCCAGCCTGGACGCGGAGCCCCGGCGCAAGCCGCGTTTACTGCACTCAGATCATGGAGCGCAAATCCCGATCCCGGCATTAAATTTTTCTCGGGCACTGCAGATTATGAGATGAGCCTGAAAGCACCCAAGGCTTGGTTCGCAAAAGCTCAGGGCCTCCAAATCGATCTCGGCACGGTCAAGAATTTGGCCGCAGTTTTCGTGAATGGAAAATCGGCCGGCATCCTCTGGAAGCCGCCGTTTCGGGTCGACGTCACCGATCTGCTGCGGCCCGGTGTCAACCGCTTGAACGTGCGCGTTACCAATCTGTGGCCAAACCGCCTGATCGGCGATAAGCAAGCCAATGCTAGGCCCATCGCGTTTACGACTTTCAACCCTTACAGCGCGGAATCGCCGTTGCTCGATTCTGGCTTACTCGGTCCGGTGTCGATACTTCGCGCAGCGACCAGAGGTTCGCAATGAAACCTAAGACCGCGTGCTTTGCGTTCACGCTCACCCTGGCGATTCTGCTGTCGGAAGTCAGCGAAGCACAGGACTGGAAAATGCAGCCCTTACGGCTTCAGACGCGGTGGGCAGCCCTGGTCAGTCCTATAAATGCATTGCCGGAGTATCCTCGTCCTCAGTTGGTGCGTGCGGGTTGGCGAAATCTCAATGGCTTGTGGCGCTACGCAATCACCGCCAAAGATGCCTCCATGCCGGCAGAGTATCAGGGCGATATTCTGGTGCCGTATCCCTTGGAATCGGCGCTCTCAGGAGTACAGAAGCCGCTGCGCCCGGATCAGCTACTGTGGTATCGGCGCACGATTGCGATTGAACCCGCCGCCAACAGCGGGAGGACGCTCCTGCATTTCGGCGCCGTAGACTATCAAGCCACGCTCTTTGTGAATGGCCGGGAAATCGGCACTCACGCCGGCGGCTATCAAAACTTTACCTTCGACATCACGAATGCGCTGCGGCCCGGGCAGAACGAATTGGTGGTCAAAGTGGATGACCCTACCGATCACGGTCCCAATCCGCACGGCAAGCAGGGGCTGCAGTACACGGCCTCAAGCGGGATCTGGCAGACAGTGTGGCTGGAGACCGTGCCGAAGACCTACATCGAGGGATTGGTCATGACCCCGGATGTGGATCATCGCGAGCTGCATCTCCAGGTTAATCTCAAGGACAATGCCGGCGGATATACGGTCCAGGCACTCGTCAAGAGCGGATCTGCTCTCATCGAAAGAAAGACCGTGAGCGGTAACACCCCACTACACATTCCCCATCCTCGTTTGTGGTCGCCGGACAGCCCCTTTTTGTACGATCTGCAGGTTCGTCTGCTCAAAGACGGCAAAGTGGTCGATGAGGTGAAGAGCTACTTTGGTCTGCGCAAGGTCGAGGTGAAAAAAGATTCGGCCGGCATCGAACGGATATTTTTGAACGACCGCTACCTCTTCAACTTAGGAGTACTCGATCAAGGTTTTTGGCCCGACGGCCTTTACACGGCGCCCACGGACGCGGCACTCAAATTCGATATCCAAGCGCTGAAAGCCATGGGCTTCAACACTATGCGCAAGCACATCAAGATTGAACCGGATCGCTGGTATTATTATTGCGACACGCTCGGCATGCTGGTCTGGCAGGATATGGTCAACCCGGCCGATGGGACTGCGCCGGCGCGCGCAGCCTTTGAGAAGGAGATCCCGGCGAACCTGTCGCAGCTATACAACCATCCGAGCATCACGACCTGGGTCCTATTCAATGAGGCGTTCGGGGGAGGCTACGATCATGAACGTCTCTCGACGTGGATAAAGCAATTGGATGGGACCCGGCTTCTGAACAGCCATTCCGGTCCCTATGAGGGTGAGCGGCTGGCGCAGTGGTTTCGCCATTTGGAACCCACCAGAGTCTCCAGGCTCATGAGTGGTGATCCCGAGCTTGTCCGCGAGCTCATGTCTCAACAAGAGAAGGGAATTAAGTACTGGACCTTCGGGGACATGACGGATATTCACGCGTATCCCGATCCACAATTGCCACCCGCCGCTCCGGGGAAGGTGCAAGTCCAGGGTGAGTTCGGCGGTACGGGGGTCGTGATCGATGGTCATATCTGGAATGATCTTGCCGACGGCCGGGGCTACCTCGACGTGACACCAGACCGATTGGCTGCGACCTTTGCGGGAATGACGGAGAAGCTAAAGACGCTCGAGGCTCAAGGGCTCTCAGGCTCGATCTACACACAGATTACCGATATTGAACAAGAGCAGAACGGTCTTTTGACCTACGATCGAGCGGTCACCAAAATCCCGGTGGGCGAGATCGCCGCCATCAACGCCAAGATGGTGCCCAAGGCCACAAATAACTCAGACGCCATGCGAGATTTGTCGGTCGGGAACGCGGACCTCGTTCCGCAGGTGCAACGGTACGCGGCGCTCCTTGCCGACTATCGGGCCGGAAAGAGAGACATGCCTTTCTTACGGCACTTGACCTTGATGGCCCTGCGCGAAAAGGACCAGGCGCGGGCTACTGACGCGAGCAATGCCTACATCGGCCAGTTGAAAAAGCCCTACGCGAAGGACGATTGGGTGTTCATGGCCGCGGTTACGCGGACCTCACATGACCTGGGCTTTGGGATCTTGCGAATGCAGATGTCTGAGGCCGACGCGATGCTCGGCGCGAACGCAGCCGAAATCACCGTCCGGCGCGTGATCGAGCATGACGCTATTGAGCCTCGAGTGGCGGGGTCAAGCGCACACCCGGATTGGCCACAGATCGAAAAGCAGGTTATCGCCGCCTATGGCTCGCTGGGCGCAGAGGCCGTATATGGAGCGGAGATGCTCAGTAGCGTCGAGCACTGGGACTGGATCGCTTTTGGCAAATACTATGTGCTGTATTTCGACACTGCGGCAACTCGTAGTGAATTCCCCATCAACAATATCTCCTTTGCGCTCTTTCAGCATGTCGATGATCCGAAGGCGCTCGATATCGCCATCAAGATTCTTAAAGCCTCGATCGACGCGGGCAGCATGGGCGTGTTTGGGAAAGATCTTACGGAAATCGATACCTATGCCAATCTTTTGTATCGGTCAGGCAGAGCGCGGGAGGCCGTGGAATGGGAAACCAAAGTGATCGCCTTATCCGAAGGCCGCGATACGGAGTTCGTAGAACACTTAAAAGAAATGCAGGCCGGTCAGCCCACGTGGCCCGCGAGCTAATGTTCACTCCTGTGAGAGGCGCTGCAGTCCTCGCACTGTTGGTGGCCTGGAGTGTTCCTGTGGTCTCCATGGCGGACAACGTGTCTTCGGGCAGGATCTTAGGTGCGCCATTCGGTAAAACAACGAACGGCGCGGCTGTGGAGCTGTATACCTTGCGCAACCGCCGCGGCATGGAGGCGCGGATCGCGACGTATGGCTCTCTTTCGGCTACTGGTGCACGGACTTTCTCGTCGTTCAACGGGCGCTGGCGGCGAATTCGCTGTCGGCGGCGCGCCGCACGCCCCTGATCGGGGCGTTTCCCAAAATGCTGTTTCCGGCGCTGCTCATCTTGCCCGGTATGATCGCGGTCGCACTCCCGCAGGTAGGCGGCCATCCGGTATTGCCGCTCAGCGCCGATGGCACACCGGATTACAACATGAGTATTCCGGCTCTGTTGGCTCGATATTTCCCGGCCGATTTGCTGGGTCTTGGCCTCACAGCGCTCATGGCCTCCTTCATGTCGGGCATGGCGGGCAATGTCACGGCGTTCAACACCGTCTGGACCTACGACCTGTACCAAAGCTATCTCGCACCCGGCAGATCCGACCGACATTACTTCTGGGTGGGGCATGTCGCGACGGTAGTCGGCGTGCTACTGGGAGTTCTCACCGCTTACCTCGCCGCGGCGTTCAACAACATCATGGATCTTCTGCAGCTGGTCTTTGGTTTCGTGAACGCACCCCTCTTTGCGACCTTTCTGCTCGGCATGTTCTGGAAGCGAGCCACCGGCCACGGTGCCTTCTTCGGTTTGGCTTGCGGGACGTTGGGAGCGGCCTTGTTTCACGGTCTGTCGCTTCCCCACGGTGCGGTTCCGGGAATAAAAGGCGGCTGGATTGCTCGGGATTTCGTGTTTCGCAGCGAGATGGGACAGAACTTCTACGTCGCAATCGTCGCCTGGAGCGCTTGTTTTTTTCTCACTATAGTTATTTCGCTGGCGACCCGACGCAACAAGAGCGACGCCGAGCTCGCCGGACTGGTCTATTCCCTCACGCCCCGATCGCCGGAAACCGCTGAGCCGTGGTTCCGGCGACCGGTCATCGTCGGCCTCATCGTGCTTGGGCTGACGCTACTACTCAATGTCTTGTTTCGGTGAGTGAGCAAAAATAAGGCTATGCATCTCGATCTCAGACTTCCTATTGGCGCGCTGTTCACGCTCTACGGCGCCCTGCTGCTCGCGTACGGCGCTTTTGGTGACAAGACCCAATACGCGCGCTCGCTTGAACTCAACGTCAATCTGATGTGGGGGTTCGTACTACTGGCGTTTGGAGTGTGCCTCCTTTTTGCTCAGGCTCGAGATCGGAGACATCGACGACAGGGTCCGAAATGATGACTTCCGAAGCGACGCGCGATTCGAAGAGAATCGTCAGCATAGAAACTTTCCGCGTCCCACCCCGCTGGTTATTCGTGCGCGTTCAGACCCGCGATGACACTGTGGGCTGGGGGGAGAGCAGTCTGGAGGGTCATGCGGAAGCGGTCGAGGGCGTGTTCGCCTCGTTGAGGGACCGCTTCACCGGTGCCGATGCCGCGCAAATCGAGGACATCTGGCAGATCGCGTACCGACTTGGCTTCTATCGCGGAGGCCCGGTACTGATGTCCGCGCTCTCGGGACTCGATCAGGCGCTTTGGGATCTCAAGGGTAAAGCACTCAATGTCCCCGTATGGCAATTGCTCGGCGGCCGCGTGCGTCAACACATTCCTGTGTATTCGTGGATCGGCGGTGACTCACCCAGTGAGGTCGTCGAGGCTGCGCAGCACAGACTCGCGCAGGGATTTCGAGCGGTCAAGATGAACGGCACCGGCCCCTTGGGGTGGCTCGACAGTCCAAAAGCCTTGGATGCTGTCGTCGAACGGGTCATGAGCGTGCAAGCCTTGGGGCTCGACGTGGCGGTCGACTTTCATGGACGGGTGCACAAGCCGATGGCCAAACAGCTCGCCGCGCGACTCGAACCATTGCGCCCCTTGTTCATTGAAGAACCCCTATTGTCGGAGCATCCGGAAGGTATTCGCCAACTCTCAGATCTCACGACCATTCCCATTGCACTCGGTGAGCGGCTCTACAGCCGCTGGGATTTCAAGCCCTTCTTCGAGGCCGCCTCGGTGGACATCATCCAGCCTGATCTGTCCCATGCCGGGGGACTGTCCGAGTGCCGGCGGATCGCCGCATCCGCGGAAAGCTACGATGTCGCGCTGGCCCCCCATTGTCCGCTCGGTCCCATTGCGCTCGGAGCCTGTATGCAACTGGCGCTGCACGCGGCAAATTTCGTGATACAGGAAATGTCCTTAGGTATTCACTACAACACAGAAGAGCACGACCTGTTGACGTACCTGCAAAATCCGGAAGTTTTCATTGTGAAGGGCGGCATGGTGGCGGCGCTGGAAGAACCCGGCTTGGGCGTGCGCATCGATGAGGAACGCGTCAGACATGCCGCGCTAAACCCTCACACTTGGCGCAATCCCGTTTGGCGCGGCCCCGATGGCGGCGCTCGCGAATGGTAGTGGGCCCCTCAACGGCTCCTCGCTTCCGCGATCGCATCGTGATCGTGAGCGGTGCCTTGGGCGCAATCGGCTTGGCCACGGCCAAACGCCTGGCACAGGAAGGCGCCGTGCTGGTGCTCGCAGATTTAATCGACAACCTGGCATCGGATGGTGTTTTAAGCGCGATCGACGAATGCAAACAACTCGGGTCGCCTGAAGTCATCGCTCAGCCTTGCGATGTCTCCGAGGAGGATCACGTTGACGCCGTGGTGGATCTCACCCTGCAGCGTTTTGGGCGTCTCGATGTCATGGCAAACGTCGCCGGATTAATGCTATTCAAAAGTCTTGAGGAACTTACCTCGCAGGATTGGCAGCGCCTCCTCGGCGTCAATCTGATGGGCGCCGTGTTCTTCACGCGCCGAGCGCTTCGCGTCATGCCGCACGGCGGCGCCATCGTGAATGTCTCCAGCATTCATGCCATTCAGACCTCGGCGTTGGTGGCGCCCTACGCAGCGGCCAAAGCGGCGATGGTGTCCTTGACGCGCAGCACCGCCATTGAAGGTAGAGCGAAAGGCGTGCGCGCCAACGCGGTACTGCCCGGAGCCGTGGATACGCCGATGTTGTGGTCCAATCCGAATATCAGCTCCGGGGTCGAGCGCATCGATCCAAAGTACGTCGGGCGACCGCAAGACGTTGCCACTGTGATCGCATTTCTGGCATCAAACGAGGCGGCCTTCATTTCAGGCTCAGCCTTTAACGTCGACGGTGGCCGGCTGGCAACGCTATGAAAGAGAGCGGCCAATGAAGGATCCCGTGCAGACGCAGCTGATTGGAATCGATTGGGGCACGACGCGGCTGCGTGCTCTGCGAATTGGCTCTGACGGGGAGGTCCTTGAGCACCGCGAAAGTGATCGCGGGATTGCCGCGATACGCGACGGCGAATTCGACTCAGCATTGCAATCGTTAATCGGGGACTGGCAAGCGGTTGAGCGCGAGAAAATCCCGATCATCATGTGTGGCATGGTCGGCAGCCGACAGGACTGGCGGGAGGTTCCCTACTGCTCGTGTCCCGCAAGTCTGCACGATCTCGTCAAGGATCTGCAGGCCATCGACACAAGTCTTGGGCCGGCTTGGATCGTCGGCGGCCTCTCGAGCACCGATGAGCGCGGGGACCACGACATTCTGCGCGGCGAGGAAATGCAGATCTTTGGGGTCGCCTCACCGATGGGCCAGCAGGTGATCGTAGCCGCCGGTACGCACAGTAAATGGGCGCTGGTGCGGGACTTATCGATTGAGCGCTTCCACACCTACATGACCGGTGAGCTCTACGCGACGCTGAAACAGCACTCCATCTTAGGATGGCTCATGCAGGGCGAGGCTACCGCTCGCGGCTCGCCGGAGGACGACATGTCGTCTCTTGAGGGGGGTGCGGCGCTCGCTTGACGATCCGATTCTACTGCATTCCCTGTTCAGTGTCCGGACGCGGGGACTGTTCGAAAAGAACCCGCCGGCAGCGCTCGCCGCCTATCTATCGGGTCTGCTAATCGGTAATGAGGTAGTCGCGGCTTCGCGGCACTACGGCCTTAAGGGCGTAGTCGCCATTGCGCCGCCGGTTGTGGGGCATCTTTATCAGTTGGCCCTATCGGCAGTTGGGGCGACGGATGTTCATTGGTTGGATGGAAACACAGCGGTGGCAAAAGGGTTGTGGCGCGGATGGCAATCTCGGATGATTCCCGCATGACAACGACCGATGCAATGTGGAAACGGGTTCTGTCTGAAGTTCCGCTCATTGCCATACTGCGCGGCATTGAGCCGCGCTCGGTTTTGGGAATATCCGAGGCCCTGCAGGCGTCGGGTTTTTTGTGTGTCGAAGTGCCGCTCAATTCGCAGGATGCGTGCGCGAGCATTGCGAAGCTGCGCGAGAACTTTGATGGCCGCCTCCTGGTCGGGGCGGGTACGGTGCTTAGCGTCTCTGAGGTGGCCGCAGTCCATGACGTCGGCGCGCAGTTCGTGGTCTCCCCGAATACTGATCCCGCAGTCATCAGGGCCACCAAGGAGCACGGCCTCGTATCGGTTCCAGGCTTCGCAACCGCAAGCGAAGCATTCGCGGCGAGCGTCGCTGGAGCGGATGCGCAGAAGCTATTCCCAGCAGAGGCGGCGCCGCCGCCGGTGCTTCGAGCGCTGAAGGCGGTCCTGCCGGCCTCGCTTCCTGTTCTGCCAGTCGGTGGAATTTCAACAACTAACATGAAGGCTTATGTTGATGCGGGCGCCGCGGGATTTGGTATCGGATCTTCCCTCTATTCGCTTGGCGTTTCGGGAGAAGTCGTGCGAGAGCGTGCAATGGGCTTCGTTCGTGCCTGGCGTGCAGGGCGATAGCGTGCACGAGGTGCAATGCACCTGGCCGATTGGAGCCGAGTCGGGCGAAGGCCCGTGTTGGTCGGCTCGCGAGGAAGCCCTTTGGTTTGTCGACATCGAGAGACAGTGCATGCACCGTTTCCATCCGGCCACTGGTGCACATCGCACCTGGCCGGCCCCAAGCAAGGTGAGTTTCATCCTGCCTTGTTGCGACGGCGACTTTGTCATCGGCATGCAGGGCATGCTCGGGCGATTTGCTCCTGAAACTGGGCATATCGAATCGCTGCTGACTCTCGAACGCGATCTACCACATAACCGGCTCAACGATGCTTGTGTCGATCCGAGCGGCCGACTTTGGTTCGGCTCCATGGACGATCGGCAACAGGATCCTCATGGCGTGCTGTACCGTTGGAATGGCAAGTCGGCTCCGATTTCGTGCGATGACGGCTACATCATCTCTAATGGCCCCGCGTTCAGTCCAGACGGCAGGATTTTGTATCACACCGATTCATTATCGAGAGTTATCTATCGATTTGATGTTGGCGAAGATGGTCACCTTTCTCACAAGAAACAATTCATTGAAATCGCGCGCGAAGCCGGCTGTCCCGACGGTTCGACCGTGGATGTGGAAGGGTATGTCTGGGTCGCTCTGTACGGTGGTGCGACTGTGCGGCGATACTCACCGGACGGCAAATTGGTCGCGGCGGTTTCTCTGCCATGTCCCAATGTCGCAAAACTCGCCTTCGGCGGCAAAGACCTGAAGACGGCGTTCGTCACGACTGCCAGGAATCGACTGGCGGGTAAAGGTCACCCCGTGCACCAGCACGAGGGCGGTTTGTTTTGTTTCAGAGTTGACGTTCCGGGCCTGCCTCAGCAGTGCGTTGTAAGGTAGGGCTATGACCGAGCAACAGCGCCTCCATTCCATTCTTTGGGTGATCGCGGACCGAAGAGTAACGGCGACCACTGATATTGTTGAGGGTGTCAACAGTCAGTGCAGAACGTAGGTCGGTGAACCACGTGAACCGAATAAACGAACAACAGGAGAAGTTCATGCCTTCCACTAGCGATTCGCCTGACCTTACGCGGCGCGAGTTTGTACAGATCGGGGCCGGCGTTGCCGCGCTTGTGGCAAGTAGCAAGGTATGGAGTTCCGTTCCCACTCCTTCTCGTGGTTTCGAGCATGGCGACCCGTTGGGCGAGTTCGGCTATGGAGACGTTCTATTTGCACCGGGACCGCATCAATCGCAGCTCAAGCAGACCCATGCGATCTTGATGGGCCTAGACGAAGATGGCTTGTTTCGGCCGTTCCGCATGGCGGCAGGCCTGCCGGCGCCGGGTCGCGATCTGGGTGGATGGCATAGCTCTCTAGATACCTTCGGCCCGGAGAGCTTCGGTCATTGGATGTCAGCGCTCTCCAGATACTATGCAGCAACGGGCGATGCAGCGACGCGCGCCCAAGTCGAGCGTTGGCTGGAGTTATTCTCAGCAACAATTGATCCAGCAGGCAGTATTTTCAACCGGTACAAAGCAACTTCCTGCTGTATCTACAACAAGCTCTTCTGTGGTCTGGAAGACGCCTACCATTACGCAGGGCTGACATCGGCGCTCGATGTTCTCGAGCGCATGACCACAGCCGCAATGCCTCATTTGCCAGGGCGGGCTATAGAACAAAGTGAACAGAACGGTTACGACGAGACCTACATCGTGCCGGAGTATCAGTTCCTGGCGTGGCAGTGGGGTGCGGACGCGCGCCATTTGCGGATGGCGCAGCAGTATCTATTCGAAGATTACTTTGATTCGCTGGCGCGCGGTGACAACGTTCTTCCGGGCCGCCACGCTTACAGTCACGTCAACTCTCTGTGTTCCGCTGCCAAGGCCTATTTGGTGCTAGGAGAGGAAAAGTACCTGAAGGCTGCGATTAATGGCCTCGCCTTTGTCGAACAACAAAGCTTCGCTACGGGAGGATGGGGACCGGACGAGCATTTTCTGCCCATACCGGCGATTGACTACAAGGATCCGGCAACGGGCGAGAATGCGAACTACGCCGCCCTTGAGTCGCTGGGAGACAGTCTCGCGCGCACGCCTAATCATTTCGAAACACCATGCGGAGCACAGGCGCATTTCAAGCTCACACGTTATTTGTTGCGGATCACGAAGAACTCGCACTACGGCGACAGTATGGAGCGGGTGATGTACAACACTGTGCTGGGGGCGCTTCCGCTCAATAAGCTCGGAAACGCCTTCTATCAATCTAACTACCACGCGCACGCCCACAAAGCCTATTTCGATGGCTATGGGCACGCCGGCCCCGACGAGTGGCCGTGTTGTTCAGGGACTTTGCCCCAGGTAGCAGCTGACTACCTCGTCAGCACATATTTTAAGGATGTGGATGGGGTATTCGTCAATCTCTATATTCCATCGAGGGTGCGTTGGATGCAGCACGATGCGGACATTTCTTTGGTGCAGTCCGGGCAATATCCACTGGCAGATGAGGTAGTGTTCGATATCATCGCATCCCAGCCAGCCAATTTTAGTGTTCGTCTGCGGATTCCTGCCTGGGCCCGATCGGCATCGATTCGAGTCAACGGGAGATCGATTTCTGAACCCGTGAGCAGCGGTGCCTTTGCGACTATCTACCGGCGTTGGCGTTCCGGCGATCGCATCGAACTTGCGTTGCCGCGCGAACTAGAACTGAAGTCGGTCGACTCGCAGCATCCCGACATGGTCGCTCTGGTCACGGGACCTTTGGTGCTTTTTGCGGTATCCGACGACACCCCGAGAGTAACGCGGGCACAACTCCTCGCGGCCCGGCAACAGGCTAATGGAGATGCGGAATGGCATGCTGATAGCGCTGATGGGCCTTTGCGTCTTACGCCATTCTGGGCGATCAAGGATGAGACCTATTTCACCTATCTATCTGTGTGACGTGATGACTGTCGAAGGCGGAAGAACCTCCCGCGGATTTTTCTTTGGCGCTTTGGCGTACGGACTCGATCGATTGATGCGAGCAGTTATCATGGCTCACTTAAATGATTATGTACCGTAGCACTGCTACATCGCTACATCAGCTACATCACTACATCGCCCGATCGATTAAGATGCGAACCAACCCTTCGTGGACGCTACTCAATTGGCGGACGCACTCACTGCATCGCTGGCTACCACCAACATCCAACGCGATTTGAATGCGCTTCAGAGCAACCAGTTAGCGACGGCCCCAGGGGGTTTGAAAGCCGTTTTCTCTTGGTCTAAGCGTCTAAGCGGCCATGCCCACGCGCTTACTATCAATCCCAACACGCAAGCAACTACCAGGTGGTGACGCCCACCGACGCCCACACGCTTACGTCGAGTTTCCCAGCTGTTGGAGATTGATGCAGCTTCTCAATCTTCCTCGTTGCAAAAAGTCCAGCAGCGTTCTCATTGATATCGTGAGAGCGTCGTCGCGACTTTCGATGCTGGACCATGCGGCATGGGGCGTAAGGACGAGACGTCCGTTTAGCCATTCCTCTCGATTCGCGAAATCGGCTATCAGCGAGTGTGGCAAGTTACGCTTGAATGTGTCTGCGCCGAACCCGCCTGGCGCGGACTACGAATGGTCAAAGACCGAAAGCCAAAGGTCGAAAAGGTTCAGATCGTAAAAAACGGCGACATTGAATCGTGCATTCCGTTCAGGACTAGCTGGATGCCCGCTGTCCATTGTGGCACCGGCGTCTGTATGGCAGCGGACATCGTGCGCATGTTTCTCGTGGTCAAAGGTGTCGTGTCTTTGATGGTTGCAGCTCCGAGTCCGTCCTGAGAATTGTGTAGTGCATCCGGGCCGTTGGGTGTTGTCTGCCCTAGACGCAGCTTGTTGTGCATGCATTCGTGAAAGGCGAGCTTGGCAATGAGGATGGGAGAATTTAAATTCCTTGCATACACCTCAGATGCACCCGCTCTGAAGTTCGTGAACCCATCGGCTGTGGGGTCGGTCTGCGGGCTGCCGCCGGGACTTAAGGCAACAACACTTTTGCCGGGCGGCATTATATAAACCAACAGCTCATTCGGTGCCGGTGCCACAACGCCGTTGCTGTAAACAACGACAGCCCCTTCCAGAGTCGAGGGGAATGGCGCACCGCCTACGACTGGATCGAACAGAAGGTTGAGCTGAACCTTGATGGTGTTCCACGCATTGCCGGCGACTAGCAACTTATATGGATCAACCATGAAAATGTGGTAAAAGGCCATGAGACTCACGCCAGTGCACTTTCGAAAACAATAGGCGCAATCTCTTTGGCGGTCAACACAGCGAGTGACAGCGCGATCCGCAAGCGCCGTCAGAAAATGTCCCTCAATGCAGCGGCTCGCCCCTCAGTTGCCGGTACTGCGCCATCCGATGCGGGACCCAGTACGCATGGATCGCCCGCACCGTCGGAGTGATCTTAGGCGACCAACGTCGATGCATTTTTTCATCACCTCCCGCTTCGAGCTCCTTCCATCCCGCCTTGGATCCAAAGAGCTCGATGGGTTTCAAGAGCTCCGGCCTTTCGCGCTTCAGGGGCTTCCAGCCAGAGGCGACGAACCGCACGCCCTTCAAAAACCCCACACACCATTCATCGACGATCTGGATTCGCTTACCCGCAACCTTGGATTCGTAAAACGTCGGTCGAAACCGCTCCGGCGCCTGATCGAAAATCAGCGCAAGATCGTTATGCAAACCCATCACCAGCGCGACGAAGTGATTCAGTTCCGCAAGGTCTTTGAACTTTGGATCCTTGCCACCCCAGACCTTCGGCAACCACAACGCCGGATTCACGAGATTTGGCCCGATCACAAGAGCCGTCAAAAACCCCTCCAGCTCGACGATGTCCAGAATTCCCCTCGAGCGCCGCTCGAGCCACTGGCTAAGCTCTTCGAATTCGATTTCGGTGAAAGGTGAGGGAGGCGGATTCACAACTCGAAATTTACCTGACAGAGGGTTTGAAAATCACCCACCGCCAGCCTTGACCGTGAAATCATAGCAAGAGCGCGATTCTGGATTCCGCGGCGACTAAAGATCTACAGGGGAGAATCGTCACCGCTGCCCCCACGTTGGCCAGCATGGTTCCATTTTCCGTCCTTGATCTCTCGCCTATCACTCAAGGAAGCGATGCGGCGCATTCGTTTCGGAACACGCTCGACTTAGCGCGCCATGCCGAGCGTTGGGGCTATAAGCGCTTCTGGTTGGCGAGCATCACGGGATGCCTGGAATCGCCAGCCCCGAGACCGCCGTGTTGATCGGTCATGTCGCAGGCCTCCAAACTCATCATTTTCGCCCGCTTCCATGCGAAGCCCGGGCGGGAAATCGAAGTGTCTTTCGCGCAGCAAGAGACCGTCGCCGCCACGCGCCGGGAAAAAGGCTGCCTCTCGATCGAGGCATTCCGCTCAATCCGCGACACACAACTCTTCTACATTCACTCCCGCTGGGTCGCGAGGGGCCCAACCATTGCCCCCAGCTCGCCGCGGGCGCGAACGACACCCTAAACACCTTGGGAACGCTCAGCCTGATGTCAGGGACCATCGCGTCCCCAGATTCCGCGGCCAACACCTCTGCGTGCGTTTCCGCAGCACGCCGACGCTGATATTCCGCGATCAGATTTCGCGAATTGATCGGATAGCGATCGCGGTCGATGCGCGCGACCGCATCGTCCAGCTGTTCGCGTGTATAGCGGCTTAAATCGATGTCACCGTCCTGGTGGATGTCTTCTTATTGAATGCTGTAAGTCCGCCGTGACCACAACCTATCACCGAACGCGCCGCAAAATCCACGGAAAAAAGCCGTCCGTAACTAAAGCTAAAGCATTCCGATGAAAGAAGACCGTGCTTGACACCGCCCCATTACCCCGGTAATGTAACGGGATGTCGATCGCCAAATCCAAAGTCACCGCCCAGGGACAGATCTCCGTCCCCGCAGAAGTCCGTAAAAAGCTCGGCATCGGACCTGGATCCCTGCTCGAGTGGTACGACGAGGGCGGCAATGTCGTGCTTAGGCGCGCTGGCAGCTTCAGTTCGGCCGACATTCATCACACGCTTTTCCCAAAAGGGAACAGGAAGGCCGGGTCTGCGCAAAATGTGAAGTACGGCATTCGAAAGCACATTCGACAGCGGCATGCTGGCCGTTGACACCAACGTATTGGTCCGTCTGATTGCTCGGGACGATGCTGACCAAGTCCACGCTGCCGATGACTTCATTGCCAAAGGCGCCTGGATATCGCACCTTGTACTCGCCGAGACGCTATGGGTCTTGGATTCCGTCTACGAGCTATCGCGCGAACAACTTTCAATGGCCGTCGAGATGCTGTTGAACCACCAAGATCTGACTCTCCAAGATGCGGAAGTTGTGACCGCAGCTCTCAGTCACTTCAAGCAACAACCTAGAATCGACTTCTCCGATTGCTTGATTCTCGAAATAGCGAGAAAAGCAGGGCATGTCCCGTTAGCCACTTTCGACCGCGACCTCGCCAAGCTCGGCGGAGTTCAGCGCTTAAGCTAGTCTTCTTCGCCAGTCCGGGTATTCTGCGTCTGGCCGGGCTGTTCTTGCCGCGACGCCTTCGTACGACGGAGTGAAACAAAGACGAACGCCGAAGCGGACCGACCGCAACTTTTCTGTTGCCGCGTTTTCCGTCGGGCAGCTATGTAGCAGTTATTTCACCCGCTCAAACACCAATATGCCTCGAGCCACTGGCGAACCCGAGACGACCACCGAAGGCTGCCACATCGAGGTTACCGTCAGCTTGTCACCGACGAGTTCAAACGATCGCACCTGTTCCGTTCCATGCCAAGCCGGGTTCCAAGCCACATCCACAGTGGTGATCCATCGGTTTCCATCCATGCGGTACTTGCCGGTATACGCGAACATCGATCTCAGCAATGCCGCACCCTCTGCATCGGAGGAGGGGGCCTTGCGAGCCTCAGCCTCAAGAACCGCCATCATTCGGCCCTCGCCGGTAAAAATGATGTATCCCGATGGGTGCTCGCCAAACGTCGCGCGCTTCGGCGTGCCGTCTTGGAACTCGGTTTGATAGGACAAGAGCTTCCATACCCCGATCAGAGGCGTACGGTCGGCCGCACTGCTCGTCACCGCCGCGACCACCAATCCCAGAAATAGCAACGGAGGTTTCATTGCAGGCTCCTTGATTTGAATTTCGCTTAAAGTCCCTCGATCTTCTTCGTCTGGCCACGCTGATTGCACCGCTTCGCTTCGCCGCGGGGCTGCGACCAAATAGCACCATGCGCAGTGCGAAACTCACCGCTGTAAAAAACGAGCGCATCTTGGGCGTGGCCCTGTTTCAACTGCGACAAATAGTAGTCAGCGGCCACAATGGCAGGCTTGGTGTCGACCACAGTAACGCCGCGGACGCGAACCAACGCGAAGACACTGAGTAGCACCACAATCCCGATAACGGCTATCGCAACGACTTTTCTTATCACGCGATTGTCTCCAACCGACCTCGACGGCAAGCCTTTCCAACGATACTCATCGACTCTCTCCGACGGCCGATTGCGCCACCCTAGTAGCTAATGCCGCACGACCTCCAAAGGAGTTCCTGAAGCGCACAGCGGACACTCCGTTGGGTGCCAGAGACTGTTAGGCAGAGCCGCGAGACTCCGGAGCGGTACACCTACCCTGGTGGCGAAGGCGGATGCGGCGGTACCCAAGACAAGCAGAGCGCTGATTTCCACGACCTTCGCGCCACAGTGCTGAAGATCCTCGAATGTGGCCTTTATTGCAGAACCCGCATTGATGACGTCGTTCACCAGCGCGACCCGCTTGCCATTAAGCTCGCTGCGGAGTGGCGCAGGAACCCGGTATCCAAACGGAAAAAGACCACGTTCGGCCGGCCACGCGAAGCGCTCGGAATAAGTGAACAGAACATCAAGCTGCAACGCCACCAATAGTCCCACAAAGGCACCTTCCACCAGCGGCCCGCACACAGCGTCCACCTCCAGGTCCGAAAGCGGAGCTGCGAGTTCGGCGGCAAGAATTTGCGCACGACGCGGACCGAGGCAGAGCGACTCAAGATCGAGCCACAGATCACCATGGTGTCCAGACTCGAGGAGAAAATGACCCTTTCTCGCCGACAACAAGTCCAGAACCTGCTCCTGCACGAGTTCTTCTCCTAGCATGAAAAACGGATAGCAACGATTGCAGTACGGTCATCTGCGAGGCGACCGCCTCAATCGCATGTACGCCTAATCACTGGCTACTTGTGATGTTAATCAGTGGACCTCTCCGTTAATGACTTATCGAGCTCAATGGCTGCATCAACCGCACCTTTAAGTGAATCGAATAACACGAGCCTTCGCTTTCTACCAGGCCAAAATAGCGTCATAGCCGTCTGCCCTCGGCTCGAGAAGAAAGTAACGTCCTTGAGTCCGGTGAGATCCTCAGACCACATTAACCGACCCCAAGTGTTATACGCGCTTACCCTGCCCGCGCCAAAGACATAGCGGAGGCCGACGCGGATGATCAAAAAAGCCAGTAAGCACGACCAACAGAAGCCAAAGGCCAAAAAGAACTTCACGCCTGCCGACCAGCCAGATCGAAAGTATTCCGTGATCCCGAAACCGGCGAGCGTCAAGACAAATCCCGATGCGAAGACCAGCACGGCGACAAAGAATCCAAGTTCCGACCCCGTCCGCACGAATGTTCCTTGAGACCGGTAAACGCCACAATCCACTTCCGCCCCACGGGCTTGATGCCGAAGGCCGATGCCGTAGAAATAATGGCGCGCTTGAAGAACTTGTTCACGATCGCCGCAATTTAATCTTTTCTGATCGTCACGCCGTCACGATCCAGACTAAGGTAAGGCAAGTTTTCCCATTCTTCGCCCAGCACACCAAATTATGCCCGCCGCCGAAGCCTGAGCCTTTCGGAAAGTAGTAGAACGACCAACCCGGTCGGGAACACGCCTTCATCTTCGGATCCTTTTGCGGCCACATTTCCTTATCGTCAAAACAATCATTCGCTGGCCCAAGCGCACTTTCCAATTGAGCGACTGAGATGCCCGCGAGCCCCAACCTACGCCACACCATGGCTGCGCAAGGGGAGTCGAAGTATATGCGTCCTGACGTGGGAATCTCTTGGCGGCACGCCTGAAGTCGCTGCAGCGTCTCACCGCGCCAGTATTGCGCGACAGGAATGCTCAATCCGACAGCGACGAGTCCGATCAACGCTACCCAAGTACGCCGCTTCAATTCGTCCCCTGTTCAATCCACTGACGAGCGTAGCCATCTACTGAGGTCCGTTATACCGCGCCGCTTGCAATTCCGTCCGCATTGAGTGGATAGACGCAACGACAAGAATTGCCAGATGACGTTTCTTAACTAGATGTGGAATAACAACTACCGCGGCAAAAAGCAGCTACTTGCTAAAACGAACTCAACGCCGATCGACGCCAGGTATTTGGCGCCACACAAACATACACGTAATTATGATCAGCGCCCAACTGCCCGGTCGAACACGGAGCCGAGGACTTTGCCGGCGTGCTTAAGTTTAGGTGAAAGCTTCCACCGGTATGAACCCCGCCCGCCCCATCCACGGCGAATTTTAGGCTGCCATCCTTCTCGTACTTGATCGCGTATTGCCACGACGCACCGGGACTGTTTTGCACTAGAACGCCGGTCGCTAAAATCCCGTTATCGGCTGTGTACACCGCACCGATATAGTCGCCGGTCTTTTTATTCAATACTCCTTCTTGGACATCGATCCCGTAGGTGATCTTGTTGTGCACCGGATCCACTATCGTCGAGGAGAATTCCGTGGCTGACAGAAATCCGTTGCCCTGGTTTTGCACATTGATGAGTATTCCACTGCCATCCGATCCCGGCGCATTCTGGCGCAGCATCACATTGATGCCGTCAATTTCCCCGACCTTGCCGCCGGTCCACCAATTGTCCTTGGAAATGTTGACCGTCAATCCTGTCTGGGCCGTTAGAGGACCATTCACACCGCTGCCCAGCGCGTTACCGGTGATGGTTGCGGCGGACGCGTAGGTCGTCCCCGTGAGTGCCACCGGACCCACGGTGAGCGGACCAGGATTCGTTTTCAACTCCTGAGGCGTCGTGGCTCCACGGACCGCGGAGGCGCAAACCAACACAATGAGGCCCATGAGACATGTTGTTTTTATCGTCATCGCGTCCTCCGTTCTCTACCTGGTAATGCCACGCCCTCTCCTTCGGCAAAGATTGCAAGATCGTAGCTCATAACCCACCTTGCCGAATTGAAGATCATGAATTCTAACCTGCAGCTCGCAAGCTCAACTCATCCTATTCCGAAGCCAGATTCTAGGAATGTGCCACAATCTACAGCCATGCAAAGACGTTACGTTACCGTCGATGTGTTCACGAATCGCGTCTTCGGCGGCAATCCGCTGGCAGTAGTTCTCGATGCACGAGACTTGAGCACCACGCAAATGCAGGCGATCGCCGCCGAATTCAACTACGCCGAAACCACCTTCGTATTGCCGCCCCGGGTTTCCGAACACAGCGCCCATGTCCGTATCTTCACCCCGAGAACCGAAGTCCCCTTCGCCGGACATCCGAACGTGGGCACCGCGTTCGTGTTTGCGCAAGATCTGGAAGGGCAGGGCGCGCCGCCGCTCGACCGACTCGTATTCGAAGAAGCCGCGGGTCTCGTTCCGATCCGACTCATTCGCGAGAGAAACGTCGTCGTCGGCGCGGAACTCACCGCACCCGTAGCCTTGACGCTGGCCTCAAAGGTTAGAGCGGTCGACGTCGCCGAGTGTCTGTCTCTCACCCCGGCCGACATCAATCTTAGTAACCACCCACCCCAGGTACTCTCCGTCGGATTGCCTTTTCTCGTCGCCGAGCTCACCTCCAAAGATGCATTGCGGCGCGCGAAACCCGATACCAAAACGCATGAACGAATTCTCCCGCCGATCGGCACTGACGCAATCTACGCCTACTGCCGCAGCGCAACGCCGCAAGAACTACACGCCCGTATGTTCTCGCCGCTCGATGGCATCGTCGAGGATCCCGCCACTGGCAGCGCTGCCGCCGCGACGATCGCACTTCTCGCGACCCTTCGAACCGAACGCGACTGCGAAATTGCATGGCGGATCGAACAAGGCATCGAGATGGGCCGGGCGAGCCTCTTGTTGGGGCGGACCGAAAAGCGCAATGGAATACTCACCGCCGTTCACATCGCGGGTCACGCCGTGCAAGTCATGTCCGGGTTTATCGATTTGCCCGCTACCTAACCAATTAGATGGCCGCGGGTATCAAGCGCCGGAGTCTTGCTCCAGCTCGACCGGCTTGCCGTGCGCAGTGTGACGATAGGCTTCGGCCCAAGCCTCTTTGCGTTACAATAGGGTTGTAGTGTCAGACAACTGCTTTGCTACCACGAGATTCTCAAGCGCTGCGAGCCAGCAGTGGTAGTACCGCGATCCATTATCCGGTTCACCGCGGGCCGCATCGGCCCTCAGTTCCTCCGCCAGTGCGGTTGCCCATTCAGTCCAGGTGAAATGACCTTGCGCGGACAGCTGGACGGCGAGCGCGAAAGCTTGAGCCTGCCACGGCTCGGCGAACACACCGGCCCGCCCTCATCGCGCAGGCGGCGCGGCAACTCCGCCATATCCTCGGACTGCAAGATTGAACTACGAGGGTTCAAGATAGGCTTCCCACATATCAACGTACACGGAATCGCGTGGATTTGCCTGTTCACCCCACAGTTCGCGCGCGTCGAAGCGTACCGAGTAGACGGGTTGTGGCGTGTTGTCAACAGGACGACCTTCAGTGTCCCGGTCCCACAGCGATTCAACTTCCCACGTCCGCTCAATGGTGCCGAGCTTAGCTCGCAAATAGCGAGGTAATCGAGTATGACCCACTGGATTGATATTGCGCGCCCGCACGCGCTCCCCTGCGTGAAAGCGGGGCGCGGCGGCGATCGGAGCCTTGGTCTCGGGTGGGGGCACAATCAAGGCCAAAGCATCGGCAACACTGTATATATGGCGCCCCGGGACGATACCCCCAACTGCTTTTCCGCTCTCGATCTCCGCGGATGTCGCCAAGCCTGCTTTCTTTAGCGTTTCAATAAGACTCGTCAGCCATTTCTCGTAATAGCTCATGCGCAGATAATCTGCCGGAGGAATCAGCTCTATCTCATATCGATTCGTTTCATCCACCGCCATGTCGAGTGCGAACACGCGTCGCTCCCATTCTGCGTGGAACACCGGCTCGTTTTTTTCGGGCCGCACCGGCCCCATGTTTTGCATGCCGCCCATGTCGTGAATGCCGTTCATGCGTGAGCTCCTTCCTGCGCTACCGTCACCTTAGCGACGCCCACCATCGCATCTCGCGTCACGAGCGCAGCCAGATCGGACTCACTCATGTTCTCTGTCCCACGCGGTCGTTCCGGAAGCACCAAGTATCGGACTTGCGCAGTGCTGTCCCAGACCCGCACCGTGACATCGTCCGCCAGCTTGAGGCCGAATTCTCGCAATACGCCACGCGGATCGATGACGGAACGTGAGCGATAGGCGGCCGACTTGTACCACACCGGCGGCAGACCCAGCACCGGCCACGGATAGCACGAGCACAAAGTGCAGACCACGAGGTTGTGTACGTGGGCAGTATTTTCGACCACCAACATGACCCCACCTTCCGCTCCACCGTAGCCCAACTCAGCAATGGCAGATGTTGAATGCGCCAACAGCCGCTGCTTATACGCTTGATCCACCCACGCGTGAGCCACGACTCGCGCCCCGTTACGAGGTCCGACTTTGTGCTCGTAGGTATCGACTAGGGCATCGAGATTAGCGCGATTCACAATGCCTTTCGCCACGAGAAGCGATTCGAGCGCTTTGACACGCAGCGTAGGGTCCGACGGAATGGCCTGGTGATCATGGTCGAGACCAAGTTCCACAGCGTGGACAAGATCCGGCGTCACGGCAGCTCCCGCCGCCGTCAACGCAACAGTGAGCAGCTCACGGCGGGTCGTACTCATGCGATCTCCTTAGGGTGACATTGCGAGTATAGGCCGGGCTTGGCGCGTTGGCTCCATCCGATGGCGCCGTCACGCCATCGGTCCTACATCGTCCCTACGGCGTGCCACGACGCTACGTTCATGGGCAGTTGTAGGCGACGCCCTCCTCCTTGCTGCCGACATATCCCATGAAGAGTACGGTATTGGCGCCAAGACCGACGGCTTGATTTCGAATCGTCGCGTCAGTTTTGTCAGAGTTCAAAGATGAGCGAGCCTTGACGTTTCCGACCGCTTTGCAGGAAGCAACGGCCTCGGTCTTGTTGGTGATTCGCACCTGGTCTGCTCCTGGAGCCAGTCTAGCCGCGGTACATCCTGCCGCTGCGGCCAATGCGACGAGAGCGGTCATACGAAACATCATCTTCATGAGAACCTCGGAGAGTGGATGAGCATACGAATCGTTAGCTACCTACCGCGATCATGCTGAGCAAGTGAATTCTCGGCTGCATGCAGTGTACAAAACGATCGCCGGAACAACCCCTAGTAGGACGATTACAAAAATCCAGCTGGAGACAGGCATCGTTATGCGGCACCTGCGATCGAGTCGTATTGGCCGAGCTTAACGCATCCTTGAGCGCTGGCGTATTCTCCGACTATGCAAAGGGGTCACGCCGCAGCAATCGGGGAATACAATGCCCAGATTATGACGCTTCGCGACTACTTGAATCGGCGCAATCGCAGAGTTTTGATTCCGGGCGCCGTAATCACGTTCATCGTCTTCGCATTTGGAGTTAGCGAATCCAAAGGGAGCACAGCGCAGGTCATCGCGGGTATCGCGGTGCCGGTGTTTTTCGTGCTGATTGCGTTGTTTTGGAGCCGTTCCCGGTGTCCAAAGTGGGGCGCGCGTCTCGACTATATCGGCTTCGGCAGTCGCCGCCGTGGCCGCGCGCCTCGAATTGGACTTGATCGGTGTAAGAGCTGCGGGCTACATTTGAATGAAGAGATACCGTAAACAAAGGATTCTGCGAGCGGGGAAAGTATGAAAATTCTGCATGTATTGGGCGTCCTACTGATCGTTCTCTGGCTCATCCTGTGGCTGGCCGTGAAGGTGACCTTTGCGGCTATACACGCCCTCGTCGTCCTTGGCGTGATACTGATCATCATTGCTTTCATCGCTGGACGGTCCGCGGGATCCAAGAGCTGACGGTTTAAGGCATCGGACAAGCTCACAATCGCTGAGGTCCTCGCCTCCCCTATGGAACACCGCACCTAAAGACCTCGCGTAAGTGGTGGTTACTTGCGACGGCGATTTCGTCGCTGATCCCCTACGCCGTCGGCGCAGCTTATGTCGCAGCAGTCGCAAGCGCGCCATACAGGACTGACTGGCTTTATTGGGGTCGGCTGGATGCGGTCGTGACAATGCTCGTTTCCGCGGCTGGCCTCATAGCTTCAGGAACGAATCTCCTCGCTGGCGTTTATCGATAGCGTCGTTGGCTGTCGACCTTAGACCGATCCCCTGCCAGTGGGTCGATCGTCTGCAAGTTAGCGTCTGCAAATGATCGCAGTTGGGCCGGCTGCGGCCAATGTGCTTCGAATCACATCTGATTGAGGGAAGACCAAGACAGTAAGTCAGACGGTCGCCGAGCGACCTCAGCGCTTCCGCGCCAAGAGGGCCTGTCTTCCCGACAGGCATGGTCTCCTGGGGGTGAGAGGGCAGAGTTGCCGGAATTAAGAGCCAGTTCTGAGTTAATCTGGGATGCCAATCGGCGAGGGGCGTCGATATGTTGGGTAGAACACTTGGCCGAGAATGAATGCTAGCAGTTCTCGCCGATGTAGCCCGCATTATCGCGGTGCGCTACGGCGGTCTTCCGCGAAGGGCAGCTCTCGAGAAAACAGTACTCAGAACGTAGGCAGGAGGACTAACGAGTAGCTCTGAGCGTCACGGTTTCCGCGATGCCCAACACTATTGCGTAGGTCGCAAAGAGAAGCGCGCCGTATCGGCCCCCGGATTCCACATGCAGGCTTGGCATATAAGTTGTTAGATTTGTCAGCAATACGGCCTCCCCAATCATTCCCGGTATGGCCAGTAGTAGCATCGCCGTCGCCCAGTCAGATGAAGGGATGTGTCGCCGCCTCAGGATCGCAATGCAAACGAGGGCTGAAAAGACAGGCGACAGCGCGAAACTGCTCCAGTAGCGCAAGCTCGTGGTCTCGAGTACTCGCGAACCCACATATGCATAGTAAACGGTGCCGAGGATCCAAATAACCAGCCCCAGCACACTCAAATAGACGATGTCGCGGCTCTTCACGTTATCCCCTGCATTTATGATGTACCATTTGATACATCAGATAATGTACCATGTGGTACATCACGACGTAATGCCTACCAAAGAGACCAAAGCCCACCAAGAGCAACTTATTGATCGTTGTCTCGCTGCGTTCATCGAGCTTGGCACGCTCGACGTCAGTCTGGACCAATTGGCGATCCGCGTTCGCAAGAGCAAGCGCATGCTGGTCCACTATTTCGGAGGGCGCGAGGCCATCGAAGAAAAAGCCATGAATCGGCTCGAAGAGAAGCTGCGCGCGCAATTCGCACCTGCTAACTTCCCCGTGGGCACCTCACCGGAAACCGTTGTGAAGGCGCTTTGGGACCTTACGACAGCCCCAGAGAGCAGGGGCGTCCTGCTGCTGACGATGGATCTTTCACGACGCGCGTGGAATGGATCAGCACGTGCACAGAAATTTTATGCTGAACAACAGCGCCTGTGGGTTCGGCTGCTAATGAACTTCATCAATGACCAGCCCAAGGTCGAAGAGCTGCTGCAATTGTTTCAAGGTGCGGTGCTGGCTTACCTGGTCACGGGAAATCGTGACCCTGGAAAACGTGCCTTGCTAGGAATACTCCGACATCGCAAGTCAGGCCACATTGGTCCGGCAAGAAAAGGTAAGTGAGCAGCCGCGATTTCGCAGTGGCGAATGTCTCGCAGTGGCCTATTCTGTTGAAAAACTCCGTGCGGTGATTTGACCGTAAAATTAAAAGACTAGTCAGACTCGCCAGGCGTGGGGAGCTTGGACTTGTCGGAACCTCTGCTAGGGCGTCATTCCACGAGGTGAAGCGAAGCATATTTCGCCAAAAGAGCTTTGGGGTCGAAGAGCTGCGTCGCACTGATGTTTGGCATGCCTTCGAGTCGACGGGCGACGATTGGCCATGCCATGCGTAGTGCTTGGATTCGGGCTTGTCCTCGAGCGGCGAATATCGGCCGCGGCTTCGTCTGCAGCTGATTATCCGTGAGCCGAAGAAAGCAGACAGGTCAATGCCAAGTTATTTTTCGCAACCCTCGACCGAACCGCTTCTAACTAGTTCTGCGAGAGTATCGGCTGCCGCGGCATCTGCTGCCCAAGATCGCGCTTCAGGGGCATTGGCGGAATCGGCGCCGCTACATCTTGGAGGTGGAGAGCCCTTCGGCAAAGGTAGCTGAGCCGGATAAATTTCGCTGTTCTGGCGTCCCGTTCCGGCAAGGAATGTCGCTGCGCCTTGAGCCACACTTTAAATTCATCATTGGCGCAGAGGATAGCGAGGATCTCAGGCTGCGATTGGGACTTTGCGTCGGGAAGCGCCGGGGTAGTATTCATATTCTGCGATGACTCGTTTAGCCACGAGGGCGCCGCTGGATCGATATATTGCGTCGTCGTATCTGCGGGACAGGGTGCGTCGGTGTAAGTGATGCTGCCATCCTGGGCAGTGCATTTATAAATGGCCGCTGAACTTAGCGATGGGATCAGGATAAGAGCGAGAAACGCAGTTGCACGAGTAATCGTGCTCCGTTGCGTTCGAGCGGCAAGGCTGCCCACAGCCCGGATATCCCGCATCGAGAAGATGTCGATGTCACCTACTTCTGTCCTTTTTTTTGACCAGTGAGGTCGCTCGAAGTGAGTACAGCTTGGCGGCGGCGCCGACTCAACTGGCAGGGCCCCGGAAGTCAGCATTCGCGGCCGCTTTCACTAAACCGGTATCGTAACTTTGGTTTGCGCAGCTGATCGTCGATATGCATAAATGCATCCGTAATTGTTAAAAAACTGCACGTCGGCCTGATTGAAGGATAATCTCCGAGTGCATGCTAAAACAGCCTTTGGTTTCACCCAATCGCTATAGGAAACGTCCTATGCAGCGGCGCTGCGGCTGCGTTGCCTGGTCGTGCAATTGACGTGGTTTGCAACGTCGCTGAACTCAACCGCAGCAATCGGCAACTTTGCGACGGTCGAGCGTGCGAAATCATGTCAACCAAGCGGCCGCTCGTCTCATGGCGCGCTTCCCCTTTGCGGACAGCGGCACTTCACAGACTGAGCCGGCGCATAATCAGGCGCGTCCGATGATCGGGACTCTCAGGTCTTGCCAAAGGATAGCCTGGGGATGGGAGCGGCCGGATTGGCCACTACTTGATGTTCGGACTACGAGTATCCCCGGAACAAAGCGGCCATTCAGGGAATAGGCGCCAATTGTCTTGCCAAGTTACTAATTGGCCGCTTCCTCGGGCCAGGGTTGAGTCCATCAACTGAACGCGGGGAACGCAGGTCCTGTTGGCGATCGCGTAATATTTACACAATCGTGCCGGTCATCTATACAGGCGTTCTGTGAAGACAACTATGAGAACACTCGCTGCCGCAGTCTCGCTTTGGCTGTTGGGGATGCTGAGCGTTGCGAGAGCCGCTCCGGGTGACGAGATCTACGCGCGGCTGGGTCAACTGGTAACCGCTCAGGGAACCCGGCTGAATTTCTACTGCATGGGACGAGGCTCCCCCACCGTTGTGTTCGATTCGGGCTGGGGCGACTGGGCACCCGTGTGGACGATCGTGCAGCCGGAGGTCGCGAAGTTGACACGCGCCTGCAGCTACGATCGCGCCGGCGCCGGCTTCAGTGATCCGGGCCCCATGCCCCGCACGAGTGTGCGGATCGCGGCCGAGCTCCGCAGCGCGCTTCACAACGCCGGTATCCAGGGACCTTATATCCTGGTCGGGAACGCTTTCGGCGGTGATAACGTACGCACCTTTGCAGCGCGCTTCCCGGCAGAGGTGGCAGCCCTGGTGCTTGTAGAAGCCGATGTCGTCAGCAGCCCGGAAGAGCAGCGGGGGCACGCCAAACTAGTAGCTTCAATGCGCGAATGCCGCGACGCGATCGCCTCTGGCAAACCGCTGCCCCAACTACCCACTCGTCCCGGTGGCCCCGCTCGCACTTGTGCACAGGATTTCTTCTTCCGGGGCTTGCCGGAGCCGATGTGGTCGCCGGAGCTCAATGCCAAGCTGCTGGAACTTGCGCAGACCAAAGTCGCTATGTATGACAGCTACATCTCGGAGATGGAGCAAGTGCCGGTGGATGAGACGTACCTTCAGCAGCACAGTCGCTCGCTGGGCTCGCGCCCCATCCGTGTGCTCTCGACCGGTAAGCATGGCGTCCACTCGCTCGATCTGACGCGTCCGCTCGATCCTGAGCAGCAAAAATATCAGCAAGAGGTCGCGCGCGAACAGGCAAGGTGGCTCGAGCTGTCTTCGAACGCAAAGCAGTTGTTCTCCGACAAGAGCTCAGAGTACATCCCGTTCGATCAGCCAAGTTTCGTCGTCGATGCCATCCGTGACGCGTACACCCAGAGCAAGTAAAACGGGATACCGGGTCGACATGCTGGACACTGGGGGGGGTCGGCCTTGACGTTCGGGGAAGTTATCGGGAATTTGCGCCGATATGACAAGGCCCCAGTGGGCGGCCAAGCTCCTGCCATTTTCGTAGCTGGATCCTGGGATCCTTCGTCTGAAGCAATCGTCGAGTGGTCTGACGCAAAGGGTGGAGTGCCGTTTGGTCGAAGACCCATATTGTTCTATCTCACGACGGTAAAGGCAGCGCTTAGAGTTCTCGGATCCGAATACGATGATCGGGTGGCCAACGGTGAAGCAGAAGCAATGTGCCGGAAGCTGGCGTACCACGTTACCGAGATGAATGCGCAGCGGGTAAGGCACGACGTAGAGCCAACGAACATCGATGGGTTAGACCAGGAATTCTTGAGAATTGGGCCCAATCATGCGAGCAATACCAAGGGCTTTACAATTTATCTTTCACCCGGCTGGTGGATTGGATTACGTAAAGGCTGGTGACGTCATGAGGGTAGACACCGAGTTGTTTGTGAAGCCTCTGAGAATTGCAATCTACCGTGAGAGTAGAAGCCTCAAAGCGCTAGATGGCTCGCGTGCAGATGAGATTATAACTGACGTAGTTCGTGCGATGGCCTTCTTGGGTCATGCGACCGAGGTCGTGTGAACTGATCTGATGCCGCAAAGCCGCCGGTCGCAACTGACCGTAGAGGGTCGCAACCCGCGGTTCATTCGGAGGGAGGCAAGCGCGATCGACTTACGGCCGAATTCAGGAATCACCCCATCTGTCGACCCGACAATACGCCCGAATTGTTGATTCCAGGGTTCAACTATTTTGGTTGGACACAACGAGCTACGGCACGCATACGCCACGGCGACCAAGCTTGAGAGTACGGTCCGGTATCTCGGAACCGAAGTGGATGACGCGCTTGAAATGGCGGAGCAAACTGACGTTTGATGACGCGGCGCCGGTCGGGGGCGCGGGTCGCCGACCGGCCTTCTCGAGACACTCGGGCAAGTGAAGCGCTTGGCGCAAACCCGCAGTTCGTGAAATGATCTAGGCTCTGAACAATAGGCACCCATCGCTGGTGGAATCAATTTGCTGGGAACGCTTCCATGATCGCTAGTTTCAAGACCATGTTTCAGCGAAACGCTAAATACGAAGACGTCCGCCCGATAAATATTTACCTATTGCGACTGGTATTTATCTTGATGTTCTTCGTGCTGGGCAAGACTGCGTGGACACATATACTCACCCATAGAGGCTCATGGGAGCCGGACGATGCCATTGCATGGTGTGTTTGGGCAGCCTTTGCCACGTTGGGCGGGCTGGGCATCTTCCGTCCACTGACGATGCTGCCGATTCTGCTTTTGGAGATATTTTACAAAGTGCTGTGGCTTGCCATTGTCGCGTATCCGCTCTGGGCGACCGATAAATTGGCGGGTTCATCGGCGGAAGGCACCACCTCGGGCTTCGTGTGGGTGATTTTGCCTGTTATCGCCGTTCCTTGGGGGTACGTGCTTACGAAATACTTCTATCGGCCCGGAAGGTAGTTTAAACGCCCGCCGGTTGGGCAGTCGCAACACCCATTCTCTCGTTCCACTTGGCGACATTGACGCCTTTGATCAACAACCATAGGCAATAGGATAGCTCACCCAGCGGCAGCCGCCTCAAAGCCGACATTGGCCACGGACCGTTTCGGGTCGAAGGACTAAACCCCTCGCGCGGGTAGGGGTGACTTTGGCGTGTTCGTCTTCGATAGATCAAGGAGGAAACCGGTGGCTTTCAGAATAATTCAGTGGTTCACCGCGATTGTCGCGTTGCCGGCCTACGCAAACGCGTTCGGAGATACACTGCCATGTCGAGACTACTCCTCGCCGGTTCCGCAGCAGGTACCCCACCTGTTCAACAATTTGATCGTTGCCGCTTTGGATCAGCCGACAATCAGAGCGATCGACGCTTATGCAACGAAGATGCGTTGGCAAAAAGCCGGACAGGGTTGGATCATGCCCTATGCGAATTGCGGCCCACAATTCACGCCTGGTATCGAAACGATTGGCGGCGATGCCGGCAACGATATGATATTCGTGATGGTCACGTTGGATTTCGATCCGTTTCCGATAGTTGAGACGTTAGGCAGGACATTTAGCCTACGGGAGGAGGCCGGAGGGACGGACCAAAAATCCCAAACCGACAAATATACGGTCTCCTATCAGGGCCGCGTGGTCGGCCAAGTGTGGCTGGAGCACTCGACCGACCTCGATCATGATACGAGCGGCACGGCGGTTTTTTATTCCAGCAAGAAAGTTCACAAGATGCAGACCAAAATGAAAGTCGCGATGCCGTGAGCGGCACTCTGAGCATCGATATGAGCTGCCAGCTCACGGCGGAATGCCGCGCATGGTAGGCCCGCGCCGGAGAATGTTGAGCGCATCGATGCTATCGGGGCTTGTCTGCGATAATCACGGAGACACCAATCGGCGCCGCTGAGGACCGCTCGATTGATGATCCGGCTGCGCCCCGATGATCAGGGACATTCGCGGCTGGCGCGGCTACCTCAACCCATTGGAGTGGTCTTCACGTAATCCACCAGCTGTTCAAGTACTTTGCCCCAGCCCCGCGTAAAGCCCATCTTCTCGTGCGCGGCGGCGTGCTCTTTGGTGGCATGGATAGCCGTAGCCGTGTACTTACAGCCTCCGTTGCCGTGCGGTTCGAACGTCAGCACTGCGGTAAAGAACCGCGGAGCGGAGGCAGGGTCGTGCGGGCGGTAACCGGGCCCCAGCGCAGAGGTCCAGACGAGCTTGCGGTTTGGCACAACCTCCAAGTAGCAGCCGGGCATTGCCGGCAGCTTGTTGCCATCGGCGTCCGCCATTTGCGCGAAGAATTTGCCGCCAGGCTTCAAGTCGATTTCGCACTCGATGGTGCGGTAGGGTTTGGGGCAGAACCACGGCATCAAATGCTTCGGTGTAGTCCAGGCTTTGAACACCAGCTCCGGTGATACGTCCACAACGCGTTCCAACACCAAGTCCAACCCATCATTCATCGTCGTTCTCCTTCATCGTAAGCACATAGGCGTCCAACTGATCCAAGCGACGCTCCCAGAGTTTCCGTCGATCGAGAATCCAGTCTTCCGCTTCCTGCAGGCGTTTTGGGGCGAGTTGGTACGTCCGAACGCGACCAGATTTCTTGGATTTCACCAACCCGAACTTCTCAAGCATGCTTAGGTGCTGCGTGAAAGACGGCAGTGCCATGTCAAAAGGCCTTGCCAGCTCGAGCGTCGTGGCGGCCCCACCGCTTAGGCGCTGCAGCACCGCCCGGCGTGTCGGATCCGCCAACGCCTGAAAGACTTGATCCAGTTTCACCACATAGTTAGGCATATACCTTACTATATCGGTTGAGAACACTTAGGGCAAGAGCTAAGTGTTCGCATGCTTGCTGATGGCCACAGAGTTGAATCGCCGTCCTGCGATGGGTTCTCCTGGAGGGGACGTAGACCACGGACGACTATGGGGTCGACTCCGAAAGTTTCCGTTGGGCGTTGAGGCACCGGCCGCGCGTCAAATACGGATGCTGTTGGAAATTACTCTGCCGCTGGTTGCCTCGACACTGCTGCGGAGGCTCCGCGATGTAGCCGGTAGATGCCGGCCGCCCACTTCGCGGCCGGATGCTGCAGAAACGCGGCGCGGTATTCCTGCAGATACGGTGGTAGCTCCACGGCTAAGGGGTACTGGATCTCGGGAGGCTGCAGCAGCGCGCCCAGCATCGCTGCCGCCGTAAGGTCGGCGACTGTGAACGCATAGCCGTTAAGATACGCTCGGCCTTGTCGCTCCTGCTCAATCCTCTCGAGCGCGGCGTTGACGGTGGCGCGATCGGTGTCGAGCTTCGCGTCGCTGATCTTGTGACGAAAGCGGTAGTACGCCGGGAAGATCCGCACCAGCGGTCGCAGCGTCTGGTAGGCCTTGGGAGGCATGCCGGTAGTCAGCACGCGCAGTGCGACATCCGGATCGTGCCGGAACAAGGGTGTGACGATGGCTGCGCGCAAAGCGGGGCCGAGTTGCTGGTCGAAATAGTCTTCCAGAGCAAGCGCGCGCTGCCGCGCGGCGACATCAGCGGGATAAAGCGGCGGCTCGGGATAGCGCTCTTCGAGCGCGGCGATGATGTGGGTCGAGTCGCCGATTGCCCGGCCGGCCAAGAACAGGATCGGCAGGGTGCCACGCCCGGTCGCGCGCCAGGCGCGGATCAGGTAGTCAGGGCCAAGCACCTGACGGTGGTGCGCGATGCGTTTGTAGTCGAGGGTCCAGCGGACCTTCTCGCTGTAGTGCGAGAGCGGGATGTGCCATAACAGGGGCGTGTCCATGGTTGCCTCCGGTTCTCACTTTTATCACAGGGGCGTGGTCTGTTCATCTTGGGAAGGCGATATCCGGGATGATGACCGCAGAAGCCGATCGGTCGGCTCTGTTTCAGCGATTTCTCCAGCCTGTTGACCTTGATATGCTGATCGGCAGCGGTCCGCTCAATAACTGATAGGGCACACATGGAGATCACGGTCAGGCGGCTAGGCCAAGGCGATGAATCGACTCTCGTCGACATCGTGCACCGCGACAAAGCACGCTCTATCAGGCTCGCATACGCCGCTCAGCTCTTGGCAAACCCGCTAAACTTTCTTGTGGTTGCAGAACACAAACAACATCCCGTCGGGTTCGTTTGGGGTTACCTGCTTCAGCGTCTTGATCGAGAAAAGCATCAATTTTTCGTGTATGAGGTTGATGTTTCACCCGACGCAAGAAGGCAGGGCGTAGGAACTTCGCTGATGAACTTTATCGCTGTCTATACAAAAGAACACAGCCTAATGGAAGCTTTTGTTCTCGCTGATTCTGAAAACGTGGCTGCTCATGGTCTCTACGAAAGTACAGGCGCGACAAAGGCAGAGGACATCTCCTTTGTGTTTTTGTATGACGGCGGTGCACCTTAACTCGTGGGGCATGAGAGGAGCCTTCACTTTGCATCTTGCATTATGGGTCATCGGTGGGCGGCGGGTACGGGTCGTGACTTTCGATGCCGACGGTCCCGGGTTCGCAGGTTTGCCGAATAAAACGTGCCGCATCAATCATCACTATCGACTATGGAGGCAGTACTTATGGGATCGATTGCAGTAGCATGCTACAAGCCAAGACCCGGCTGTGAGGAGGCGTTGCTTGGACTTGTTCGAAACCATCTGCCGCCGCTACGCGCCCAAGGCCTCGTAACCGATCGCACTTCGATCGTAATGCGTGCCGCGAATGGGACGATTGTCGAGGTCTTCGAGTGGGTTTCTCAGGAAGCGATCGCTGGGGCGCATAAGAATCCAGCTGTTCTCGATCTATGGAAACGATTCGAGGCGGTGTGTTGGTATGAGACTCCGACCAACCTGCCGGAGTTTCAGAATATGTTCGCGCATTTCGAGCCAATCTGAGCGGCTTCCTGCGCCGCGCGGAGATCCATGATGATCACCACAGTTCAATGTTCTTGCGGTGCTGTGGAGATTCAGATTACCGGTAAAACAATGATGCAGTACCTCTGTCATTGCGACGACTGCCAAGCCGTACATGGCAAAGCTTATCCATGCAGCTTGTACCCGGCAGCGGCTGTTTCAGTAGTGCGCGGAGAGACCGATGTCTTCCGTCTCAAGACTACTCCTCGTACCAGGTGCAAACGGTGCGGAACATATATCTTCGCTGAGGTGCCAGGATTCGATGTGCGTGGCGTAAACGCTGATCTGTTGCCTGGAGGAATGTTCAAACCGGAGTTTCATATTCAATGTCGGTACGCCGCGGCTCCAATACAAGATGACCTACCACACTACAAAGGCACCCCTGCGCGTTTCCGTGGCTCGGATGAACTGATGCAGTGGTGAGGGTACACGGTCCTATGAAGCTGCGGGAACCAGGCAAATACGAGTGATCTCAGGGGGCACGCCGAATCGATTCGGCGGGCCCCAGTAGCCTGTGCCCCGGCTGACATACACCCACAGGTTCTTGAACCGATGCAGTCCGCTGGTGAAAGGTTGGAATAAAGGCACGAACAGGTTCCAAGGCCAGAATTGTCCACCGTGGGTATGCCCTGAAATTTGCAGATCAAAGCCCGTGTCGGCGGCGTCCGTCGCAGAGCTGGGCTGGTGCGCAAGCAGAATTTTTGCACCGGCACCCGACGGCGCTCCACGCAAGGCGGCCGAGGGATCACTGCGCTGCGCGGCGTCGAAGTGATGTGCGCTTAAGTCCGTCACACCGGCCAGCACCAGTGATGCGCCGTTGTGCTGCAAAACCACATGCTCGTTCTTGAGTACCTGCAATCCTAAGCGCCGGATTTCCTCGGTCCACGCGCGTTCACCGGAGTAATACTCATGATTGCCGGTCACGAAAAAAACTCCGTGGCGCGCCGCGAGGCCGGCCAATGGTGCCGTGTGAGCCGACAATTGCTGCACGGACCCGTCGACTAGATCTCCGGTTACCGCGATGACATCCGCTTGCAGCTCATTGACCCGACGAACAATGCCCTCCACAAATCCGCGTTTGATGGTTGGACCGACATGCACGTCGCTAATCTGAGCGATCGAGAAGCCGTTTAACGCCTGCGGCAGGTCGCGGATGGGAATCGTGATGTCGAACACTCGAGGTGTGCGGCGCGCGATGATCAAACCCGCGAGCGTGACGAACAGAGCCAAAGCCAGCGTCCATATCGCACTGGAGGCGATCCATGCATCGGCTTGTTGGCTGGACAGTATCAAACGTGCGCCGAGCAGAACGATGTCGCGCAGCACGGTGAGAATGAACAACGTGGAGAAAAATCCCATCGCCGTCAGGCCCACCCAAGCCAGACGGTCCGCCAGCTTCTGATTCTGCATCTTCCCAGTACGCACGGAGCGCGGAATCAAAATGCAGCAGGCGATGAGTAGCGCAATACCGGCTAGCACCCAGCCACTGCCGATGGACATGGCCGATAACAGCCGGCAGCCGATATAGCCGGGCAGCGAGAGGAGCAGCCAGAGGGGACTTAGGAATAGTCGGCGCATGATTCAGATCGGCACGTCAATGCAACAGCGTTGGGGCGGCCTGACGCTGTTTCAAGGAGGGCCCGTCAGTGACAGCGCCTTCAGTGCGGTTTTTGGAACTTCAAGACGAAATTATCGGCCTCGCCGACGGCGATGTACTTGGCGCGGTCCTTTTCTCCCTGCGACAAGCTGGGCGGAAGCGTCCAAACACCATCGACCCAATCCTTGGTGTCGCGGGGATTTGCGTTGATCTCGGATGAACCTAGGAGGATAAATCCCGCCTTCTTTGCCAGTGCGATCGCGTAGTCCTGACGCACATAGCCGTTCTTGGCCTTAGGATCTTGTGGCACGTCGTTTCGTCCGCGATGTTCCTCGATGCCGAGAATGCCGCCAGGTTTGAGCGCCGTGAAGCACGCAGCCAGTGCTTGGTCGGCATAACCATCGTCCATCCAATTGTGAAGATTGCGAAACGTCAACACGAGATCAGCAGACCCCGGCGGTGCAATTTCGAAATGGCCGGCGCCGAGAACAGTCTCCTGAAAGTGGCCACTATTCTGCGCACCCAGGCGCGCCTTGAGCCGCGCAGCCTGGGTATCCCCTTCGGCACTGCCGGACGGGGGTAATGCAATGATGTAGTGTCCGCTAGACGCAAGATAGGGCGCCAGAATCTCGGTCCAGTAGCCCCCGCCTGGCCACAACTCGACCACACTCATCTTTGGGGTAAGTCCAAAAAAAGTCAGCTCCTCGACGGGGTGGCGCACCTTGTCGCGGGCAACGGCGGAGGGACTGCGAGTTGGACTTGCGACAGCAGCGGCGAGCGCGGCATCGGCGGAAGCGGCAGAAGCGGCAGATTCGGCCGCACAGCCCATGACAGTAATGAGCCCGACGGCGCACAACAAGCGAACGCGCAGATTTAGCATAGTTGGCCTCTTAAGACTTAAGGCGGGGGTTTATCCCCGGTAAATGGCACCGCTGTGGCGCCGGTCACCGTACCAATCGTGGCCCGGTCGCTCACGTACAACCGCACCTTGCGCTCGAAACGCAATTCGCCCTGCACGATCGCGCCGGGGCCGATGACGATCACGGGATCCTCGCTGAAAAATAGTCCCCCGGAACTCTTTTCCACCAGAATTCCGCCTTCCACGCGGGAAGTTCCCATGATGTCCATGCTGCCGTTGACAGTTTTGATGCCGCCCGCGACGTGAGCAGCAGTCAGGCTAATTTTGCCGTTGACATTGGTCAGCGCGCCTAGGACCTCGGCACCATCGCCCAAGTTAAGATCGCCATTCACGGAGGCGACGTTGCCCGACGCGTGAGCGCCGGCACCTAGGGAGATCGCGCCGTTGACGGTTGCCAACGATGCCGCGCTGGAATGTGCGCCCAGGTGGATGCTGCCATTGACTGTGCCGGCAGCGCTGACAGTGGCGTTATCGTCGACGTGGATGGAACCATTGACAGTCCTTGCATCGGCCGCAGGTTTACCGGCGGGGACATGCACGGAGCCGTTTACTTTGTTCGAATCATCGGAGTCGAATGAGCCATCGCATCCCGATAAAGCGAGAATAACCGCAAACGCGGCGAGGACCTTGCAGCCGCCCATTCGCACGTCGCTCATTTTCGCTCCCCTCCAAAGGCCGAGATTAGGCTTACTGTACCTGAAACATCGGGTCGAACTATAGAGTGTCCAGAACGGCCGATCCAGCGGCGGCCCTCTGCGATGCGTAGATTCTGCGCACCGAGTCCATCGTATCGGCATCTTCGGCTCGTTTGTCCTTACGGTAGCGCTTGACCCGTGCGAGCCGCAATGCGAGGCCCCCCGGGTAGCGAACGCTGGCCTGCAAGTCGCTGAAGGCAATCTCTACCACGAGTTCTGGCCGAACGTACACGGTCCACTGGTCGCGGCGCGATTCCCGCGCGAGAAACTCTTGGGTTTGCCAGTCGAGCACGGCGTCCGTGAGGCCTTTGAATGTCTTTCCGAGCATGACGTATTCGCCACTGGACGGGTCCAGCGCACCCAGATGCAGATTTGAAAGTTTCCCTGTACGTCGGCCGTGGCCCCATTCGGCGGCCAAGACGACGAGATCGAGCGTGTGCACGCGTTTGATCTTGAGCCAGCTCGCGCCGCGATTACCGGCTTCATAGCTCGCATCCAGCGACTTTGCCATCACACCTTCGTGACCTGCCGCGATTGCGGCTTCGTAAAAGGCGCGCGCCTGCGGTTCGGACGAGGTCACCAACCGAGGCATCTGCATCTTCAACGGAACGTTCTTGGCGAGAGCTTCGATTCGTTCGCGCGCGGCTCGATTCACCAGGATCTGTCCGCCGGCCAATAGACAGTCAAAGAAGAATGCGGCGATCGGCAGATCGGCCTGCGCCGTCGACACGTTGAGTTTGCGCCCGAAACGCCGCATCGTGATTTGGAAGGGATGCGGTCGTCCTGCTGCATCGAATGCGATGGCCTCGCCGTCGAGCACCAGCGGGCTTGTGGAAAAGGCGCGCACTGCGTCAGCGATTTCGGGCACGGCGGCGGTGACATCGTTCAAGTTGCGCGTGTAAATGCGCACATCATCTCCCGCCTTGTGTGCCTGAATGCGGGCGCCATCCATTTTCCACTCGAACGCCACTTCGCCGTGAAGCTGTCCCATCACATCGGCCACATCCGCTGCCGTCTGCGCCAGCATCGGCGATACCGGGGAGAATACTTCGAGCTGAAATCGAGATAACGATTCCGACCCCTCGAGCAGCGCCACGCGCGCAACCGCGCCCAAACTCTTGGAATACATCGCCGCGCGGCGAACTTGATCGGTGGGCAGATCCGCGGCCGCGGCGATCGCATCCACCATCACCCCGGCGAGCGCACCCTGCCGCAGCTCGCCTGCCAGCAGGTGGAGCAGGAAGCTCTGCTCGGCGGACGTCGCGCCTCCGAACAAAACTTGGAGTGCTTGCGCGCGGCGCGCGGCCGATCCTGCGCCGCGGATCGAGGGGATTTCCGACAGAGCGCGATCGGTTTGAATGATCGAGAGCGCCGCGGCAGAGGCCGGCGTACTTGACGCGGCTGCCTTCAGGGTCGAGTAGCCAAGGCCAATGCGTCCTTGCGCAATCTCTCCGGACAGGTAGTGCACAGCCGTGCCAATTTCATCTGCGGCTAGCGTCTTGAGGAACGAAGCAAGTTCCCTCACCTTGGCTAGGCGAGCAGCAGAGGCTTTCACGCGCTCGGAAGTCGCGACAAGATCGGCGAGGAGGGTCATCCCGCGATCTTACACGCGCTGCGCGGCTCCAATTCATATGCGGGCGGGACTGAGGTGTTTGCGGGCTGCACTCTGCAGCGACTGATGCTCAAACCCTTGGCTATCTGCTAACATTGAATCTGCAATTGGAAGGGATGTCGCCGTGCGCTGGTACCACTACATCGCCTACTTCTTGGGGGGCGCATTCCCCAGATTACTCGCCCGCTTCCACATCCATATGCATGCCGCCCCATTGCTGTTGCTCATTGGGATAGACATGAGTCATCCACTCCAAGACCACGGGGATCCATAACCCCTGCGCTGCGGCGCATTCTTCTTCGGTGTGGATACTGCCTTGCGGCCCGAAACGGGCATTCGGGCCGAATTGCTCGCTCTTCGGTAAGGATTTCGGACCACCGCAGAAATCGACATGTCGATGCCAGGTTGCGACGCTCAAGGGTGCAATCGCGTTCAGCTGCTCGGGTGTAGCGTCGGTTGGCGCGATGTACATGACGCCGACGGGTTTCAGTCCGTCGGCTGTTCGCTTGTAGAGAATCGAGCTGGGTCTGCTGTAATCGATATGTTGCTGCTCGAGTCGACGACGGCGGTAGTTGGTGTAGTGGATCTCTTCGCCGATTCGGCCGGTCGGGAAGAAAGGTTTATAGCCGTCATGCACCGCTGTCTTAACGTCGCGGTACTGGGACAACACACCAGCTGCGGCAGCGAGGATCTGGTTAGCGCGTTCTGTATCGCCGTGCGCCGGTTCGGCCTTCAGTGACATCTGCATATGCCCCATCTTCATGGATGGGACGGGTGTCTCGTCATTGGTGCCGCTGTAGTGCTTCAAGATACGTTCCCACAGCGGAAAGTCCTGCGAGGAAGCGATGGCGGCGCAGGCGGATAATGTGACAACAAAGAATATCTTTTTGATCATTCAATTGAAGGAAACGTTGCAATGGGTCGGAGGTTGACGGCGAGCGTACTAGGTTCCGCGGCTGGGCTAAATGGGGAGATCATGTCGAATATTGGGTGCGCTGCGCGGCCGTAAAGCAAGATTTGTGGCTCAACGAGGCGTCCATAAAGTCGTCGAGCAAATCATGAAAAGCAACGACGAGAATTGCCTAAAAGTATACACGCGGGTTGCCGGCTGTTTCACTGCTGATCATCATTTTGAGCAGCCTACCGAGCAATAATCTAGTCGTACCGGGAGACGCGGCGGCGACTACTCAAGGCGGGGCGACCATGATCAGACCGATCTTATTTGGGTTCGGCGCAGCCACGCACAGCTATTCACATCGAACCGGCAGCGTTCATGAATGCCGGCACGGGCCGGGCGGCCGCTCGCAACCAGTTTGCCATGGCACTGACAACGCAGCGCACCGCAGGTCGCTGCGTCATGCGATCGCGCCACTCCAGGAGCTTCGGCGTCGCCGCAGTTACGGGTGCACTTTGGCGCTCCCCAAAAAGAGAGGCCATGTAGAAGGAGATATCAGCGAATGAATAGCTGCCCGCAAGCCACGGTCTTGCGGCCAGCAGCTTCTCCATTTCACCGTAATAGGCAGTGGCCGCTTCGATGCTCGATACCGCGGGAGCATCGCTCAGATTCTTCTGCAAACCCATGAGGCGAATAATGTGCGGAAAATACACCTCATCGGACTGGTGCCCCAAGCGACGCGCGCGCGCACGATCGACGATGTCGCGGGGCCACAGCGCCGGCGTCGGCTGGAGATCTTCTAGATATTCGAAAATCAGTGTCGAATCGAAAATCTCCAGATTGCCATGCACCAACACAGGCACCTGACCTTTCGGGTTGACACGCAGCACCTCAGGGTGCTTAGGGCTATAGCCGAGATCAGAGTCATACGCCACCATGATTAGCTCGAAATCCAGGCCCTTCTCAAGCGCGGCGATTTGCGCCTTGGCGCCAAACATACTGAGGGGACCTGAATAAAGCATGAATCGAGCGGGCTGCGGGTGCATCGGTTTGCCTTATAAGTGCGTGGGCGAGGCCGTCGCCTTGTCAATAAGTAACCAATCACCTCCCGGCAGCACTCGCTTGTTGTGTCCACCGTTCAGCATTCACACCGATGAGTATAAGCCAAAGGGTCAACGAACCTTCTCCGACGAGTGCAGGAACCAGAATATAGGGAACGAATAATTGGTCTCCGAGCGGTGGCCAGACGAATGTCAGATAGCCTAAGCCCGCCAGCGCGATGAGGATACCGATAATCCTAGGCAGGAAATTTGACTGGAAAATCAGGTAACCGATCACGAGGCAGTGGATTCCGAAAGGCACCAAGGCGATGCCGTAACCCGTATTGAAAGCGGCCGAGGAATGCGCGCTCTTGAATAGATCCAAGAGATTAAAATAGTTCAGCGAGTTCACGGTCATAACAGCGACAAAGATGAGCCTAAAGACCGCGGCAAGCAAAGAGAGATTCTTGTTGACTGGCTTGAATAAACTATAGAAAAGCAGCGCCACGCCGGTATCGCAGGCCAGGGTGATGATTATCTTGGCAAGCGTGGCGTTCTCCGCGCCGCTCGGAGCTGCAATGAAGATGGTCATGTACAGGATGCCGGCGATTCTGGCTCTAAGTCGCGGTGACGCACTCGCAATCCGCTTGATCATGTCCACTGGGTACCCAACGCAACGGTTAGAGATACTCGCATCAGGGCACTATTTCTCGCAGCACCGCGCCGATTTCAGCGTGGATGACGACATCCGCCTTGCTGTCCATGTCGGTCGGCTCGCGGTTGATAATGGCGAGCGCGGCGCCGTTCGACTTTGCGACCATTGGTAGTACCGCAGCGGGATAGACCACCAGCGACGAGCCAAGCACTATGAACAGGTCGCACTCACGCGACGCGGCCTCGGCACGGCGCATCGCTTCGACGGGCATCGGCTGACCGAACGAGATCGTCGCCGACTTGACGATGCCGCCGCACGCTCGGCAGGCCGGGAGCGTGCCTTGCTCCAGAAACGGGTCGCGCAAGTCTGCCAGCTGATGTCGCAGCCCGCAGATAAGGCACGTGGCATAGCCAGCATTGCCATGAAGCTCGATCACCTGATGCGCGGGCACGCCCGCATCCTGGTGCAGATTATCCACATTCTGCGTGATCACATGGCCGACCTTGCCGGTATCGACCAGACGCGCAATGGCAAAATGACCTTCATTCGGTTTGGCGCCTACCCAGCCGGCCGTCCCGGAAAAGGTCCGCTGCCAAGCCTCGCGCCGCGCGCTTTCGTTGTGCATGAATGCGTCGAAGTCGATCGGTTTCATCCGGCTCCAGACTCCGCCCGGGCTACGGAAATCTGGAATGCCGGATTCAGTCGAGATGCCGGCGCCGGTGAAGACGACGGTTCGCGCCGAACCGGCAAGAAGGGCCGCGAGGCGGGAGATCGCTGACATGGCGGCGTTATGCGGCGTGCCAAGAACGCGGGGCAAGCATACTCCGTTTAATAACTCCAAATTAGCCGACAGCCGGCATGGGGGCATTCTCGCACATCACTTGTGACGATCGGCGGACATTGGAACGTTCTTCGAGGGACCGAAGGAATTGCGTCGGAACCGCACCACCACAATTTGCTTGCTTCGCGGCAGGCTTGAGGGTGTCATAGCGAGCGCCGTTGTTGAACCTGCGCGAGTCGAACTGCCTCCGGGGTGCCGCCTTCGAAGTCATCGCTTGAAGCGAGCAGCATTCGATAACTGCGCAAGTCGTATTCGTTCAGGGCGGCGCTACGATCGGATTCGACGCGCGGGGTGGCGGCGCGCACGCCTGGACTCGCAAAGCGGGATGCTGTTTCGAGAGGGTGACCACGTGGCCCTGCCCCCAAAGGTGGCCGACATGGACAAGTGAAATCGACACCCGTCGACGCATCGTGGTACTCATCAGGGATGACGGCGCGCCACATACGCCTGCGTCTGCACAAAGTCGGCGGGTCGCTGCTCCGTGTAGGGGCTCGTGCCGTAAGGACCCTGATTCTCTTGAGATTGTCCGTAAACCCACCAATCGTAGTAATGGCCCACTTCGTCCGACGTATGCCGCTCAAATTGAAACCACGTCCAGTCATTCGCCCAGCCGAATAGCATCGTGTGAATCAGCGGCCCATCCACGTGAAATTGAGGACCCACTGACCAGTGCGAAGAACGCCTTGTGGCTGCCGATCGAAGTGTTCTCCAATCGTTGTAGCGGGCTGCGCCGTCGTGGACGCGCAGGTGCGCGCCACTGAAAATCTCGCCAGCCCAAGGCCACGCTGCCGCGCTCCCAAAGATGTCTTGCAGGATGTACAGTTCGTCCGCGGTGGCGCGGCCCACGTTACTGAGGGCATCCTGCTTATTGTCATCGTCGAGGTCGGCATTTACTATCAAGTTGGACAGGCTGATCATTCGAATCCCCGCCAACTGCAATAATGATTCTGGACGACCGTACTAATCGAGAATCCGATCGCTCGTTGGTAGCCGGTGACCGCCTCTTGTCCCCACCATCAGTCACGCGCCGCCACAGGGGCATTCAGTGCATTCCGGATCTCTTTAGGCACGGTGTGGGATTTTCAATTCAATTATCCAAACCCCTGCGCTGGAAAGCAAGCGACCGAACGACTTCCAAGCCGCATGGTGATGATGACGTGTGCCGGGAACGATAATACTGTCCCTGACAGTCGTAACAGCTCGGGAGTGTCTCAAGTACTTCAAAGTGTCTCGCGCCGAATACCGCGAATCACAGCGTAACCGAGCGACCGCGCTTCGCCGAACTTCAGTTCGGTAGTAAGCACGTGAGCGTGTTTTGTGCCGCCGAGTTCGCGGGGGCGAAAGAGTGTTTTCACACAGCCTCGACCCGTTGCTGCCCTTGGCCAGCGACCGCTTCCGGGAAGCGAAACTCGAACAGAGGCGATTGCCAGGATTCCCTTTGGAACGCCTATTATTATTCAGGCGTAGCCGCAGATCGCGCCAAACGTGTTGCTGCCAATAGAGATTCGAAGGATGCCGCGAAATGCATTCCGTTCACGGAAGGGCAGTTGTCAGGGTGGCCGTTGGACATTTCTATCTGCGCAGCACACAGTTACGATCTTTGTTTCCCAAGAGTAATCAAGAGGCGGTGCATGAATCCCGCACGACGCGAAATTGTTTGCGGTGCTCTATCCTGCGTGGCTGCATCGTGGGTCGTCGCTCGTGACATCGACGGCAGGCAAACCGCATTCTCTGGAACCTGGTCCGCTTTCGTGGGCTCCGACGATCCACCGACCCGACTGAAGCTTGTCATCAGCGACGATGGGAAAGGAAGTCTGTCCGTGATCGATCAGGGCGAACTCTCGATAGGCCAACTGGATGCCTCATCGCCGCGGCTCCGGTTCGAAATCGAAAACCCGCCAATTTCGTATCATGGCATGCTGCGCGGGTCCGATCGCATCGTCGGTGTCTGCCATCGCGGCAGTCAGAATATTCCGCTCGATTTTGTCCGCGGTGATCTGTACACGGAACCCCCGGAAGTCGTGTTCCCAGATGCGCCGCTCACAGCAACGCGGCTGCATGAACTGCGCCTCATGGCCCGCGCTCCCGCGATGGGGGTCGGCTGGCAGTTTGCGGGAAAGAAAGCGCATATCTTCGTCGATGGTCGCAGAGCCGTCGATCGCTCGCTCGCAGTGGAGCCGTCAGACCAGTGGCATCTCGGTTCGGTCACAAAATCAATCACCGCAACACTGGTCGCGCGCCTGATCGATGCGGGCGCGCTGAGCTGGCATTCGACAGTCGGCGAGGTTCTCGGCGCACAAATCAGCGACATGTTGTCCGCCTACCACGATGTTACCGCGCTGCACCTGCTGAGCCATCATGGTGGCTTGCCGCGGGACCGGGAGGGGGAATTCACGGCGCGCGATCTGCACTTATCGCGGCTTGCCTACGCGCGAGAGGCTCTGCAGCAACCACCGAGCGCGCCGATGGGCACGCAGATGAGTTACAGCAATGCCGATTATGTGGTTGTTGCGCTCATGCTTGAAACCCTGCTGGATAAACCCTGGGAAAGACTCATTGCCGATCACGTCTTCACACCGTTGGGCCTCAAGAGCGCGGGCTTTGGCCCCCCTGGATCGCCCGGGCACTTGGACGAACCCATGGGCCACATGGCCGCCGCCACCGGTTTGCGCCCGGTTCGAGCGGATATCCCTGCTGTGATGGCGCCGGCTGGTCGGATACACATGAGTCTTGGCGATCTATTGACCTATCTCAAAGCGCATCGCGACATGCCGACCAATTTCCTGAGTGGAGAATCCTGGACCACTCTGCACACACCACCGTTTGGCGGAGACTACGCGCTCGGGTGGTCCGTGTCTCCGACCGGCGTGCTCAGCCATGGCGGCACCAACGGTAAGTGGAAGGCCGAAGTTCTCGTCGACGGCCCATCCGGCTTGGTATGCGCAAGCGTTGCCAATGTGCTGAACAACAACACGCAGTCGGCACTTCGGCAATTGCTAGCGTCGGCTAGGCTGAGCGCTTGAGGGGCCGGATACGGCGGACTCGCGGCCTCGCATCGCCCTTTTTATATTACGGAGCCGGCCGGCAATGAGCCATGACGACCCCAATCGGACGCACGCCAGAGGCAGCTATCGGAAAGTGAGAAGTGCAATCCTTCCCATATTATCAAGTGTACAAGCCCGCTCTGGCCGATTGTTTTCGCTGTCCTCGAAGTCCGTCTACTCAGACAGCTTGCCCCGGCACGTTGCCATGTTCGGGTTGCTGGACTACCGGGACTGGCCCCATTGTGGGCTCCACAGTCCGCGCACCAAGAGGATGACGCAGAAGAGCGCGGTCACGCCGAGTGCGAGGAGTGTCCAGACGAAGAAGAAGGCTCCGCTGGAATTGGCGATGTTGCTGCCGACGCCGACACGTTAGTCGACCCGAAGGCGAAGTTGGGTCTTCCCGTTACTTGCCGGTCAAAACCGGGCGAAGCGGCCATTCACTGGCCGATCCGGTATTCCACACCGCAAAACTTATGCCCTGTTCAACCAACCGCCGGTAAAGCCTGCTCGCTGCAATCCGCGCACCAGAGTGGGCACTTTGCGGGTGGCGTTCCAGATGATCCCCGTTTTGTAATTCGCGATCATGCCTAGAATCGGCCCCTGATTGTCGCTGAGATAATCACTGTCAACCCAGCCTAAGCGCCCATCAACGCTGCCTGACCTAAGGCTGACATGGGTATCGCGGAAGCTAGGGTTGAACGAATCGAAAAACCCGTACTTGCCGTAAAGCCGCCCACCTTGGAAATTGCGTAAGGCTCGGGTCGCCGGGATGCAAATTTCGGGTGCAAAGGGAATCGAGGCTACCACGGCGGTGGGGGCAAGGGTGCCGTGGTCTTCCTCATCGGGCATGCCCTTCGGCCCATAGGCTGCATAGCCATAAAACTGCGTCGGCGTGCCTTTGAAATTAATGACTAAATCACCTGGTCCATCGCAGGCGGTCAGGCCCCAGATGTCTTTGGAGTAACCATCCCAGCCCATGGGGTTGGCAATGGCATAGTTGCGCTGCGCATAGGTGGCGCGGTGGGAATTCTCGAAATAGTCAAACCCGGCTACGCGCATGGTCGCGTCATAGATGCCGCGATAGTCTACCCACACCGCCGCGTATTGATGTGCAAAGTGCGGCGCAAAGGAGAGGTAGAGGTTCGCACCTTCTCCGCGCCAATATCTTGGGAAGGGCGCAGTCCATGCCTCGTACGCGCCATCCTTGGCCGGGTGAGACGGTGAGCCAAGCGCGAGGAAATAGAGCGCCATGCCCTCGTTATAGCCATCCCAATTTCGCTCAATGAAGCCGCTCTCCGGGGACCAGCCCATCGAGATGCCCTTGCCGCCCTTGCTATTGGCCTGCATCCAATCCCATTCGGTGCGATCCAGCAGACTCTGGGTGAGTGCACGGATTTCTTTTTCCTTCTCATCCTCCTGATCGAACCAGCCTTGCGCAAACGCCATGCCCATTTGCAGCCAGCAGGTATCAACTGTTGAAAGTTCCCAATTTGGCAACCGCAGTCCGGTTTCCATATCGATAAGGTGGTAATAGAAGCCACGATAGCCCGCGGTGCCAGATCGCTGGTCGCCCTGCGGCAATTGCTCAAAGAACCGCAGCGTCCGCAGCGTGATGTCTCGTGCCTGATTGCGGGTGATCCAACCGCGCTCAACTCCAATGGGCCACGCAGTTAGAGCGAAGCCTGTCCCCGTGATGCTGCAAGAGGACGGCGTCGACCAACGATCTGCCATCAGGCCGTTGCTATGGTTCGTACGCTCCCAGTAAAAGTTAAAAGTGCGATGCTCAATATCGGTGAGCAGCCGGGAATCCGAAACACGCGCCGTGATGGCCTTCGCCCATATAGGACTAGAAACGCCGGCGGCAGCAGCGCTGAGGAAACTGCGGCGGGTCAGCATCATCAGTTCTTCCTTTAAATGTGAACAGCTCCCATTGGGTAGTCCACCTTCAATGTTAGCCGAGATGTTCCAAGAGGGACATCGCGCCCCTCGAGATGCGCTCCTGCGTCCGCTTTATGGAAATCGAAGGAGGCGGGGGTAGATGACCGCTTCTGGCCCGGAACCCGCCGTTGCATTCAAACCGTCGCCCAAGCCCGTGTCGACGTCGAGAGAGTGCGAGGAGTGCTTCCGCGTCATTTTGGCGGTCATGGCAGGATTCATCTATCGCTCCATGGCTCAACGAAGACGCGACCTTCCGCGATTCGCTCAACTCGATTCCTAAACCGGGCGGAAGACTAAGATTATAAGTACACCCAACCCAATGCGAATCGCCGTGTATATACCAGCGACTTTAATCGCTTGTTTTCGAGGTGTTCCGCACCAGTAGATAAGCGCAACACTAATCAACACAACCGACAACAACAATATTGCAAGCGACCATACCCAGCCGACAAGGAACCTCGTCAAAGCATACTCGAGTACACCCGTGCCAATCGCTATCGCAAATATTCGCCATCGGTGAGCTTCCACGTCGGTCTCGGAAAATACGGAAACCAGCAATGTAGAGAATGGCTGCAGCAAGTGCCACTACGAACACAAGCGACTCCCCTGCGGTACCTATTAATTAGGCGACAGCACCGCTGCAATGAAATGCGAATATCTAGGCCCTAGATTACCTCAAGCCGCGAACGTCAGCTTGGCGGCCATTATTTCTCAGTACCCACGGGCCGGAGTTTGCCGATTTGAACTAAGGCGGCAGCCGCGGGAGCAATGCGACCCGATGCGGACCTTCGCGAACGGCAGCTTAGCGGCAACCCCCAAGTAGCATTCGTTTACCTACGGGAGCGTCGCAGGCGACTCTTCGCGGCGGGTCAGTGACGGGAAAGGCAACGATTGACAGCGCAACGGGACCTGCAGCCGTTTTTAAGGAGGAAGCATTAAGCGGTTGTACCGCGCCGGTCGAATCGGATTCAAAGGCGTTGATGGTATCGGACTGAACATTCGGCACGAAAAACGTGGTGCCAGAATAGAAAGCGTCACCCGAGGCGGTGGACCCCGCAAACGGAGATCCGGCCACTGCGGTGAGAACACCAGTGACAGAATCCACGCTATACGACGAAATCGTTCCGTCGGTATTGTTCGTTGCGACCAAAAAACCTTCGGAGCTGCCGAGAGAAAATGTGCCGCGCCCGGCCCGAAAGGGCGATCCGGCGATGGGAGTCAGGGATCCATCATCGCCAATGGCAAATGCGGCCACAGCGTCCGCGTTTTTTAAGGCTACGTAGAGAAATATGCCGACGCCACAAAACCCAGCGGGACCGCCGTTGGGAACTGTGGGAAAAGGTGAACCCGGGATAGGTTCGAGCGCACCGCCCGCTTCGATAGTAAATGCAGAGATGCTGCCCTTTGGATCTTCTGTGTTCGCGGCGTACAAAAAATTCGCGTTGCTGACAGTAGATGATGAAATTGCTGCAAGATGCGTTAATCCCAACTCTGCGGTGAAGGGTGAGCCTG
>Ga0302324_100000519_pt1 | contig 102032 bp, 86 predicted proteins | sample Palsa_T0_1_FD_201949 | JGI IMG/M metagenome (GOLD analysis project Ga0302324, IMG submission 201949) | Peat permafrost microbial communities from Stordalen Mire near Abisko, Sweden - Palsa_T0_1 | ecosystem: Environmental > Terrestrial > Soil > Palsa > Peat permafrost | place: Sweden: Abisko... | reverse complement strand
AACTATTATTACCGACTATATTCTATTAAAATAGCCTGACGGTTTAACTATATTTCAAAGGAGAGATACGTTGCGCATCCAGAACGATATTGCCAAGAGTATTCAGAATCTGCTCAATGAGCGGCAGAAACACCAGGCGGCGATCGCCGCGATTGACGCCGCACTTTCGCGCGTCGAGGGGCTGCTGCACGGAAACGGCGCCGCGGGCAAGGTTAAAACGCCCAAACCGGCCCGGGGCCGCCGCACGCGCCGCAAGTTCGCGGTCACCGGCGAAAATATGATCCTCAATTTTGTCAAGAGCAAATCCAGCCCCATGGGGCGCGACATCGAAAAGCAGTGGAAGCACGAGGGCCGGGCCGGCGTCGCCGCCAACCTCATCTCCAAGCTGGTCAAGGCGAAGATGCTTAAGAGAATTCCCCTCAAAGACCAGCGCGGCAGCCGATATTCGCTGGCGTAAACCCGTCGGTTGCCAATGAGCGTTCCGCTGCCGGTCGTTCGCAATCCTGCCGGCGCGTCCGCAGCGATCTCTGATGCTCAGCGAGAGCAGCTCGCCGCCGATCTCGTCCGCATGGACCTCGGCGACGTGCGTTTCGATCGCCACAACCGGGCGCTCTATTCCACCGATGCCTCGCTCTATCAGGTCGATCCCATCGGCGTGGTGCTGCCTCGCGATGCCCAGGCGATCCTCTACGCCGTCCGCTATTGCGCCGAGCATGGCGTGGCGATCCTGCCCCGCGGCGGAGGAACAAGCCTTGCCGGCCAGGGAGTCAATCACGCCGTCGTCTTCGATCTTTCTCCGAATTTCCGGAAGGTATTGGAGATCGATTCAGCGAACGGTATCGCCGTCGTCGAGCCGGGCCTCAGCATCGACGAGCTGAATCGCCATCTGCTGGAGAAGCGAGAAAATTTATTTTTCGCGGTCGATCCGGCGACAACGGCGCAAGCGTCCATCGGCGGCTGCATCGGCAACAACGCCGCCGGCGCACGATCCGTGCGCTACGGCCGAACCAGCGAAAATCTCGCCGGTGTTCAGGTCGTACTTTCCACCGGTGAAATGATCTGGCTCGAGCCCGCCGCCGGGCGCCGCAATCCGGCCGCTCTTCGCATCGCCGATCAGATCAGTTCCATCGTCCGCAGATACGCCGACGAGATTCGCGCCCGATTTCCCAGGCTGATCCGCCGCAACGCCGGGTACGGCCTGGACCTGATCCTGAATCAGTTGGATCGCGGAATGGGCGCTGCCGATCTCGATTGCTCCGGCCTGATCTGCGGCAGCGAGGGAACGCTGGCCGTCATCGTCGCCGCCAAATTGAAATTGCACTCGATCCCCGCAGCCCGCGGTTTGGCGATCGCGGCTTTCGATTCAGTTGATGCTGCAATCGAAGCGGTCCCCGCGATTCTCGCCACCGGCGCCTCAGCCGTCGAACTGCTCGATGATGTCCTGCTGGGCGCTGCGCGCGATAACCTCCAGTGCCGTCCCTTTGTCGATCTGATCCCCTCGCAAAATGGCGACATCTCCGCTGCGCTGTATGTGGAATATCAGGCCGAAACATCCGCAGTCCCGCCGGCGCAGCAGATCGACAATCGCTTCGATGCGCTGCGATCAATCCTGCCCGGCCGCGAAATTTCTTTTTACCGCGACGCTCCCTCGCAGCTCCGCGCCTGGACGCTGCGAAAATCCGGCGAAGCGCTGCTGCACAACGTCTCGGCCAAGCGAAAGCCCGTCACGTTCGTTGAGGACAACGCGATTCCCGTGGAAAATCTCGCCAGATTCGTCAGAGAATTCCGCCGCATCATGACCGAACACAAAACCTCCGCGGCATATTACGCGCACGCATCCGTCGGTGTGCTGCACGTGCGGCCGATGCTCGACCTGCACGAACCGCGCGACCTCGAGAACATGCGCCAGATCGCCGGCGAGGTCGCCGAGCTGGCGCGCGATTGCGGCGGGGTGATGTCCGGCGAGCACGGCGACGGCCGCGCTCGCGGACCGCTGCTCGAGGCCTTTTACGGACCGCAACTGATGCAGGCCTTCGCCGAGGTCAAGCGCGTGTTCGATCCCGTGGGAATTCTCAATCCCGGCATGATTGTCAGCACAGCATCCCTTGGCGGAATCACGGATAATCTCCGCATCGCAGCCGAAACAAAGGGCCTCGCCGACGCTGAAACCTATTTCGATTACTCCGACCAGGAAGGATTTCGATCCGCCGTCGAGCAATGCAACGGCGCCGGCTTCTGCCGCAAGACGGCCGGGGGAACCATGTGCCCCTCGTACCGCGCGACGCTCGACGAACGCCACAGCACCCGCGGCCGCGGCAACGCGCTCCGCATGGCGATCGTCGGGGATGCGCCCGCCTGGAATGATCCCGATACCCTGGCCACGCTTGACCTTTGCCTGAGCTGCAAAGCGTGCAAAACCGAATGCCCCAGCAACGTCGATATCGCCCGACTCAAGGCGGAATACACTGCCCAGCGATTTCACATGGATGGAATTCCTCTGCAGGCGCGTGCCTTTGGTGATGTTCGCGCGCTCAACCGGATCGGATCACTCGCCCCCGGTTTTTTCAATGCCATCGCCCGAATTTCCCCGCTCCGCGCGATCGCCAATCATCTGCTCGGTCTCTCCCCCCAACGAAGTTTGCCTAGATTCGGCCGATCGCTGCACCAAATGCTCCCGGATACTTCTCCGCGACAGGACCGTCCGAAGGTGGTTTTATATTCCGACTGCTTCACGGCGTTCACCGAGTCGGACATCGGCCTCGCCGCCGCGCAGATTATGGAATCACTGGGATACACGGTGCGCGTTCCGCGCATCGGATGCTGCGGCCGCGCGATGATCTCCACCGGAATGCTTCCCGCGGCGATCAGGACAATCGATCGAACAATCGCCGACCTGCGCGAATTCATCGACGATCCCAGCGTCAAGGCGATCATGGTCTGCGAGCCATCCTGCCTGAGCGCAATCAAGGATGATTGGCTGCAACTGCGCGTCGCCGCGCCGCTGGATCTTCGCCGCCGCCTCGCTGCGAAGTCGATGCTGGCAGAGGACTTCATTCACCGATTCTGGGACGAGCATCCCAGCCAACCGCAGGTGCGAATCGCCGATGGCCCATCGGTTCTTCTGCATGGACATTGTCATCAAAAGGCCCTGTGGGGAGATGAAACCAGCGCGGGGTTGATTCGCCGATTCGCCGGCCAGCGCTTGCAGGTCATCCCCTCCGGTTGCTGCGGCATGGCCGGTTCATTCGGCTTCACCGCCGAGCATTACGATCTCTCGATGCGCATCGGCGAACTCTCCGTCTTTCCCCCGATCCGCAATTCCGCTCACGACTCGATCATCCTCGCCCCCGGCACCTCCTGCCGCCACCAAATCCACGATGGCGCCGCTCGTATTGCTCTGCACCCAATCCAGTGGATTGCGCAGCAACTCGATCTTCCATCTTGGTAAGAAAAAATCACCCCGCCCGCAGCGTTCCCCGGCACTGGTCGCATTCATATTCGCATCCAATGCAATAGCCGATGCGCTTCTCCAGCAGATCCAAAATCAGATCGTCAATCCCCAGCGTTTGCGCGACGTGATACTGCACATCCGGATGCGCCTTTGCCGCCTCGGAGGTCAATCGTGGAATATCCTGCGTCCAGTGCTTTCCCGGCCCCAGAAAAAATGGGCAGACGATCACGCGCTTCGCCCCGCGCTGCACGCATCGCGAAAAAGCCGTCGCGATCGACGGCTCGGCGATCTCCATGTGGGCCGGCTCCACGATCGAATATTTCGACGCGAATCGCCCCGCGAACAGCCCCGCCAGTTGCTCCAGCATTTCATTGCTCGGCTGCAGCCGCGAACCGTGATCCACGATCACGATGCCGATCTCCTTGAATAGTTCAGCCATCAGCTTTTCCTTTCGGCCAGCGTGACATCAAATGAGAGCGTCTGGCTTCCGCGAATAATCTTAATCGTGACGCGATCGCCCGGCTTGCTGTGCGTCAGCGCTTCCACCAGGTCGGTCGTGTTCTCCAGTTTCTGCCCTCCGAACTGCACGAGCAAATCCCCCTGGCGAAGCCCGATCGCATCCGCCGGTGTGCCCGGCCGCACGCCTGAAATCAGCACGCCCACCCGCGAATCCGCCGATGACAGCTCCGAAATCACGCCCAGAATCGCATCGCTTTGCGGCGTGGAATCAAAATTCGGACTGCCGAACAGATGCATCGAATCCTTATCCGCCTCCACGATGTACGGATTGTGCGGCATCCTCGTCATGCCCCCAATCGCCTTCGCCGTGAAATCCGCCACTTCGTCGATGCCGACGTAATTGATCTTGCTCGCCACGTCCGTCGGCCGGTGATAATCGGCATGCAGCCCGCTGAAAAAAAACAGCACGGGAATGCGCTGCATCGCAAAAGAATTGTGATCGCTCGGCCCCAGCCCGCCCCGGCCGATGCTCTTCAAATTCAGCGGAGATTCCACATCCGCCTGCGCCAGGATCGCGTCGAAATCCTTCGCCGTCCCCTGACCGCCGATGTACAGCGTCTGGTTGCGAATCCTGCCCACCATGTCCAGGTTGATCATCCCGACGATCTTATCCAGCGGAATCGGCGAATGCTTCACGAAATATTCCGAGCCCACCAGCCCCTCTTCCTCGCCGGTGAAACAGATGAACACGATCGACCGCGCCGGCGGCGCCGCGCGCGACAGCAGCGACGCCAATTCCAAAATCGTCGCAGTTCCCGATGCGTTGTCATCCGCCCCGTGATAGATGCTGCCCGGCGGTCCAAACATATGCCCCAGCATCCCTAATCCCAGATGATCGTAATGCGCCCCAGCGACGACATACTCATCGGCATCCGGCCCGCTTCCCGGAACCACGGCCACGACGTTTTTCACATGCGCCGTCAGCGTAATGATCCGCACATTTCCCGACACGCTCTGCCCCGAGAGATTCTGCGACTGCGGCCGGAACGATTCATTGATCCGATCGCACAACACCTTCAAATCCCCCGCGCCTCCCGCCGACAACATCCCATTCGCCACCGATTGCTTGATCTGACACACCTCAATCGACGCCGGCTCCGCATTCGGTTCGGAAAAGGGCGTCAGAAAATCCGGCTCCGACTCCGGGGGATTCACCAGCAGCAGCGCCACCGCCCCATGATCGGCCGCCGCTTTTGTCTTTGCGCTCAGCGTGGCGTGCTGCGACCATCCCATCATCCCGCCCGTCGCGGGCATCAGCCGGCTCCGCCCACGCTCGTCCATCGGCTCATAACGCATCGCGATCACGACTTTGCCCCGCACGTCGATCCCATCGTAATCGTCATATCCCATATCCGGCGCGCTCACGCCGTAACCGACAAACGCCACCGGCGCATCGAATTTCCCCTGCCCGGAAAATCGCATCGGCAGATAATCCGCATCAATCGCCAGCGGCCGAGTTCCCCACATCAGCGCGGTCTGTTTGTCCGGCCCCGACACCGTCGTGTAATCAAATGATTGGAAAAAGTCCGCCTGCCCCGGCAGCGGTCGCAACCCATCGGCCGCAAACTCCGCCGCGATAAAATCCGCCGCCCGGTCCAGCCCCGGCAATCCCACCCCGCGACCCTGCAATTCATCCGATGCCAGATACGGCACCGTATCCTTCGGATCGGCATCCGACGGCGAGGGCCCCTGATCGCCCGCCGCCACCGCCACCGGCGAAGTCGTAGGAATCGCCTTCGAATTTATCTCAATCGTCGCAGTCTGATGGCACGCTGTCAGCCCGCAAAAAATCACCAGCAAACCGCCGATGAAATTCCTTTTTCTTCGCTTTCTTCGCGCCTTCGCGGTTAACCCTTCCATCCCCGCGATTGTATGGCAACGTCCGAGAATATCTAATCGCCCGCCCCGTCTTTTGCCGATGACACATTCGAATCGCTATGCCCAAAAGCGGATCGACCAAACCGCGCGCACGCACCGTCAGACCGCCGGCCGCCAAATCGCGCGATCTCGATTTGTCCAACCTGCTCGGCCGCCGCGCCGTCAGCCTCGATACCCCCGAGCTTCAGCGTTTCCTCGCCGGGAAAAATGTCCTCGTCACCGGCGCCGGCGGCAGCATCGGCTCGGAAATCTGCCGGCAATCCATGAAATTCTGCCCGCGGAAAATGATCCTTCTCGACCGCGCCGAAAACAGCCTTTTCGAAATCGACCGCGAGCTGCGCCACCGCTGGATGGGCGCCGAGCTGACGCCCATGATCGCCGACATCTGCGATGTCCGCCGAATCGCCCGGGTCTTCGAGGAGCACGAGCCGCACGTCGTCTTCCACTGCGCCGCGCACAAGCACGTTCCCATGATGGAAAGCAATCCCGGCGAAGCGGTGAAAAACAACATCTTCGGCACCCGCGTCGTCGCCGACGCCGCGCTGGCGGCACAGGCCGCCGCCTTCGTCATGGTCAGCACCGACAAAGCCGTCAACCCCACCAGCGTCATGGGCGCGGCCAAGCGCTGCGCCGAGCTTTACGTTCAATCCCTCAACACCTCCGCCGGTAAAACCCGCTTCGTCGCCGTCCGTTTTGGAAATGTCCTGGGCAGCAGCGGCAGCGTCGCCCCCATCTTCCGCAAGCAGATCGAAGCCGGCGGCCCCGTGACCGTCACCCATCCCGACATGAAGCGATATTTCATGACCATCGCCGAGGCCAGCCAGCTCGTCATGCAGGCCGGCGCCATCGGTCGCGGCGGAGAAATCTTTATCCTCGACATGGGCAAACCGATCAAAATCCTCTCCCTTGCCCGCGAAATGATCCGCCGCCACGGCCTGCGCCCCGGTAAAGACATTGCCATCGAATTCACCGGCATCCGCCCCGGCGAAAAACTCTACGAAGAACTCGCCTGCGCCGATGAGCAGACAAGACCGACCAGCCACCCCAAAATCCGCGTCTGGCAACTTCCCCGCGCCACGCCCAAACAGGTGGAGGAGATGCTGCAAATCCTCACCTCCGTCACCAACGGAAATCGCGCGGAAGTGATGCGCGCCTTGTGCCGCTGCGTGCCGGAATATCAACCCAATGTGACCGACAACCCCGCCGTCCGGCTGGTGGCATAACCATTCGTGAAAAGAACTAGGCGCTTGGACTCAACCCAAACCGCGTATGCACCCGTCGCTCCAGCGGTGCGAATGCCAAACGGTCCGCCAGCATGCCGATGACCACCATGATGATCATGACCGCCACCACCTGCGCGATGTCGGTATTGTCCTCCCCCTTGGCCAGCAGAAATCCCAGACCGTGATAATCCACGGCGATCAGCACCAACTCCGCCCCCATCAGCGATCGCCAGGCGAAGCTGAATCCCTGCCGCAGGCTGCTGGCCAAGGCCGGCAATCCCGCGGGAAATAGAACGTAGCGATAGAGCCGCCATCCGCGCGCCCCCAGCATCAATCCCACCCTCCGATACAGCGGCGGAATCGTTCGCAGCCCGTCGCGCATTGAGATCGCGATGCCAAACGCGCTGCCCATCACCAGTACGAATAAAATCCCCGTCTCGTTGAGCCCGAACACCAGCACCGCCAGCGGCACCCAGCAGACGCTGGGCAGCGTTTGCAATCCCAGGCACAGCGGGCGCAGAAAATCATCGAACGATTCGAATCGCCACATCGCCGTCCCTAGAATCGCGCCAATGGCTATGCTGATGGAAAACCCGATGACCAATCGGATCGCGCTGACAATATTCGCGCCGATCAGCGGGCTGTGAATGATGCGCGAGGCGATATTGGTGTGATCGACATCGCTCTCAATCGGCGCCGGCCAGCCGTGATGCAGCGGCTCGCCGAATCCGGTCTGCACGCCAAGCATTCCCAGCATCGAATCCAGCACCTGGCTGGGCGCTGGAAACGTGTAGTCATGCCACTGGAAATGTCTATATGCCCCCTCCCACATCGTCAGCAAAAGCAGCCATATCAGCGTCCTCCTCAGGCCGCCACGGACCCTGGTTCTCCACGCCGTTGATTCGCTTGACTTCATCTTCGATTTCTTTTCGTACGAGCCTGGCAAGCTCGTTGATATCGGAGCTGTCGAATTTTCGCGGGTGGGGTAAGTCAACGCAAATCTCCTTGCGAATCCGGCCGGGATGCGAGTGCAAAACGACGATCCGGTCGGCCAGACGAACCGCCTCGCCCACCGAGTGGGTCACAAACAGAATCGTCTTATGGGTCTGACACCACAAATCCTGCAGCCGGTGGTGCAATTGCGTGCGCGTCTGCGCGTCGAGCGAGGCGAACGGCTCGTCCATCAGCAGCACCGCCGGGTCCATCACCAGCGCTCGCGCGATGGCGATGCGCTGCCGCATTCCGCCGGACAGTTCATGCACCAGCTTTTTGGCGCTCTCAGAAAGATGCACCATCCGCAGCGCGTGCTCCACCCGTTCTTTTCGCTCCGGCGCGGAAACGCCGGCCATCTTCATCCCAAATTCCACATTTTCCGCCGATGTGAGCCACGGAAACAGCCCATGATCCTGAAACACCATCGCGCGATCCGGCCCCGGCGCGGTGATCGGCCGGCCGTCCACAAACGCCTCGCCGCTGTCGGGCCGGGTCATTCCCGCCGCGATGTTCAGCATCGTGCTTTTCCCGCTGCCGCTTGGGCCGACCACGACGACAAACTCACCCGGCTTGCAGTCCAGCGTGATATTTTCGATCGCGGCCATGTTCGAGCCGTTGAACCGCTTGCTCACGTTGAGCAGCGTCAGATTCCCCGCCCCGCGCGGCGCGATCATCTGTTTTGCCGGACTGCTGAAAAACATATTTACCCACCGATGTTATGGCTGCGTGGCCGCCGGCGCGCTCAGCACCCGCGTCATGATGCCCATTTCAAACAGGTCCGACAGTTCCGGCGCCGAGTTGATAAATTTCAGGTTGTGCGACCATTTTTCCATCGTCGAAAATGTTTCCGGCAGCGGATCATCCGTGAACTGCGTCCGCGCCAGCGCATCGTGCATCACCATCGCCGGCAGTTTCATGCCGCCCAGTTGCACCAGCGCTTCATTAAGCTGATCCGCATATTGGTCCGGGTGGGCATTCAAGCGATGCGTCCAGGCGTGATGCACCGTGAGAATCTTTTCGATCACATCCGGATGAGCCGCCAGAAACTCAGGCGAGGTCACGATCACTGTCAGCGCAAACTCGTGGCTCGGCCAGAGATCCTTTTCCTCGCCGATGAGAATCGCACCGGTTTCATCCATGAGCCGCGCGCCCCACGGCTCGGGCACCCACGCCGCATCGATCGATCCGCGCTCCATCAATCCCGCCTGCTGGCTGTTGCGAACCGACTTCACGTTATCGGCATCCACCTCACCCAGAACATCCGTCACGAAATGCCTGGCCGAAACATCCTGCGTGTTGCCAAGCTGCGGCGTCGCGATGCGCTTGTCCTTCAAATCCTTCAGCGTGTGGATCCCCGATTCCCTCGAAGCGACGATGACCACCCCGTTGGCCGCCGCTCCCGCAATCACCCGCACGGATTGCCCATGGCTGTTCACATCCGCCGCAATCACCGGCCCCGGACCGACATAACCCACATCAATCGCCCCGGCGTTAAGGGCCGTCATCAATTCCGGCCCGGCGTTAAACACTTTGGTGGTTAGTTTCGTCGGCCCCAGCGCCGCCTGAAAGTCGCCTGAAGCCACGCCCAATACCGCCTGGGCATGCGTGACATTGGCGAAATATCCCAGCCGCAGCTCAGCCAGCGGCGGGGGGACGGTTGGTGGCCCGCCCACGGGTTTGTCGCACCCGCCAAGCAAAACCGCCATCGCTACAAGGGTCCACGATATCCATGAAGCGCGCATTAAATATCAATTTATCACGTATTCAAAGGAATTCAATTATTCCTACAGATTTGGTATGAATTATCGGCTTGGGTCGTCAATCCACCGCTTCAATGCCAAGGTCTTTCACCTTTTTATTGAGCGTGTTGCGATTGATCCCCAGGAAATCCGCCGCCTTGGTTTTGACCCCGCCGCACTTGGCCAGCGCCCGATCGATCAGCCCATGCTCCACCTGGTCGATCACCAGTTGATAAATCTCTCCCTCGCGCAATTCGTAGTCGGCGATCGCCTGGTCGGCAAGCCGGCGCGTAAGCGTTTCGATCGACTCGCTCGACTGCGTCGTCCGCCGCTGGGCCGCGAACATCCGAACGCTCAGCGGCAAAAGCTCCTCGTGAAAATCCTCATCGTTGCTCAGCACCACGGCGCGCTCGATCGCGTTTTCCAGCTCGCGCACATTCCCCGGCCACGGATAGCGCATCAGGACATTCAACATCTCCCGGTTGATGCGCCGAAGTTTCCGGTCGTTCTGCACGTTGTATTTGTCGAGGAAGAAATCAATCAGCCGCGGAATGTCCTCGCGCCGATTGCGCAGCGGCGGGAGATAAACCGGCACCACGTTCAGCCGGTAAAACAAATCCTCCCGGAAATTTCCCTTGGCGACTTCCTCCTGCAGATCGACGTTGGTGGCCGCGATCACGCGCACATCCACCTTGATCGTCTGCGTATCGCCCACGCGCTCAAATTCCCGTTCCTGCAACACGCGAAGCAATTTCACCTGCAATTCGGGCTCCAGCGTGCCGATTTCATCGAGGAAAATCGTTCCCGCATCGGCTGCCTCAAATCGCCCCTGCTTGTCGCGGATCGCGCCGGTGAATGATCCCTTCACATGCCCGAATAATTCGCTTTCCAGCAGCGTTCCCGTCAGCGCGCCGCAGTTCACGCGCACGAAGCTCTTGTCACGTCGCGGCGAGTTGTAGTGGATCGCCTTGGCGATCATCTCCTTGCCCGTGCCGGTCTCTCCCAGCAGCAGCACCGTCGCCCGGCTGTTGGCGACTTGGCCGACCACCGCAAACACCTCGTGCATCGCCGGCGAATCACCAATGATATTTTCGAACCGATATCGATCCCGAACCTGCGCCCGAAGCTGCGCGTTTTCCTCCAGAAGTTCCTCTTTTTGACGCAGCACCATGCGATTGATCTGAATCGCCTGGGCGAGAAAGGCCGCGACAATCTCCAGAAACGATTGCGCCTCCCGCAGTTGCTCATCAGAGTTAAACGGCTTGTCCACCGACAGCGCCCCGGCCGTCCGGTTCTCGATGCGGATCGGAACGCACAGAAAACTGATCGCCTGGTTGGCGGTTTTGGCGGTCAACCGCCCGGTGCGGTTCAGGAAGTCCGGCTCCGCGCGAACATCGGGAATGATCCTCGCCCGACCCGTGGCCACCACATTGCCGGTGATCCCTTCCCCCAACGCATATTTTCCGCGCTCAATTTCTTCGGGCGTGAGCCCAACTGCCGCCTCGGTGCGCAGCCGCCCCGTGGACTCATCCAAAAGCACCAGAGACCCACGGCGCATATCTAGTTTCTCTGAAATGATTTGCATCATTTTCTGGAAGGATTCGCGCAGGTCTAGCGTGGAGGACAGAATCCGCCCGATTTCCATTAAAATTCCCAACTCCTGGTCGGCCCCGATACGGCCTGCTTGCGGAATAGGCGGTAATTCAACGTCCATGGCTATAATGTACGCATCGGGCAGGGGGAGTCAATTCATTGCCGACCCATAATTTCCAGCAACATTTGTCAAAAAGCGTCGATTCAGTCGCGCTCCCACCGAGCCGATACCGACTTTAACGGTCGTGCGGGATGCGCCGGTCCCGACGAAGACGGGTGCGTTATGTGGCCAGTTTGGTTGCTCGCGACGCTGTGTTTAATCACCGCGGCTGCCGGCTTGATGATCTACTTCGCTAAGCCGCTCCAGGCCCAGATCGCCGAGCACACCGGCCTCGCCGAGCGAACCGCCACGGTGGATCGGCTCCTGGAATTTTCCCAGACGATCCAGGGCGCCGGCAAACCTGAGCAGATCTTCGCCACGCTGAATCACTTTTTGCGGACCGAGTTGAACCTTTCCGGCCTGGTGATTCTCACCTCCGAGCCCGAATCGGTCCCCGCCGTGCAGCTTGTCGCATCCTGGCCACCCGATCTCGCCGCTCCCGCAACCTTGTCCGAACTGGATAACGCCACCTGCCCCTGCCTGCGTCAAAATCTCCCCCGCGCCTTTCGCCCCAATGGCTCACCCATCCGCTGCTCCGTCGATGCCATCCTGAAACTGCCCATCGACCAGCCGGCTTACTGCATCCCATTTAACATCGGCCGCAAAACGCAAACGCTGGTCCACATGATGCTTCCGCCCGGATCGGAATGGACCGAAAAATGCCGGCAACTCGCCCACACCTACGTCAACACCGCCCAATCCGTTCTGACGACGCTGCATCTTCTGGCCGAGGCTGAAAAACAGTCGATGACCGATGCCCTCACCGGCCTTTTCAATCGCCGATCGATGGATCAGCTCCTGCAGCGCGAGATGGCGCTCTGCGATCGCCACGATCATTCGCTCTCGCTGGTGATGATCGACCTGGATCATTTCAAGGAGATCAACGACTCGCACGGCCACGCCGCGGGAGATCACATGCTCCGCGCCTTCGCCGATTGCGTGCGGATCACGCTGCGGAAAACCGACCTGGCGTTTCGCTACGGCGGCGATGAATTCGTCATCGCGCTGCCGCAAACCCCGCTCTTCCAGGCCCAGCAGGTCGTTCAAAAACTTCGGCAGGCTTTTCTGTCAGTCGATTTCTCACACGCGATCACCCACCTGGATAAATCGCCAACGCTCAGCATCGGTGTGGCCGAGCGAAATAAATCCGCCAATATCCTGACGCTCGCCACGCTTCTGGCGGCGGCGGACCAGGCCCTTTACGCCGCCAAGAACAGCACCCGCAATTGCATCCGAGTCTTCGAGCCCGTGCAGGCGGCCTGAATAAATCTCAATGGGAAAATGTGGCTGAATGCGATGTGCGCGGCGACAACAACGGCGCCGAGGCCGCTGAAACAGCGGGGGAGTCGGATATCGCATCCGACAATTGCGACTCGGCATTTCTCTTGTCTTTGGGATCCGTCAGGAAATTGAAATCATCCGCTTTGCCCGATTCCAGCACCCGGATAATCACCAGCGGATGCGATTTCACATCCGCCATGGTCCATGTGCGCGCGTCCACGTAAGTTCCGTCAGGCCCAAGATGATTCTTGGGGACGATCAGCAGCTTGGACTGCTGCGGATTGCCGGCATCGGGAATGCGCACGATATAGACGCACATCGCCGCCGCACCCCAACCGCTCAGCAGAACCAGCAGACCCACCAACCGGAAAATGCTTTTCACCCTGAATGTCTCCCAGTAGATCTCTTGGCGAGAGATTTTTTTAGACGCGCCGCGGCAAATCCCTGCTGCATACGCATCGGCTGACAATTATATCTTTCTTGCAGTCAAATCGCTTCCGATTGGATTTTTCGCCTTCGGCGGAAGCGGTTTATTCCGCCTTCATGAATTGGAAGGGAAAGTGGGGTTTTCCGTCTCCTGGGCAGGGTCGTGGTTTGGCTGGGGATGAAAGCCGGCCGAGGGGCTTTGTTCCGAATAATCGCCGTCGTCATCCGCCTGAAAACCGGACGTGGGGTCCAAATCACCCGGTTCGCTTTCAGCGCTTTCGGATGCTTCCGGCTGCTGGGCGGCCTCGTCTCCACTCGTCCGATGAAGATCGCCCGAACCTTCGTTTGTCTCGGCGGCGGGGGTGTCTTGCGTCTGGTCGGATAGCTCCGCCTTGGGTTCCTGGGCCGGAGCGTTTTCATGACGCACTTCCGGCATTCGCATGAAGCTGTTGTAGAATCCCGCCGCGAAAAGTCCGTGCTGCTGCTGGTAGGGGAGGTTGATCAGCTCGCAAAATTCCTGGAGCAGCGCCTGGGCCGCCGGGTCCGTTCGTTCCGCATTCTGTACCGCGAGCTGCTGCTTGCGATCGTGGAAGCGCATAATCTGAACGAATCGTCCGGAATTATCGCCCGAACTCCAATTCGGACCGGTCTGTTCGTAGACCTCAAAATGGTCGCATCCCAGCCGGATGAGGGTCTGGCGGAACCGCCGCAGCAGGCGGGCGTGCTCCTCCCGCTTGTCACGCGGGACGACATAACTGTTGGTTTGCAGCAGCATCGGCACTGATCCTGTTTTGCCGGGTAAGGACGACTCCATTGTGCCACAAGGATCGATGGCATTCAAACGATGCAATCCCCCCGACGATTGGCATTTCGCCCGAAATTCCGTTGCAGATAGTATAGACAAACCCCTCGCCGGGAAACAATCGCAGAGCGGAGGCTCAATTGGCAGGTTGGGAGATGTTCAGCGGAATGACCTGTTTACACAGCCGCCAGAGGACCGGCGCTTCTCGCCTGCCCCGCCATGGGGCGAATCCGCACCAGCCCCAGAAGCTCCGTAGCGTCGATCGGTTTGGAGATCGTGCGCTGAATGGCGCCGCTGTGCAGCCCTTCGACGAAAATCGCCAGGTCGGAATAGCTGGCGATCAATATTCGCCGCACTTCCGGCCGTATATTCTGGGCCGAACCCAGCAAATCCAGGGCTTTGCCACCCCCCAGCGTCTGGGCCACGATGATAGCGCTCACGGACTGGTTGCCCCGGAGCCAGGCGACCGCACGATTTGGATCTGCGCTGGCCAGCACGTTGTGGGTGCAATCCAGAATTATCCGGACCTTATCGAGGCTACGGACGTCATCATCAACGACGATAATACTGTGCGATTTCATGCTCATGTGACTGATGCTGCTCCGTTGTTGCTTTCTCCGTAAGTTGCTTATCGTAATCAACTCTATTGCACTTTATGAATTACCTCACACCCGGGTAGGGTAAAATTCGCGCAACTGATTTGCGCCCAAAAATTTCCGTGAAACTGACCAAATTCAGAATTTTGGAACCATGCCCCTTGGCGCATTCGTGCGATACATTATCGGCTGGTGATTTTGAGCAATTGTTCCGTAATCCCAGTCAGTTCCCGCGCGATGACCTGCTCGGCCACGATGCTCTGATCTGCCCCCCGGCGAACCGCTTCTAATCCCGTCGATGTGAACGAGCATCGTGCGATGATGTGCGCGGTGCTGTTCAACTCTCTGATATGCGAAATGGCCGCCAGAACGATTTCATCATTGGGCACCATCAGTGCCACGAGCGTGGCCCGGCGAATCTGCGCCTGCTCCAGGACTTTCACATCCGCCGCGCTGCCGCAGATCATCGGCGCCCCGCCCGCCGCCGCCCGCTCGCAGTTCTGCGAGTTCAGCTCGATCACCACGTACGGGATTCTCTCCCGGGCCAGAAGCTCAACGAGCGACCGGCCCGGCAACCCAAAGCCGGCCACTACCACATACGGTTCCCGCCCTGAATCACCGGGCAGCGTTGGTTGATCCATTGATTCGCAATATTCTCCAACGTGCCGCCGCTGAATGTCAATACGGCAATGGGTTTTTGCGTGAATGCGCCGCTTTCGCGCAAGCGTTTTATGCCTCAGTCCGCCGGTGAAAGAAGAATCGCTCCACTCCCTTCGGGCGACTTATTCCCACTTTCGTCGGTATTGTTTCCGGGGTGATCTTGACAAACATCCGAGCCAGAGCCCGCGTTCGGCATCGCCCGCGCTACGACCAAAATGATTTTGCATTTCAGCCCTGACCCCCAAAAGCCATTGCCAAAACTAAGGATGAGTCACCCCCTGCGGGGCTTGCAATCCCTCTAACCCATCGCTAAAACCCTGCTGCAAACGGGCATTTGAGCAAGTGAAATTCAATCTCATCGACAGAATCGAAGAACTTTCGGACAACCGCCTCGTCGCGGTGAAAAATGTCTCGCTTGCCGAGGAATACCTCGGCGACCATTTCCCCACGTTCCCGGTTCTGCCCGGCGTCCTCATGCTCGAGGCCCTCACCCAGGCCGCGGGGTGGCTCCTGCATCGCGCCAGCGGGTTCGCCAAATCCATCGCCGTCCTCAAGGAAGCCCGCAACGTCAAATACGGCACGTTCGTCGCGCCGGGAAACGCCCTGCGAATCGAAGTCGAAACCGTCAAACTCACCGAGACCGGCGGCACATTCAAGGCCTCGGCCACCGTCAATGGCCAGACCGCCGTCTCGGCCAGGCTGGAGATGGCCTATTTCAATCTCACCCAGCGGCAGCCCGGAATCGACGAGGCGGTCGACCGGCGCCTGATCGAGCACCATCGGGCACGGTTTGCCCTGCTCGGCCAACCGGCCGGCGCAGTGCTGACCTGACAATCAACGGAAGGATTGACCATGCCAATGTCTCGCGAAGAGGTCTATACGAAGGTTCAGGGCGTTCTGGTGGATGCCCTTGGCGTGGACGCCGAGGAAGTCACCCCCAAAGCCAAGCTGCGGGAAGACCTCGGAGCCGAAAGCATCGACTTTCTGGATATCGTTTTCCGACTGGAAAAAGCCTTCACCACCGATCCCGCCAGGCCGTTCAAGATTCCCCGCGGCGAGCTTTTCCCCGACGATCTCCCCAACCTGATGAACGATGAGCGCTATGTGAAAGACGGCAAGATCACCCCCGAGGGTCTGGCCGAGCTGAAAAAGCGCATGCCCTTTTCCGATTTCAGCGAATTCGACAAAAACCCCACAATGGAGACCGCCTCCTCGCTCCTGACCGTGGACACCGTCGTCAATTACATGCAATCGAAAGTCAACCACTAATCGGCCGCCCGCTTCGCCGATTCGGCCGCTCGTTTCCATGCGCTGGATCTGGATCGACAAATTCATCGAATTCACGCCGCGAACCTCCGCCACGGCCGTGAAAAATGTCTCGCTCGCCGAGGAGCATCTCCACGATCTCTACCCCGACTTCCCCATCATGCCGCACACCCTCATCATCGAAGGCATGGCCCAGACTGCCGGCATCCTGGTGGGGGAGGCGCGCAACTTTTCCGAAAAGGTGATCCTCGCCAAGATCGGTCGCGCCACCTTCCACCAGCTCGTCCGCCCCGGCGATACACTCTACTATTTCGCGAAGATCAGCCAGCTCAACGAATCCGGCGCGTCTATCGAAGGTATCGTCCGCACCGGCTCTGATGCCGCTTCGCCCCTGGTCGCCGAAATCGAGCTGATGTTCAGCCACATCGACAAAAATCTCGCCGGCGCCGCGTTTCCCGAGCACAACTTCGTTTTCACCGATCAGTTCCGCGATTTGCTCAAGACCTATCGCTCCGGGGCTCAAATTCCGTTATAGATTGTGGCATGCGGCGAGTCGTCGTCACCGGAATCGGCATCATTTCCCCCCTGGGAATCGGGAGCAAAGCGCACTGGGAAGCCCTGCTTGCCGGAACAGTTGGCATCAGGCGAATCTCGACCTTCGACCCCGCCGGGTTCCCCTGCCAGATTGCCGGGGAAGCGCCCCCTTTTAAGATCGGCGACTTCGTCCCCCGCGCCTACCGCAAGGCCACCAAGGTGATGGCCCGAGATATCGAACTTGCCATCGTCGCCGCCGACGATGCGTTCAAGGATGCCGGCCTGCAATCTCCCGCGTACACCGACAAACCCAACTTCAACGGCACGCGCTTCGGCTGCAACATCGGCGCGGGTCTGATCAACACCGAATTGAACGAGCTGACCGCCGCCATGACCACGGCTCGTTCAGAATCCGAACGAAATCGCCTCGATCTTACCCGCTGGGGAAAAGACGGCATGACCCAGCTCACGCCGCTCTGGCTCCTGAAATATCTCCCCAACATGCTGGCGTGCCACGTGACGATCATTCATCAGCTTAAAGGCCCCAGCAACACGATCACCTGCGCCGATGCCAGCAGCCATCTCGCCATCGGCGAAGCGTTCCGCACCATTCAGCGCGGCAGCGCCGACCTCGCCATCTGCGGCGGCGCTGAAAGCAAGGTCAACGAAATGGGCATGATGCGCCACGGCCTGCTCAAACGCCTGACCGAATCGCACAACGATTCCCCCACGGACGCCGTTCGTCCGTTCGACGAAGACGCCACCGGCACCGCGCTCGCCGAAGGCGGCGGCCTGCTGATTCTCGAAGAATACGAATCCGCCAAATCCCGCGGCGCGAAAATCTACGCCGAACTTGTGGGTTTCGCCGCTTCGCAGGACACCTACAAGATCACCGACCCCGACCCCACCGGCCGAAGTTACGCCCGCGCCATCACCGGCGCCCTGCGCGATGCGAGCCTCACACCCGATGATGTCAGCCTCATGATCCCCAACGGCCTGGGCATTCCCACCGCCGACCGCGCCGAACTCGCCGCCCTCAAAACCGTCTTCGGCAGCCGTCTGCCCGACGTCCCGATCTCCCTGACCAAAGCCCAAACCGGCTCCCTCGCCGCCGGCTCAGGCGTCGACGCCGGCACCGCCGTCCTGTCCACCAGCGCCGGGAAAATCCCCCCGTCCGTGAATACGATCAAACCAGTGGAAACGCGCCTCAACGTATCAAAAGAATCCCGCGACGCCGCCGTCGATGTCTGCATCAGCAGCGTCTACAGCCTCGGCGGCCAAAACGCGGCATTGGTGTTTCGGCGGATGTAACCAAATGTCACGCCTCAAAAAAATCCTCGTTCCCCTGTTTAGCCGCCTCGCTCGCGAGGCATGTTTAATTCCATCCTCAATGCCGAAAGAAACCGTATGAACCGCGTCGTCATCACAGGCATGGGCTGGGTAACACCGATGGGCCATTCCATCGAATCCGTCTGGCAGCGACTCATCGCCGGAGATTCCGGAATTTCCAAAACCACTCTTTTCGACGCCGCGACATTCCCCACCAGTATTTCCGCCGAGGTGAAAGACTATCGTCTCAGCGATTTCATTCCCGAACTCGGCCCTCATGCCGGCGCCGGCCGAAACACCCAATTTGCCCTGGGCGCTTGCCGCCAAGCCTGGTCGGCCGCCGGGCTGGACAAAGCCAAGCTCGATCTCGATCGCGTCGGCATCTATCTCGGCAGCGGTGAAGGATCGATCGATTTCGAAGCTTACACCACCGCCGCCCTCTCCGCATGGAAAAACGAAACCAGCGCCATCGACGTCGTGAAATGGGCCGAGGTCGCGCTGGAGCGCATGAACGATGTCCGCGAACTCGAGCAGGAGCCCAACATGCCCCTCTCGCACCTGGCGCTGCTCACCGGCGCCGGTGGCCCCGCGTTCAATTGCCTCACCGCCTGCGCCGCCAGCACCCAGGCCATCGGCGAGGCCACCGAAATCCTTCGCCGGGGCGATGCCGATGTCATGATCGGCGGGGGGGCGCACAGCATGATCCATCCCTTCGGCGTCACCGGCTTCAACCGTCTGACCGCGCTTTCCACCGCCAATGAAAACCCCGCCCGCGCCAGCCGCCCGTTCGACGCCCAGCGCGCCGGATTCGTCCTCGGCGAAGGCGCCGGCATGGTGATCCTCGAAACGCTCGACCACGCCCGCGCCCGAAACGCGCCGATCCTCGCCGAAATCGTCGGCTACGGCTCCACGGCCGATGCGTTCCGCATCACCGATCAGCATCCCGAAGGCGAAGGCGCCATCGCCGCAATGACCGAAGCCCTCGCCCATGCCGGCCTCACGCCCAAAGACATCGATTACGTCAACGCCCACGGCACCGGCACCCGCGAAAATGACGGCAACGAAACCGGCGCGATCAAAGCCGTCTTTGGCGACTGCGCCCGCGGATGCCCCGTCAGCAGCATCAAGAGCATGATGGGCCATCTCATCGCCGCCGCCGGCGCGGTCGAACTGATCTGCTGCGTCCTGGCCATCCGCGACAACATCCTGCCCCCGACCATGAACCTGGAACATTCCGATCCCGAGTGCGATCTCGATTACGTCCCCAACAAGGCCCGCAAGGCAAAAATCAACGTCGCCATGTCCAACAGCTTTGGTTTTGGCGGCCAAAACGATACGATCATCGTGCGTCGGTTCGCTCAATAATCGTTCCTGCATGACGCGATACAAATCCATTCTCCTCTTCGGCGCGCCCGGCAGCGGCAAAGGCACGCAGGGGAAAATCATCGGCACCATCCCCGGCTTCTATCACAGCGCCACCGGCGACATTTTCCGCTCCCTCGATCTCCAGAGTGAAATGGGCCGCATCTTCTGGGAATACGCCGGCAAGGGAAAACTCGTCCCGGATGAAATCACCATCCGTCTCTGGAAGCAGTACATCAAGGGAATGGAGATGATCAACCAGTTCCATCCCAACAACGAAATCCTGGTGCTCGACGGCATCCCGCGCAACCTCAAACAGGCCCAGCTTCTCGACGACACGATTGATGTGGTGAAAGTGATTCATCTCGTCTGCTCCGACTTGAACAAGATGGTCGAGCGTCTCCGCCGCCGGGCCTTGCGTGAAAATCGTTTCGACGATGCCAGCGACGAGGTCATTCGCCGGCGTCTGGAAGTCTACGAGCGCGACACCCGACCGGTACTCAATTATTATCCCCCCGAGCGCGTCGTGCTGGTGGAAGCAACGATGTCGCAGATTCGCGTGCTCAGCCAACTGGTGGAATATCTCGTCCCCCTGAAGGAAGAGCACGACACCCAGCGCGACCCGCCGCCCGAACCCCCCAAGGTCCAATCCACCGCCGCCGTCAAAGCCGTCGCCGGCCGCGAAGTGCAGTAAGCATTTCCCCTCGCCCGGTAATCCGGGAGAGGGCCCGGGTGAGGGGTCTTGCTTTCCTCCGCCCGTTCCGCACATCATTAAGTCAATGTCCACCCGGCACTCCTCCATCGCTTTCATCGCCGGCGTGCTGATTTGCGCGGCGATCCTGATGCTCTGGGCGCGCAGCTATTTCTTCGCCGATTCCGTCGCCTATAACACTCTGAAATCCACCCACTCCATCGGCTTTCTTTCAACCCGCGGGTCCATCCACTTCGGCTTTTCCACCATCTCCTCCCCCAGAATCCGCGTCGTTCCCGACGGCTTTTACTGGTCCTCCTTTTACCAGCGCCGCAGTTGGAGCTATGTCACCGTTCAGTCTCTCCTCGATTTTCGATATAACGACATGGTCACACCAGTAACTTTTTTTAGCGGCCCGATCCGCAGTCGCGAGTTGATCGTGCCCCAATGGGCGATACTGCTTCTCGCCGCGCTATTCCCCGCATGGATTCTCTTCCGCCGCGATCCCCAAAAAGCTCGCTGGAAATTTCGAACCGATATCACCTGGCGCAACCCGCGGCTTCGAGCGCGCATCCTCCGCTTTGCCATCTTCTCCATCGCCGGAATCATTCTCGGCACGGTTGTCGGCTGGGCCGACATCAAAACTCAGTTCACCGAAGACCAGGCCGGTTGGTTGATGTTTCTTCTGGTCCTGCTTCCCGTCGTCAGCCTGATGGCTGTCTTCACCCGCCGCCGAATTCGCTGGAATCGCGCCATCCTCTGGATGGCCCTGGAACTCGCCGGCTGCGTCTGTTTCTTCGAATCAACCCTCGATTTTATCTGGCGTCGCAATCACATCAACCGTTTCGACGATGTGCAAATCCTCCAGATGATTCTGTACATGGGTCTCGCCTGCTTCATCTTCGGCGCGATCCTGCTCCTTTTCCTGCAGGTAAAACCCGAGCCACCCAAACCCGGCCCCTATTGCCCCGAATGCGGCTACTGCCTGATCGGCTCCCCCCGTAAAATCTGCTCCGAATGCGGCCGCCCCTTCACGCTGGAAGAATTGAAAATCACCCCGGAAGACTTGGCGCCGCTTCCGCCTTGAAAGTAGAAATTGCCCGCGAGAAGTAACGCGTTCCCGTTAAGAGAGAAATCCATCCTCAAGGTATCATCGTGGCTATGTGCAGGCTGCGCTCAACGATCCTGTTCACGCTGCCCGTATTTATTTGCATCTTAATCCTTCTGATCTGGGCCCGGAGCTACTATTCGGCGGACGGACTTTCCTACGAACAAAAACATTGCTTCAATGCTGGAATTGCCTCCGACAGTGGATCCTTTACCTTTTCTCTCGAACTACAGTCTCCGCCGATACCGGCCGTTATTCTTCCAACTCCGCAAAATAATTTTCTTCACTGGCAATCATTCCCGCCGCCGCCTTACCCACTTCCGCAAAACGGCTTTCATTTCGACTCCGAGAATCCTTCATTTCGCTGGAACGAAATGATCCTCGCATCACTTTGGAATTTTGATTTGCGCAGCCAGGCGTGGGGGGGAAGTATCATCAGCGGTCCAAGCCGGAACTGGTCCCTTACGTTCCCCGATTGGATAATCTTCATAATCGTGTTGATTGTGCCGGTGTCCGTTATCCTGCGCGCAAAAAAAATACGCTTGAGCTTTCGAAACGGAGTTACCCGGCTCAATCCCAGATTGCAAACGCGCATCATCCGCTTCGGGATATTCTCGATCGCTGGAGCCACCTTGGGGGTTCTGATCGGTGCGATTGATGTTAAGTTGGAATTCAGCCAAAGCGACAACGCCTGGGCTTTGATGCTGGTTACCTTGCTTCCCATCGCCACCTTGATTGCAGTTTCTGCCCGCCGGCGAATTCCCTGGCATCGCGCCGTCCTGTGGATGGCGCTGGAACTCGGCGGATGCGTCTGTTTTTTCGAATCAACCGTTGATTTGGTCTGGCACAGTCACGGTATCAATCGCGCATCCGATCTCGACCTTCTTCTCATGATTCTTTATACGGGAATTATCTGCTTCATCTTCGGCGCGATATTCCTGTTCTTCCTGCAGGTAAAACCCGAGCCCGTGAAACCCGGTCCCTATTGCCCCGAGTGCGGCTACTGCCTCATCGGCTCACCCCGCCCAATCTGCTCCGAATGCGGCCGGCCTTTCTCGCTGGAAGAACTCGGCATCGTTCAGGCGGATTTGGTTCCGCATCCGCAGACGCAATAGGAAATTAGCCACCGATCAAAATCAGCTAGACGCGGATATAATTCTGATAGCGAGTTAGACAACGCTATGTCCAAATCCAGATCCATCCTGCTGATTTGTTGGATTACGCTCACTATTATAGGGATTATTCATCTGGTGATGACTTTTCCCGATCCTTATCGAATCATGAGAGCCGAGGATTTTATCGGTTCGGAAATGATCGATCCGTCTCCCTGGTATTATGGCCGGGCCGTCCTACAGGTCGTCGTACCCAATATCCTCAACCTGATTTGCCTATGCATCGTTGGAACGAAATGGATTGATGCGAAACCGTCTGACAAAGAGAAAATGGTGGCACGGACGTCCCGCCCGTGATTCATTATAAAGAAAAGACACGGGCGGGACGCCAGTGCCACGAAAAAATCTTCACGCTCGGCTCTGATACTCGCCCGTTTCCGTGTTGATCCTGATCTTCTCCCCGTTCACGATAAATCCCGGCACGCGCGTCGTCAGGCCCGTTTCCAGCTTCGCTTCCTTGAGCTGATTCGTGGCCGTCGCCCCCTTGATCACCGGCGGCGTGTCCACCACCTCCAGGTCTACCGTGGCCGGCATCGTGTAGGAAACGATCTTCCCCTCATGGAAGAGGGCCGTGAGCTGCGTGTTGGGCTTGAGGTACAGGATATCATCCCCGAAAACTTCCTTGGGAATCGTGGTCTGATCGTATGTTTCCAGGTCCATCACCACGTGCCCGTCGTTGTCGCTGTACAGATATTCCACATTGCGGCTATCGAGATTGGTTGTCTCGATATCGTCCGTCGCCCCGACGCGCTTGTCCTGAATGGTCCCCTTGCCCACGTCGCGCAGCTTGAACTGCACCTTCGCCCGGAGATTGCCCGGCGTGTTGTGATCGGCATTGGTGACGACAAACAACTTCCCGTCAATAAGGACGGCCTGACCACGACGAATATCACTTGCACGCATGACACAACCTTTCCAAAGGACGAATTATAGCGTTTTTGACTGCGGGGAGGAGAAATTTAACCGCAGATATCTGATCCGTCAAACCAATGGAATTCACGCCGGGATAGTGCAATTCATCTTCGCATTTCCAGGTAGGCCGCTTCAACGCGCTGCGCAAACCGTGGCCCATCCATCAGCGGCGATTCAACCATGCGATCGCGCAACGCCGCCCGAAGGTGCGATCGCTCCACCGAATCAGTCGCAAGCCTCGCCGTGATTTCGATGAACTGATCGTCGGTTTGTGCGATCAATTCCGGCAAATCGAGGTTCGACAAAATGCTCAGCCCCGCGCGCCCCGGCGCGGTATCGCCAACCCTCGTAATCACCGGCACGCCCATCCAGAGCGCATCGCAACTGGTGGTGATGCCGTTGTAAATCAACGGATCGAGGCAAATATCGATCCGGTCGTACAGCCGCAGATATTCACCTCGCCTGACCGGCGTGACAAATTGAAGCCGCTCGGCCGCCACGCCCGCTTCGCTAAAAATCGCGGCGATCTCGCAGCGCTGTCGCTGCGAGACGCACAGCATCACCATGCGTGAATCCGCAATCGCTCCCAGCGTTTTCGCCCATAGCTTCAGCGTCGGCCGATTCAGCTTGCAAGGATTGTTCAAACAACCAAACGTGATCGGCCGGCCCGCCTCCGCCGCGGCGGGGGGAACATCCCCCAGCGGATGATAGCAGCACCACGTCTCCGTCAGACGCACGGATCGCTCGGCGTAAAACGCATCGCATGCGCCGGCAGGATCGATCCAAGGATCGGTCAATCGAAAATCCATCGCTGTGAGCCCCGTCCCGCCCGGATACGCCAGCCACGTGACCTGCACCGGCGCAGGCTTTCGCGCAAACGCTCCCAGCCGGTTGCCCGCCATGTGCATGGTGAGATCGACGAGAATATCGATTTTGTCGTGCCGGATCGTGTCAACCAGTTGCTCGTCATTCAGCTCGCGCACGTCGTGCCACACATCCGCCGCCCCGCGAATCAGATCCGTCGCCTTGTCCGGTTGTCGCACGCTGGAATAACAATGGATCTCAAACTCTTTCCGATCGTGATGTCTAAGCAGCGGAATCACAAAAAAACATTCCGCATGCCCGTAAAAGTCCGGAGAAACATATCCAATGCGCACCTTCCCGCTTCGGGAAACGGCGGCATTTCCCGCTGGTTTCCCCCCATGCCGCTCGTTCCACCGCCGATCCTCCGCAAAACATTTCGCGAGATTATATTCGGGATGAAACCGCAGTTTGTAACTCAGGCTGCTATGGATCGCCGCATTCTCCGGTTCAACCGCCATCGCCCGCCGGCACATCTCCACCGCATCCTCGGCGTGTCCGCAGTACATCAAAACATCGGCGAGATTGCCCATTGCCCCCGCTTGCCGCGCATCGGCCGAAATGATCCGCCGGTAAACATCCGCCGCTTCATCGAAGCGCGAAAGGCGCTGATGCTCCAGCGCCTCGTTCATCGCCTGCTGTATGGCGAGATCGCTCATGGCTCGGGGCGCTCGCACCATCGCTGCCACATCCAGCGATAGGCCGCTTCCATTTTCCGCGCGAACCCCGCCGCATCCATCACCGGCGATTTTTCAAACCGCTCGCGCAGTCCTGCGCGCAGCGCTGCCAGTCGCGGCGCATCGCCGGCGAGCCCGCTGGCGATCTCGATGAACTGCTCTTCCGTGTACGCGATCAATTCCGGCAACCCCGTCGTCGCCAGGATGCTGACGCCCGCCCGTCCCGCGGCCGTTTTCCCCACCAGCGTCACCACCGGAACCCCCATCCACAGCGCATCGCACGTCGTGGTGATGCCGTTGTACGGCAGCGGATCGAGGCAGATATCAATCGCATGATACAACTGCATATATTCCGAACGCAGCCGCCGGGGCACAAACTCCACGCGCGACGGTTCCACCCCCGCATTTTGGAATATCGAACGAATCTTCTGTCGATGCGACTCGCTGAACGCCTGCATGAGCAATCTCGAATCCGGCACCTTGCTCAGCAGCCGCGCCCACAAACCCAGCATCGCGTCGTTGTTCTTGCACGGATTATTGATCGACCCGAACCGGATCGGCCCCGGTTGCCGGAGCGGCGTGGGCGGCATATTGATCAGCGGATGGTAGCAGCACCAGCAATCCTCGATGCGGTACGATTCCTCCCGGTAGCATGCCAGCGATTTATCCATCGGGTCCATGTGCGGATCGGTGATGCGGTAGTCCATCGCATCCAGCCCCGTCCCGCCGGGATACGCCAGCCACGCCACCTGCACCGGCGCCGGCTTGTGCGCGAACATCACCATGTGGTTGTGCGCCATATGCATGGCAAGATCGATCGCGATATCAATTCCATCGGCTCGAATCTTCTGCGCCAAATCTCCTTCAGGCATGCCCAGCACATCGTGCCAGCGGTCCACGGATCCTTTCGTCGTCTCCGTCATCGAATCCGGCCGGATGACGCTCGCGTAGGCGTGAATTTCATACCGGTTGTGGTCGTGATGCTTCAGCAGCGGCGTCACGAAAAACGTCTCCGCCTGCTGATAAAAATAGGGCGACACATACGCGATTTTCAGCCTTCGATCCGGCGAGCGATCGTTGTCGTGCCTGCGAATGCCCGATGCCAGCGGCCTGGCATAAATCTCGTTCCACCGCCGCTGCTCGCGATACAGCGATTCATCGTCATACCCCGGATGAAATTGCAGCGTGTACACCATGTTGCTCAAAACACCGGGATTTGAAAACCCGATCCCCAGCGACCGGCCGTAACATCCCACCGCATCGGGCACGTTGCCGCTGTCTTTGTACGCGTTGCCCAGGTTGTTGATCGTGTCCCCCATGTTCGGCCGCAGCGAAAGGCACTTGAGATAAACCGCCGCCGCTTCGTCGAGCCGGCCTTCCTCCTTCAGCGCAATGCCCAGGTTGTTGTATGCCTCCGGCAGATTTGGATTGAGTCGGATCGCCTGCTGAAGAATCTTGATGGCCGCCTGCTGCTGGCCGCTCATTCGCATCACCGATCCGAGGTTTGCCATCGCCGCCGCGAAATCCGGTCGCAGCTTCAGCGCCAGCTGGTAAACCTCTGCCGCTTCTTTCAGTTTCATCCGCGTGGTCAGCACGCCGCCCAGGTTGTTGTACGCATCGGGCATGTTCGGATTGATCTCAAGCGCCCGTCGCAGGTGCTTCTCCGCATCGTCGATCGAGCCCAGTCGATGCAGCGCGCACCCCAGGTTCTGATGCGCCTCGGCGAAATTCGGATTGATCCGCAGCGCCGCCCGCAGCGCCTCGATCGCCTTGCTGACGTGCGTTGTCTGCAGCAGAATATTCGCGTAATCATAATGATGGCGCTCGTTGTTTGGATTTAGCCGAATCGCCGTCACGATCGCCGCAATCGCCTCGTCGATGCGGCCAAGTCCCTGAAGATTCTGACTCAGGGTTTCGTAAAAGTGCGGTTGTTTGGGCCGCAGCGCGATCGCCCGCGTGAGCAGATCCACCGCCTGCTGTGGGTGTCCATTGCGGCCCTCGATCGCGCCCAGGAGATACAGCACGTCCGGGTTATTGGGCTCGCGCGACAGGATCTCTTTATAAATGACTTCAGCCTCGGAAAAGCGGCCGGCGCGATGATGCGCGACCGCCGTTTCCAACTGTTGCTGCGGAGCGTTTTTTTGCATCTGTTCCGACACGCCGCTATCATAACGCACTTAACACCTTCGCCAACACACAGGAGAAACTTTCGATGCGACATCGAATCACGGGCAAACTCGCGAAATGGCTCACTGCTGCAGTGCTCGGTCTAACGCCGGCTCTTGCCTCGCGCGCCAGCGCCGATGAAATTCTCATGGACAACGGCGACCGCATCACCGGCGTGATCGATTCCGCCGACGGCGGAAAGCTGACCATTGTCACCCCGCTCGAAGGAAAGCTCACCGTCGATATGGACAATGTCAAGACATTCTCCACCGACGGCCCGATCAAGCTCGTCATGCAGGATGGATCGGTCATCAACCAGCGCATCACCGAATCCAGCGACGGTCATTTCCAGACCGGCGCCGGTGGCTTGCTCGCGGTGCAGTCATTGCCCCTGTCCGACATCGAGAAGATCAACCCTCCGCCGGTGGCTTGGGGCGGAACGATTACATTCAATTACTCGCTGAGCCAGGGCGACACCTACGCCGAGCTGCTGGGATTGAATGTCGATCTCCTCCGCCGCAGCGATGTCGATCGCATCGAAGCACAGGGTGAGTACGATTTCGGCAAACAGAAGATCAATGGCGTGGACAGCACCTCCACCGACCAGTGGGACATCGAAACTTCCTACAATTATTTCGTCAGCAAAAAGCTCTTCGTCCTCGGCGACATACGCGTCGAGAAAAACCGCATCCAGCACCTGGACATTCGCTTGACCCCCAACGCCGGTGTGGGATATCAGTTCGTCGAGCGTACCGATTTCAACGCCAACGTACAGGGCGGTATTGCGTGGGTGTATGAAGATTACACCAACATTGCCGCGCCCGATGAAAACCTCTCGCTGCGCCTCGCGTACCACATCGATAAAACGCTGTGGGATTCCCGCGTCAAGGCGTTCAGCGATTGCGCGTATTTCCCCGGCATTCAATACGCCAGCAAATACCTCGTCATCTTCGACGCGGGCCTGCATGTCGATCTCACCAAGAAAATGTTCTCCGAAGTCAAAGCCGAGGTGAATTACGATTCGCATCCCGCGCCGATGAGCAAACGCACGGATACGCTGCTGCTCGTGGGCCTCGGCTGGACCTTCTGATCAACCGGGCCCACACCTCAGATGCCGCGAATTCAAAAGATCCTGGCGGGTCTCGGCATTGCCTCGCGGCGCAATGTCGAGGCGATGATTCGCCAGGGCCGAGTCGCCGTCAACGGCAAGGTCGTCATCGACCTGCCCATCCTCATCGATCCCCGGCATGACAAAATCCAGGTCGACGGCGAGTCAGTCCATCTTTCCCCCGATCACGATGCCCCGCGGGTTTACATCCTGCTGAACAAGCCCAGGCGCGTCTACGCCACCAACGCCGCACAGGGCGAGCAGGTTCGCGCGCTCGATCTACTGCCGCGCGATCTTCGCGCTCGTGTCTATCCCGTCGGCCGGCTCGAAGCCGATGCCAAGGGCCTTCTCCTTTTCACCAACGACGGCGACCTGACCCATCGCCTCACCCATCCGCGCTTCGGCGTTCCCAAAACCTATCGCGCCGTCGTCAGCGGCTCCATCTCCCCCCAGGCGATGCACGCCCTGTCGCGAAGCGTGCGCTTCAGCGACGAGCCTGAATCCCCCACATCTTCGCGCAGCTTCGTCAAGATCATCAAGCGTTCCCGCGACATGACGATCGTGGAAATCACCCTTCGTGAAGGCCGCAGCGCCCACATCCGCCGCCTTCTCTCCAAAGTCGGCTACAAAATTCGCGAACTCACAAGAATCAAATTCGGTCCCCTCACCCTGGAAGGCCTCCCCCCCGGCAAATCCCGCCCCCTGACCGCAAAAGAAATCGCCCGCCTCCGCGCGATGGCCTCAAAGGATAATCCTTCCCCCTAACGCCCACGGCGCCGCCGTGGGATCTTTCTTCACCACTTAATCGCTTCCGGCTGAAACCGCTTATATCTGCTCTTCGAAAACTGCACACCCAGCTCCTCGATGCGCCGCCGATACGCCAGATACTCCTCACCGCTGGCGCGCGTGAATCCCTGCAACCCGATCACCTGATAAAAATCCGGCCGCCATCCCTTCACCCCGCGCTCGATCGTGCACGCAATTCCATTGGCGATCAGAAAATCCCGCGCCTCGTCCGCCGTCTTCTCCTCGAAATAACTCTGCATCAACACGTAATGCATGTTGACCACCCGCTCCCCGGGCTGCGCCAGGTTGGCCACCGCCGGCGCGGGGGCGATTTTCGCATCCGCCTGCTGAACATCCGCCTGCATCTCCGGCGAAAGCGCCGGATCGCCCGTCGCCGGCAGGGTTTCATTCGACACGCTCAGCACCGCAGGATGCGCCGGCCCATCCCGCAGCACCTGCTCGATAGGCTTGGTCTCGGGACTCGCATGATAAAAATGCCGCGCCGCCGAAAGTCCGCCGATCACTACCAGCGCTGCCACCGCGCCGCAGGCGACGCTGTTTTGCCGGAGGACCCACAGCCTGGTGTTTTCGGCAATTTTTGCCGCGCGCCCGGCGACATCCCGCGACCATGCCATCCACCGTCGCGCCTGCTCCGCGATCGATTTCCCGATTTTCGCCGTCGAAAAATTCGGTTTTGGAAATTTCCAGGTCTCCGGATCGGAATGCCGCTTCCGCCAAAGCTCCACCGCCTGCTCCGCCAATTCCGGCGAAGCGACCACCGGCTTTGAAGCCGGAATCTCCGCCGGCAAAGGCGCAATTTCCGCCTGAACCGGAGACGGTTCCGCGTTTTTCCGCTCAAATCGCTTGTCTTTATGGATTACTTCAAACAGCGCGACCGCGCGTTTTCCCTTGGCCATCCTTGACCATCCTTTCAATCCTATCTCAGACGCAGAACCTACGACCCGCCGCGCGCGAAATCAAGCCCACAAAATCAAAAAAACTCGCCTGACTTCCCATCGCATTCAAATCATCCGGGCACAAATCCCACATCCGCGACCCGATGCTTCGCCGCGCCATACACAAACACTTCGCCCATCGGCTTCTTCCCGTCCCACGGATGCCACAAAATCACGCGCTGCCGATCCGCCGTCACCGCGGCGATCGCATTCTCGCTTGCCGCCACGATCCGAAACCCGCTGTATCCGCCGGCATACTGCGTCAGCAGCTCATCATCCGCACCGACGCATACGATCGGCCCATCCTCCGTCGCCAGCAGAATCCTCGCATCCCCCATCCACGGCAACATCGCCGCTGATGCGATCCGCCCGCTGCGCCGCTGCCGGCATTCCGATCCGAAATTTTTACCCGACCACACACACACCTGCCCATCGCACAGCGCAGCGACTATCCTATTTCCCATCACCACGATCCCCGCCACATCCGCCGGTGCCCGCCCGCCCAGCGTGGAAATCTCTCCCTCCGCCGAAGCGATGGCCAGTTGCCCGCCGCTACTGAAAATCAATCGCCGATCATCCAGCCGCATCAGGTTCCGCGGCGAAAATCCCGTCATCTTCGACGTCCCCGGCCGATGTGCCATAACCGGCTTCTCGCCCTGGTCGACATCCCAGCACACGAGTCCCGCCTGCCCATGTGTCGCCCAGATTCGCCCGCCCATCCGCACCGCCGCGTTGAAGCCCTGCGCACTGCCCGCCTCCGGGTCGCGATATTCCATCGCCGATGCCGGCGCGCTCGCATCAAATCGAATCACGCCGCTCTGGCACCCCAGCAGCTGCGCCCCGGCGCCGTCGCCGCGCACGCTGCGCATCGGCCCCAGATTTTCCGGCACGGAAAATACCTCCATCCGCCCCGAATCCGAGCATTCAATCCGCACCAGCGCATTGCCCGCCACCGCCCAAAGGCGCGATCGTTCCCCATCTTTCGCCGAGGCCACCAGCGCCGCCCGCAGAACATCCGCCTGGTCGCTGGTACCGATTCGGCTCAGCACTTGACCCGGCGACAGTTCCGGCGCTGAGGTTCGAATCGCCTGGAATTGCCCGAACAATTCCGCCGAGCGGCGCAGTTGCTCCATTTGCTCCGCCGTCCGCCGCTGCGCCGCCTGCCGATCCATCTCCTCCATCCGCTGCCGCAGCAGTGTCGGGCAATCCAGCTCGACATCCGCCGGCTGCAGAATTTCAATTCCACAGGCAAACGCCACCGCATTGGCTGCCTGCATCAGCGCCGCAGCCAGCGATTGTTTCCCATTATCCGAGAGCAGCGATTGCGCCTCCGCACCGCCGGCAAATTTCCGCGCCGCTCCCGAAATCGCGCCCGCAAAATACGCGGCCACATCCGCAATCGTCGCCACCGCTCGCGAGCACAGGATCGCCTCATCCAGCATCTTCAGTTCCGTCGGTTCTCCCAGCGCGCGGACGCTCGCCGAAAAGTTCCCGCGCGCCAGATGCCCATCGCTCGTCGCCATTTCCCCCAGCTCCCAACGCATCCGCACCGCCGCCGGGCGAATTTCAATTCCCGTCTCGGTTCGTCGTGCAAATTCGTGTTCGCGGAGCATAGTTAAATTTTAGGAGGTCCTTTGGAAAGTTGCGAGTTGCGCGTGAATGCAGATGTTTCACTCCCAACGTGCAACGACCCGTCCCCTTGACTCCACCTCTCCCGCGCATTCAGATCAACTCCCAATGGTTCAATCCACATCGACGGCAAACCGCCTCTCCTGGCGGATCGCGCCGCTGATTCTGGCAATCCTCTGCGGCCTGGCGGCCTACAGCGACAGCTTTCGCGGGCCATTCATTTTCGATGACATCGAATCCATTGTGAAGAATCCGCATGTCAATCGATCCGCAGGTCATGCTGACGCGAGCGCCCCCACAACCCTTTCCGGCCGGCCGATTCTGCGGGCCACTTTCGTTCTCGATTACGCGATCGTCGGGATGCACGTTGAAATCTATCATGTCACCAATCTGCTGATTCATCTCACCGCGGGTGCCGTCCTGTTCGGCATCGTCCGCCGCAATCTCGCTAATACGCGCTTTTGGGGAAATCGCTTCGTTCACGCCGCGCCATGGCTTGCCGGCGCGGTGTCGGCCGTGTGGCTCGTGCATCCGCTCAATACCGAAGCGGTGACGTACATCGTCCAGCGAGCCGAATCTCTCGCGGGACTTTTTTATCTGCTGGTGATCTATTTCCTGATCCGCAACTGGAAATTCGCCGCCGTCGCTGTATGCGCGCTGGGTCTTGGCACAAAGGAAATCGTCGCCACCGCGCCGCTGCTGGCGCTGCTTTATGACCGCACATTCATCGCCGGCTCTTTTACCACCGCGCTTAAATCGCGCGCGTGGCTTTATCTCGGCCTCGCCGCCACGTCGATCATCCCCGCCTTTGGCATCTTCACCGGATCGCGCAGCCGCTCAATCGGAAATCTATCACCGCTTGCTTATGCCCAAACACAGCTCGGCGTGATCGCCCACTACATTGCGTTGATTTTCTGGCCACAAAATCTCGTGCTCGATTATTACGACTGGCCGATCACCCATTCGCTCAATCTTCCCGCGATATTCGTCGCCATCCTGATCTTGCTGACGCTCCTCATCCTGTGGCTTCGCCCCCGCCTGGGATTTCTCGGAACATGGTTCTTCCTCATCCTGGCCCCATCATCCAGCTTCCTGCCGATTTTCACCGAAATCGCCGCAGAGCATCGCATGTATCTCCCGCTGATCGCGCCGGTGGTTCTGCTGGTGGTCGGCGGATGGGTGATCCTTTCGCGCACGCTTGCCGGTGCGTGGGCCGCCGCTTTCCTGCTGACGATCATTCTGGCCGCCCTCGCCGCGCGAACGTTTCTTCGCAATGCCGAATATCAGGACCCGCAAACGATCTGGGCCGACAACGTGCAGCAGCGCCCGAATAATCCGCGCGCTCATTTCAATCTTGGCTACACCCTGATGCGGTCTGGCGCCGCCGCCGATGCCGCTCCCCAGTTCCGCCAGGCATTGGACCTCGCGCCGGATTATTACGCCGCCGCCGCTGCCCTCGGCCGCGCGCTGATCGAATCCGGCCATCCCGCCGATGCCGAAACATTTTACACCGATGAAATCTCCGCCTTCCCCGGCTTCGCTCCCGAAGCGCACCTGCAGCGCGGCCGCCTCCGCTTCGCCCGCGGCGACGCCTCCGGGGCCGAGGAAGATTTCCAGGCCGTTCGCCATTCCGCGGGAAACAATCCATGACCGCAATTCGCCGGTCCAATTCGCGCAGCCGCTGGCTGGCGCCCCTGCTCGTACTCTTCGCCGGAGTCATCGCCTATTCCAACAGCCTGCACGGGCCTTTCATCTTCGATGACAATCTCGCCATCGTCGATAACCCGCAGATCCGCAGTCTGATTCCAAATAGATTCTCCCCACCTGGCCCAACCACATTGTCCGGCCGGCCAGTCCTGGTCTTTTCAGTAGCGACTGATTACGCACTGGCGGGACTGAACGTGGAGATTTACCACTTAACAAATCTGGTGATTCATATTTCCTCTGCCCTTTTGTTATACGTCACTATCCGCCGATCGCTGCTTAGTCCGATCTGGCAAGATCGTTTCATCCGCTCGGCCCCATGGTTGGCGGCGGCAGCCGCTGCTCTGTGGGCGGTTCATCCGCTGGGCACCCAGGCGGTGACCTACGTTGTTCAGCGCGCCGAATCTCTGGCATCATTGTTCTTCCTGGTTTCCCTTTACTGCCTCATCCGCTCCGCCGGCTCCAGCCCGCGCTGGTGGCCCGCCGGCGCGGTGCTCGCCTGCGGCCTGGGGATGGCCACCAAAGAGACCGTCGCCGCCGCGCCGATCATCGCGCTTCTCTACGACCGGACTTTTCTCGCCGGATCATTCAAGCAAGCCCTCAAACTGCGATGGAAAATCTATGTTGCGATGGCCATCACATGGACATTCATCCTCCGCGCGTTTCTGATCGACCGCCGCGAAGGCACCGCCGGATTTCAAGCCTGGGCTTCCCCAGTCCAATACGCCGCAACGCAGCTCAACGTCATCGCCCACTATTTGCATCTGGCTCTGTGGCCCACGAATCTATCACTCGATTACTACGATTGGCCCATCGTGCGGAAGCCCGCGGAAATTACCTGGCAGGGGTGGGTCGTCGCCGCCACGATTATCGCCACAATTCTCGCCCTCAAATGGAAGCCTCAACTGGGATTCCTCGGCGCCTGGTTCTTCCTGATTCTCGCGCCGACTTCCAGCTTGATTCCTATTAACCACGAGGCGGCAGCCGAGCAACGCATGTATCTCCCCCTCGCTGCGGTGATCTGCCTCGCAGTGGTCGGCGGATGGATGCCGATCGAGCGTCACCGCATCGTCCGTTGGTTGGGCATAATCGCCGCCTGCTGCGCTGCGGTGGGGTTAACCGATCTGACCCTCGCCCGCAACCAGCAGTATTCCAGTCCCGTCAGCATCTGGACCGATACCGTCGCCAAACGTCCAAACGATTCCCGGGCACGCTACGGCCTGGGCCTGGAGTGGATGAAAATAAGCTTGCGCTATCCCTTCGGATCTCAACAGGCGCAATCTGCCGCTCTCCAGGCGAAGGATCAGTTCCAAATCATTGCCGCCCATGATCCGGAATTTCCGCAAAATCTCATCTCCGTTGGCCAGTCCATTGATCGCTCAGGGGATTCGGCCGCCGCCGAGGACTTCTATTCGGCGCAATTACCGAACCATGCGTCGATCGCCGCCGAGCTCCTGATCGAGCGGGGAATTCTCCGCGCCCGCCGGCAGGATTGGACTGATGCCAAAGCCGATTATCTCGCCGCCGTCAACGCAAACCCCAATATCGCCGATCCCCATTATTTCCTTGGTGTACTGTATCAGCAGCTCAATGATTTCAACGCCGCTGAGCATGAGTTTGCCCACACCCTGGCAATTGACCCGAATTACAAAGATGCCGCCGCGAGACTCCAAACCGTCACGCGCATGGCCAAGGGATATTGAAATGTCGCCCACCCCATGAACGTCAACCGCTCCCATCATCCGCGCGGTCTTCGGCTCGCGCCCCTGCTGGTCCTGTTCATCGGAGCTATCGCCTATTCCAACAGTCTACATGGCCCCTTCATCTTCGATGACAATCTCGCCATCGTCGATAACCCGCAGGTCCGCAGTCTCAATCCATTCAAATTTCCGCCCAAAATTGCGACGACAATCTCCGGTCGGCCGATGCTGATCTTCAGCTTTGCCGTGGATTACGCCATTGCCGGACTGCATCGCGAAATTTACCACATCACCAATCTGCTGATTCACCTCGTCTCGGCGCTGTTTTTATACGGAATCGTTCGCCGAACGCTCCGCTCACCCAAAATCGCCGGCGGGCGATTCGTTTCCGCCGCGCCAATTCTGGCGGCGATCATCGCATCGCTCTGGGTCGTTCATCCGCTGACCACCCAATCCGTGACTTTCATCGTCCAGCGCGCCGAATCCCTCGCCGGCCTGTTCCTGCTGGCAACGCTTTACTTCACGATCCGTCTCACCGGCGGCAGCCGATGGTGGGGTCCCCTTGCTGTAATCGCCTGCGCGTGTGGGATGGCCACCAAGGAAATCGTCGCCGCCGCGCCGATTCTTGCCCTGCTCTACGATCGCACGTTCGTCGCCGGATCATTCAAGGATGCGCTTGCCCGCCGTTGGAAATTCTATCTTGCGCTGGCCGCCACCTGGCTTTTAATTCTCTATTCTCTTCACACCGGCCTGCGCGGCACGATGGTTGGATTCAATCTCGGAATCTCACCGCCCGATTACGCCCGCACCGAATTGAACGTCATTGCCCGATACCTTCGACTTGCGTTCTGGCCCACCGATCTAACCCTCGACTACGGCGACTGGCCAGTGGCGGTGCACTGGTCGGATGTCTCCTGGCAAGGGTGGCTCGTGCTGGCAAGCGCCATTTTCTTCGCGATCTGCCTGCGGTGGCGGCCATGGCTCGGATTTCTCGGCGCCTGGTTCTTCCTGATCCTCGCGCCCACCTCCAGCGTTCTTCCCATCAAGCAGGAAGCGGCCGCCGAGCAGCGCATGTATCTCCCCCTGGTCGCGGTCATCTGCCTGGTGGTCATCTCGATATCAATACTCATCGAGCGTCGCCGTGCCCTTCGTCGGTTCTCCATTGTCGCCGCCTGCGCAATTGTCGTCACTTTCACATCCCTGACGATCGCCCGCAACCAGCAGTATACCGATGCCGTCACAATCTGGACCGACACCGTCACCAAACGCCCCGCCAACGCCCGGGCGCGATACAACCTCGGGCAGGTCTGGGCGAAGATCAGCTTCGGTTACCCCCCCAATTCTCCCGAAGCCCAGGCGGCCGAGCGTAACGCCCAGCAGCAGTTCCAGATCGTCCACGAACTGGATGCCTCGGTCACCGGTGTGGTCTTTGCTCTTGGAGAATCCTACGAACGCGCCGGCGACTCCGCCGCCGCCGAGGATCTCTACACCAAGGCCCTGGCCCAATATCCAGGTTTGGCCAGCGATCTCCTCGTCCAGCGCGGCAACCTCCGCGCCCGCCGCCAGGATTGGAGCGACGCCAAAGCCGATTACCTCGCCGCCATCGAATCCACCCCCACCGACATCGAGCCACACTATTTCCTGGGAGTCCTCTACCAACAGCTCGGCGACTGGAAAAACGCCGAGGACCAATTCTCCCAAACTCTTGCGATCAATCCTACCTACAAAGACGCCGCCGCCCGCCTGCAGGCGCTCAGAGAAACCACCACCAAAAAGTAGCATGGGCATCCTGCCCATGTTTCCCCAAAACAAGATATCCCTCGATCATCGGTGTAAAATGCAATGACATCGCCATGACCGATTCCGCCACATTATTCGGCCATCTATCCCCGCCCAGAGACCAGGAGAAGAAACTGGCCGGTCCCATCGCGCAAGTCGCGCTCGAGCAGGGCATCGACCGCCCGCTCGATTACCTCATCCCGCCGCGTCTCGTCGGCGACGTGCGCATCGGCATGCGTGTGCGCGTCCCGCTGGGCCGCGGCAACCGCACCGTTCGCGCGTGGGTCGTCGCTCTCAAATCGTTCAGCGATGTCCCGAATCTGAAGAACCTGCTCGCCGTCGATGATCAGCGCGTCCTGATCTCCCCGCCGGTCATGGAACTCGCCCGCTGGATCGGCCGCTATTACGCCGCTCCCCTCGGCGTCGTGCTGGAAAGCGTCATCCCCGCCGCCGTGAAAAAGAAGATCGGCATCGGTTACAGCAACATCGTTCGTCTCGCCCAGCAGCCCGCAAAAATCCAGGAATTCCTCGAGAAAACCAAGGCCCGCAAGCGCCGCGCGGTCCTCGCCCGGCTCCTCCAGGTCGAATCGGAAAAAGGCATCGAGCTGAACCGTCTCGCCGGCGAGTCCGGCGTCAAGCCGCCGACCGTCCGCAAGCTCGCCGCTCTCGGCCTCATCACCATCCGATCCGAAATCGATCTCCCGAAGATGACCGCGAATCTCGATCTCGGCTCCGCCGCCGAGCCGATGATGCAGCTCAACGATGATCAGCAAAAAGCGTTCGACGAACTCAAGACCCGCATCGGCGCCGGCTTCGGCGTCAGCCTGCTCCACGGCGTCACCGGCAGCGGAAAAACCGAAGTCTATCTCCAGGTGATCGCCGAGGCCCTCGCCCAAGGCAAACGCGCGCTGGTTCTCGTCCCGGAAATCGCCCTCACCCCGCAAACCGTCCTGCGATTCAAGGCGAGATTCAAACGCGTCGCCGTCCTGCACAGCGGGCTCACCGCCACCGAGCGGCACCGGTTCTGGCAGCAGATCAGCGACGGCGACGCCGATGTCGCCGTCGGCGCACGCTCCGCCATCTTCGCCCCCATGCCCGACCTCGGCGTCATCGTTGTCGATGAAGAGCACGATTCCAGCTACAAGCAGGACCAGGCCCCGCGATATCACGCCCGCGATGTCGCCATCAAGCGCGCCCAGATCGAAAACGTCCCGATTATCCTCGGCAGCGCCACGCCATCGCTGGAGATGTACCGCCTCTGCCGCGAACTGGCCCCGCCGGGATATCGCTACCTCACTCTCCCCAGCCGAGTGCGCGGATTATCCCTCGCCGCCACCGAACTGGTCGATATGCGACAGGAGCGCCGCCTCCGCCGCGGCGTGCACCTGATCTCGCAGCGCCTCGAACATCTCCTCCGCACGACGGTCCAATCCGGTCGGCAGGCCATTCTGCTGCTCAATCGCCGCGGATATTCCAATTTCGTTTTCTGCCCTTCGTGCAGTGAGCCGATCAAGTGCAAATTCTGCGACAAGACCATGACCTATCACCGCTCCATCGAAAGCCCCGCGGTGGGGGCCTCCAACGCGGCTTCCGTCCACACCGGGCAGATGCTATGCCATTACTGCCTCGCCACCCAGGTCCTTCCCGATAAATGCCCCATCTGCGGCAAAAAGCTAAGCCTCTTCGGCCTCGGCACCCAGCGCGTCGAGGAAGAATTGAAGCGCAAGATGCCCGACCTGAAATTCGCCCGCGTCGACAGCGATTCGATGCGCACCTTCAAGGATTACCAGTCCACCCTCACCCGCTTCGCCCGCGGGGAATTGAACGTGATCCTCGGCACGCAGATGATCGCCAAAGGCCTGGATTTTCCCAACGTGACGCTGGTTGGCGTCATTAGCGGCGACACCGCGCTGGCGCTGCCCGATTTCCGCGCCGCCGAGCGGACGTTTCAGCTCATCACGCAGGTCGCCGGTCGCGCCGGCCGCGGCGACGCGGCGGGGCGGGTGACCGTTCAGACGTTCCTTCCCGAAGACCCCACCATCCGCACCGCGCTCAAGCAGGATTACACCGGCTTCGCCGCCGGTGAACTCGCCTCGCGGCGCGAAATCAACCTCCCGCCCTATTCCCGCATGGCCCGCTTTATCCTTCGCGATCAGGACCAGGAGCAATTGCACAAGCTCGCCCAGGAACTCGCCGAAAAAACCGCCGCCGCCATCGCCGAAACAAAATTACCCGTGACGATGCGCGGCCCCATGCCCTGCGCCATCGGCCGCATCGCCGGCTTCCACCGCAACCAGATCGTCCTCCAAAGCGACCGCGCCGACGCCTTGCAAACCGTCCTCCACGCCATCCGCGCCGCCGGCGGTTTCGCCAAAGCCGAATCCGTCGCCGTGGACGTCGATCCCGTCGCGATGCTTTGAATAAATTTTTTGCCACAGATAAAAATCAGATGCACGCAGATAAACGCGCGTCGCTTTCCCCTCCGCGCTCCGCGGTGAGTCTAATTTGCTTGTTGCCAGCATACCGATATCGCCAAGCCAACTTTGTACGCAACTTCAACTCGCCGTGACGAACTCAATCTGTCCGATCGCCGGCACCAATCCGGCATCGGCGCCGCGCTTCAGTAGAGTGGTGATCGCTTCGCGCCCGCGGGGGCCGTAGTCGAGGGTCCAGTCGTTGACGTACATGCCGACGAATTGGTCGGCCAGCTCGCGGTTCAGGTCGCGGCCGAATTGGAGGGAATAATCGACGGCTTCCCTGCGGTGGTCGAGGCTGAACTGGATTGACTTGCGGATGATGTTGGTCACTTCTTGGCAGACGGTTTTTCCCAAATCCTTTCGGATGCAGTTGCCGCCCAGCGGCAGGGGTAGGCCGGTTTGCTGGTGCCACCAGGCGCCGAGATCGACGACGAGATGCAGGCCGAGGTTTTGGTAAGTGAGTTGACCCTCGTGAATGATGAGCCCGGCATCGGCTTTGCCGTCTTTGACGAATTGGGGAATCTGGTCGAAATGGACGGGGATGGCTTTGAACGCTTCGCCCGCTTTGCCGAGACAAAGTTGCAGGGCGAGGAAGGCCGTGGTGAGTTCGCCGGGGATGGCGATGGTTTTCCCTTTGAGGTCAGATATCTTGGCGGGTTTCGGGGTGATGACCATCGGTCCGTATTTGTCCCCCATGCTGCTGCCGCAACTGGTCAGGGCGTATCGGTCTGCGACATAAGGATAGGCGTGGATTGAGATTGCGGTGATTTCCAGCTCGGCGCGGCGGGCGCGCTGGTTGAGGGTTTGGATGTCTTGGAGTACGTGTTCGAAGGTGTAGGGGCCGGTGTCGAGGAGGTTCTTGGCCAAGCCGTAGAACATGAAGGCGTCGTCGGGGTCGGGGGAATGGCCGAGGCGGAGGAGCTTTTTTTCCATGGAGTTTGGCCCGATAATCGAGCTTGGGCGGAGTATAACATCTGGTGGGGAAAACCCCCACGGCAGCGCCGTGGCGGTTAGTGCCGATGTAACTTTGGAGCGCGAGGCGGGACAATAAGTATGCAGTGGCATCGTTCTATGATTGTCTGGCGTTGAATAAGGAGCCCGGATGGCGGTCTTTCACCCCCTTTTAGCACAGTATGTACCGACGGAATCGGATCCGTTTGATGATGTGAAGGCGGCCCACCTGCTCAATCGAGCGGGGTTTGGGGGCACGCCGGATGAAGTCGCGCGCGTGCAGAAGCTGGGACCCAAACAGGCGGTGGAGTGGCTGCTGGATTTTCCCGATGCCCCGGCTGAAGAGGAATTGGGGAATAATGTTTCGCCGGATTTGAGTTCCATCGCCGGCTCGCCTTCGGATTTCAGGCAGTATTACCGCCAGCTTCGCGACAAAACTCCCCAGGAAAAAAAGCAGTTGCAGCAGCAGTTCCAGCAGGCCAATCGCCAGGCGCTTGAAGCGACCACGGCGTGGTGGCTCAACCGCATGGCGTTCGGGCAATATCCCCTCCAGGAAAAGCTGACATTTTTCTGGCACGGACATTTCACCACCAGCGCCAAGGACGAGCGGGCGGCCCTGCTGATGTGGAAGCAGAACGAGCTTCTGCGTGAAAACTCCGCGGGAAATTTCGAAACCTTCGTGCGGGCGATTTCACGCGATCCGGCGATGCTGGATTACCTCAACAACAACGAAAACCGCAAGGCGCACCCAAACGAAAATTACGCGCGCGAGCTGATGGAATTGTTCACGCTGGGGATCGGCAACTACACGGAAGATGACATCAAGCAGGCTGCCCGCGCGTTCACCGGCTGGGGGCATGATGGGACGGATTTCGTCTACCGCGTCAACCAGCACGATGACGGGATCAAGACTTTTTTCAACCGCAGCGGAAATTTCGACGGCGATGACATCATCACGCTGATCCTGCAGAATCCGGCGTGTCCGAAATTTATCTCGGGAGAGCTGTTCAAATACCTGGCATATGACGACATCGACCCGAGTTTGTCCGAAGCGCTGGGGCAGTTGCTGTACACGAATCGATACGAGCTTCGCCCGCTGCTGCGGACAGTGCTGACGAGCCGGGCGTTTTACAGCCCGCAGGCGCTGGGAGTTCAGATCAAGAGCCCCGTGCAGCTTGTGGTTGGGACGATCCGCATGCTGGGATTGCAGATGCCGCCGGCGCAGGCGCTGGCATCGGCGCTGAATCAGATGGGTCAGCTCCCGCTGATGCCGCCGAATGTTCGCGGCTGGCCGGGGGGTCGGATGTGGATCAACACCAGCACCTTGTTCATCCGTTACAACACGGGAGTTTGGCTGGCGGGCGGAGAGGTTCCGGCGCTGACGCGGCTGAATCGCAAGGGAGACGCGGCTGGCGCACTCCCGGATTCGCTGGCGCGGCCGAGCGGTTTCGATCCGAATACGGATGGCGATGCCGAGGCCGTGGTGGACGGGTGGCTCAATCGGTTGATTCAGCGCCCGGTGGGGAGTGACAAGAAGGATGTGCTGGTGAATGTGCTGGCCGATGGGGTGAATACCGATTCGGTGCGGAAGGTCGTGCAGTTGATCGTTTCGATGCCGGAGTATCAGTTGTGCTGAATCAACCGCCGCGCAAGCGCGGCCGCTAAACTTACGGAGTGGTTATGGAAAAAGTTGTATCAACTCGCCGCGTGTTTTTGCAGAAGGGTCTGACGCTTCTGGCGGTGGCGCCGACGATCCCGACGTTTCTGGATCAGACGGTCATGGCGCTGAACAACCCGCTGGACAGCAAGCTGACCCAGCAGACATCCGGCAAGGACGGAAAAATTCTCGTCGTGGTGCAGCTTTCCGGCGGAAACGACGGGCTCTCCACGGTGATCCCGTACGGGGATGACGTTTACTACCAGCAGCGCAACGCGATCTCGCATCCGGCGGACAAGGTGCTGAAGATTGACGGTTACCTGGGACTGCATCCGAACCTGACGTCGCTGAAGTCGATGTACGACAGCGGCGACCTGGCGATCGTGCAGGGCGTGGGGTATCCCAATCCCAACCGCTCGCACTTCCGCTCGATGGACATTTGGCAGAGCGCCCAGCCGGAAATTCAGCAGCCCAGCACCGGATGGATCGGGAGATATTTCGACAACACCTGCCCGGGATGCGATCCGCACGTGGGCGTGGCGATCGGCGAGACGCTTCCGCTGGCGATGCAAGGGGAGAAAGTTTTGCCGCTGAGTTTTGAGCGGCCGGACAGTTATCGATACACGGGGCGGGACAAGACGGATTACGTGAAGCTGAATCAGGCGCAGCTCCCGCCGACGATCACCACGCCCAGGGAGATCACCGCGGGCGATCAGCTTGATTTCCTGCACCGCACGGCGATGGATGCGCAACTGAGCAGCGAAGAGATTCTGCGGCTTACGCGGAGCCATTCTTCGCCGCAGCCGTATCCGGCCAACGAGTTTGGCAATGGATTGAAGACGATCGCGGCGATGATCGCCGGCGGCCTGCCGACGCGGGTTTACTACGTCGCCCTTTCCGGATTCGACACGCACGCGCAGCAGCTGAACCGGCACGATGCGCTGATGAAGCAATTGTCGGACGGCCTGGGCGCGTTCTGGTCGGACTTGAAGCAGCAGAAGAACAACGACCGCGTGATGCTGATGACCTTCAGCGAGTTCGGGCGGCGCGTTCAGTCCAACGCCAGCGGCGGGACGGATCATGGCGCTGCGGCTCCCATGTTTGTCATGGGGTCAGGGATTCAGCAGGGGATCGTGAGCCGGCATCCATCGCTCAACGATCTGGACCAGGGCGATTTGAAATACGTCGTGGATTTCCGGTCGGTGTATGCGAGCATTTTGCAGAACTGGCTGAACACTCCGAGCAAGCCGATTCTTGGCGATCAGTATCCGGTTCTGCCGCTCGTGAAGAGCGCATGAATTAATAAAAATTTTGTTTGCCGATGTTCTGGCAAATGGGGACGGTTGAGTCCTGCGGGACTGCCCTGGAGCGCGAGCGCCCCAGGGCTTTTTTTTTGGAAATTGGTTTATGGCGGGGTGGGGGTTTGGGGGAGAAAACGCCGCGTAAACAAGGCCGCCAAACGTGGATTGAAAACCGGATAGGGCAATTCGTCGTAGACACTTATGGGAGTGAAGGGTAAAGTATTTATTCGGGTCTACTATTGATCCACGGGCAACCAACCGATGCCGGGAATTCGCGCCTGGGTCCGGCTCTTTTGCAATGAATCTGGCTCGATGTTCGCGGGGGGCATGAATTGAAACTCCATTCCTGGAGAGGAATGGTACATTGAAGCGCCAGCGCAATGTGGTCCACATAATGTGGTACGCACCGGGACGGCTGGCTTTTATGGAGAAAGCTGACCATGCCATCTAAAACTTCTAATCTGGTATCGTTGATCGACAAAAAGTTGGATGTCACTAATTTCCGGGAGCAGCACTGGGAAGGATCGTTCTGGGATTACCTGGATATTGCCCTGGAGCATCCGACCGTCGCCCGCAACGCGTTTCAGCGGGTATACGACATGATTCTCACGTACGGGAATGAGTCGTACACGCAGTTCAAGCAGGAATATAACCGCTACAAATTCTTTTCCGATCCGATCGATCACGGCGCGGATGCGATTTACGGTCTGGAAAGGCCGTTGATGCAGCTCGTGGATTTCTTCAAATCCGCGGCGCAGGGATACGGAACGGAAAAACGCATTTTGCTGCTGCACGGGCCGGTGGGTTCGAGCAAATCGACGATCGCGCGGCTGCTGAAAAAAGGGCTGGAACATTACAGCCGGACCGAGGCGGGGCGGTCGTATACGTACATGTGGCGGGTGCATCATCGCGGGCCGGCGGGTGACGAGGGAGAGCAATTCCTCGAATGCCCGATGCACGAGGAACCGCTGCTGCTGATTCCGCGCGAAGCCCGGCACGACGTGCTGGAGGCGATCAACGAAAAACTGCCCGATGGGAGAAAGATTCGCCTGTTCGGCGATGTGTGCCCCTTCTGCCGGAAGATTTACGGCGATCTGCTGGAGGACTACGGCGGCGACTGGAAGAAGGTGATGGAGCACGTGAAGGTGAAGCGGCTGATCTTGTCGGAGAAGGATCGCCGCGGCGTGGGGACGTTCCAGCCGAAGGATGAGAAAAACCAGGACAGCACGGAACTGACGGGCGACATCAACTACCGCAAGATCGCCGAGTTTGGCTCGGATTCCGATCCGCGCGCGTTCAATTTCGACGGCGAATTGAATATCGCCAACCGGGGCATTGTCGAGTTTATCGAGGTGCTGAAGCTGGACGTGGCATTTTTGTATGACCTGCTGGGCGCGAGCCAGGAGCATCTCATCAAGCCGAAGAAATTCGCGCAGACATATATCGACGAGGTGATTCTCGGCCACACCAACGAGCCGGAATACAAGCGGCTGCAGGGCAACGAAATGATGGAGGCGTTCCGGGACCGGACGATCAAGATCGACGTTCCGTACAACATCCGGCTGGATGACGAGGTCAAAATTTATCTCAAGGACTTCGGGCCGGAGAAGATCAAGGGAATTCACATCGCGCCGCACACGATTGAAGTAGCGGCGATGTGGGCGGTGCTGACGCGGCTGGCGGAGCCGAAAAAGGCCGGCATCACCAAGATGCAAAAAATGAAGCTGTACAACGGCAAAAGCATTCCCGGATTTACCGAGGACAGCATCAAGGAATTGCGGGAAGAGGCCCCGCGCGAGGGAATGCAGGGGATCAGCCCCAGGTATATTCAGGATAAGATCAGCAATGCGCTGGTGAGCCATCAGTCGCAGTTGGATAAGGCGATCAATCCGTTCATGGTGATGAACGAGCTGGAAGGCGGGCTTAGCCATCATTCGCTGATCACGGACGAGGAGTTGAAGAAGGAGTACAAGGAACTGCTCGCCGTGGTGCGCGAGGAATATGAGGATATTTTGAAAGGCGAGGTGCAGCGCGCGATCAGTGCCGATGAGGATGCGATCAAACGGCTGGCGGCGAATTACATCGAGAACGTTCGCGCGTACACGCAGCACGAGCGCGTGCGAAACCGGTACACCGGGCGGGATGAGGATCCGGACGAACGATTGATGCGGTCGATCGAGGACAAGATCGACATCCCCGAAAGCCGCAAGGATGATTTTCGTCAGGAGATCATGAATTACATCGGCGCCCTGGCGCTGGATGGAAAGAAGTTTGAGTACAACACCAACGCGCGATTGCTCAAAGCGCTGGAATTGAAACTGTTCGAAGACCAGCGCGATACAATCAAGCTGAAAAACCTGGTCAGCAGCGTCGTGGACGATGAGACGCAGCAGAAGATCGACGTCGTAAAGCAGCGGCTGATCAAGTATTTCGGCTATAACGAAACCAGCGCGACGGACGTGCTGAATTACGTGGCCAGCATCTTCGCGCGCGGCGATACGAAGCAGGATGAGTAGCCGAGTTTAGCAACGGATATGCGAAGATTCAGCCATCGTTCGGGGTTGTCGCTGGTGCTCGTGGGAGTGCTGGGGATCGCGTTTTTCTGGGTAACCGATCCGCGCTACGGGCTTGCGCTGCGGTGGAGCCATGAGAACCCGATTGATCTGGCGAACTGGCATTTTCCGGGAACAATACTCGGCGTCGCGGGGTCGGTGCTGGTGCTGATGATTGGGCTGTATCTGCTGTCGCGAAAGGTAACCTGAATGCTGAACGACCTAAAAGAGTTTTTAGATCGAGAGCCGTTCATGGCGTTTCGCATTATTCTGACAAGCGGCAACAGCTACGAAGTAACGAGTCCCTATCAGATTGCCATCGGGCAAACACAATTGGATTGCTATTTTCCCCGGTCCGACCGCAAAGCGGTGCTTCGCTTCAATCAAATCGCCGCGTTTGAAGATTCGGAGCCGGCCAAGTCATGATTTTGAAGATTGAAAAAGATCATCAGCGTTTTCGGCAGATCGTGAAGGGCCGGATTCGGGACGATCTGCGCAAATTTCTGACCAAGGGAGAATTGATCGGCAAAGAGGGGAAGCATCTGATCAGCATTCCGCTGCGGGGGATTGAGCTGCCGCATTTCCGGTACGGGGATAATTCAGGCGGAGTCGGCGCCGGCGAGGGGAAAGAGGGGGATGTCGTCGGGCGCGGCAAGGGGAAGGTTTCGGGCGGGACCGAAGCGGGCCAGCACATCATGGAGGTGGACCTGACGCTGGATGAGCTGGCGGAAATTCTGGCCGAGGAGCTGAAGCTTCCGCGCATCGAGCCACGCGGGAAACATCGGATTACGACGGTGCGCGATAAATACAGCGGGATTCGCCGGGTGGGGCCGGAATCGCTGCGGCATTTCAAGCGGTCGTTCAAGGAAGCGCTCAAGCGGCAGATCATGAACGGAGATTACGATCCCGATTTTCCCATCATCATTCCGCAGCGAAAGGACATCCGCTATCGAAGCTGGAAGGAAGTGAAGAACCCGCAGTCCAACGCGGTGATCGTCTTCATGATGGACGTTTCCGGCTCGATGGGAGAAGAGCAGAAGGAACTGGTGCGGCTGGAAAGTTTCTGGATCGACACCTGGCTGCGGAAGAATTACGAGGGAATCGAATCTCGCTATATCGTGCACGATGTGCATGCCAAGGAAGTGGACAAGCACACATTCTATCATCTGCGCGAAGACGGCGGGACGAAGATCAGCAGCGCGTTCAAGTGCGCCAAGGCGCTGCTGGACGCCCACTATTCACCGGATGAGTGGAACATTTATCTTTTTCATTTCAGCGACGGCGACAACAGCTCCGAAGCCGACAGCCGCGACTGCGTGAAGATGCTGAAGGAGCAGCTATTGCCGATCTGCAACATGTTCGGCTATTGCCAGGTTGCCAGCGCATACGGCTCGGGGAATTTCATCAACGTGCTGCACGAGCATTTGCGGAACACGGAAAAGCTGATGACGAGCCGGGTGAATTCGAAGGATGATATTTACGATTCGATCAAGACGTTTTTTGGGAAGGGGCACTGAGTTATATTGGGATTCACGGCAGGTATGAGCGCGCCCTGAATTGGGGGAGGGCTGGCACAAAATGGATTTTGAAATCCTTGGCCAACTCCGCGAAGTCGAGGTAATCGCCGTCGGCACCTCGATCCGCGAATTGTCAAGATTAAGGCGACTGTATGGAAGCGGGCGCTGGCGAAAAATGAAAGGCCGAGCGATGATCCGTACTTTTGACGGAAATATTCGTGAGGCGGAGGTACACTGGTATGAAGCTCATGGAATCGGTAAAAAAGGTTTCAAAATCAAAGAGCCATAATGCGCGGTGGCCGCGATTCGTCATTTGCCTGGAAAATGAAGGCAACGAGGCGTCCCTGGAAATTGGTAAGATTTATCGCCAAGTGAAGCCGCATGCGAAGGACATGTCGGGTTGGGTCCGCGTGATTGATGAATCCGGCGAGGATTACTTATTTCCCGGCCGACGATTCAGGAAGATAGCGCTTCCCGCCGAAGTCCAACGCGCGCTGGCAAGGCAACGGTAGTGTCGCCTGAAGCAGACTATTTCTCTGGCGCGACGATTCCCCGCCGAATATTTGCCTGAGGGGCCGTGTCATCGAATGTGACATTTCGGCCGTTATCGACAACGCCCAGCGATTTCCAGAGTGCATTCAGATCGGTATTGACGGGCTTACTTCCCATTTCATCGTGCAGGTTTTTGAAGACGGGCACACCGACGCCGCAGTCGTAGATGTCCAGCAGATGGTCGATCGTCCAGGTTTGTGATCCGTCACCACCAGCGTCAAGAACGGCCCGGGCGGCGTCGCGCACGGATTTTTGATTGTGGGTCTGCTGCCGGACGCGGATGTCTGCGAGAAGCCAGTAAAGTGATCCGCCCCAGTAGGTTCTTCCCCAGGTGTGCGTGTTATCGAGTCCGCGGTCGCCGCTCTGGGGCAATCCCTGTGGTAGGCCTTCGACAAGATCGCCCCAAAATCGTTCGGGAGTGATCTGACCGATGCGCACCCGCGCGACGGGCTCGAGATAGTCGGCCATCCCTTCGCTCATCCAAGAATAATCCCCCTCAACATCGGGCTGGGAGAGGTGAAACATTTCATGCGTGATCATCCAGTCGGAGACGAGGTCTGCGTGGGTGGTGTCGCGCCCAAGGTGAATTTCAATCTGGCGGCCGTCATATTCGACGCCGCCCTGCACATCGCCGTCGTCGGCGGGAAGAACGGTGATGGATACGTTTTTAACGGGATATCGTCCGTAGAAATGGGTCAGTGCGGTGGCGGCGCGCTGGACCCACTGTTTGACTTCATCCGGCGAGACGGAGAGCGGCTGCGGCGCTGACAAGTCAATCGTGCCGCCGAGTTCGGGCAGCGTTATCGTTTCAAAACCGATCGGATCACTTCGAACCGACGAGGGTGAAACGAAGACGAAAAAAACCGACAGGAATACGATGGGTTGGGCAAAGCAAAGCAAGCGTTTCATTGATTGACTATAGGTACGATAGGAAGAATCCGGCGGATGTTCGATTGGTGTTGTGCGCCGTTGGATTTATAATGGAACTTCAAGATGTCGATCGTTGCGAACAAACTGGTTACCGCTGACGAATTGCTCAAAATGGGCGATATCGGGCGATGCGAGCTCATTTATGGAGAGTTGATCATGATGAGTCCCGCGGGTTTTTCGCACGGTGAGATTGCCGCGCGTTTCGCGATGCTTTTGGGGATTTTTGTGGAGCAGCATGATTCAGGCGTGGTGCTTGGGGCGGAAACCGGGTTTCTGATCGAAAAGGATCCTGATCTCGTGAGGGCTCCTGATGCAAGCTTTGTGCGAAAAGATCGACTGCCGCCAACCCAGTGGCGGAAATTTTTCCCCGGGGTTCCCGACCTCGCAGTGGAAGTGATTTCCCCGGACGACACGAAACGTGAAATCGCCGAAAAGGTGAATATGTGGCTGGCGCATGGAACCGTGTCCTGCTGGGTTGCTGATCCGATCACCATGACCGTTGTGATTCACCGCACCGGCCGGGAGCCGATTCAATTGGGTTTGCAGGATATAATTGCCGATGAGCCGGCGCTTCGGGGATTTGTTCTGCCGGTTTCGAAAATATTCAAGCGACCGTAGGCGCGACGCAAATCCGCCGCTTTCCCATTCAGTCAATCCGAGTATAGTGCTGCTTCCAGCGGGAAGGAGATTTCCGATGAAAGCGATCGCGGTATTTCCATCGACGAAACAGGTGAAGCTGATCGACCATCCCGAGCCGGCTATTTCCGCGCCCGATGAGGTGAAGCTGCGCATGATCGATGTGGGGGTTTGCGGGACGGATAAGGAGATCGTGACGTTTCAGTACGGCACGCCGCCGGACGGATCGGAATATCTGGTGATCGGGCACGAATCGCTGGGGGAAGTGATTGAGATTGGTACGGGGGTGAAGACGCTGAAAAAAGGTGATCTGGTGGTGACGATGGTTCGCCGGCCGTGCAATCATCCGAAATGCGTGGCGTGCCGGGCGGGGCGGCAGGATTTTTGTTACACGGGGGATTTCACCGAGCGCGGCATCAAGGGACGGCATGGGTACATGACGGAATTTGTCGTGGACGAGGAAAAATATATGAACCTCGTCCCGCCGGATTTGCGGGATGTGGCCGTGCTCGTGGAACCGCTGACGATTGCCGAGAAGGCGGTGAAGCAACTCTGGCAAGTACAGGGCCGGTTGCCGTGGGCGTGCCCTGTGGAGGCGGGAAAACCGCCGCAGTATTGCCACAAGGCCGTCGTGCTGGGCGCGGGGCCGGTGGGATTGCTGGGCGCGATGACGCTGCTGCTCCAGGGATTTGAGACCTACGTTTATTCCAAAAGTCCGACGCCGAATTCCAAGGCGGATTTGTGTACGGCCATCGGCGCGAAATATATTTCCTCCGATCAGACTTCCGTGGACGATCTGGGCAAAATCGTCGGCGGGATCGACGTGGTCTACGAAGCCGTGGGCGCATCGTCGTTGGCGTTTGACGTGATGCGCGTGCTGGGGACCAACGGCGTGTTTATCTTCACCGGCGTGCCGGGCAGAAAGGCGCCGATTTCGGTGGATACCGACCTGCTGATGCGCGATTTCGTGCTGAAAAACCAGGTGATTTATGGCACGGTGAACGCGGGGAAGCAGGCGTTTCTGGATGCGATCAAGGACCTGGCGGAATTTCGCCGGCGATGGCCCGGGGCGGTGAAAGCGCTGATTACCGGGCGGTTCAAGATCGAGCAGGCGATCGATCTGCTGACCGGGCGGGTGGATGGAATCAAAAACGTGGTGAGCCTGCGATGAGCGACTGCGTCGAGCAAACCCGGCTCAAGGAGGATGCCTCGCGAAAAGCCAACTGGAAACGGTGGGGGCCGTATCTTTCCGCCCGGCAGTGGGGGACAGTGCGGGAGGATTACTCGGCCGACGGCGATTGCTGGAATTATCTGCCGCACGATCACGCGCGCAGCCGGGCCTATCGCTGGGGCGAAGATGGATTGATGGGGATCGCCGATCGCGAGTGCCGGATTTGTTTCGCGCTGGCGATGTGGAATGGGCAAGACCCGATCCTGAAGGAGAGATTGTTCGGCCTGACCGGCCCGGAGGGAAACCACGGCGAGGATGTGAAAGAGCAGTATTTCTATCTCGATTCCACGCCGACGCATTCCTACATGAAGGGGCTATACAAATATCCCCAGTCGATGTTTCCCTACGATGAGCTGGTTCGAGAAAACGCCCGGCGGACGCGGATGGATCCGGAATATGAAATTCTGGACACGGGGGTTTTCGATCAGAACAAATACTGGGATGTCTTCGTCGAGTACGCCAAGAACTCGCCGGATGACATTCTGATTCGCATCACGATTTGCAACCGTGGTCCCGACGCGGCGACGATTCAACTCCTCCCGACGCTATGGGCGCGCAATTCCTGGATATGGGGCTGTCTGCACGAGGGTTGTGAGGTGAAGCCGTACATGGCCGCTTCGGGCCCGGCATCGGTGGATGTGGATCACGTGAGCCTGGGAAAATTCCGGCTCGTGGCCGAGCAGCGGGAATCGCAGCCGCAGATAATGTTCACGGACAACGAGACGAACAACCAACGGCTTTTTAATTCGGCGAATTTCACGCCGTATGTGAAAGATGCATTTCACCGCTTTATCATTCACGATGAAAAGGATGCGATTAATCCGGCGAACGTGGGGACGAAAGCGGGGATGCGGTATGTGATCGATCTGCCGCCAGGTGGGGAAACGGTGGTTCGGCTCCGACTGTTTCCGCAGTCCGCGGCGCCGGCCCAGGTATTCGGCGCAGAGTTTGACCGCATTTTCCAGGCGCGGATCGCCGAGGCGGACGACTTTTATGAGGGGAAGATATCGCCGCTCTTGCCGGAGGATTTGCAGCGCATCGGCCGGCAGGGATTTGCCGGGCTTTTGTGGTGCAAGCAGTTTTACCATTATGTCGTCCGCGAATGGCTGGACGGCGATCCGGAGCAGCCCAAGCCGCCTGATGCGCGCTGGAAAGGGCGCAACCGCGAATGGCTGCATCTCTTCAGCCGCGACGTGATTTCCATGCCGGATAACTGGGAATATCCCTGGTTTGCGGCGTGGGATTTATCGTTTCACATGATCGCATTTGCGGTGATCGATCCGGAATTCGCCAAGGAGCAGCTCGTTCTGCTGCTGCGCGAATGGTACATGCACCCCAACGGTGAATTGCCGGCGTATGAGTTTGAATTCTCGGACGTGAACCCGCCCGTGCATGCGTGGGCGTGCTGGCGTGTTTACAAGATGACGGCTCCGCGCGGGCAGCGCGACCGCATGTTCCTGGAGCGCACGTTTCAGAAGCTGCTGCTGAATTTCACCTGGTGGGTGAACCGCAAGGACGTCAACGGCCGGAATATTTTCGGCGGCGGATTTCTGGGGCTGGACAACATCGGCGCCTTCGACCGCTCTAAGCCGCTGCCCACCGGCGGGGTGCTCGACCAGGCCGATGGCACCGCATGGATGGCGTTTTTCTGCAACACGATGCTTTCCATGGCCCTGGAGCTGGCGCGCGAAGACGTCGTGTATGAAGATATCGCGTCGAAATTCTTCGAGCACTTCATCGCGATCGTCGATGCGACCAACGCCATCGGCGGTAAGGGACTCTGGGACGACCAGGACGGGTTTTATTACGACCAGCTTTATCTCAATCGCCTGTCGATTCCGCTGCGGGCGCGGTCGATGGTGGGGACGATCCCCCTTTTTGCGGTGGAAATCCTGGACAGCGATGTGATCGACAGCCTGCCGGGCTTCAAAAAGCGGATGGATTGGTTTTTGAACAATCGCCGCGATCTGGCCAGGCATATTTCGTACATGAAGCAGTCGGACAGCGATCATTCGCAGTATCTGCTGGCGATTCCATCCCAACAGCGATTGCAGCGCGTGATGCAGTATCTGCTGGATGAATCGGAATTTCTGTCGCCATACGGCATCCGCTCGCTGTCGAAGTTTCATCTGGCTCATCCCTACGTTTTCCGGGCCGATGGAAAAGAATACAGCGTGAATTATTGCCCCGGGGAGGGGGATACGGGGCTGTTCGGCGGCAACAGCAACTGGCGCGGACCAATCTGGTTTCCCCTGAATTTCATCCTGCTGGAGTCGCTGGAAAAGTATCACTATTTTTATCGCGATTCGTTGCAGGTGGAATGCCCGATGGGGTCGGGAAAGATGATCAATCTGCAGCAGGTGGCGGACGAACTGGGGACGCGGCTGATGAAGCTGTTCATCGCCGATGGCAACGGCCGGCGACCCTGCCACGGCGAGGAACCATGCTTTGCCGAAGACCCAAACTGGAACAAGCTGCTGCTCTTCCACGAGTATTTTCACGGGGAAACAGGCCGCGGGTGCGGGGCCAGCCATCAAACGGGATGGACGGCACTGGCAGCGCGGATCATCGTCGGTCGTGGCCGAAAGCTGGAACGTGAGAAACACGGGGCGTCTCAACCAGTGGGGGCGGCGGCGAAGTGAAAATGGGGGGTTTTCGCAGAGGGGAACGAGGGGACACGGCGACTCAAGTCGCCGCGCCGCGGGGTGGGGGTCGATCTGTGTGCTGCATCCCCAAACGAAGATCGGCAATTTCTGCCGAAGTGCCGGTCATCTCCTCTGTTACAGATAAGGACGAAAGTTGAATTTGGGTGACAGAACGCTAAGTTGGCAAGGGGTCCGATGGTGCTGTGTACCACTGTCGGGTAGTTGTGCGTATTCCCTGATCGCTTAGGGACGGAGTGAACATGAGGGCTTGGAAAGGTTTTGTCGGCATCGCGGTGCTGATCCTTGTGTGCGGTGGGACACTGGCTTTTGGGGACGACACCAATTCCAATTCGATGAACAACGGGAACGATCAGGTTCCCCCATCGGATCAGGTCGAGCCACCCCCGCCCGCGCCGGAAGAACCGGCGGCGGCCACGCCCGCGGCTGCGCCGGCGCAACCCACCTACGGACCGCTGATGCAACTGTTCGAGCAGATCGGCATCGGCAAACCAATGGAGAACCTTGGCTTCAACATTCATGGATATGTTGAAGGCGGTTATCTCTATGACATGACCGTTCCCAACGACGTGACGCCCGCCCGATCGGCGCCGGGCAACGACATCTTCTTTGCCGGGCCGTACAAAAATTCCGTCATGCTCAATCAGGCCGACATCATGTTCGAGCGCGACATGGTCAACCTCCCCAAGGGGGATTGGGATTTCGGGTTCGGCCTGGAAACCGGCTACGGCCGGGACGATTATTTCACCCACTCCAACGGGGTGCTCGACCAGCACAACAAGCAGGGCGGCTCGGGGAATGATGATCAGCTTGATCTGCTGCAGATCTACGGGCAGCTTGGCATTCCGCTCGGTGCGGGCATTACCGTCGAGGGCGGGAAATTTCTTTCGCTGCTGGGGTACGAGCAGATCGATCCGTCGCAGAACATGTTTTACACGCACAGCTACGGGTTTTCGTACGGCAAGCCGTTCACGATGACCGGAATCCTGGGCGCGTATACGTTCTTCGATCCCAGCACGCCGACGAATTACACGACCGTCACCGCCGGCATCACGCGCGGATGGAACCAGACGCTGTACGACAACAACGGCGATCCGGATATGGTGATCCAGGCGAAGACGAAGACCGGCAGCTTCGACTGGACGGTGAATTTGATGATCGGCCCCGAAGGCGTTCTTCCCTACGGCCCATCCGACGATGCCCACTGGTGGGTTGTGCCCGAAGCGGTTCTGGTCTTCCGCATCACCGATCAACTGATTTTATCGGGCGATTTTCTGTACGGCGACGCGCCGGACCTGACGCAGTGGTTCAGCGCCGCGGGATATTTCCAGTGGAAGCTGGACCCCCACGTCTCGCTGGGCGTGCGTGCCGAGTATTACCACGACGGCCGTGGCGTCACGACGGGCGTGGGCGGCACGGACATCAATTACTGGGAAATCACTCTGGGAACGACGGTCGTTCCGCTGCCGGACAGCCCGTTGCTGTCCACCTTCGAGATTCGCCCCGAGCTTCGTTACGATGATGCGGATCAGCCGGCGTTTGATTTCTCCAAGCGAAGCGAAGTGACGGCTGCGGTCGACCTGCTGTATCGGTTTTAGTTTTGAAAAGTCAGAAACTTGCACCTGTGCAAATGTGGAGAGTGATTCATTTGTTGCGAGCCTGACTGGGCAATCGTTATAATCGGACCCGACCCTCGAATCAGACCGCTTGGCGGTGAGACAGGGTCGGAGGAAAGATGTGCTGGGGATTTTGTGTGTGCTCCAGTGTTGAAGGTGCAATCCACACTCGGCGCTTTCCGTTGTTCAACTGGATGCAGAATCCGCGGGCCTTTAACCAACCAAGGTGTGCGATGTTGAGGAAACGAGTGCAGCGGCGTAACACGACCAGGCATTTTCGGTTTCTTCATTTGGCCAGCAAGGTGCACATGGAGATGTTGGAACAACGCGTATTGCTGTCGGCGGCACCGGCGACTTCAAATCCGATTGTTCCTGAGCCAATTCTTCCCACCGCTCCGACGCCGCTACAGGGTGTAGTATCCATTCCAAGCTCAATGGGGCCAACCCTCTTCGATGAGACATTTGGAATCAACGGACTGTATTACCAGGTGGGGAGCAATATTTACGCCGCCGACGGTTCATATCAGACCATCGCCATCGTAGATGCATTCGGCAGTCCGACGATCAGCAGTGACGTCACTGAGTTCGACAGTCACTGGGGGTTGAACAATTACGATGCGAACGGCCAGTTCTTTTTGACGATTCAACCACTTTCCCCGACTGTTAATACGATAAGCGAGGACGATAGTGACAAAGCCGGATGGGCGACGGAAACCGCGCTGGATGTGGAATGGGCCCACGCGGTGGCGCCCAAGGCGCATATCCTTCTGGTCGAAGCCCCGTCCGATAGTTTTTTGGATTTATTAGATGCAAATGTTTACGCCGCGGAACGGCCGGGTGTTGTGACCGTCTCCAATAGCTGGGTTTATCAGAACAGTTCCAGTTTCTTCAACGGTGAGCCATTTGTTTATGACGGTGATTTCGTAACGCCCACAGGCCATATGGATTCCAATGGTATGTCGGGCGGTGTGGCATTTTTCGCCGCTTCGGGTGACCCATACCCAGATGAACTGGGTATTAATTACCCTGCGGCCTCGCTCAATGTGGTTGCCGTTGGTGGAATGACTGTTGGAACGACCCTCAATGGAAATCTTGAAGGGATCAAGCCTTGGTCTGGGAGCCAGGGAGGGACCGACCCCAACTACACGGATAAATTCAACGAACCTTTGGTTGCACTAGATGCTGATCCGAATACCGGCGTTTGGATTTACAATAGCGCCTTGGGAGGGGGTGGCTGGAGCGTTATCGGAGGCACGAGCCTGGCCACGCCTGCTTGGGCGGCCTACACGGCGATTATCGATCAGGGCCTTGAGTTGCAGGGGCAACCTTCCCTGAATTCGCAATATCTAACCGTAGCACCCGGCGAAAACCTTCAGCAGGAAATTCTGACAGCTGCCGAAGGCTCTTTGCCCGCTTCCACGACTGGCAATGCGAACCAGCTGTATGACGCGATAATCGCAGGTGAAACATTCGATACATTCTTTCCCGGCACGCCGCCGACGGTCAACTCATATCCCATGTGGCCCAGCTCCAATTCCGGTCCATCACTGAAAACAATCCCCAGCGACAACGGTAATACCGGATGGGGATTGCCCGAGGGTGGCAATTTCGCGAATTTCATCTTTAACGGGCTGAGCGGTCCAGCATTTATCTCGGGCGCGTCCTCCACCACCGATTATCTGTCGTTTCTCACACAGCCTCAGGATACACCCGCCGGAAGCGCCATGGCGCCTGTTGAGATCGAGGCAATCTCGCAAACTACGGGCGATGTAGACCCCAACGTGACGGGTTCCGTCACGCTCTCACTGGGTTCGGCATTCGATACGACTTTGAACGGAACGACCACCGTGACGGCAAATTTTGCCAACGGCATCGCGACCTTCAGCGACCTGACCATCAGCACCGAGGGGGATTACAGCCTGTTTGCCACTTCCCCTGACATCGTGCCCGCCGAGTCCTCCGGTTTTGAAATTGGCGCGGCTGCTTCTTCCACCGTGGCGGTAGTGACGCAGCCCAGCGCCGCCTGGCAATTCGGCTCGATCCCCGCGATGGTCTTGGAAACGCTGGATCAGTTCGGGAATCTCAATACCAGCGACAATTCAATCATGCACGCCAGCATCGAAAGCGGGCCTGCTTATGCGGTCCTTTCGGGCGGCACCGCTCGAGAAGTCTCGAAGGGCATTGCCACGTTTACCGGCCTTTCAGTAAACGAAGCGGGAACCTACACGCTTAAATTCACGGATGGAACTCTTACTCCCGCAATCACCGCGTCGTTCACAGTCGTCCCGATTCCTGTCGAGCGGCACAGCCTATTCAACGAAGTAGGCCTCAGCGAGCCGATCATTCTGCTGCAGCAGGAGCGCAATTCCACCGTTTATACGCAGGCCGGTCCCCCCTCGCAGCTTGAGGTGCAAGCCACCCAGGACGCAGCCGCGGTTTCCGCAGCCACGCCGATGTTCGCCAACGGATATGTCGCCGTCACGCCCGCCGCTTCGACGTCCGCCGCCAGCCCGGCTGCGGTTGATTCCCCGGCGGACGGCACCTCCGTGGCGACTCAGCTCCTCGACAGCAATTCGGATGTGAAGAATTTGCTGAATTAGAGTTCTAATGGATATCAATCTGCTGGCGCTGGGCGTGGGGAATTCGCGTCTGGCGATCGGAGTCTTTGCCGCCGGAGAACTGCGGCAGGCCGCGCGTGTTTCTATAAACGAGCCGGCGCAATGGGCGGAGGCCCTGGCCAAGGCCTGGCCGAAGGATGCCGATGGCTGGGCCGTCGCCGCGGCGGGGGTCAATCCGGGTGTGGTTTCGCAAATCGACCAGACGGTTCTTTCCGTCACGGGACAATCCGTGCTGTGGGTGGGGCGCGACATTGATATTCCCATCGGTGTGGAAACGCAAAACCCCTCCCAGACCGGGATCGATCGAATTCTCAACGTCGCCGCCGCCTATGAGCAGATGGGAAAGGCGTGCATCGTCGTCGATGCCGGCACCGCTGTGACTGTGGATTGCTGCAACGACAACGGCGATTTTCTCGGCGGGGCGATCATGCCTGGGGTGGCGATGATGATCGATGCCCTGGCGGAAAAAACCGCCGCAATCGGGCGCGTGGAATTCGCGCCGCCGGCGGGCGACGTGGGAGATTCAACGGCATCAGCGGTGTCGCAGGGCATTTACCATTCAATCCGCGGACTGGTGCGCGAGGTGGCGGAGAATTTCGCGACCCGGCTCGGGGTCTGGCCGGAAATCATCGCCACCGGCGGGGATGCCAAAAATCTTTTCGAGGGATGGGAGCTGATCCACGCGATCGCGCCCGATCTCGGTTTGTACGGCATCGCCCTGGCGTACACGGAGCATCATATCCGGCATGAAACGTGAGCCCATTGCGGCCGGTAGCGCGATCCTCCTGACGCCGCGGCCGGCGGCGGGAGGCTCGGCGATTGCCGTGGTGCGGATACGCGGGGAGATTGTCGAGCGATTTCTGGGATCGAGATTTTCCGCCGGCGCCGCGCGCGGGAAATGCGTGCACGGCGAACTGCGCGATGGCGCGTTTGTCGTCGATGATTGCGTGGTCATGCTCGATGAAAGCGGCAGCTTTGCCGACATCTGCCTGCACGGCGGGGCGTGGGTGATCGAGCGGGCGATGAAGCTGATGGCCGGCGACGGGTTTGCGGTGATCGATCCAACCATGCCGCTGGCCGATGAGGCGCTGGATGATGCGGGCTTGGAGCTCGATCGCGAAATTTCAAGATATCTTCCGCTGGCGCTGACCGAGCCGGCGATTCGGATGCTGTTGAATCAGGGGCAGGCGTGGGCGGAGGCGGCGAGTCAGCGAATCGATGCTCGGGCGGTTTTGCGGGACAGGACGCTCTGGCGGCATCTGCACCCGGCGACGGTGGCGATTGTGGGCGAACCGAACGTGGGGAAATCGACGCTGGCGAATCGCCTGTTTGGGCAGCGGCGGTCGATCACCGCCGATCTGCCCGGCACCACGCGCGACTGGGTGGGTGAGATGGCCGACATCGGCGGCCTGGCGGTGATGCTGATCGACACGCCCGGGATTCGCAAGACGAACGATCCGGTGGAGCGTGCGGCGATCGCGACCAGCGCCGCGAAAATTCGCAAGGCTCATCTGCGCATAGAAGTGCTGGATGCGTCCGCGGCAAAGCCGCGACGACTGCCGGAAAATAGCGGGAGAAGAATCTTGGTGATGAACAAGATCGATCAAGCGGTGGAGTGGGATATCGCGAGGGCGGTAAAAGTGTCTGCGAAAACGGGCGAGGGAATGGACGAACTTTGCCGCGCGGTTCATCGCTCACTGTGCGTGGAGATCGACGACAAGCGAATGAGTTGGTGGACGCGCCGGCAGCGAATGCATTTATTATGTAGCGTGGGCGTCCCGCCCACCTGATTTTTTTTGTAAAAAAGAAGTGGGCGGGACGCCCACGCTACTAATACCCAGCCATTCGAGCGAAATCCTGGTAGGTGACGAGAAGGAATACGCCGAGGATCAGGACCAGTCCGACAACCTGCACGATTCGCTGAACATCGGGGGAGAGGGGTTTTCCCTGGATTTTTTCGAGGATCAGCAGCGTGAACAGGCCGCCGTCCACGATGGGGATGGGGAGAAAATTCACGACGGCGAGGTTGGCGCTGATGAGGCAGAGGAACCAGAGAAGCCAGGCGAATCCGCGGCTGGCGACCTGCGCGCCTTCGTGCGCCATGCCGAAGGGGCCCATCACGTTGGAGAGCCCGACTTCGCCGGTGCGCATGCGCATCAGGGTGACGTAGAACTGGAGAATCAGGTCGCGCGTTTCACCGATGCCGCGTCCCAGCGCCACCAGCGGGTTGTGCGTCGTGAGGGGGCTGATCATCGGATGCAGCGGGAGATATTCGGCGAGCGTGATTTGCCGCAGCGAATCGATGTCGTCGCGCGAGAGCGTGATCGTTGCAATGGCGGGCTTGGCGTCGGCGTCGGGCGCGATGTATGAGATCGCCAGCTTGGAACCGGGCGCTGCGCCCAGCACGGCGCGGCGAAGGTCGAACCAATTGGCGGCGGGTTTGCCGTCGATGGCGGTGATGGTCGCGCCGGATGGAATCTTGGCGTCCGCAGCGGGGGTGTCGGGCAGAGTTTCGGCCACGACGAGATGCTGTTCATCGGTGCCCAGTGAAATCCCCAGCCCCGAGCGCCCTCCGCCGTGCGGCAGACGGATGGGTGTAAGATTTTCGATCGTTCGCGGCGTCTTTTCGCCCTCGCCCAGCACCGTGAGGGAAATCTGCAGTCCCTTTTCCCCCGCGGCGGCGAGCGTGGCGCGGATTTGCTGGCACGTGGGATTCAGAAGGTGATCGGTGCCCGCGTCGACGGCGAGGATCGTGTCGCCCGGTTTGATCTTGTCCAGGGCCGGTGAATTGTCGACAAGCCCGAAGACGGTGGCGCGCGGGATCATTCCCAGGAAATTCAGGTCGGACCCGGAAAACGGCTCGCCAAAATGCGGAGTAACGGTTGTCTGGCGCAGAATTCCCGATGCGGATTTGATTGTGATCGGCACGGGCTTGCCATCGGCCGCATCGAGGGCGGCGTAGAACTGAGCGATGGCCTTGTTGCCATTGGCGCTGACCGGATCACTGCCGATTTGCGTGATCACGTCCCCGGAGTTGAGCGCCAGCACGTCGGGCATTTGGGTGCGTTTGAGCGTCGCGAGGTCATCATCGTCGGGAGTCAGCGGCTCTGGCCCGACCATGGCAAACGGCTGGGCAACGCCAAGCTGCAATAAACCTTTGCCATCGCTATCGGGGCGCTGAGGCGTGGCATAGAGGGTTTGCAGCGATCCATCGACATGCTGGACGACAATCGACACGCGCTCCCCGTCGTGGGTGAGGGCGACGTGCAGTGGGATACGGCTGAAATCGCCGCCCATTTCGTTGTCGTTATAGGAGACGATCTCATCGCCGGGTTGAAGGCCAACCTGAATTCCTTCGGCCGTGGCGGCGCGCGCCGCAGGGCTGCTGGCGATCACGCCGCCGACGACGGCAGGTGGAACGGGGTAACCGATCATGAAGACGATCATGAACCCGATGGCGGCGAGGATGACGTTCATGATGACGCCGGCGGAAACAATAATCATTCTCGCGCCGACAGATTTTTTATTGTAAGCGCGGGGGTCTTCGGCGGTGACGCCGGGGCGGAGATCGTCCTGCCCGAGCATCTTCACGTAGCCGCCCAGTGGAATCCAGTTGAGTCGATATTCGGTTTCACCCAGGCCCAGGCGCTTGCTGACGGCAATGGCTTGGTCGTTGGTAGGACCGAGACTTTCGCGAAACTGTAGTTGCTGGCTTTGCTCCTGGGCGAGATTTTGCTCGACGATTTTGTTGTAAGCAGGGGTGGTGGTTCCCCAGCGGAAGCCGATCCCTTTTCGCCATGCGACGATGGCGGGGCCGAACCCGACGGCGAATTGCTCGACCTTCACGTCGCAATACTTGGCGGCGAGGAAATGGCCGAGTTCGTGGAAGAAGATGACAAAACCGAGGCCCAGGGCCAGCAGCAGATAATCATTTGCCTGGTGAAGGATTTCAGCCATGTTGGTTCCGATACCTCGTTTCCCGAAGAAAGATCAAGCCAGGGGAGCGCAGGGGCGGGAGGAAATCAACCCTCTGGCCGTGTGCCGGGCCCAACTGTCGGCTTGGAGCAAATCGTCCAGAGCCGGGTCTTTCTGAATACGATGCCTGGAAATTGTAAGTTCTACGATACCGCAAATCTCGCCAAATGCGATTTTACCGTCGATAAAGGCGGCAACGGCGACCTCATTTGCCGCGTTTAACACGGCTCCGGCCGTTCCACCGGCCTCGGCCACCTCATACGCGAGCTTCAGGGCTGGAAACCGCTGAAAATCGGGCGGCTCGAAATGCAGGGCATGAATCTGCGTCCAATCCATCCGCCGCGAGCAGCCGGGGGCCCGCTGCGGATAGGTCAGGGCGTACTGGATCGGTGTCCGCATATCCGGCGGGGAAAGCTGGGCGATGACCGACCCATCCACGAATTCCACCATCGAATGAATGATCGATTCGGGGTGAATGACGATCTGGATCTGATCGGGCCGAAGATCGAACAGCCAGCAGGCTTCGATCAGCTCCAGCGCCTTGTTGAACATGGTGGCCGAGTCGATGGTGATTTTATTTCCCATCCGCCAGGTGGGGTGATTGAGAGCGTCCGCCAGCGTGGCGCTGTGAATCGTTTCGAGGGATGCCCGGCGGAAGGGACCGCCGCTGGCGGTGAGGATGATGCGCTTGACCTCGCCGGCGCGGCCGCTGGCCATCGCCTGGAAAATGGCGGAATGCTCCGAATCGACGGGCAGCAGCGCAACGCCACGTTTGCGCGCCTCTGGGATAAGCAGCGAACCGGCGACGACGAGCGCTTCCTTGTTTGCCAGCGCCAGAGTCTTTCCGGCCCGGACAGCGCCCAATGCGGCGGGCAGCCCAACCGCACCGACGACAGCAGCAACGACGATATCCACATCGTCGTGCCGAGCCAGATCGACCAGCCCGCCGATGCCGGAGAATATTTTCGGTCGCTGCGGGCCGAGAAGTTCTTTCAATTCATCCAGGCGGGATTCATCTGTGAGCGCGACCATCGGCGGCGAAAATTCCTTCGCCTGTGCGGCAAGCTTGTCCACCTGCCGATGCGCCGCCAGACCCGCAGCACAGTACGGCGGCCCGAGATGCCGAAGCACATCAAGCGTACTACACCCGATTGATCCGGTGGAGCCGAGGATCGCTACCCGTTTGCTCATCGCGGGAGTGATTGTAGCTCGATTTCCGGCGCGTTAAAGGGACGCTTTGCGAGCGAAGCAAGGAAATTACCCGGGATAGCGGATCGCCCAGAGGCTGAAACCGGGGCTGACCCCGTAATATTCATTAGAAACCCAGCCGGGAAGAAACTGATTCATGTCGCGGGAATCACGGCCGATCACCCAGACGCGGGGAAAAATTGCGAGTTGGCGGTCGACGGATTTATCCAGGGGTTGCGTGGCGAAGACGATTGGATTACGCCAATCGCCGGCATAGTGGGAGATCGAAAAATATTTGAACGCCGGCTCGCTGCCGAACTGGCCGGTGATGATGACCGCGTCGTGGGACCCGATCTTTTGCTGGATCAGGCGGGCGAGGGCGGCGGTGCTGGAATCAAACTGCGGGCCGGATTGCCAGCGGTCGATGCCGAAGAGAATCGTCGCCAGCAGAATTGCCAGCGGGAGAAGCCTGCCCGGACCGTCGCCCCAGGGGATGCAGAGGATCAGGTAAACCGCGGGCGCCGCAATGAAAATGTAGCGGGGCAAATCGACAAGCTGGCTTTGGCGGACGATATCGATCGCCAGAAGCAGGCCGATGCCGCCGATCATCCACAGCCATGGAGCGAGAATGGCGCGCACTTTTGCGAATCGCAGCGGCGGTGAGAGATAGACGAGAAAGGCCAGCGCGATGCCGGCGGCGATTTTGCCGGAGATTGCGCCCAGATCGCCGAACAGGATTTTTCGCGGGGCATCGATGCAGGCGGCGAAAAGGGAGACGTTCATCCGGGCGTAATTGGGGCCGATGATGATCTGCCGGCGCGTGTGCCACGCGATCGGTGCCCAGGGAAGGAGCGCGATCACCACGCTTGCGGCAAGTGTAATAAGGGTCGATCTGCGGGATTTTGGCGCGAAGCGAATGACTGCATGCAGCGCGGCGGCGGTGATGACGCCGATCGCGAAATAGTGTGTCAGCGCCAGACCGGCCGCGGCGAGCGACAAGGCGAGCAGGCGAATCGGCGAGACGCCTTTTTGCTCGATGAGAATCAGCGCTCGCCAGAGGATAAGCGCAAGCAGGGCCAGGAGTGTGTACGGGCGCGCCTGCTGGCTGAAATCGATTTGAATCGGCGCGAACGTCACCATCCCGGCGGCGATGATTCCCGCGAGCTTGCCGTGTAGCGCGCGGCCAAGATCGAAAATCAACGGGATGGCGATAAGGCCAAAGACGGCGGACATCCAGCGAATTGAAAAATCACTGTCGCCAAATAGATCGACCCAGGCCCGCAAAGTGAGATGATACAGCGGCGGATGCGGCGTGCTGGCCAGCCCGATCCAGATGTGCCACCAGGCGGGGGCATCGGTGAAATTACACGCGGGCGGGTTTCGCACCAGCGTATTCAGCGGAATGTCGAAGATCGTGTTTCCGCGCCCGGTGGCCAGATACAGCGCCCAGTATTCATCGACCCAGAGACTTTGCCGTGTGATGCGATCGAGGCGAATCAGCGCTCCCACGCACATCAGAGCACAGAGGATGTAAGTGGTCGGCTGTTTCCAGATAGCCATCGGCGGCTCGTTCATTCGGACGGGGAGAATTCGGATTTTATTGCGCCTGCGAGTTCGGCGATGACGGGGTCCCAATCGCCCGGATTTTTCTGGCGGAAGAGGCGCGCGCTGGGATACCACGGGCTGCTGGAGCGATCGCGCAGCCAGCGCCAGTTGGCGGTGTGCGACAGCAGGACGAAGACGCGCTTTCCCATCGCGCCGGCGAGATTGGCGACGGCGGTGTCGACTGTGATCACCAGATCGAGGCTCTCGATCAGGGCGGCGGTGTCGGTCAGATTGTGCAGGTCGGCGGTCCAGTCGAGCAGTTCAAATATCGGAGCGGGTTCCGCGCTCTTTTCCTTTTGAAGGCTGATGAAAGAGATATCCGCGAACTCCCTGAGCGGCGATAACTGCTCGAAAGCAATCCAGCGATGGCGCCCCTTGGAAAGTTTCAGTGACGACTCCCAGGTCAGGCCGACTTTCAATCGCTTGAGTCCGTTCAATTTTGCGGACCACCGCGAAACGGCAGCGGGATCGGCGAATATATAGGGTTTCGATGGAATGGTATCGAGCGTCGTTCGGAACACGTGGGCGAGGCTCAGCAGCGGCACATGGAATTCAAACGGCGGAAGCGCGGCGGTTTTGGCGAGAACGCGGTCGGCGCCCTCGATGGTGGAGATCAGGTCGATCAGTTCCGGCTGAACGAGGACGACCGTATTTCCCCCGCGCGCTTTGACCAGCGGGATATACCGGGAGAAAAGGATGACATCGCCCAATCCGCCCTCGGCGTGGATGAGAATTGTCGAGCCGTTCAGATCGCGTCCATCCCACGGCGGTTGGGGAAAGCGCTTTGCGGCAAGGACGGCGAGCGTGCGGTGCTCGTATTCGGCAAATCCGCGCGGGTAATCTCCCTGCTGCAGGAGGGTCAGGGCGAGATTGTAGCGCGGTGAATGGGCGTGCGGATCGAGGCGGATCGCCCGCTCGAAGCTGGCGACGGCATCGGCGGGGCGGCCGAGTTCCTGGTAGGCGGCGCCGAGGTTGGAATGGGCGTCGATGCAGGATTCGTCGATGGCGATGGCGGCGCGGTAGGCGTCGATCGCTTCGCCGAGGCGGCCGGTTTCACGCAGGGCAGCCCCGAGGTTGCTCTGGGCCTCGGCATGATTCGGCTGGAGGCGCAGGGCATCGCGATACGCGGCGATCGCCTGCTCGAATTTGTTTTGCCGCTGGAGAACGACGCCGAGATTGCTGTGCGCGTTGGCATAATCGGGCTGGAGCTGGAGGGTTTTGCGGAAGGCGGATTCGGCTTTTGCGAGCTGACCGATTTTCACCAGGGCATTGCCGAGATTGTTGTGGGCTTCGGCAAAATCGGGATCAAGTTCGACCGCGTATTGGTGTGATGCGATCGCTTCTTCGAGCCGGCCAAGCCCTGCAAGGATCAGCCCCTTGTTGTTGTGAAAATCGGGGCAGGTGGGCTCAAGCTGGATCGCGCGGTCGATAAGCTGCAATCCGGCCTCGGCATTGCCCTGCTGGGCGGTGATGGCGCCCAGAAGGTGCAACGCGTCGATTTCATCGGGATTGTGCTCCAGCACCTGGCGATAGAGCGCGGCCGCGGCTTCGAGCCGGCCCTGGCGGTGGAGGTCCAGCGCTTCTTCAAGCTGCTGTGTCGGGGATGGGTTTGACATCGATTTGATTTTCCTCGCGCAAAATCCAGGGAAGAGAAAGCCCCGCGGCCAGGAGAATAAGCGTCTGGCCGGTGTAGGTGATCATCGAGATTCCATGTAATTTCATGAACTGTGGGGAAGAGGATTGTCCCTGCCGGCGAAGCTGCTCCATTCGGGAGGTGATGAAGATGGGTCCCAGCGCCGCGGGCACGGTGGCGATCGCAAGAAGGGAAAAGAGCAGCGTGACGCGCACTCCCGCGCCGAGAACTCGCCAGAGCACGGTCGCCAGCAACGCGGCGGCGGCGATGAAGAGCTGATATCGCTCGAAGCTGAGGAATAAAATGGGAGCGGCCCGCAGCGCGGTGGGTCGATCCTCCGCGAAGAGGCGGGTCGCGAAAAGGAACAGCGCCCCGAGACCGCCAAACCATAGCCCCCAGGCGATGCAGGCGAGAGACGCGGCGAGCTTTCGGAGCATAGGCGTAATATACGCCGGGCGGGCGTGGGATGGCGAGCGGCGAGGGTTGTGTTAAAATACCCCGGCCATGCGGGGCTGGAGGCCCCGGGCAGGGATCGACAGGGACGTCTACTATTTGGGAGAGGAATATCCATGGCAACCGTCAACGTCACCGAATACGGCTTTCCGCTGGGCTGGACCGACCCCGCCCGGGCGGACGAATTATCCCGCAAGTACTGCGAGCACATCGAGGACGGAAACATCATCGTCTTTGAAAAGACTCCGTTTGAATTCTCACCCGAAGACCGCGATTTTCTCCTCTCCCAGAAACAGAGTGGACTCAAGGTTCATAAGAATGTGTCGTATCGGCCCCGGGAAGATATTTTGCGCGGCGATGCGTGCGAAACGCCGGAGGACAATAAACGCCTGCACGACATCATGCGGCGATATTCGCAGTCGGTGACGAAATTCATGAGCCGTTTTCTCGCGCCGTATGCGCCGCACTGGACGCTGGATTTCGCCAGTTATCGGCCGCTGGAGGAGCAGGGCCGCGATCTGCCGCTGCACAAGCGGAACGATCTGATGCACGTGGATGCTTTTCCGAGCCGGCCGACGTTTGGGGGAAGGATTCTGCGCGTGTTCACGAACATCAATCCCTCGCGGCCCCGGGTCTGGGAGACGACGGATAAATTTCCCATGCTGGTGAAGACGTTCGCGGATGATGCGGGGTTGCCGTCGTTTGCCCGCGAATCGGGATCGGCCGGTGAGAAGATTCGCAAAACGTTTGCGCCCGTGTTCAAGGCGGTCGGCGTCAAGGGAATGGACCGCAGCGCGTACGACCGCTTCATGCTGAAATTTCACGATTACCTGAAGGAAAGCGCGGAATACCAGACCAAGTGGCCGAAGATTCGCATGGAATTTCCCCCGGGAAGCACGTGGATGGTCTACACCGACCAGGTCCCGCACGCGGCGATGTCGGGTCAATTCATGACAGAACAGACGTTCATCATCCCGGTCAAGGCGATGGTAACGCCCGAGCGGTGCCCGCTGCGCGTGCTTGAGAAGCACTGCGGTAAGGCGCTGGTGGTGTGAAGAACGCGCCGCACAAGTGCGGTGGCTAAACATCAACCGAACGTCTTGTTCCTTCTGGGGATCCCATGATGGGCGGACAAAAATTATTGTGCTGCCATTGCGGAAAACCGATCCTTCAGATCGCCGTAGAGTTTTGAATATACCGCATACGATCGATCGTAAAGCTCCACGGATTTTTTGCGCGGCGTCAGTTTTTCGGTTTGCTTCATACAGCAGCACGCCTGTTCGACGGTGCTCCAGATGCCAGTGCCTACGCCGGCGAGCAGGGCGACGCCGTACGCCGGGCCTTCGGTGGCATTGGTGGTGACGACGGTTTTTCTGTAAATGTCGGCCTGGAGCTGTCGCCAGAATTTGCTGCGCGACCCGCCGCCGCTGGCGCGGACCTGTGTGATGGGGATGTTCATCGATTCCATGATCGCCAGGGCATCCCGCATGCCGAAGGTGACGCCTTCGAGCAGGGCGCGAATGAGCATGGGGCGGGTGGTTCGGGAGGTGATGCCGATCCATCCACCGCGGGCGTCAGGGTCGGGATAGGGGCAGCGCTCGCCGGTGAGATAGGGGAGGAATTGCAATCCTTCGCTGCCGGGCGGGGCGGATTCGGCCTGTTCGATCAGCAGTTCGTACGGATCCATTTTTTTCTTTTTCGCATACGCGACTTCATCGGCGGCGAGATTGTTTCGGAACCACTGGAACGAACCCCCAGCCGACAGCATGCACCCAAAGACGCACCATTTTCCCGGTACGGCGTGGCACATGGTATGAACGCGGCCCAGCGGATCGCGCGTGGGCTGGTCGCTGTGGGCGAAGACGACGCCGCTGGTGCCGAGCGTGGCGCTGACGATGCCGGCGGAGACGATGCCATTACCGACGGCGCCCGCCGCCTGATCGCCGCCCCCGCCGACGACGGGCGTGCCGCCGGCGAGGCCGAGTTCCTCCGCGGCGGCGGGGACCAGGCCGCCGGTAATTTCCGGAGATTCGTGCAATCGCGGCAGGAGAGATTTGTCGATTTCCAGAAGCTCCAGCAGGCGGTCGGACCATTTGCGGTTGACGACATCCAGCAGAAGCGTTCCGCTGGCGTCGCTGACTTCGGTGGCATATTCGCCGGTGAGCCGATAGCGGATAAAATCCTTGGGCAGCAGGATGTGCCGGGTTTTTTCATAGACCTTCGGCTCATGCTGGCGAACCCAGAGGATTTTCGGCGCGGTGAAACCGGTGAGGGCGGGATTGGCGACGAGTTCGATCAGCGCGGCGCGGCCGCCGGCGCGGGATTCGATCAGGGTGCACTGCTCGGCCGTGCGCTGGTCGTTCCACAAAAGCGCGGGGCGCAGCGGCTTGGGGCCGTCACCGAGAAAAACGCTGCCGTGCATCTGACCGGAGAGGCCGATGCCCTTGATGTCGGCCGCCTTGACACCGGCGTTTTTTCGCACGGCCCGCGTGGCGCTGACGGTTGCCTTCCACCAGTCGAGCGGGTTCTGCTCCGACCATCCCGGTTTAGGCGAAGAGATGGGATGCGGCGACATCGCGGTGGCGATGACTTTTCCTTTTTCATTGCAAATGAGCGTTTTCGTTCCGCTGGTTCCGATGTCGATGCCGAGAAGATAGGGCATGGAGTTGATTCCCTGTTGCATGGGCGTCTCGCCCATGACTGGTTAATTCCCGAAGACCGTAAACCGCAGACATGGGCGGGACGCCCATGCCACACATGCAACGTTGTCATTTCCGCGGATTGCGGATAACAAATGTGGGCGATTTCTCGCCCGGGACGCCTTATGACAATAACCGTTTCTGAACTTGCTGAGAAGATTGGCGCGGTGGTGGTCGGCGATCCCGCGGCGAAAATTTCGTCGATCGCGTCCCTCGAGGATGCGGCCAGCGGTCAGGTGAGTTTTCTTTCCAATCCGAAATACGAAAAGCTGCTGGCCACGACGCGGGCGACGGCCGTGATCGCATCGAAAACCACGCGGGGCGATCGCGTGACGGTATTGCGGTGCGATGATCCCTATTTCGCGTTCATGCAGGCGATGGTGCTGCTGCACGGGCACCGTAAACATCCGCATGCCGGGGTGCATCCGCAGGCGCATGTCGATCCAATGGCGAAAATCGGCAAGGGATGCGTGATTTATCCGGGTGCGTACGTCGGCCCGAGGGCGGCGCTGGGAAAGGATTGCATCCTGTACCCCAACGCGGTGGTGTATGATGACTGTATCCTGCACGATGGCGTGATCCTGCATGCCGGCGCGGTAATCGGGCAGGATGGGTTCGGGTTTGCGACGCACAAGGGCGTGCATCACAAAATTCCGCAGGTGGGGATCGTGGAGCTGCACGATCATGTCGAGATCGGCGCCAACGTAACGATCCAGCGTGCGACGCTGGGGAAAACGGAGATCGGCGCCGGGACGAAAATCAGCGATCTCGTCGCGATCGGGCACGGGGCGGCAGTAGGCGAGCATGGGCTGCTGGTGTCGCTGGTGGGGATTGCCGGCAGCACGAAAATCGGCCACCATGCGACAATCGGCGGGCAAGCTGGGATTGCGGGGCATCTGGTGGTGGGAAATCGCGTCACCATTGCGGCCCGGGGCGGCGTGGTGAATGATGTGCCGGATGCGGCGGTCATGTACGGTGCGCCGGCGACGCCCGCGCCGCATGGGAAAAAGGGCTTGATGCTGCTGACGCAGCTTCCCGAGATTGTGGAACGGATTCGAAAGCTGGAAAATAACGCTCAGAAAAAGGGGGTAAAACGGGACAAAGGGATGGGAAAGTAAATCGCCGCGAAATAAACCATTGCCTTAAGCGTCTGGATTGTGAGGATTTGAGAGGGAATTCGAGACACCGATGGGTTTTGTCGAGCAGATGAAATGGTGGCACTGGACGCTGATCAGCCTGATCATCGGGACGATGTTGGCCTATGTGAACTCGGGGGCGCCGGATACATCGGTCAGCCACAGCTCGGTATCCAGCATCATTTTCGAATCGGAAGTGATGGTGCCCCCGTGGCGGGATCCGAACAGCCATGATGTGAAAGCATGGATGACCGATTTTGCCGTGCATCCGCTGGAGACCTTGAACACCGGCGCGGCGACGGTGCAGCGGCAGCTTGTGAGCTACACGCAGTATTTCGCGCCGACGCCAATGCATCCGTCAGGGGAGACCTCAACGGATTATTACTGGGCGGCTTTTCCGTACGAACCGACGCCACGGCGCGAGCCGAACCGAAACGAGCTTCAGTATCCCGGCGCGGCGGCATATCGGTCCAAAAATGGGGACACGCTCGAATCGCTGGCGGCGAAGTTCTACGGGAAAAGTTCACCGCAGGGCGTCGCGGCGATCATAGGGGCCAATGCGCTGCTCCGCGATGCCCACGATGCGGCGGGGTTTGCGATCATTCCCAATCGGTATTACTGGATTCCATGGAATCCCGCGGATGGGCACACGGTCAGCGACTATCTTCTGGCGGCCGACAAGCTGATCAAAAAGCAGCAGGGCACCGAGGCCATCGGCATCACGATCCATTACCACTGGTGGGAATCGTCGAAATTCGGGAAGTGGATCTGGATGGGCGGGAGCGTGCTGATTATCGGCATCATCTGGCCGACTCTCTTGAACGTGATGCTGAGGCACGGGCTGGGGAGCATGAAGGCGGATGAGTACGACCTGACCCGTTTCAAGGGCGGGAAAGATGCCGCGACGATGCCCGCACCCTCGGCAGCGGCGGCGACGGAGAGCGACATGGATCGCCTGCGCGAGCTGGAAGCGACGATGGCCCAGTCGCTGAAATCGTCGGGATCGAATGAACCTTCACTGGCGGAGGAAAAGGCCGAGCCGGTGGTGGCGAAGCTGGCGGGTGCGCCGGTTGAAGCCCCGGTTTTGCCCGCGGTGGAAGAGGGGCCGAAATCGTATCAGGGCGAGTTTTATCCGGTTGTGAAAACGGGCGGGAAGGCCGAGGAGAAAAAGTAAATGCCGCAGCCATTGACCGAGCCCATTTTCGCGCTGGTGCGCGACCTGATGTTTTCGGGCCGGATCATGGCCGAGGCTCGCGCCGCGGGGGTGGAGGTGAAGGTGATCCGCGATCCGGCGGCGATTGAAAAAGATGCCTCGGCGGGTGGGTTGCTGATCGTGGATATGAATCTGCCCGGGGCGATCGCCAGCGCCGGCCAATGGCGAAGCGCCAAGGGCGGCACGGTGGTGGGATTCGTGGCGCATATGGACACGGAGGCTATTTCGCAGGGGAAAGCCGCCGGTTTCGACCAGGTGCTGCCTCGCAGCCGATTCGTGGCGGTTTTGCCGCAGATGCTGAGAGCCTCTAAGGATCGAGCAGGTTAAATTCATCGCCGTCAAACCGCCTCCGAAATATTAGGGGAATTTTCTCATTGCATCGGGGGTGTGCGTTCTTACACTTTTGGACTGGTTCATCAAGGAGCAAAACATGGCAGTGGAAAATCGTCAGCTTTTGGATTTATTGGGTTCCGATGCGGAAAATCTGCTGGGCTATACGGCCAAGGGGTTCAAGCGGGAATCGATTCATCTTCCCGGCGGTGATTTTGTCGACCGCGTGATGAGCGCCAGCGACCGATCGCCCGGGGTTTTGCGCAACTTTAATATGATTTTGAACACGGGCCGGCTAGCGGGGACGGGATATGTCTCTATCCTCCCGGTAGACCAGGGGATCGAGCACTCGGCCGGGGCGAGCTTTGCGGCCAATCCGATTTATTTCGATCCGGAGAATATCGTGAAACTGGCGATCGAAGGCGGCTGCAACGCGGTTGCCTCGACGGTCGGCGTGCTGGGATCGTGCGCCCGGAAATACGCGCACAAAATCCCGTTCCTGGTGAAGCTGAATCACAACGAGTTTCTGTCGTATCCGAACAAGTACGATCAGATTCAGTTTGCCAGCGTGAAGCAGGTGTTCGACATGGGCGCGGTGGCGGTGGGGGCGACGATCTATTTTGGATCGGCCGAGTCGGATCGGCAGATCGTCGAGGTGTCGCGCCTCTTCGCGCAGGCGCACGAGCTTGGGCTGGTGACTGTGCTCTGGTGCTACCTGCGCAATTCCGCGTTCAAAGTGGGGGATAAGGATTACGGCCTATCGGCCGACCTGACCGGGCAGGCGAATCACCTGGGCGTGACGATTCAGGCGGACATCATCAAGCAGAAATTGCCGGAGAACAACGGCGGATACAACGCCCTGAAGTTCGGCAAGACGGATAAGCGAGTCTACAGCGACCTGACGCCGGGCGATCATCCGATTGAACTCTGCCGATACCAGGTCGCGAATTGCTTCCTCGGCCGCAGCCCCCTCATCAACAGCGGCGGCGCCAGCGGGCAGCACGATTTCGCCGAGGCCGTTCGCACCGCGGTGATCAACAAGCGCGCCGGCGGCATGGGCCTGATCAGCGGAAGAAAGGCCTTCCAGCGCCCGATGACCGATGGCGTGAAACTGCTGAACGTAATCCAGGATGTGTATCTGGATAAGGGGATTACGGTTGCTTAAATTGGACTGAAGCGAATCAATAGCGGCCTGCCGATTTCGTCGGCAGGTCTTTTTTTTGGAATCACGATGGATTTGTACGCTGCTCGATAATCATTATCATGCCATTGGATTTCTAACGCGCGTTTCCGAACCGTACTTTTAAGGATTTCCTTTATGCCGCTGATGACCACCAAGCCGATGTTTGATCTCGCGTATGGCGGGGGATTTGCCGTGGGGGCGTTCAATGTCAACAACATGGAGTTGGCGCAGTCGATTATCGATGCGTGCGCCAAGGAGAAATCGCCGCTGATTCTTCAGATCAGCAAAGGGGCGCGGAAATATGCCAATATCCGCTACCTCAAGCACATTATCGATGCGGCAGTTGAGGAACATCCCGAGCTTCCGATCGCGATCCATTGCGATCACGGCGACACGCTGGAACTGATTCAGGCCTGCATCAATGATGGTTACACCAGCGTCATGATCGACGGCAGCCATCATCCGTTTGATGAGAATGCGAAGCTGTCAGCCGAGGCGGTGAAGATGGCTCACGCCGCGGGCGTGGTGGTGGAGGCAGAGCTGGGGATGCTCGGCGGCATTGAAGAAGACGTGGTCGGTCTCGATGCGGAGGAATATGAGAAGAACGTCGAGAAGTTTCTGACCGATCCGGTGCAGGCTTCGGATTTTTCGGAAAAGACGGGCATCGACAGCCTGGCGGTGGCGATCGGCACCAGCCACGGGGCGTACAAATTCAAGCACGAGGCGAAGCTGGCGTTCAACCGCATCGAGCAGATCATGAAAACCTGCCCGGGTCTGCCGCTTGTGATGCACGGAAGCTCCAGCGTGCCGCAGGAATTTATCGACCTGGTGAATAAATACGGCGGCGCCATGCCCAACGCGCGCGGCGTGCCCGAAGACCAGATTTCCATGGCCGTGCGAAATTACGGCGTGTGCAAGGTGAATATCGACACCGACCTGCGCTTGGCGATGACCGCGAAGATTCGCGAGGTCTTCGCCACGAAGCCGGCGGAGTTTGATCCGAGAAATTATCTCGGCCCCGCGCGTGAGGCGATCACGCAGATGGTGCAGCGCAAGCTGCACGTCCTCAACAGCGCCGGCCAGATGGACGCGATCAACCGGCGATGGGAGAAGCTCGGCAAGCCGATGCCGAGTTTTTACAAGAAGGCGAAAGTGGCTTAAAATGACAAGGCGGCGACCGATTTGCGGGTCCGCTGCCGGTCCTCCATGAGTGAATCAGCGAACATCGACCCATCCCATCTCCGCCGCGAATACAAGCGCGGGGCGCTGCTGGAATCCGAGGTGTCGGGGGATCCGATTGTTCAGTTCGAAAAATGGTTCACCGAAGCGCAGGCCAGCGGAATTCTGGAGCCCAATGCGATGACGGTGGCGACGGCCGATTCCTCCGGCAAGCCGTCGGCGCGAACGATGCTGCTGAAGGGATTCGACGAGCGAGGATTTGTTTTTTACACGAATTACGACAGCCGCAAGGGGCGGGAACTGGATGCCAACCCGCGGGCGGCGCTGCTGTTTTTCTGGGCGGCGCTGGAGCGGCAGGTTCGGATCGAGGGGGAGATTTCGAAAGTAAGCCAGCAGGAGAGCGAGGAATATTTCCACTCGCGCCCGCGCGACAGCCAGATCGGAGCGCTGGCATCCCAGCAAAGCCGCGGGATCGCATCCCGCGGTGATCTTGAAAATCGCCATGCGGAAATTGAGAAGAAATATTCATCCCAGCCGATCCCGCTGCCGGAGTATTGGGGTGGATATCGACTGGAGCCGCAAACGGTCGAGTTCTGGCAGGGCCGGCCGGGGCGATTGCACGATCGGCTATTGTATGAGCGGCAGGCGGATAATTCATGGAGAATCGGGCGGCTGCAACCGTGAAAGATTCGCCGGGCAGAACCGCGTTGGTGACGGGCGCATCGGTGGGGCTGGGGCGCGATCTGGCGGAACTGTTTGCGCGCGATGGGCATCATGTAATTCTCACGGCGCGAAATGAATCGCAGCTTCAGGAATTGGCGTCAAAACTGCGCGATCAATATCACATAAACGTCGATGTAATCGCGCAGGATCTTTCGGTCGCCGGCGCGGCCGACCAAATTTTCGGGCAATTGGGCGCGAAGCCGATCGATTATCTCGTGAACAACGCCGGGTTCGGCACGCACGGGCCTTTCGCCGAGGCCGATGTCGCCAGCCAGCTTGCGATGATTCAGGTGAATATCGTGGCGCTGACGCATCTGACGCGGCTGGTTTTGCCGGGGATGCTGAAGCGAAAAACCGGGCGGATCATGAACATGGCATCGGTAGCGGCGTTTTTACCGGGGCCGCTGATGGCGGTGTATTACGCCACCAAGGCATACGTGCTGTCGTTTTCCGAAGCGATCGCAAGTGAAATCGCCGGCAGCGGCGTGACGGTGACGGCTGTCTGTCCCGGCCCAACGAAAACTGAATTTCAAGTTCGCGCCGGCATCGCTGAGGCCCCGCTGTTCCAGCGCGGCGCGATGACATCCCCCCAGGTGGCGCAGATCGGTTACGATGCAATGATGCGCGGCCAACGATCGGTGGTGACGGGGTTTTCCAACAAGATATCGGCATTGGGAACTCGATTTCTCCCGCGCGCAGCCACCGCGGCAATTGCAAAACGTTTGAATGAAAACCGTTAACCTGGCGATGGTTCCTGAATGACGACAATGCAGATTTATTGGCGATTAACATCCGTGCCGGAGCTGAAGGGGCTTTCAAAGCTCCAGTGCAATGAACTTTTTGGTTTGGTGAAGAATAAGGTATGGCTGATCCGAGTGTTTTGGAACGTGATTTTCTTCTCGATGATGGTGGCGCCTGCCGTTAGCTTTGGCCTGTTTCATTTCACGTTCCCGCATCCTTGGATACGGCTGGCAGCGGAAGCAATTTGGATCGCGATGATGTTTCCCCTGCTGATTGGCAAAGCACGTCCGCACATGAAAAAAATTGTGAATGGGTGTTGTCCGATCTGCGAATACGACCTGCGCGAAAGTTCAGATCGATGTCCGGAATGTGGGACCGAGATCGCTGAAAAATGGAAAGCCTATTGGATCAAATCGCCAGCCGTTTCCACCCACCCTGAATAAACCGCCCCAGGATCAGCATTCCGCGAATGGACAATTCACCTGCCAGGACGATCCACACGGTCGCAAGCCCCATGTGAAGCCAAAGCCCGACGATCAGCACGCCGGTGAAGCGCAGGCCGATGATGGTGGTGAGGTTCAGGAACATGACGGCCAGGGTATCTCCCGCGCCGCGTAGCGCGCCGCCGAAGATGAGGTTGAGCGCGAAGGCGGATTGGACAAACCCGGTGATGCGCAGGCATTGGGTGGTCAGGGCGATGATGTGCGGATCGCTGGGCGAGAGCCACCGGGCGGGGTAGCTGCCGAGGGTAATCATGAGAATTCCGCACAGCGTCATCACTCCACCGCCCGTCGCGTAGGCGAGAAGCGCGCAGCGAGTCGCGCGTGCCGGATCTTTGCGGCCAAGGCTGATTCCCACCATCGTCGCCACCGCGGTGGAGAACGCCATGCCGGACAGAAAGCTGATGCTCTCCAGGCGGATGGTATTCACATGCGCGCTGGAGCTGATGTTGGTCGGATCCATCCGGTTGATGATGGCGACGACGCCGAAGTTGGCGAGCCAGATGAGGATCCCCTCGACGCCCGCGGGCACGCCGATGCGCAGCAGGCGTTTGATCGTGTGCCAGTGCGGGCGCATGCGGTGGATATAAAGCCGTGCGCCGCTTGTGCCGACCCAGACGACCAGAAAATCCAGAACGCCGCCGACGACGTACGCGATGATCGTCCCTTCAGCGATTCCGACGAATCCCATCACCGGCAATCCCCACCACCCGCGCGTCAGCGCGAAGCTGCTGACCATGTTCACAATGTCCACGATAACCATGACGATGGCGGGCGTGACCGTATCCCCGCCCCCGCGCCGGCACGCGCCCGCGACGAACATCACGGTCGTGAACGGCAGCGCCATGCTGAGCATCCGCAGATAGCGCAGCGCAAATCCGCTGGCCATTCCCTGAAGCTGCGTTGCCTCGACGATGGGCCGCCCAGCGATGAACAGGATCAGGCCCGCGACAATTCCAAGGATGATCGCGGCCGAGATGGATTGTCCGGTGACTTTATTGCTGAGGGATCGATGACGAGCCCCCTTGGCGCGGGAAATGAGGGCCGTGCTGCCCGTGCCGATGGACGTGACCAGCAGGCCGATAAACCACAGGAAATAAGTGACGGTGCCCACGGCCGCCCCGGCGTCAGCGGCGTGATCGGGCAAATGATTCGCGAGATACGTGTCGTTCAACCCGACAAACATGTGCAAAATTTGCTCAATCCAGACCGGCCCGGCGAGGGCAAGCAGTTGAAGCAGTAACGCGCGGTTGGATTCGCGCGGCGGGGCGGCAGGAGCGATGACAAGGACATCCGACATAGGGGCGAGAATGATAGTCCTGCAGATCGTGGACGGAAAGAAAAAGCCCCACGGCGGTCCGTAGGGTTTTCCATACCCCGATGGTTTGAATGTTCGCCCGCTTTCCCCATAATTCGGACCTCTCAACAAAAAGGAAATGTTTTATGCGCAGGGCGAAGATCAGCATCATCGGGGCGGGAAATGTGGGGGCGACGGCCGCTCACTGGACGGCCAGCAAGGAACTGGGGGATATCGTTCTGGTGGATGTTCCGCAGGTGGAGGGGATGCCGCAGGGGAAGGCGCTGGATTTGTTTCAGGCGTCGCCGGTGGAGGGATTTGACGCGAAGATTACCGGGGCGACCAGCTATGAGCCAACGGCCGGCAGCGATGTGGTGATCGTCACCGCCGGCGTGGCGCGCAAGCCGGGGATGAGCCGGGATGATCTGATCAATATCAACACGGGAATCGTGAAGTCTGTGGCGGAGAACGTGGCGAAGTTCTCGCCGAACGCAGTGATGATCGTCGTCAGCAATCCGCTGGATGCGATGGTCTACGTGGCGTGGAAGGCGAGCGGGTTTCCCACGAAAAAGATTCTGGGACAGGCCGGCGTGCTGGATGCGGCCCGGTTTCGGGCGTTTCTGGCGATGGAAATCGGCTGCAGCGTGGAAGATGTGCAGGCGCTGCTGCTGGGTGGGCATGGCGATGACATGGTGCCGCTGCTGCGATATTCGTTCGCAGGCGGGATTCCGGTGTCGCAGCTCATCGGGGCGCAGCGATTGGAAGAGATCGTCAAACGCACGCGCGGCGGCGGGGCGGAGATCGTCGGACTGCTGAAGACGGGCAGCGCGTATTACGCGCCGGCGTCTGCGACGGTCGCCATGGCCGAATCGATCATCCGGGACAAAAAGCGGATCCTGCCCTGTGCCGCCTACTGCGACAAGGAATACGGCGTCGGCGGTTATTTTGTCGGCGTGCCCTGCGTGCTCGGTTCCGACGGTGTGGACAAGGTCATCGAAATTGAACTGGATGAGGCCGAGCGTAAAATGTTCAAAACCAGCGTTGAGCACGTCAAGGAACTGGTCAAGGCGGTCAAGATTTGACTCGACTTATCGGACGTGAGGCGGCGAAGTGACAGCGGCGGGGCGCTGGGTTATACATATAAGTCCGTGGTTAAAACTCGCGGTAAATCTGTATCGCATTGGTGGGTGGCAGCGCTCCTTGGGTGTTTGCTGGCCAGTGGATGCGCCACCAGTCCCATCTTTATTCCCGAGGCGGCGCGGCAGACGATTGACCGCCGCGTCACCGAATATCCCGATGGCTTTGTGCTCAAGCGATTCATGGTCAACCTGACCTGCCCGACGGCCTTCTGCTTCGATGAAACGCACAACCTGATCGTCGTCGAAGGCGGGATCGACGGGCGCGATCCGCGCATCATCCTGGTTCGGCCGGATGGATCGATGTCCAACGTCTATCCGGTCGAGACGCGCATCCCCATCGTCAAACCTGGTTTCAGAATCTACGGCCCCTGCGACGGGGTGGTGGCGTACAAGGGAACCATTTATGTCGCCCATCGAGACCGTCATGACATGGGGGTCATCACCGCGTTTACGTACAACGGCGATCATCACACGATTATCGCAGGCCTGCCCGCGCAGGGAGATTTCGGCGTGACGGCGCTGGCGATTCCACCCGTGCCGGTCGAGCCGAGGCTTTATTTTGGCGTCGGGGCGGCGACGAACAGCGGCGTCGTGGGGCTGGATAACTGGGACGAGGGATGGGCTCGCGATCATCCGCAGGCGTGCGATCAGGCGTATCAGACTTTGAATCTACTGGGATTCCGCTTCGACGTGCCCAACCCGCAGGCCAGTCTGTTTACCCCCGCGACGCTGGTGACGGTGCCGTATGCTCCGCTGGGGACGAGCGATGTCACGCAGATTCCAGGCGTGCAGTTTCCGGTGCAAAAGCCCTCGGGCGCGATCTTCAGTGTCGCATTGGACGGCGGCGATCCGAAAGTCGAAGCTTGGGGCGTGCGCGATCCCGAGGGAATCGCGGTGGACGATGTCGGTTCGATTTACGTGACCGATCGTGGAATGGAGCTGCGCGGAACTCGGCCGGTTGATAACGATCCCGATGCGCTATTTGAACTGGGGCCGTTCCGCGGCTCTTACCTGGGATTTCCGGATTATTCGCGGAGCCTGGAGCCGCTGTATGATCCCAAGTATCAACCCCCAAGCTGGATGGTGCTTCCGACGGGATATCCAAGCGTGCGGTTTGTGATCGATCACGAGGCGAGCCGTTTATCCCCGCCCGATCGCGATCTGCTGAAGGCGACGTTTGCGTGGCAATCCGGGGCTGGAAAAATCACGCTGTTTCCCCGGACGGGGCCGTTTCATATTCCGAGATTTGAGGGGCAGATGCTGGTCGCGCTCTGGGGCGACCGCGGGCCGTTTTCAACCAGCGGGCGGCCCATTCCCGATCCGCTGCCGGGATACCGAGTGGTGCGCGTCGATCTGAACAGCCGTAGCGGGGAGGGGCAGGTGATGGATTTTCTCTACAACACCGACGGCGGCCCCGCGAGCAGCCTCAACGAAGGCAGGCATGAGGGCATTGAGCGGCCGATGGATCTGAAATTCGGGCCCGATGGAAATCTTTACGTGCTGGACTTCGGCCAGGCGAGCTTCAAGCATGGCCATCTGAAAGCTGAGAGCGGCACGGGCAAGATTTTCATCCTGCAGCCCGCTCCAAATCCTTAGACGTCAACGATTATCAATCTCCACCATCGCGACGGCTTGTTCCCCTTCCACGTAGGCATCATAAAAGATTTGCAATTGCCGGGCGATCGGTTTGTGAACGCGCGGATTGCGGAGGATGAGGCGCTCGCCGAAATCAATCGATGCAGGAAATGCCGGGCCGAAGGGGAATTGCCGGGTCCATGCGATCGTTGGGTGGATATTTTCTGTAATCAACACGTTGGAGCCGGTTGAAGTGATCGCGATCGCGCGCTCGCCGATGATCTGGAACATTTCAGCGCTGTTTGGCAGGAGTACACATCCCCGCAACCACCCGCCGATGGCGCTGGGCATGGGATGGGTGCCGTAGAAATGGTTGTGCTGACCGAGACCAGAGAATTCGATGATGCGATCACGATGGCGGATTCGGCCCTCCACTTCGCACAGCGGACGAGATGGAATCCAGATATTGGGCGACAGACCGTTTGAGCCCGGGGGAAATGCAATTTCCCGCGACTCAGTTTGCGGCGATTGGAATCTCAGTTCGATGAACGTCGCATACTGCGGCTCCGAAGTAGTCAATGTGATCTCGCCCGAACCGAATGTTGACCGATTTGCGGCGAGCGAAATCGAGTGATCGTCAGCAATGAACGAATTGGCCGGGAAATATGTAGTCCACGATCCCCGAGTTTGCGTATTTTCGAAAAGGCTTACCTGCAGACAGGGATACTGTGACGGCAGCGGCGGAATATTTCGCGTCGGCCGGCGGATATAAGCCGAGTATTTCTGAAGGTACGTCGGATGCAGCGCGAATCCATCGTGGAAAGCGGCCATCAGGCGCAATCGGCGGATGGAATCTTCCGCGTAGAATTGCCAGAACTCATACCCCCCCGGCGACCCGACGCGGTGCGATCCATCGGCATGCGTCGGGATGCTCAGCAGTCTCAGCGTTGGCATTGCTGGCCGTATCCTTTTGAATTCCGACGAAAATGCAAAGGCCATCGCAACATTTAGCGGCGCGTGCGAAGCACCGCGCGTTCCCCCCACTTCAAAAAACGAATCCAGAAGATTGATCAATTGACGACCCGCTAAACCCCTCATACAGTTCAAATAATGCTTGCCGCGCTGCGGTTTCTCGCGGATGACGATGATCCGTTCGGAGTCATCATCGCCTGCTTTTTCCTGGTGGTGATCGTTGCCTGCGGGGCGTATGCGGTGGTCTGGCTGCGGAAACGCTATTGGGGCGGTGAAGCGGATGACGTGCCGCATGTAGGCTTTACGCTGGGTGATTTGCGCCAGCTTCACAAGAGCGGGCGAATATCTGACCAGGAATTCGAACGCGCCAAGGAGAAGATTGTGGATGCGGCCAAGCGCGCTGCGGAGCGCAACGTCCCGTCCGCTAACACGGGTCCGCGAAATCAACACCCCGGAGGCCGATAATTTCCCGCGCGTCAGGTCCGAAGCGGCAGGTTACAAAGAATTTCCGACCCGGTGTATTTTGTGTTTTCACTTTCGCGGAAATCTCCTGTAAGATTGGGAATTGGAGTGGATTGGCGGTCAAGTCTCCACCCCCGAACGTTCGATAGTTAACAGGACGTTAAGTTTCGGCTGGATGGGTGTTTGTCGTTCGAAATTCTCAAGGAACGGGCCGGAACTGGCCCATTAGGAACGGAAGTCGATGGCCACTACGAATCGTACCGGCAATGGCGGCGGTCAGGGTAATCCACCTCCGGGAAATCCGCCGAATTCACAGGGAGGATTCCGCGGCCGCCGAATTACCACCTGCAGCTTCTGCGGAAAGTCCTCGCGCGACGTCGGGCCGATGGTTGAAGGCCCCAGCGAAGTCTACATCTGCGCCAACTGCGTCGACCTGGCCCACAACATCATCCGCCAGGAAAAGCGAAAGCTCTCCGCCAGCCAACCGCTCTTCAGTTCCATCCCCAGCCCGCGGCAGATCAAGGAATTCCTGGATCAGTACGTCGTCGGACAGGGCCATGCGAAAAAGGCCCTCGCGGTGGCGGTGCACAATCATTACAAGCGGCTGACGACCTCCACCAGCGACGCCAGCGCGACCGCTTCGGGTGAAGGCGCGCCCGCCGCGCCCCCCGCAAACGAAGTTGAAATCGACAAGAGCAACGTGCTGCTGATCGGCCGCACCGGCAGCGGTAAGACCCTTCTCGCCAAGACGCTGGCGCGAATCCTCCACGTGCCGTTCGCCATCGGCGATGCCACGACGCTCACCGAAGCCGGCTACGTCGGCGAAGACGTCGAGAATATCCTCCTCAAACTTTTGCAGAATGCGGACTACGATCTGGAATCGGCCCAGCGCGGCATCGTCTACATCGACGAGATCGACAAGATCGGAAAAACCCAGAACAACGTCAGCATCACCCGCGACGTGTCGGGCGAGGGCGTCCAGCAGGCGCTGCTGAAGATGCTCGAGGGAACCGTCGCCAACATTCCGCCCCAGGGTGGCCGCAAACATCCCGAGCAGCAGTACATCCAGATGGACACGTCGCAAATTCTGTTTATCTGCGGCGGCACGTTCGTCGGACTTGAAGACATCATCCGCAAACGGCTGGGCAAGCGCCAGATCGGCTTTAACAGCGAAACCGCCGTGGCGGAAACCGCTCGCGACCGCGCCCGGATTTTGGCGCAGGCGCAGCCGGAAGATCTCGTCGAGTTTGGAATGATTCCCGAGTTCGTCGGCCGCTTGCCGGTGGTGGCGACGCTCGATCAGCTCGACGTGAAGACACTCATCAATATCCTCACCGAGCCCAAGAACGCGCTGGTGAAGCAGTTCCAGCGGTTCTTCCGCATGGAAGGCAGCGAGCTTGAATTTACTCCGGACGCGCTGGAAGTGATTGCCGAGCGGGCGCTGAAGCGCGACACTGGCGCCCGGGCGCTGCGAGCGGTCGTGGAAGAGCTGATGCTCGACCTGATGTATCGCCTGCCCGACCAGGAGCAGGGCGGAAAGTATGTGATCACCGCCGACATCGTCGAGGGCCGCACCAGCATGTTCGACATCAAGCCCGAGCGGCGCAAGGAATCCGCGTAATCGTGGAAACGTGAAATTTTCAGTGAAAAGCCCCGGGGATTTCCGGGGCTTTTTTGTTTTTAGGACGGCGGACGATTTTAATTGCGGGGTAAAATCGTTAGCCTGACGGATGCGATGGACCGCACGAGCGCGACAACGGTGACGATGCAGCAGGCGCTGGACCTGGCGGTGCAGCACCACCAGGCCGGCCGGCTTCGCGAGGCCGAGCGCATCTACCAGAAAATTCTTCAGAGCGATCCGAATAATCCGCATGCGCTGCACCTGCTGGGGGTGCTCGCAAGCCAGACCGGGCAGATCGACACGGCGGTGGATTTTATGCGGCGGGCGATCGCGCAAAACCCCACGGCCGCCCAGTATCAATGCAACCTCGGCGCAGCGCTGGTCACGGCCGGCCGGAACGAGGAGGCGATCGAGGTCTATCAGCGGGCGCTGGTTCTTCAGCCGGATTTGCCCGATGCGTATGCCAACCTCGGCGTGGCGCAGATGCGGCTGGGGCAGTTCGCAAACGCCGTGGAGTCGCTGCAAAAAGCGCTGGAGTCCCGGCCCGATGATCTCAAAATTCTCGATTCGCTGGGCAGCGCCCTGTCGCAGGCGGGGCAGCAGGACGAAGCAGTGGAAATTCTGCGGCGTGCGATGAAGCTAAGGCCCGGTTTCGCGCCGACGCATCACATCCTGGGCAATGCGCTGGTGAAGCTGGACCGAGCGGACGAGGCGATCGTGGAGTATCGCGCGGCGCTGGCGCTGCGGCCGGATTTTGCGGTCGTGCAGTTTAGCCTCGCAGGGCTCTTGATCGACAAGGGACAAATCGACGAAGCGATCGATCTGTCGCGGAGGGCGACCGCCGCGCTGCCGGACGCGGCCGCGGCCTGGTTTAACCTCGGCCGCGCGCTGCGAAAACAAAACCGGCCCCAGGAAGCGGCGACGGCGCTGCGGCGTGCGCTCGCCATCGATGCGCGGTTTTATCTGGCATACAACGAACTGGGAAACGCGCTGCTGGAACTGAAGCAATGCGATGAATCCATCGCGGCTTTCGATGAGTTGCTGAAGCTTGCGCCGTCAGGCGAGGGCCGCTACAACCGCGCCGGAGCGCTCTGGCAGGCCGACCGATGCGGCGAGGCAATCGCCGAATTCAAAGCGGCAGAGAAAATGGGTTTCACCGATCCCCGGCTTTACAACAACGTCGGAGCGATCCATCACCAGCTTGGGCATTACGACGAATCGGCAAAGTTTTTTCAGCGGGCGATGTCCGCCGGCGGTGAATTTCCGCTGGCGCGGTTCAACCTGGGAATGCTGCAACTGCTCCAGGGAGATTTTGTCGAGGGATGGATCGGATACGAAACACGCTGGAAAGCGCGGTCGATCCCCATGCCGGCGAGATATGCGCAGCACGGGATGTGGGACGGCGGCGATCTGCGCGGCCGGCGGATTTTGCTCGATTGCGAGCAGGGATTCGGCGATTCGATCCAGTTCGCCCGCTATATTCCGCTGATCGCCGAGCGTGGCGGGCAGCCGATCCTCGCGACGCAGCGCGAACTTCGCCGTTTGCTGAGCACCGTACCAGGCCTGGAAAAAATCGTCTGCCCGCCGGAAGAGATCCCCAATTTCGACGTGCAATGTCCGCTGCTGAGCCTCGGATATTTGTTTGGCACGACGCTGCAGACCATCCCCGCGCGGGTCCCGTATCTGTCCGCCGATCCGGCGCTGATGGAGAATTGGTCAAAGCGGATCGGCAGCGACGGCCGAAAAAAAATCGGTCTGTGCTGGTCCGGCAGCCCGAAACACCAGCAGGATCGATTTCGATCGCTGTCGCCGGATGATCTGGCCCCGCTTGGACAAGTGGGTGATGCATGGTATTTCAGCCTGCAAAAGCCGTCGGATTCGCACTCGCCGGTTCAGTTGCCCGAGGGGCTTCACATCACGGACTGGACGAATGAACTCTCCGATTTTGCCGACACCGCGGCGCTCATCGCGAATCTCGATCTGGTGATCTCCTGCGACACGTCCGTGGCGCATCTGGCGGGGGCGCTGGGCAAGCCGGTGTGGCTGCTGCTGCCGGTGGTGCCGGATTGGCGCTGGCTGCTCGATCGCGAAGATTCGCCGTGGTACCCGACGATGCGGATCTTCCGCCAGAAAAAAGCCGGGCAGTGGGGCGAACCGATCCGGCAAATATGCCGAGCCTTGGCCGCGGACGAGATATCTACCGCTCGCACCTCGTAATCCTTGCATGGCGCGCCGCGGGGATTCTGATTTAGAATCCTTACGTGATTCCGACAGCGGATATCGAAAAGATTCCCCCCGGCCGCTGGGCCGTCGCCGTCAGTGGCGGGGCGGACAGCGTCGCCCTCCTTCACCTTCTTCTCGGGCACCCGGAAATTTTCCTGCATATAGTTCATCTCGATCATCAAACCCGCGGCGAGGAAAGCACAGCGGATGCCAAGTTTGTGCGCGAACTGGCGGGGAAACTGAAGCTGCCGGCAACCATCGCCCTCCGCGATCAGATCGAGCCGGAGATGGATGCTCTTCCAAAAAATCGCTCGGCGCGTTATCGCGCCCTCCGGCTTGAGCTTTTTCGCCGAGTGGTCGAGCGCGAAAAACTGGACGGCGTTATTCTCGCGCATCATGCGGACGATCAGGCGGAGACAATTGTGCTGCGTCTGCTTCGCGGCTCCGGCCCCAAAGGTCTGTCTGGAATGAAACCGCGCCAGCAGATCGGCGGAATGATCATCCTGCGGCCACTGCTTTCAACACGCCGGCAACAGCTTCGCGAATATCTCGTTCAGATCGGCCAGACCTGGCGGGAAGATGCAAGCAATCAATCGGATCGATACGCCCGCAACCGGGTGCGCCGATTCCTGGAATCGCGGCCCGACCTGCATGAGCTGATTATTTCAATAGGCCGCGCGAGCGGGCAATATTCGCAATTGATTCGGCAGGCAGCCCCGCGCCTGGACGAAAAGTTTCCAGCGATCGCGCTGGAGCGTTTGCCGCGGATGCTCGGGCGTGAATCCGCCCGCCAATGGCTCAAACGCCAGGGCGTCCCGGCAGGCGAACTTTCCGCCGATGTTCTTGATCGACTGCGCCGCATGTCCATCGACGCAGCTACGCCTGCTCGCCAGATGTTCCCGGGAAATATCACGATCCACCGCCGGCGCGGATGGATTTCGCGCGCATAAAAAAATTTTACCGCGAAGACACGAAGATCTGAAAAAAAGTTAAAAAGGGGACATTCATAATAAAATATTATGAATGTCCCCTTTTTACTCTTTTCGCGCCCTTCGTGTCTTCGCGGTGAACATTTTTTTATTTTCGTGTGGTCGCTCGTGAGTGTTGGACTCGGGCCATCGCCCGATTCCAGGCGTTGTAAGTTTCGGAGGACGAGTAGAGGTCGAAGGCCTGTTTCCAATGCTTCTCGGCCAATGGCCAGTCGCCCGCTTTTTCGTCGATGAGGGCCGACATCTTCCAGAGCTGCCAATCGCCCGGACAGATCGATTCGGCATCGGACATAATCCTTCGGGCATCGGGCAGATCGGAATTTTCGTAATCGATATCCGCGACAAGCAAATGAATTTCCATCGATTTCGGCTGCTGGGCGAGCGCGTATTCGTAAAAGGCGGCGCGGTCGTTCCAGCGGCGAACATAGCTCCAGGTGCGGACGCTGGCCAGCAGCAGGAAAATCGCCAGAAGGACATTGGCAGCCGGCACGCGCGTCAGCAGCATAGAGACCAGGATGATGAAGAAAGCCGAGGGCAGATACATAAGCCGTTCGCCGAAAATCGTGGCGATCATGACGACGTTCGACGCCGGCGCGTACGCGAGCGCCAGCGCCACCAGGCAAAACCCGGCGACCCATCGGCGGCGAAGCAGGCAGATGGACGTGAGGACAAGCCATGCGATTGCGACGAGAACACCGAGCCAGAGGTATGGATTCGCGTGGCTGATGATCGGTGTGATGACCGCCAATCCGTAGTCGATCGACAGTTTGATCGGCGCGACCAGAAGCTGGAAGTATCTCCCCAATAGCGCCAGCGGAATCAGCCGGCGGTCCAGCGGGGGCGATTTGGCCAGCGGCTGGATGCCGATGTTGATGAAGACGGGATCCCATTCGAACCGAAGCTTGAGAATTTGTTCGCGAAGAAAGACGAATGCGCCGGCGGACCAAATCACCAGGGCCAGCGCCAGCAGCGTTGCCTGCCGGTCGGATTCGTTGAATTTTTCCGCTGGAGACAGCAGCATCTTCCGCACCGGCAATAGCGCGATCAGCAGGATCGGTAAAAGCAATCCCTGCTCCTTGGAGAGCATGGCAGCGACGGAAATCCCGAAGATGGCCGACGCTCGCGCGGTGGTCATCGGTGATTTCAGGAAAAGCACCATCGCCGCCAAAACGCATGTGGTGCAGGCCAGCTCGGCGCGTCCGACAATGCCCGCGACCGCCTCGCTGTGTATCGGGTGACACGCGAACAGAAGCCCGGCAAAGAGCCCAATGCGCCACCCGCCCATGCGTCGGGCCAGCTCGGCCACTAGCGCGCTGGCGGCGGCGTGCAGGAGGATATTGACGAGATGAAACATCCACGGCCGATCGCCGTGCAGCCACATCTCCAGTCCAAAGCTTTGGGAAACCAGAGGCCGGTAAAGGTTATCCAGGCCCCCGTAGAACCAGTCGCGGGTCCAGTATTGCCACCACAGCCGGGGATGATGCACGCGGGGATCTTCGCCGATCAGAAAAATGTCATCGTAAATGTACGTTCCGCCAAGGGTGATCGCGTACAGAGCCGCGGCAAGTAGCGCGCTCAAAGTCGCGGGCGCGCCCGGTCGGGAAGTCAATTTCACAGTCGAAATGGTAACCAATTCGCGCGAATACGGGGAGTTTGGCTATTTCGGCGGAAAAGGTTTGCCGTTAATCTTATCGCGAAGGATGTCGTCATGGTTGATGCGCTACGGGTTGTGGTCACGGGTGGAAGCGGCCGCGTTGGGCGGTGGATCGTGCGCCAGCTCCTGCATCGCGGGCACCAGCCAATTAATGTCGATCGTCGGCCGGGCGAAACCGATGCCCGCTTCGTCGAAGGAGATGTCCACGACCGGGAATTCATCAGGTCGATCCTTGCCGAATCCGACGCGGTATGCCACTGCGCCGAGATGGCCGGCCCTTACGGGCCCAGTGACGAGGTGTTTTCCAACAACACCCGCGCGTGTGCCGTCGTGCTCCAGGCGGCCGCCGACCTCGGGCTGCGGCACAGCGTCTACTGCAGCACATGCCAGGTCTACGGAACGTGGGGACCAGGCTGGGTCGCCCCCGCACGATTGCCCATCGAGGAAACCGATCCTCCCAATCCCATGAATGTTTACGCGGTCTCGAAGGTGGCCAACGAATTCTTCGCCCGGAATGTTTCCCGCGAGAGCGGGAATTCAATCTCGATCTTCCGATTTCCCTGGGTCGTGGATGATTTGAAACAGGAGCAGTGGCTTCACCAGCTTGCCCAAAGCGATGGCAAGCTCGTCGAGGGGATGAACACCTTCATCCATCCCGGTGACCTGGCGATGGCCTTCGCCCTGGCGATCGAAAAGTCGCTACCGGGTTGCGAGATTTACAATCTTGCCGCCGCCGAGATCCTTTCAGGTGTGCCGTTAAGTGAACGAATTGCGCACCATCATCCCGATTTCCCCCCGCTGCCCGCCAACTGGCCCGATCGAAAAAGCCCATTGTTGATTGAAAAAGCCGAAAAAATGCTGGGCTGGCATCCCAAATGGAATGTGGATGCAATCGCCACCCGGCACACTTCGCAGTTGCCCCAGTTTCAGGTAGAATCCGAGCCGGGAGGTCATTGAAACATGGCCATGCGACGTAAATCTCGGGGTTCAAAGGCGTTCACGCTTGTCGAGCTATTGGTGGTGATCGGCATCATCGCGATTCTGATTTCGCTGCTGCTGCCCGCGCTGGCATCGGCCAACCGGCAGGCCAAGACGGTTCAGTGCGCCAGCAACATGCGACAGATGGGCGTGGCGCTGCTCATGTATACCGATCAGAACAGCGGCTACCTCTTCCCGACAAACATGGGGTGGTCCAACGACACGGTTTATTACCAGACGCCCGGCGACGCCGGTCTCGTTCCCGGCAGTTCATATGATGGCATCGCCACGCTGGTCCTGAATCCCACATATCAGCAGTATTGGAGCCAGTACCATTACAACACCTGGCCAACGCTGGTGTTCAACGGCGTGTGGAATCCGCCTATCCTCACCTGCCCGACCGACAACACCGATCCGCCCGCCAACGCCCAGCACAGTTATATCCTCAACGGCTACATGGAATATTACAACGAGAAATACGGCAAGCCGCTGCCGAACCATATGTCCTCATCCGATGCGATTCTCGCCGGCGAGAAGGTCTCGGGCATCGGTGATTATTACATGGAATACGGCGACTACGCCGCGGGAAAAGTCGACGCGCTGCGTCATGGCCCGGCGGCGGGCGCGAACTATCTCATGCTCGACATGCACGTCGAGACGAAAGTCGTTATCAACGATGCAAGCGTCTTCTCATCGCTCGATCCCTGGGATTTTTCAAACGGTACAATCCCGACTTCGCAACCGACGCAGTAAAATCGCGGCCAGACTATGGCGGTGGAATTCCTCTGCTTCCTCGTCGCCGCCCTGGTGGTTTTAATCCCGGGAATCTGGCTCGCCGGCGCGCTCTCAATCGGTGAAAATCTGCTCGAGCGATGGTCCTGCGGATGCGCCCTGGGGCTGGCGATGGCGGTCTATCTCGCATCGGCGATCAGCCATTTCGATCTCCGGGCGTTTTATCCAATATGGGCCGTCCTCGCGCTGGGATGCTTGATTGCTCGAATGCTGCGGCGAACCCCCGGAGGCGCATTCGGGGCGGCCGGGATATGGATGGTCCTGATTCTCGTGGGGGTGGCCATCACACGGTTCGCGATGGCGTTGCCGCGAGCGCTGCCGCCCGGGGCGCTTGATCCTACATTTCAGCTCATTCTCGCCAGGCAGATTCAAATCACGCATCACGCCATCGACCGCTGGCCGTTCGCGAATATTCCTCTGAATTATCCCACCGGCAGCAGCGTGCTGCTGGTGGTTCTCTCGGGCATTTCCCGGCTGCCGCTGCACCGGATATTTCTTGATCTGATCCCGTTGCTGGGCGTGCTCACGACGGCGCAGATGTTTATGTTCGCCCGCCGGATGACCGGCAACTCGCTGGCGGGAATCTACGCCGCGGCGATTTACGGGCTCTGGGCATGGTTCGGCAGCATCGACTATTTCCGCTGGGGCGGTTTGCCGAACGAACTGGCGATGCTGCTGTTTCTGACGATGCTGTCCCTCCCGCCGACATCGCGCAGTTCTATTTTCGCGATGAGCATCCTATTCGCCGGCGTCGTTCTGGTTCATCACCATGTGATGGTGGTCAGCGGTGTTATCCTGCTGCTGATCATTCTCTGGCGAATGGTTTACCGCCAGCCGTGGCGCCCACTGGCGGCGGCGATTGCTGCGGCGATTGTGCTCGATCTCTTCTTCCTGCTTCCATACGCGTGGCACATCGCGAATTTCCGGTCCACCGGCATGGTCGTTTCCGGCGAAGGCCTGCTCCTATTTTCCGAACTGCCCGGCAGCTTCGGATACGGAGTCACCTGCATCGGAGGGCTTGGAATCATTTTATGCCTGGCGCGCAAGTCTCGGATCGATGCGATCCCCGCAATCGCCTCTGGGACACTGATCGTCATGTTCTGCATCGGCGAGGATGTCGTGCCTTTAATGCTCAGCGCACTGCATCGCACTCCGATGACATTCTTCACCCCGTCGCGATTCCTGACCGATCTTAATTATTTCCTGCCGATTTTCGCAGCCATCGCCATTGTGTATTTTTCTCGCCAGTGGCGCATTGCCCGCTGGGTCGCAGCAATCATGCTGTGCCTCGTCCCGCTGGCGGATATCGCGCAGTGGAAAAGCATGTTCAATCTTTACGATCCGCCTCAGTCATTGCTCGATGCATGCGATTGGATCAGGCACACCACGCCAACCGATACGCTGGTGGACAACCGCAGCGCATGGATGACCTATCTCTGCTGGCGCGAACCCGCGCACATCGCGTTGCCGGTATCCGAGCCCACGGCCGATTATCACCCGGCGGAAGATCGCATCCCGGGAATCATTGCCGGAAAGATTCCGCCAGATACACCGGATCAGATCATCGTAAAAATCGGCGATGAGAGCGAAGCGGCGGCCAGGCCGATTTTGTGGATGGATTCATCAGGCGCTGCGGTTTTTCGTGAGTGGCCGTGATCGAAGAAAATTAATGCAACCGCCGAGGCGCCGAGAGCGCCGAGGTAAGAATGAGAAATGCGATTGAATGATTCTTTCTTCTCGGCGTTTTCCTCGGCGCTCTCGGTGCCTCGGCGGTTGCATTTGATTTTAGAGTCCTGACAATCAGGGCAAGAAATGAAGACGCAGTTCGACATCATCGTCATCGGCGGCGGCCATGCCGGTGCGGAAGCAGCGTGGGCGGCTTCGCGCCTGGGCGCAAAGGTTGCAATGATCACCATGGACCCAGCGCGCATCGGCCAGATGTCCTGCAATCCAGCCATCGGCGGCCTGGCCAAGGGGCAGATGGTCCGCGAGATCGATGCCCTGGGCGGTTTGATGGGAATCGCAACGGACGATACGGGGATTCAATTCCGGATGCTCAATCGATCCAAAGGCCCCGCCGTCTGGGGCCCGCGGGCGCAGGCGGACAAATATAAATATGCCGTGCGCGTGCAGGAGCTGCTGGCCGCGTGTCCCAATCTGACGATTCTCAGCGGCGAAGTCGCGGAACTTTGTGCATCGCCGGTGATAAATGGAATCGTCCTGAAAGACGGTCGGCGGCTCGATTGTCGCGCCGCGATTGTGACGACCGGCACATTCCTGCGGGCATTGATGCACACGGGTCTCCGCCAAACCCCCGGTGGGCGCGTCGGCGAGGCGGCGGCGATGGGCCTTTCCGATTGCTTGCAAAAACTCGGCTTGGAGATGGGCCGCTTGAAAACCGGAACACCGCCGCGATTACATCGGCAGTCAATCGATTTTTCCGCGATGGAGTCTCAGCCCGGCGACGAGAACCCATCCGCCTTTTCCTACCTCAACGAATATCGCGGATGCTTCTCCCCGCCGCTGACGCAGGTGCGCTGCTGGATCACCGCCACGAGCCCGCAGGTGCACGAGATCATCCGCTCAAATCTGCACCGCGCCCCGATGTACAGCGGGCAGATTCAAAGCACCGGCCCGCGCTATTGCCCCAGCATCGAAGACAAGGTCGTGCGGTTTGCCGCGAAAGACCGGCATCAGATTTTCCTCGAGCCAGAAGGTCTCGACACCGATGAGATTTACTGCAACGGGATCAGCACGTCATTGCCGGCCGATGTGCAGGAGCAGATGCTCGCCCACATCGCCGGGCTGGAGCACGCCAAAATTCTGCGTCATGGTTACGCGGTGGAATACGACATGGTTTGGCCGACGCAGATTCAAAGCACGCTGCAAACCAAGCGTGTGCCGGGCCTGTTTCTCGCCGGGCAGATCAACGGCACCAGCGGATACGAGGAAGCGGCGGCGCAGGGCCTCGTGGCCGGCGTCAATGCCGCGCGATACGTGGCCACCGGCCACGCGGATTTTGTGCTGCGGCGCGATCAGGCGTACATCGGCGTATTGATCGACGACCTGGTCACCAAGCCGCCCACGGAGCCGTATCGGATGTTCACCAGCCGGGCCGAGCATCGGCTGAATCTTCGCAACGACAACGCCGATGAGCGCTTGACCCCGATCGGCCGCGACATCGGACTCGTTGAGGATAATCGCTGGTCGATGTTCGCCGCTCGGCGCGAGGCGGTTTCCGAGGGCGCCCGGATGCTTCATGATCTTCATGCGGATGATTTATTGCGCCGGCCGGACATGGGATGGGGCGATGTCACATCGCGTTGGCCCGAGCTTGCGGTGATCGACCCCTTCATCGCAACCCTGCTGGAAATCCGCGCGAAATATTCGGGTTACATCGCCCGGCAGGACCGCGATATCGAGCGTTTTGCGCGGATGGAATCCAAGCTGATTCCGGCCGCCACGGATTATTCGCGCGTCGTGGGATTGCGAAACGAAGCCAAACAGAAGCTGGCGAAGTTCACCCCGAGAAGCCTGGGACAGGCGCTGCGCATCAGCGGCATCACCCCGGCGGATGTGACGGTGCTGGCCGTATGGCTCGCCAAAGTTTAGCGGCCGCACTCGTGCGGCGTTTTCCTATTCCTCCCGCAGCGCCACAGGCCTTCCCACCACTTCCGACAGCGCGAAAATCGTCCGCAGCGCCGCCGGCCGCGAACGCAGAAGCTGCCGAATCCCGGATGCGGAAATGCCCGAACGTGCCCCGGGCGCTGTCGGCGGCGGCGCGGTAACTTGCGTTCGTTTCGGCGTCGGCGCGGCGTAAGCCGCAGGCCTCGGCAGCGGCGGGGGAGCCTTTTCCTTCACGTTTCCACGCTTCATTGCGGGCTGACGCTTCTGGGGCTGCCGCATCTTCTGCGCGCGCATCATCTGCTGGCGAACCGCCTGTTGGCGGCGAAGCGCCAGCTTATTATCGATGGGCTGTTGGCCGCCAATCGGCCGCTGCGCCGGCACATCTCGAATCGGCGGAATCTTCGGAACAGAACGCGGCGTCTGTTGCCGCGGACTGTCCGATGATCCGCTGAACAGCGCAATCAATCCCCGAACGATCAGTTCAATCAGTGTATCCATTCACCTTCCATCACGTTTTTGGCGCTTCGCCCGGTTTGGCAATCGCCTCGCGCATCGACGTGTCCGATTGAATATTCTTCAGCTTGTAATAATCCATCACGCCGATGTGACCGCTGCGAAGGGCATCCGCCATCGCCTTGGGAATCTCGGCTTCGGCGAGCACGACCAGTGCCCGGTTTTCCGCCTGCTTCGCGACGTTTTCCTGCTCCTGGGCGACCGCCATGGCGCGCCTCTGTTCGGCTTCAGCCTGGAATCGCCGCAAATCCGAACCCGCGCGGTCGGCCGCCAGCTTGGCGCCGATGTTTTCCCCGACGGTGATCTCCGCGATGTCGATGGAGAGAATCTCAAACGCGGTGTTGGCGTCGAGCCCCTTCAGCAGCACGGCCTTGGAAATCTTGTCCGGATTTTCCAGCACGTGCTTGTAATCCTCGGCCGACCCGATGGCGTTGACGATCCCCTCGCCGACCCGGGCGACGACGGTTTCCTCGGTCGCGCCGCCGACAAGACTTTTGATGTTGGTCCGCACGGTGACGCGAGCCTTCACCTTGAGCTGAATCCCATCCTTGGAAACGCCGTCGATGGTCGGCTGCCCAAACTGCGGGTTGGGCACGTCGATCACCTTCGGATTCACGCTGGTCTGGACGGCTTCGAGGATATCGCGCCCCGCGAGGTCGATGGCGGTCGCGATGCGCCACGGCAGATCAATCCCCGCTTTGCTCGCGGCGATCATGGCGTTGATCACCCGCTGCACATCGCCACCGGCCAGGAGATGGCTTTCCATTTCGCGTTGACTCACCTGCAGCCCCGCCTGCGTCGCCTGAATTCGCCCGACGACGATGGTCGACGCGTTCACCTTCCGCATCCGCATGCCGAACAATTCGAAAAAGCTGACCTTGGCCCCGGAGAAATACGCCCGGACGTACAGCCCGATGAAATTGGCGATGAACGCCATCAGCACCAGGCAAATGATGATGATGACAATAGCGCCGATGATTAGACCCACGTTGGTGCCGGAAGGGGCCTGGTCATCGGCAATGGGGAGGACAGGAATCATTCAGATCCTTTTGTTAGGAGTGGAGATCATTATAAGTTAGTGAAACATAAAACTCACCTTGCAGCGAGCTTGCTCTGGTCATACAACAGAATAAACAACAGCAAAATGGATTCGGGCTCGATTCCAATTTCAACAGCCCTTCTGGCCGGCAACACCGCTCAAAATAACCGCCGCCCCCTCTGGGGGACAATGGTATGCGTAATTTTGGTGGCGATCTATTCCGCCTGGACCGCCGTCGATGCCATGCGCAGCGGCGAGATCAAGGTCAGGAGAACGTTTTTAGGTTTTGTGTCGTGGGATGATATCAACAGCGACGATGATCCAATTCGGTTCTGGTTCGCGGTCGTCATGCACTGGGTCGCGGCAGCGGCATGTGTCGTCGGTTTGGTCTTTCTGCTCAAAACCAGCATTTCCTGAAAGACGCTCTTCGCGCCTTAAGCGCAGCGGGCGGTAAAAATTCTTTTTTTTGATATAAGTGGCGGCTCATGACAAACACTGGCATTCGCTGGATCTGCACCACTCCCGATCACCCCTGGCAGGAAAAGAAGCTTCAATCGACCAGGGACGGCGACGCCCTGGATTTGCGCCTCGATGGCACCCGTCATCAAACCTGGGAAGGGTTCGGCGGATGTTTCAACGAGCTGGGTTGGATCGCGCTGTCCAGGCTGGATCCGACCGCGCGGCAAAAAATCCTCCGCGATCTCTTCGATCCGGAAGATGGCTGCAAATTTAATTTCTGCCGTTTGCCGATCGGCGCTAATGACTACTCCGAAAAATGGTACAGCCACTGCGAACAAGACGGCGACCTGGATATGGAGCGATTTTCCATCGAGCGCGATCGGGTTCATCTGATTCCGTATATCCAATCGGCGAAATCGTTCCGGAAAGATTTGCGGCTGTTCGCCTCGCCGTGGAGCCCGCCGACGTGGATGAAATTTCCCAAATCGTACAACTACGGCACGCTGGTCTGGGAGCCGGCGATTCTGCGGGCGTATGCGCTCTATTTCCTGAAGTTCGTCGAAGCTTACCGTGCAGCGGGGATTGAAATTCACCAGGTGCACGTGCAGAACGAGCCCAACAGCGACCAGAAATTTCCCTCCTGCCTCTGGACCGGCGCGAAGATGCGCGATTTCATCCGTGATTATCTCGGGCCGCTGTTTGAATCGAGGAAGATCGATTGCCAGATCTGGGCCGGCACAATCGAGCGCGCCGATTACAACGCCTGGGCCAACACGATTCTAAGCGACCCCGCCGCCCGCAGGTTCGTCAGCGGCATCAGCTACCAGTGGGCGGGCAAAGAAGCCGTGCAGAAAACCCACGCGAGCTGGCCCGATATGAAGCTGACGCAAAGCGAAAACGAATGCGGCGACGGCGCCAACACCTGGACCTATGCGGGATATATCTTCGATCTCATGCAGCACTACATCACCAATGGCGTGAGCGTGTACTGCTACTGGAACATGGTGCTGGAACCGACGGGCCGGTCGACCTGGGGCTGGCTGCAGAATTCAATGATCACCATCGACCCCCAAACCAAAGCCGTGACGTACAACCCCGAATATTACGTGATGCGGCACCTCTCAAATTTCGTCAAACCCGGCGCGGTGAGACTGGGGCTGGCCGGCCGCTGGGCATCCAACGCAATCGCCTTCGCCAATCCCGATGGAGAGACCATCGTGGCAATGAGAAACCCCTTCACCCAGGAAAAAAACTGCGCCCTGACCATCGGCTCAGCAAAGTTCGAGGTTGGATTGCCGCCTGAATCTTTCAACACTTTCGTGCTGAAACAATAATTCCGTTTTTCTTCTTCGCGCCTTCGCGGTTCAACTTCTTCTAGTAGTAAGGATTGGAAATTTCCCCCCCGAGAATGAACTGCCCATACGCCAGCGCCGGCATATCCCACCCAGCCATGATGTGCGCGGACAGCGCGTGAAGATCGCGCATGGCTCGCTGGATATGCGAAGCGCTGCTGAGCCCGCGGCCCCCTTGCGCGCTCAGCACCAGATCGACCGCCCGTGTCGCCTGCTGCACCGCGTACCCCTGATCGCGCCGGCTGCGGATGCGGTCTTCAAGAGTCAGCGGCTGCTGATTCATGATCTTCTCGATCGTTTCCGTCAGCGATCTCTGATAAAGCAGATCGGCCGCATCGGTCATGGCGGTCGCTTCAGCCGTGCGCATCTGGATCATCGGATTTTTTGCCTGCTGGGAATAGTCTTCGCCGTACACCCGGGTCTTCATCTCGCGGATGAAGCTCGCGCACGCGCCGCGCGCGATGCCCAGCGCCGGAGCACAGATTCCCAGCGTGAAGATCGTCCACAGCGGCGCGCGATAGATCGGGCTCGCGTGGATCTTGCCGCCGGGCGATTGACCCGTGAGAAGCTCGTCATAGCGCACGGTGCGATGCTCTGGAACGAAGACATCATCGGCCACAACGCTTTTGCTGCCGGTGCCGCACAGGCCCAGCACGTGCCAGTCGTCGATGATTCGGCATTCTGATTTTGGCACCAGCACCCAGCGCGTGTGGGGCGATGGGGCTTCGCATTTAGCGCCAAGGAGCATCCAGTCGGCGCAATCGACGCCGCTGCAGAAAGACCATTTTCCCGTCAATCGAAACCCGCCGCGCGCGTCGATGGCCCGGCCATTGGCGGCAAAGCTGGAAGCGCCCAGCGTATTGCCGCCCGTCCAATATTCCTGCTGAGCTTCCAGAGGCAGATGCGCGACGAACAGATCGTGCATTCCGAGGAGATTCCAGACCCAAGCGGCCGAGCCGTCGCCTTCGGCAAGTATGCCGGCGATTTGGAAAATGATGTCCGCCCGAACCTCCGGGCCGCCGAATTTTCTCGGTTTGAAGAGATAAAACAGATCCGATTTCCAGAAATCATCGATGGTGGACTGCGGAATCCGCCGAGCTTCGCTGGTATCGGCGGCGCGCTCGCGAAGAACAGGAACCAGCGATCGCGCCTGCGCGAGAAGCGCTTCCGGCGAGGGCGTTGTCGCCTGCGAATCGGCAATCGGCGCGGGCGCAGCTTGCTCGACGTTTTTCATCTAGGTTTCATTGTAGCGATTGCCTCGCGCCGGCAAAACGTGCGATGGCGCATTTAACAGGCGGGCGCGCTTCTGATAGTTTTGCCACCAATCGTATGAGCAAGTTCGGTGTCACAACCTGGCTGGCGATCGCGGCGGCATCGGTGGTGTTTATCATCTGGCCCCGGCCCAGGTGCACGTATGCGGTGGGGATGGTCTGGCTGGTTTACCTGCCGATTTTTGCCTGCGGCGTGATTCTCATCCAGATGAATTATTTCACCCGGGCGATCTGCCGTGGAACCCCCGGACGAAACGTGGTGGCCCTCACCTTCGACGACGGCCCCAACCCCGCGGCAACGCCGGAATTACTCGACCTGCTCAAGCGCGAGGGAATCTCCGCGACGTTTTTCTGCATCGGCAAAGACGTGGCCCAGCACCCCGAAATCACCGCCCGCATCGCCGCCGAGGGACATCTCGTGGCCAATCACAGCTTCACGCATCCGTGGTATATCAGCATGCTCTGGGGCGAAAAGCTGAACCGCGAACTGGCACAGACGCAGGATGCGATTGAATCGGCCACCGGCGTGCGCCCGACATATTTCCGCCCGCCCAGCGGCACAACCGGCCCGCATTTTCCCGCGGCTCTCAAGCAACTGGGCCTGACGCTCGTGGGGTGGGACGTGCGCTCGCTGGATACGGTCACGCCACCGCGGAAAGCGATCGAGAGAATTCTCCGCCTCGCGACGGACGGAAGCATCATCGTTCTGCACGATGGAGGCGGAGCCTCCGGCCATGTCGTTGAAATCGTGTCAGCCGCCGTGAAGGAACTGCGGGCGCGGGGGTTCAGTTTTGAGCGATTGGACCGGTTGGTGGGACACACCGAATTGCTGGAAAACGCCCCGCCCGCCAATTAAGAATATATTTTCAAAATCCTGATCCCGCCCCTAACGCCCACGGCGCCGCCGTGGGATATTAATCCGCCGGAAAATCAATCTGCCCAATCGGCAATTTCCCCTCGCGATGCAGCTCCAGCACCCGCTGGATATCCACGTCCATCCGCCGATCCGCCTCGTTCATCGGAATCGAAGCGCGGATCGTCTGATGCATCTCGCGGGTGCGCCGATGACGCTCCTCGGCGGGGCGAAGGTCGGCGGCCTGGCATACCGCAAGCTGCACGATCGCCAGAACCGTTTCAGTCAGCTCGATGATCCGCAGCGCATCGCGCGACGCGATCGTGCCCATGGAAACCTTGTCCTGATTGTGCGATTCGGTGCTGCGGCTGAAAACGCTCGCGGGCATCGTCAGCTTCAGCGCCTCGGCCGTCAGCGCGGACGCGGAAATCTGCATCGCCTTGAAGCCGTGATGGCTCACCTGATCGGTCCCCGAGCGGGCGACCAGATCGGCCGGCAGCCCGTTGTTCGTGTGCGGATTGCACAGCAGCGCCATCTGGCGATCGACGAGGTCGGCGATATTCGCGACGCCGATTTTCAGCAAATCCATCGCCACGCACGGATGTCCGCCGTAGAAATTCCCACCGTGCAGAACGTCGCCCGTGGCCGTGTCGAACAGCGGGTTGTCGTTGGAGCTGTTGATTTCGGTTTCCAGCAGCGTGCGGATGAACGTGAGGGAATCGAGCAGTACGCCGATCACATGCGGGGCGCAGCGGATGGAATAATGGTCCTGAATCCTGCCGTCGTGTTTCGGCTCGCTGCGGGAATATTCGATGTCGTCGGCAATCCACCGGTCGCAGGCAAGCTGCCCCGCGTGTGGTTTGGCGAGGAAAAGCCGCTGATCGAAATGCCAGCGGTTGCTGTGCAAAACATCAGCCGCCATGGCGGTGATGGCGGACGCCCACCTCGCCAATCGGCGGGCGCGCCCATACGCGATGCACGCCAGGCCCGTCATGACGCTGGTGCCGTTCATCAGCGCCAGACTTTCCTTGGGGCGAAGCTCGATCGGTTTTAACCTTGCCTCGGCAAGCGCCTCGGCGGAAGGCATCACGCGGCCATTGCACGAAACTTCGCGCTCGCCGATGAGAACGGCCGCGATGTACGACAGCGGCGTAAGATCACCACTGGCCCCAACAGATCCCTCGGCCGGAATTTGCGGGAGGATGCGGCGATTGATCAGCTCGCATATCCGCTCCAGCAGCATCGGCCGTACGCCCGAGCGCCCCTGGGCGAGGCTGGCGAGGCGAACGACCATGACGGCGGCGCATTCAACCGGGTCGAGAATCCGACCCGTGCCGCAGCCGTGAAACCGCACGAGATTGGTTGCCATTGCCGCCGACAAGGCAGCGGGCACCGATGTTTCGCAGGAAGCGCCAAACCCGGTGGTGACCCCGTAGATGATCTCGCCGCGCGCAATCAGGCGGTCGAGCAATTCCACGCTGCGGTTGAGCTTCTGACGGAAAGCGGGGGATGCGTCGAGCACAATCTGCGCTGCTCCACTTGCGACGGCAATGATGTCATCGATCCGCAATTTCGAGGCATTCAGCGTGATCGAGGGGGTGTCATCAACCGGTTTGATCTGCGCAGATTTGAGATTGGAAACGTTGCCCTGAATCAAAGCGCCGCGATTTTAGTTTGTTAAGGGTTGTAATGCCAGTGGATTCAATCACGTAAACAGCCCGAGCGATAACCGACCCGCCGCATGCCCTGTAGCGAGGCAAATACCGCTGGCCCGCGTGGAAGCGGCGGCCGCTGCCGTGGCGGAAATGCACGTCCCGGCCGCAAGCAAATTCGTAATAGATTCGCTCTGCAGCGCGCCTTCCGGGATGTCATAATGCTCGCCGGGCGGGGGATAGGAATATTGCGGACCCCTGGAAATATCCCATGTTTCCATCGGCCACCAGGCGTGAACGGAATTTTCGCCGTGGCGGCGGGCCTGGAGAATGTCCTGCTCGGTCACGCTGTACCGCCCCCGCAGCCGCAGGCCGTCCCGCGGGAGGATTCGGGGAGATTTTTCGGCGATGCGAGCCTCGGCAAAGCCGGGAATTTCCGCGGCGAGGTGGCGAACCACCTGCCCGGCCAGCAGATCGGCATCCTCAGGTGAAACCACCGCGGGATTGACCGCCAATTTGCAGATTCCCTCGCCGGCCCCGGGGCCGGGATAAAAGACCGTGAACCGGGCATTGGCCGGAAGCGACCCAGCATTGACCGCCTTGGAAAGAGCATAGGGAATCTGCAGGCGAAGCATCTCGGCGTCGCCGGTGATGCCCGAGACTCGCACGGCAAACCCGGCGAAGGTGCGCCCATCGCTGGATTCAGGGAGCTGGAACGCATCCGGCCCGATGAGCTTGAGCACCTGCCCGCCGCCGCTGCAATCGATCAGCGCTTTCACGGATACCCAGCGCGGCAGTGAGTCAGTAATCTCGATTTCAGTCAGTCGATTTCCCTCTCGCCGAACTTCCGTCAGCCGGCAATTCAGGCGCAGATCGGCCCCCGATTCTTCGCAGATTTCACCCAGGCTTTGCAGCCAGACCGAGCGTGGAAACTCCAGCACCGGCGCCTTGCCGAAAAGACGCGGCATGACCTGCGAGGGCGCGATCTTCATCATCCGTCGCACGATGTCGCGCTGCGTGAAATCGTTGAGCGTATCGAGCGGAGTATCCGGCAGGGAAGAATAGAGCCCGCACATGCACCGGTGCATGGCGGCGGTGACCGAACCGCCCAGTTGATTGGATGCCTCGACGAGCAGCACCCGCGCCGCGCTTCCCACCGCCGCCGCCGCGGCGATGCCCGCGGCGCCGGCGCCGATGATCGCGATATCACACCGGTCAATAACCCGGCTCGTTGGGGTCATAAT